>Ga0187827_10002999_pt1 | contig 22350 bp, 20 predicted proteins | sample ETNtaG_39_FD_167969 | JGI IMG/M metagenome (GOLD analysis project Ga0187827, IMG submission 167969) | Marine microbial and viral communities from oxygen minimum zone, Eastern Pacific Ocean - ETNP2014_SV_150_PacBio MetaG (Illumina Assembly) | ecosystem: Environmental > Aquatic > Marine > Hypoxic... | reverse complement strand
AAATACCTCTAAAGTTTTACTTCAGGCCTAAAAAACGAGAGGTAAAGATTGGCTCTGAAGAACAAAAGGATCTGGGCGGTAGAAGGAGGAAGTGATTACCTTTTTGCTGTAGGGCATACCGTTTGTAAAGGTAGCTAGAATCGTCATATCTCTAAAGGTTAAGCAATCTGTAACCATCAAGTATTGCTACTGGTAATTCTAACCATGAATCCTGACAAGTTAAAAGACAAGTTTATTGGCTGCACGCTTGTTACTCATGTTGGAGATTCGCTTGGAATGCCTGTAGAAGGATATGATTGCAAGACAATAGAGATGAAATATGGTGAGTTAAGAGAAATGCTTGATGTGCGTATGGGAGCAGGGACGTATACTGACGATACGGAGATGATGATTGGGATTGCAGAATCACTGGTACAATGCAGGGGGTTCAACGGCAGGGACATGGCAGGCAGATTTGTAAAATTATATAACCCTGAAAGAGGGTATGGAGGTGGTACAGTAAAAGCCCTTTCTCTTTTAAGGGAAGGTATGGAACATGACATGCTGCAAATAGATGATTAAATCTAATAATAGTACGGCGAGAAACAATTTAACGTAGCTGTTTAAGGCTGTATTATTCAGCAAGCCCCAGTTTTCTTCCTCTGCCATAATAGCGAGACCTACGGCCATCAGGGGAGACAGAAATCGTAGTAGCAGTGTGTTAAAGAATACAATTCCCAGGTTGTTGATCCACCGTAAGCCTTTCGATACAGACAGTTTTCGCCTGGGACTCACTAACTCCCACAAAGCAATGGCTATGAATATACCGAAGAAAAACACTGGCCTTATTGCGGCTTCATTAACTAAAACATATTCTTTCACATGTCTATTTTAATATACTTGTCTATAATATCCTGGAAAAACTATGTCCTGCTTTCTTAAACTCCCTTCTAAGTTAGTTTGTAATCTCCACCTTTTCTTCCGCTTAACCTTGACAGAAGTTCTCTCCTCAGTCCCCAGGCGGTTACGTCCGGACCGGCACCGGGGGATTCTATTATATATTTCTTATCTCCATTAAATATTTCTGTCTCGACAATGACTTTATTTGAGGAACCTTTCAGGTTTCCCAGTGGAGAGCCAGGAAGAACTTCTCTCAGGCCGACTTTAAAAATGGAATCACCATTTTTGTTTAGATTAAAGTTGGCAACATATCTTAATGTTTTTCCTTTACCCTTAGCAGAAGCAAATTCATCTTTCATTTCCTGGTCAGCATCTTTTACAGATTGCATGAATTCATCTACATCTTCGATCTTTAAAAAAGATTCACTAATGAATCCTTCAAGTTCAATGTCTGACATTTCAACCTCATGCCCGAATGTTCTGGCACAAATTATCAGCTTTCTGGCTACATCCAGGCCGTTAAGGTCATCTCTCGGATGCGGTTCGGTGTAACCCATGCTTTTCGCGTCGCCCAGTATTTCTGAAAAACTCCTCTCTCCCTTTTCCAGTTCAGCACATAAATAACCCAGGGTTCCAGAGAAACACGCCTCTATCTTATTTATCATCTCTGAGGTGTCATAATAGTCAAGTAAATTGGAAACAGTATTAGCACCGGCCATGACCGTACACCGGAATCCATACCTCTCTCTGGGTCTGGTAAGCGCTATAAATACGTCAGTTGGATAAATGGAGAGCGGGTTTTTGTTTGCGGTAACTATGCTTTCATCTGAGTCATTGATTACCTTTAGATGGAAATCTCTTAAATCATCCTTTCCTGAGGTAACGTCAACAAAAACAATTTCACCGGACATTCCCTCATCTTCAATCAATTTTAATAATTCTGCTAAATTGTCGTATTCGCGGAATTGGTCTAAACCTTGCATATGTTTATTAAATGCTTCTTTTGAAGATTTCCATTTATGAACTCTCTCAGGATTTTTCTGGATTTCCAACCCTTGTTTGTTAAACCAGAAACCTTTACTGTTTGCCAGCGCTATTATGTTAGTAGGATTAAGATGCTTATTGGAGAAAACTGTATCATGTTGAATCACCTGGGACAAAAATTCCCTGCCAACATTGCCGCTTCCTCCCAATATAACCACATTTTGATCAGCCATGTTTCTTACTCCAGGATATAAAATTAAATTTTGTTTTAAATACAGACCCGACAAACAATCCGTCGTGTAAAAAGGCTTCCCTGCCTACCGGCCGGCAGGCGCTACTCCTCATTGCCGAACACAGGATTGTCCATAAAACCACTCAAGGCCAATGCTCCTCCGGAATGGATCAGGAGTATATTCCCATCTAATGACTGGTCTTGAATAGTATGTTTTGCCATAATAAAAAGTTTGGCAGAATAAACTGGATCCGTGAGAATCCCATCCTCTCTGGCAATACACTTTATTTCTCTGAAAATGGCTCTATTAGTACCACCAAAAGATTTTGCAATTGTAGAATAATATAGTTTATAGTCAGGCCGTGACGGAATTAAAATTTGAAGAAAATCTTCGGTATATTGGATTATCTGTTCCAATCCGCATTCAAAGGTTTCAAAAGAGCCTGCCAGGACTACTATATGAAATTTTGTCTTTTTGTTAATAGCAGCAGCTCCTGCTAACAGAGACTGTGCGACCATACCTGTACCGGAGTCTATAAAGATGTGATCGAAAGTGACTCCGGATTCAGCTTCATTGCGCAGAATATCTAATAGAATGCTCAAAGAACCAGGAAGAGCCAGGCGATGATGGCCACCTTCCGGAAGTACAAAAATCTTTATTCCCTGCGCGTTTTCCTTCTCTATATAATTGTTGACCAAAGTTTCAATGTCTGCCCATTGATCACGTGAAACCCAATGTATTTCGTCATCGTCAATAAACAGTGAAAGCAGTTTTAAGTTACCCTGTTTATGAGATGGTGGCCCTAGTAGAAAAGGTGTTATCTTAATACCATTTTCAGTCAGGGTCTGAGCAGCAGAAAGAACGTTGTTAGAATTTGCCCCGCCAATTACTACTACCTCTTCAATCCCTTTTAGTTTTAATGCGGGGATTATTGATGCGTGCTTACGCAACTTGGTTCCAGATACACCAAAGCTGAGTTCATCATCACGTTTAATCCATATATTAGAACGGCCAAACCAGTGTAATCTATGAATACGGCTCTGAAGATTAAAGGATTCGGCAGTGTCCAGCTGGCACGCTTTTTCGATTTTTTTGTGAAATTCGTTTTCCTGTATCACTTTTAATCCTTTTGCTACAACCGCAACTTACAATACATAACTCGTAACCGGCAACCCGCTTCTAGACATTAAACCTGATCTCGATTATTTCATTTGGTTGGACAATATAATCACGGTCAACCAGTTTTGCCACCCCTTTTGACTTGCAGTCATTGAAATTATGGCAATTCATGTAATCCTCAAAGCTGACAACATCGCCCTTAATGAATCCGCGGGCAAGGTCAGAATGTATCTTCTCTGCACACGCAATAATTTCCGAGCCCTTTTCTACGAGCCAGGCATGCGACTCCTTGGGGCCGGATGTATAAAAGAACATATAATTTGCTTTATCGATTGCTAATGCAATGATGGTGTTGATGTTCTCGCTGCCTTCGATTTGGACTACGGGCTTGAAGCTGATAGGGGCTGTGGCGATCATTATTTCCATTTCCTCATCATTGAATTCAACGTCGCATAGGGGTGTTTCCTGTTCCAACTGTTCAAGACACTTTGTCATTAATGTTTTTTCGCTGCCGTCTTCCAGTTTCGACAACCTGGTCTCGATCTTCTCAATGTCAAGAATCAAGATATCCAGAATATTGCTTTTGGGAACTACAATAGCATCAGACTGTATAAACTCGTCCTTTATAAATTCAGCAAAAAATGGAGCAACCTTTTTGGCTTTGTCTTTCTTCTCCAGAGCAATAAGTGTTTCGTCTCTGTATTTTGTTTTTCCTTCCGGTAGATCAATACCAGTAAATCCTATTTTCAATTATTTCTCCTTTATTTCAAAGAATTATGTATGGCCTTACCATATTATCCGTTATCTTTAAATTACAGCTAACAAGAGTTCTTGCATTATAAAGATTCAGTGTATTATCAAATATTTGCGGAAATTGTCAAATTGTTATTGGCTTTTTTGTAGATTATATTCAAGAGGTTGGAGGTACATCAGGCATGTAAGGCGAGGTAGGAACAATAATGTTATATTATTAATAGCATTAAAATTTTGCTTTTACGTTATGAGGTTTGTTAAAATAATTAAATATGAATAAGCCAAAAGTACTTACTGAAATTTATGATAGTCTGTTTAAATCATTTGGAAAGCAGTATTGGTGGCCGGGAGATACCGGTTTTGAGGTAGTAATTGGAGCCATACTTACTCAAAATACAAATTGGACAAATGTTGAGAAGGCTATTAAGAATTTGAAAGCCGCAAAGGTATTTACGCCTAAAAAATTATACGAAATAGAAACAAAGAAGCTTGCTGAACTTATCAAGCCCTCAGGATATTTTAATGTCAAAGCGAAAAGGCTCAAACACTTTATAGAATGGCTTTTTCTGAATTATAATGGTAGTTTATCAAAGTTGTTTAAGCAGGATTTTGCCACATTACGCAAGGAGTTACTCTCTGTAAACGGTATAGGGAAAGAAACGGCAGATTCCATAATCTTGTACGCTGCCGAGAAGCCCACGTTTGTCGTTGATGCATACACGAGACGTGTCTTAGTCCGACATGGGTTAATAACTGAGGATTACGATTATGAGGATATTAAGTCCGTCTTTGAAGACAATCTTCCGGGAAATGTGCCTTACTACAATGAGTATCATGCCCTCATCGTAATGGTTGGGAAGCATTATTGTAAACCCAGAATGCAGTGTGAAGAGTGCCCGTTAGAAAATGTTCACCGCATTCGCCAAACTACCCGTCGGGCAGGAAGCACGAAGAGCGCAAGGAAAATCAAAAGTGCTAAAAAGAGAAAATGAAATACCGAAAGAAACTGTAGATATCGTGAGAAAGTTTATTTGCCAGGAATACCCGTGGATGTTACTATTAACAAAAAATATTTCATAAAAATATATAACTCAAAGTAGCATCAAGAAAGTCGAAACATTGAGATGGACCTAATAGTAGATGGTTATAATGTGATATTTAAAATCCCCGAACTGGGGTACAGTACTGAAAAATGTGATATAGAGATTTTGCGTAATAGATTTCTTGCCCTACTGGAGCAGTATAAAGAGAAAAGAAAGCACAAATTAATAGTAGTGTTTGATGGCAAAGGTCATGGTAATTCATCCGAGGCAAGAGCGGTGGGCATAGATGTAGTTTTTTCCAGACAGGACCTTGATGCAGATGAGGAAATCAAGAGGATGGTAAGTAATAGCGAAAACCCCAGGCATATTACTGTAATTACTGCTGACAGAGACATAGAACAGTATGTAAAGAAATACGGCTGCAAGGTTGTAGAACCACTGGCGTTTTATAGAGATATGAAAAAGAATGTTGCTCGTTTACAGGCCTCTGAGGAGGAAGGCAGGTTATTTAACAAGGAGGAGGGTGACGAGCCGGCAAGCAAGTACTTAGGTCCCACTAAGAAAGAGGCTGAGTACTGGTTAAAGGTATTTTCGAATAAGTCAGGAAAGATGTCAGATGATTGAGAAATTGACTATAGAATTCATAGCAAAACTGGAGCACGAAAAGGGTTACTCTGAACACACTTTGAGGGCGTATCATAAAGACCTGTCGCAATTTGATACCTTCTTAGATGACGAGAAATGCAGTAGTTTAAAAAGCGTTAACCATCTTCTGTTGAGAAAGTTTCTTGCCGTATTGAGAACTAATAATTACTCGAAAACCACTATAGCCCGGAAACTGGCATCAATACGATCTTTCTTCAAATATTTAATTCAGGTAGGCGAGCTTGTATCAAATCCTTTTGAGGCCTTGCGTACTCCTAAACAGGATAAGAAACTGCCTCATTTCTTAAGCATAGGCGATGTGGATGTTTTGCTGAAGACACCTGATTGTTCAAATTCAATGGGGTTAAGAGATTTGGCTATGCTGGAAACGCTTTACAGTACGGGAATAAGGGTAAGTGAACTGGTAAATTTAGGAGAGGAAGATATTGATTTCTTTGGCGGGATGATAAAAGTAACGGGTAAAGGCAAGAAAGAGAGGTTGGTGCCAATCGGCAGTCATGCAGTTAAGGCGATAAAGGAATATCTTGATTCCAGATCGAAACGTAAAAAAGATGAGAAAAAGAAGGCAGGTCAGATAAGTAAGAACAAGCCTCTTTTTCTTAATAAATACGGCAACCGCCTTACGGCAAGAAGTGTTGCGAGAACGCTTGATAAGTATTTAAAGATGTCGGGTATTAATCTGCTTACATCTCCACACACATTCAGGCACAGCTTTGCAACTCATTTGCTGGATAAGGGAGCCGACCTGCGATCTGTCCAGGAGCTGCTTGGCCACTCCAATCTTTCCACCACGCAGGTATACACACACGTAACAACAGAACGTTTAAAAAGCGTATACGAGAAATCACATCCGCGTAAATAGTTGCTGAGCATATACAACTATCCTATTTATTCTACAAGTGGATATATTACTTGACTACAAGGTTTACGAGCTTCTTTGGAACGACTATTGTCTTTATTATCTTTTTGCCATCCAGATTCTCAATTATCTTCTGGTCTTTCATCACGCGTGATTTCAAGTCGTTTTCATCTATCTCTGACGGTACAACCAGTTTGCTTCTGACTTTGCCGTTTATCTGGATCACCATCTCTACCTGATCTGCGGCAATAGCATCTTCATCATATGCCGGCCAGGGTACTGAGAATATGCTTGGATTATGTCCAAGTATTTCCCACAATTCTTCACATATGTGAGGGACGAATGGTGCCAGAACCTTTACAATAGATTCAAGTGAAAGCCTAAGTACATTAAAGTCATTAATGCTTACTTCCTCATTAATAAATTCTTTGTCTCTAAGTCCTGCACTGAAATCCAGGACCATATTGAGCAGTTCCATCACAGCAGCTATTGCAGTGTTAAAGCTCCATGATTTCTCAATATCTTCGGTGACCTTCTTTATAGTTATGTTTATGTACCTATAAAGTTCTTTTGTCTCTTTTGAGAATAAGTCGCGTTTGATTTCTGTATCAGGAACATTCTTGAAATGTTCTTCAAATTCTGTAATATTATTCCATAGCCTGTTCAGAAAACGATACGAACCTATGACACCTCGATCGTTCCATTCGGCATCTCTCTGTGGCGGGGCGATAAATAATGTATATAGCCGTTGTGTATCAGCGCCATATTTTTCTGTGATCAGGTCAGGATTAACAACATTGTGCTTTGATTTGGACATCTTGGCTCCGTTTTTGATGATCATACCTTGAGTAAAAAGATTTCTAAAAGGTTCATTGAAGTTTATGAGTTTGAGATCAAAAAAGACCTTTGTTATGAATCTTGAATAGAGGAGATGCAGGATTGCATGTTCGATACCGCCTATATATTGGTCAACAGGCAGCCATTTATTCACGTATTTCGAATCAAATGCCTGAGTATTATCTTTAGAAGAGAGATATCTCAGGTAATACCAGCTGGAATCAACGAAGGTATCCATCGTATCCGTTTCCCGCTTTGCACTGCCTCCACACTTCGGGCATGTCGTGTTGAGAAATTCTTCCACATCGTCAAGTGGGCTGCGGCCATGAGGTTTAAATTCTACATGATCCGGCAAGAGTACAGGAAGGTTTTCATCCGGTACAGGTACTGTGCCGCAGCTTTCGCAGTATATGATTGGTATTGGTGCACCCCAGTATCTTTGTCTTGAGATTAACCAGTCTCTCAATCTGTAGTTAATATTTCGTTCACCAATGCCATTTTCTTCAAAGAAGTTTATAATCTTAGGGATAGCCTCCCTGTTAGGCATTCCGTCAAACCGGTCGGAATGAACCTGTACTCCATCTTCAACATAGGCTTTTCCCATAGCTTCGGGGTTCAGTGTGGTATCATTGTCTGAAGGTTGAATGACTATCTTTATGGGCAGATCGTATTTCCTTGCAAATTCAAAATCCCTCTGGTCATGAGCAGGTACAGCCATGACGGCTCCGGTTCCATATTCCATTAGTGCATAATTTGAAACCCATAAAGGCACTTTCTCACCGTTAACGGGATTAATGACATATCTGCCGATAAAGATCCCTTCCTTCACAGTCCCTTCAGACGTCCTTTCAATGGTGCTCTGGCCTCTGGCCCTGCTTACAAATTCAGATACGGGTTTTTCATATTCAGTACCATTTATCAATTCGTTTATTATGGGATGTTCGGGGGCTAATGACATAAATGTAACACCGAAAATAGTGTCCGGCCTTGTTGTGAAGCATGGGATTATCTCGTGGGTTCCTTCTAATTTAAAATTTATCCTTGCTCCTTCACTTCGACCAATCCAGTTTGCTTGCATTGTCTTAACTTTTTCCGGCCAACCATCAAGTGCCTCGAGATCATCCAGTAATCTCTGAGCGTAATCACTAATCCTGAAAAACCACTGTTCAAGATCTCTCTGCTCAACCCTGGTTTCACATCTTTCACAAAGGTCATCAACAACCTGTTCGTTTGCCAGTACAGTTGCACAGGAAGGGCACCAGTTTACGGCTGCTTTTTTCTTGTATGCAAGATTACTCTCGAATAGTTTAAGGAATATCCATTGTGTCCATTTATAATAATCCGGTTCGCAGGATGTAACTTCCCTCTCCCAATCGTAACCCACACCCCATCTTTCGAGCTGTACTCTCATCTTCTTGATGTTGTTCCTTGTGTGAATGGAGGGGTGGATACTATTGGCAATTGCCGCGTTTTCTGCCGGTAGGCCAAAGGCATCCCATCCAATTGGCGAGAGGACCTTGAAACCCTTCATGATTTTGTAGCGGGAGACAACGTCTCCGATTATATAGTTGCGTCCGTGTCCCACGTGAAGCGTACCGGAAGGATATGGAAACATTACGAGGCAGTAAAACTTGTCTTTGTCACACTCATTATCAACCCTGAACAGGCCGCTTCCTTCCCAGAAATCCTGCCATTTCTTCTCTATTTCACCGAAATTGTATTCTTTATTACTCATAATGGATATTTACTTGATGATGTGTAAAAGCAAAATAATCTATTTTGCCGTAGTTTAAGAATCAAATTATACCAGTCGAGATTCTATCCTACTACAATTATTTTACAATAGACTTATTTCCTGTAATTCCACTCATCACAGGCATATTTCTTGTCTCTTAATTTCAGTGCAGATTCCATTTCTTCTTCTGTCAGTTGCGAGGAAGTAAGTGTGATACCAAAGACATTCTTGAAACTACCTGCCAAGTTATCAAATAGCAGTTGAATTCCCTTCTCCCGTGAATCCATATTATATTGTTCCTTCCATCTCTTATGTACGTCTAAATATCCCTGACAAAGAATAGCCCCCTGAGACTTTCTTGCCGCATAACCTGCCACCTTGCTACCGTTTATCATGATGTCATATTTTGCAGGTGTTACAGAGCAAGATGACTGCTGTGAGAGGCGATTATTCAAAGGTTTTCTTTCTTGTGCTGAGCGGTGTGATTCTTCTTCCGGTAGATAGAATGTACATGTAAAACCAAGTCTTTCTAAACCCCTTAGTAATGATTCGCCAACAAGTTTGTAAAAAGATGTGATACCTTCCTGTCTGTTGGATTGTATCCTTCTTTTAACTATTGAAAATGTGATATCATTGCCATGATAAACTATGCCACCACCCGTGGGTCTGCGTACAACCGGGATTTTTTTGCCATTTGGAGCCTTAAAGACGTTTTCTATCTTTTGAAAATAACCAATAGAGCAGGAGATTTCTTTCCATGTGTAAAAGCGTATTGCCGCCGGTCTGTCTTCAGAATCGATGCATTTTCTGGTCAGCGCCTCATCAATTGCCATATTCATGTACGGATCGACGTCAGGGGTAAATAACAATCGCCAGTTATTATTGCTCACTGTTTTCATTTGGTGAGTACTTACGATAATTCCTTCCTCCATCTCAGATCTGGTTTTCTGGCGGCTTGTACTTCATCGAGTCTTGAGACTGGAGTATTATGAGGTGCTTTTTTTAGTATCTCCGGATTGGTTTTGGCTTCTTTCAGGATTTTAATTAAAGCGTCAGCAAATTCGTCAAGTGTTTCTCTTGTTTCAGTATCCGTTGGCTCAATCATGAGTGCGTCTTCTACAATTAATGGGAAATATATAGTCGGTGAGTGAAATCCGTAATCCAAAAGCCTCTTTGCAATATCCAGAGTTGTAATGCCGTTTGCTTTGAGCTTTCTTGTTGATGCTACAAATTCATGCATACATCTTTCACCGTATGGAATTTCAATATAATCGGAAAGTCTCTTCCTGAGATAATTAGCGTTTACAAGGGCGCTTTCAGAGATCTTTCCGAGTCCTTCACTGCCAACAGAAACTAAGTAAGCGTAAGCTCTTATAATAACTCCTATATTACCGTAAAAGGGCTTTACACGTCCTATAGAATCAGGAAAGTCATATTGCCATCCGTATGAATTATCTTTTTTTATGATTATGGGAGCAGGCAGAAATGGTATAAGTTTCTTTACTACACCCAATGGGCCGGCACCGGGACCACCACCACCATGAGGGGTGGAAAAGGTTTTGTGAAGATTCAGATGCAACATATCTATACCCATATCTCCCGGTCTTGCAATTCCCAGCATTGCGTCCATATTTGCACCATCAAGGTATAACAAAGCGTCAACATCATGTACAATCTCGGCTATCTTCAATATGTCCTTTTCAAATAATCCAAGTGTGTTCGGATTTGTAAGCATTAAGGCAGAGACATCATTGTCAATAATTCTTTTTAATGCCTCTATGTCAACAAGACCTTGGCTATTTGATTTTATCTCTACAATGTCGAATCCACACATTGAAGCCGATGCGGGGTTTGTACCGTGTGCGGAGTCAGGTATAATTATTTTATTCCTTCTTCTGCCCTCCTTAACATTATAAGCGCGGGATATTAACATCCCGATAAATTCACCGTGAGCACCGGCGGCTGGTTGCAGTGAAAATGCATCCATACCACATATTCCAATAAGAGTTCTTTCAAATTCATACAGGATTTGGAGAATGCCCTGGCATTGTTCCTGATTTTGATATGGATGAAGATTTACGAAGCCTTCATAACTGCTGACGTCTTCATTAATCTTCGGGTTATATTTCATTGTACATGAGCCGAGTGGGTAGAAATTCGTATCGACACTGAAGTTTAATTGACTTAACCTCGTGAAATGTCTTACAACGTCAATCTCGGCTACTTCAGGGAGTTCAGCAGGGCTCTTTCGCAGAAAACGTTCAGGTAGGGGCGTAGTGTCATTCGCCTCTACAGGCACGTCACACTCAGGTAGTGAATATGCAGTGCGGCCAGGTGATGATTTTTCAAATATTAGTTTCTCCAGCATGATTGCACATTTCCTTATTACACTAAATAATATTTGAGACGGCTGAAACAAGATCGTCTATATCTTCTTTTGTTTTTGTTTCGGTTACACACAGAAGCATGGCGTTATTAATATCCGGATAAAAGTGTGATAAATCAAGGCCGCCTATAATGCCTGATTCAAAGAGGAGTCTGTTTATCTCTTCTATTTTATAGTTGTCGGAAAACTTTATGGCAAACTCGTTAAAGAAGGGTTTGTCGAATAAAGGCTCTATTCCGTCAAGCTCGCACATTCTGTCTATTGCGTAATGACTTTTATGAATGTTTAGATTGCCAATATCTATCATTCCAGCTTTGCCTAGTGTAGAAAGATAGATGCATGTCCGGAGAGCAAGGAGTTGTTGATTAGTGCAGATATTCGATGTTGCCTTGCCCCGCCGGATATGTTGCTCTCTTGTCTGGAGTGTCAGTGTAAAAGCATGCCTGCCTTTTGCATCTGTAGTAGCACCCGCAAGCCTTCCCGGCATCTTCCTCATAAACTCTTTGCTGACTGCGAAAAAACCGGCATGCGGGCCACCGTAATTAATATAACTGCCCAATGCCTGAATATCTCCAACTGCTATGTCAGCGCCGTATTCACCCGGTGGCTTGATTATGCCTAATGACATGGGATTAACACATGCAACAAAAAGGGCTTCATTTTTGTGGGTTAATCCAACAAGTTCTTCAGTCTCTTCAAGACATCCAAAAAAGTTTGGTGTCTGGATTAAGACACATGCTGTATTATTGTCAATTCTGGACTCAAGGTCTGAGACGGATGTAATGCCGTCCTCCATTTCAATCTCAATGAGTTTGACATCCAGTTCCTGCAGGTAAGTTGATAATACCCCTCTGTATTCGGGATGTACGGTTTTTGAGACCAGGACGTTCTTCTTCCGTTTGTGTCTTATGGCCAGTACAGCAGCTTCTGCCAGGGCCGAAGCTCCGTCATACATTGAGGCGTTGACTATGTCCATTGCCAGCAACTCACACATCATACTTTGAAATTCATAAATTCCCTGTAGGGTTCCCTGACTAACTTCAGGTTGGTAGGGGGTGTAACAGGAGTAGAATTCTCCTCTACTGCTTAGATGGTCAACCACACTTGGGATAAAATGTTCGTACGCACCAGCACCAAGATAAGAAGTGTATTTGTTCAGGTTTGCGTTTTTATCACTTAATGATTTGAGGGAATGTTTTAACTCCATTTCGGACATACCTGTAGGTATGTTTATCTGTTTACATAATAATTCTTCCGGTATGTCTACTAAAAGGTCTTCAATTGAATTAACGCCGATTTCTTTAAGCATTAATTTAATGTCAGACTCAGTGTTGGGGGTATAGTTTATTTTGCCTGGCACAGTTTTTCATAATCCTTGTTTGACAGAAGTTTGGTTAGTTCTTGAGGGTCTTCCATTTCTATAATAGAAAACCACCCTTTGCCATAAGGGTTTTCGTTTACCAGTTGCGGGTTGTTCTCAAGATCGGTGTTTGCTTCTATAACCTTACCAGATACCGGTGCATAGATGTCATATGCCGCCTTAACTGATTCAACAACAGTACATGCAGTACCGGCTTTAACAATTCTATCTAAGTCAGGTAATTCTATATACACAACATCACCAAGCTCACTTTGCGCATATGACGTGATGCCAACTCTAACCTTATTATCACCCTCTTTCTTTACCCACTCATGGGTCTTTGTATATAACAGATCTTCCGGAAAATCCATTTATCTACCTTTCCCTGTCTAAAGTAATAAAGGGTGTATCTACAATCTGAGCAGGGTAATCTGTGCCCCTGATCTTTATATTAACCAGGCTTTTGTGTTCTGCGAAGCGTTTGAGTACATAACCAAAACCTATGCCTATTTCAAGGGAAGGACTGAACGTCCCACTCGTTACCTTGCCTACGACATTGTTGTTATGTGTTATTTCGTTGTCTGTCCTTGGTATTCCCTTATCACGCATCTTGAATGCAACAAACATTCGTTTTAATCCATACTTTTTCAGTCTTAATAAAGAGTCTTTACCAATAAAGTCTGTCTTGTCAAACTTTACAGTCCAGCCAATGCCGGCTTCCAGTGGTGTTATATACTCATCGATATCGCTACCATAGAGCAGGTAGCCGGCTTCTAATCTCAAGGTATCTCTTGCTCCAAGGCCTGCGGGTTTAAGATCCATGTCTTTACCTTTTTCGAGTAATATATTCCATAAGTCTACGCAATGTGAATTGTTGACAAAGATCTCAAATCCATCCTCGCCCGTGTAACCTGTTCTGGATACTGTTAATTGCATTTCTCCCACTGTCACTTCCATAAAATAGAAATGAGAGAGTAAGGAACATTCATCTCCTAATACCAGACGTATGATTTCTTTAGACTTTGGTCCTTGCACGGCCAAAAGAGATATTTGATCACTTACATCATTTATATTCACATTATCTGTTTTAAATTTACTTATCCATTTATTGTCCTTTTTAGTATTGCCACAATTTACTACGAGCATATATTTATCAAGGTTGTATTTGAAAACAACGATATCGTCAAGAATGCCTCCCTCTTCATCGCAGATAGGAGAGTATGCAGCTTTATGGTCAGGCAGGTCACTGATGTCATTTGTTATAATTTTCTGAATTAATTCCGTTGCCCCTTTCCCCTCAATAACTATTTCACCCATATGTGAAATATCAAAGAGGCCTGTATTGTTTCTTACGCATTTGTGTTCACTTATAATGGTACTATATTCCAGAGGCATAAGGAAACCATGGTAATCTACAATCTTTGCCCGGAGGCCTACATGTACGTCATATAAGGGTGTTTTCTTGTTACTAACAGTCAACGGGATATCCTCTTTCTTAAAAATTTACTTGTAAAGTTTATGTCGTATTAATATATTAAACTTGAACGAAAATATCAAAAGGAATAATTATGAAAGTTATGAAATCAGTGCAGGATGAAAAAATCAGAAGGATCCTTGTTGCTTGTGTTGTATTAATCGTTATATGCGTAGTGTGCATACTTGTCTCCATAAGGTTTGTGGGTAAATACAGGGACAAGGTTGCTGAAACAGCATCATTAAAGCAAAAACTGTATGATTTTGAGCAGGATATTAAAAAGCTGGATATCAAGACAAAGGAGCTGGAGGCCATGCGATATGATCTGAGCCTGGAGAAAAGGGGAATAACCAAAGATTATTCTACCATTAAAGATAAATATGTCTCTCTTGGAAAGATGATAAAAACATTGGAAAGGGATGTCAATAATTTACAGAAAGCATTTAAGATGGTTGGAGTGAATGAAACTGATCCTGTAATGGATGAAGAAGATGGCAGTGGAAATGAATCGCAATTGAGAGTGCTGCTAAGTCGAAATGATGAGTTGCTGAGAGAACTGGCCGTTAAGACGAAGGAAAAGATGATACTCAAGATTGCATTAGAGTCACAGGCAAAAAGATTGGGTCTGTCAGAGCAGTATGACCCGGAACTAAAGAAAATATTGAAAGACCTTGTGTCCAGTCTGCAGTAAGATAATCATTTCAATTCCTACCTGATTTAATTTACAAGTAAGTCCTGATTGTATCTTCAAAAGGCTTTGGCTGTATCTTGAAATCTCTCTTCATCTCAGTAATGTCACAGACGTTGTCTTCTCTGAGCATGATTAATTGATCCCTGTTCAAGGGTGGGTTTGATGATGTTTTCTCCATTAAGAAAGCGAGGGGCTTAAACATTGCCACCGGCAGGTGTATCTTGAATCTGCTCTTTTGCATAACCTTCATGATCGTATCAAGTATTTCGTTGAACGAAATTGCATCCGGGCCGCCGATTTCGTATGCCTTGTCTGAAATGTCGTCATTGACTGCTGCCTCGTAGAAACAATGCGCTACATCGCCAACATAAATCGGCTGCATCCTGGATTTGCCTTTTCCTATCACGGGAACCATGCGGGTGATAAAGGTCTGTTTAATCATTTTTGCAAACATATTTACAAACTCGTCATCCGCACCGCAGATGATTGGAGGCCGGAGGATTACGTATTTCAGGCCGCTGTTTCTCACAGCCTCTTCGGCCTGCCACTTTGTTTTATGATATCTACTTATGCCGTCGGGCCTTGTCCCCAGTGCACTCATATGTATGTATTTTTTAATTTCTGCATTTCTGGCAGCCTCTAAAACATTCTTTGTTCCTTCAGTATGAATTTTTTCAAATGTTGCGCCTTTTATTTCCTTTATAATCCCCACCAGATGTATAACAGTGTCAATGCCCTTAAATACTTCTTTAAGTGTGTCCGGCACAAGAATGTCACCTGTATAAAACTCCACATCAAGGCCATCGAGTACATCCCTTGGAGAGGAATCACGCACAAGGCATCTTACCTTTTGGCCTTTTTCTGCAAGCAATCGTACAATATTTCTTCCGACAAATCCTGTACCGCCTGTGACCAGAATCATATCACATACTCCTGATTATTTGATTTCTTCTTATTCTTTAGTTGCTTCTTCTTCAAGCGCTCTACATGAATAATAAGCGTATCAACTGTCTCCTTCAGCAGATCGAGTTCGTCTATTGTCAAATCGTTTAACTGTTCAAGATTGTACTCAATCGTATCGATTATCTTTTTGGCAGGGCGCTGCATTGGACGCATAAAATAAGTTGTAATAGTTGCCACTATAGTTCCAAAAAAGATTGCGGAGCCTATTACAATCCATATAGCTCCAATTAACTGAGCAGTATCAGATTGCGGCGTATCAGCTATGCCGGCTGTCGAAAATGCAGCTATACCCCAATACAAGGCATCACCATAAGAGATTATGTTTGTCCCTTCAATGCCTCTTTCGGCAAAATACAATCCGGTTGAAAAAGCAAGCCACAGTATAACCAGAAGAAAAATCATTTTTCCAAATGGCGTGTGAGTTGCGATATCTTTTATAAATCTCTTGGGCCTCGAATTTAGCTTTGTTCTTCTCATAGGTTATTTATACTATAAATATTCGGATTTCTCCAGCCGTTATTTCGCCATTTTTATTCTTTCAAATACACCTTCAGATGCTATTCGTAATTCAGAAATGCTTTCAGGAATCTTTCCGATTGTCTCCTCAATCTTAAAAGGCTTGCCAAAAACCATCTTTATCCAATGTCTTCCTGTCAGCAGGTCAATTACAGACCCTCCGAGGACACTAACAGCGCCGTCAAGATTAGACTCAATCTTAAGAGGTACAATCAATTTATTGCTTTTGGCGGCCACATATGAAATTCCCCTGCGCGGTCTTCTCGTTATGCGTACGCCTCTGTTTAAACCGCCTTCAGGGAATATGACAACCCTCTCATCCTGGTCTAATTTTTTTATTAACGGCCTGCTGGATAATTCCAGATCCCTGCCACTTCTAGCGCGAATCGCTCCAACAAAGCGATAAAAAAACAGTAATTTATAAAAGAAATCACTTGCCATGTAAAAAAGCGGAATATATTTCAAACGAAACGGCAGGGCAATAAAAACAGATATGGGGTCCAGATATGAGACGTGATTTACGGCAAGAATAAATGAAGTGCCTGCCTTTTCCAGGTTGTCAGTTCTTACGGCCTTAAAATTAAGAAAAATTCTAAACAAAAACAGAAACGGCCAGTAAAATGATATTTGTAATACTTTTGTAAGGTTTCTACGAATATTCATAAGACCTGGCCAAATTAATCAAGTTTACAGGTTATGACATTGTAAAATACTATTTTATTCTGCTTCAGAAAGGCCATAGAATTGGTATGAGAAATACTGCCAATCCCCAGAATATCAGGTTCAGTGGTCCGCCAACACGTGTATAGTCAAAGAACCGATATCCGCCCGGAGCATGGATCATCGTATTTGTTTGATATCCTATAGGTGTTGCAAAACTTGTAGATGCGGCAAATGTAATTGCTACCAGAAACGGTCTGGGATCCACATCCATGGACGCTGCAATGGATAACCCAATAGGCGCTATGATCACGGCAGCAGCATTATTTGACATAAGCTCTGTTAGTATCGCAGTGATTAAATACAACAGTGCCAGAACAACAATGGGCCCACAACCTGTAAAGGGATTCAATATAGTGTTTACCAGCCAGAGGGCCGTACCGCTTTGTTGTATAGCAAGACCTAAAGGCAGAATACCTCCAAGCAGGAAGATAATCTTCCAATCAATTGCTTCGTATGCTTCTTCTATGGTAAGGCACCGGCTGACAACCATGCCAACAGCGCCGATCAGTGCTGCAGCCAGGATCGGGATAATATTTAACACCGTTAAAGTTACTACAGCAAGAAACAGAATCAAAGCGATAATGACCTTGTCCTTACGAACATACAGTTCGGTTAACTCGTTTGTCACAATCAGATCAGAGGATTTAAGCAAGCGCGGGATATCACCTTTATCCGTTTGTAGAAGTAACGTATCCCCATTCTCAAGAAAGACTTCAGCTACACGGTCACGTATAATCTTGCCCCGACGCTGTACAGCAAGGACAACACACTTATACCTTCGGAAAAATCCAAAATTTTGTAATGTGCGGTTGGCCAAACTTGACCGTGGCGGGATAAGCACTTCAATCAACTTAATATCATTTGAACTGATTTTTTTGTCATCCATTTTGGTCTTTGCATGAATTTCAAGGCCATATTTATCCTGCATGGCAATAAGCGTATCCACATTACCGTGGAGCAGGAGAATATCTCCTTCTCTTATCTTGGTCCTCGGTGGTTTTGAAGTTTCTTTTTTATTTCGTATAAACTTAATAAGGTCAACTTTTTCGTCTTTTTTTACCTTGCTCTTTTCCCAGGTTGTTCCGATCAGTGAGGAATTCTCTGCAACCTGCAATTCAGTCAGGTAGTCAGCAAGGTGATATCTGTCTACATGCTGGTCCTCTCCCGTGCGCTTTGGTAAAAGCCCGCGAGCTATTGTCAGGTAAGTTATACCGGCAACGGTCATTGCCAGGCCCAAAGGCCCAAACTCAAAGAATTCAAAAGCCTCCATCCCATTGTTTGTTGCAATTGTGTTAATCAGGATATTGGTAGAGCTGCCGATTAGCGTACAAACACCTCCAAACTGGCTTGCGAATGAAAGCGGCATCAGTACCCGGGAAGCTGATAATTTACGGGATTTTGCAAGCATAATTGCAACGGGAATAAATATGGCAACCGTAGCGGTATTTATGATGAATGCGGACAGAAGGGCAATCGTTATGCAGAGAACGACGATAAGACGCGGTTCGGTTTTCCCTGCCAATCTGTCTATATGGCGTGCAAGCCATTCCACAAGGCCGGTCCGTACTAACCCTGCACTTAGTACAAACATAGCAGTAATAATTGCCGTTGCAGAACTTGCAAACCCGTAGAGTGCCTGATTTGTATTGATTAGTCCCAGCACAATAAGTACAACCAACACGCACAGGGCTGTCAAGTCGATCCGGAGCTTTCCGGAAATAAAGAAGAACATTGCGGCAACGACCACAATGAGAACCAATATTACGTTAATGTCTGGCATATTTTCTTAAACGATCGCAGTAATCGTATTTTACTGAAGGCATATTATGAAACTGCGTTAAATAATTGAAATAATATGGAAATGACTGTGAGGACTGAATTATATGCTTTTCAGGCAACCAGGCAAGTGTTTTTTGAGGTATGCTACCATCTGATTACGCCTGATATATGTAAAGGAAACTTAAACATCAGGATTTACATGGAAGTAACGGGTGAGATGTGACCCCTTTTTCTAATCTCTGGCGTTGCAGCGTTGGCGGTACTATATCCAACAGTTGAAAGAACGGCGACGGCACAAATCACAGCACAGCATACGTTCATTCTCATCCCCGGCACCCCCTTTGGAAACATTTGTATGTACTCGACAGCTAACAAGTCATTATACAGAAACTATGCCTGGTCAGCTTTTGTGCTATTACATTTATTAGATTCTATGGCTTATAGAATGTGGATTTGTGAATGTGAGAATAGAAAGAGCAAAGAATAAAAAATCTATGATTTATTAATTTATAAACTGAAAGATTTTACGCTATATAAGTCTCGCAACCTGAAGGTTGCGGCTACTCAATTAATAAATTATTTTTTAGAATCGTCTTTGTGGTGGATACCAAACAGGTGTTTTATGGTTTCTACGTATTGATAACCGCCGCCGTTCTTTGCCTTCTCTTTTCCTACTTTGGCGGGTTTATGGAGGATTTTGTTGAGTGTTCGCTGCATTGAATAGACTATGTGTTCCCACTCTTCGTGTGCAATTTCTCCCAGTTTTGGACGTAGTCTTTCAAGTTCCTGCTCACCAATTTCATGAAAATGGTTTCTCAGTTGAGCGATAGCGGGCCCGATCTTCAGTTCTTCAAACCATGCCATGAATTTTTCTACCTCTATGTCGATGATTACCTGGCATTTGCCAAGTTCTTTTTCTCTATCATCTATATTACTGTTTACTACTGTCTGCAGGTCGTCAATATTATAGAGATAGACATTGTCAATCTTCGCTATTTCCGGGTCTATATCCCTGGGTACGGCAATGTCTATAAGCAGCATGGGATTGCCTCTTCGTGCCTTTATAGCATGCTTTATATGTTCTGTGTGGATTACAGGGCGAGGGGATGCAGTAGAGCTGATAATAATATCTGCCTGAGGGAGATAATCTTCAAGTGATTGATAATTTATTGCCTTTCCATCGTATTCTTCTGCAAGGGCCTTTGCCTTGTCGTAGTTTCTGTTTGCGACTATTGCAGTCTTTGCACCGTGCTCTACCAGATGTTTTAAGACAAGCTCACACATCTCGCCGGCGCCAATAATAAATATGGTCTTGTCGGAGAAATCTTTAAATACCTTGATAGCCAGATCAACGGCTACCGAACTCACGGATACCTTGCCTCTGCCGATGTTTGTCCTCGTATGTACGTCCTTGGCAACGTTCAGAGAACGCTGGAAGAGCTGGTTAAGAATACTTCCTGTTGTTTCCGCGGAGGTCGCCATCATATACGCCTCCTTTACCTGTGAGAGGATCTGTGTTTCACCCCTGACCAGAGAATCTAGGCTGGATGCAACAAAGAACAGATGTTTGACGGCGTTCATGTCCTGATAATGATACATATGGTCAGCAAATTTCTCCTTTGGCAGGCCATGAAATGCAGAAAAGAAATCCAGCAGGGCTTCCTTATTCAGAGAATTACCGGGTGACGTGGCGTATATTTCCACTCTATTACAGGTAGACAGTATAACTGCTTCTGACAAAGGGAAAGATTGTGTAAAGGAAGACAATGCGATCGGCACTGATGAAGTGCTGAAGGCAATCTTTTCCCTTATTTCGACAGGGGCAGAGTCATGATTAAGACCGACAGTATGTAAGTTCATTTTATAGTAATTCCCATTTTGGACGCAGATAATCGCAGATTATAAGGATTTAAGGAAACCTGAGACAAAAAAAGTTTTTATCTGTGCATATCTGTAAAATTAGTATCCCATTTAATTCTTTTTTGAGATTATTTGTTTCTAAGATTTAACTTTTGCTATGCCGGGTGGTTCCGGTGCTATCTCCTGTTCGAGTTTTGCTGAACCCTTATCATAGCCATGTTTATGCCCCATTAAGAAGGGGCCGATAAATGTAAGTATTACGATAACAAAACCTGCAATAGTAACTATAGCTACCCTTGTTCCATGAAAGGAGGCTCCCAGCCTCAAATGTAAGATTGCGGCATAAATGAGCCATGTAAGAGCTCCTAATGTTACTTTAGGGTCCAGATACCAGAGTAAGCCTAATATGTTTGATGTCTTTGCCCACACAGTACCTGAAACAAGGCCAATTGTCAGGAGAGGAAAGCCTAACGTGATGGTTTTCCACATTAATGCATCAAGGGTTTCAAGAGAAGGCAAACTTTCAAAAAGAGGGCCAAAGGACTTTTTCTTTAATTGCCTCTCCTGCGTCAGGTACATTATGCTGAATATAAAAGAGACGGTAAAAGAGGCATAGCCCAGGAATAATGGGATTATGTGGGCAAAGAGCCAGAATGTCTTTAAATTATAAGTCAGGGCCAGGTCGTTTCTTACAAGTGCGATCGAGGCAATCGCAAATCCGGTGACTATAGGCATTACAAATGGAGTGAGTGATTGCAACCTGTATAAAAATTTGAGTATCACCGAGAGCAAGACAATGAGAGAGAGGTAGAAGGTGGATGACTCAAAAAGGGTTGATATCGGCAACGTACCTGATCTTATGCTTACAACTATTAAGAATGCGCAGTGAAATGACAGGCCTGTAAGGATAAAGTAATTAGATAGCCTTTTACTGAATGTTCCGGGACGGAATAAAGAGCCTACTTCCCATATGGAATCCAGGATGTATAATATTATTGTGACTATAAAAATGTATTGAATCGGACTGAGTAAATTTATCATATCGAGGTTGTTTTTGGCCTATTATGTATGTCTAAATGACAGGCCATTAAGACGGCTTTTAATACGTATTCATCACGTCGTCAATATTGTGAATGACGTGTGCTCTTTTCAGTATGCCCTACACTATTTTGCCACTATTTTTCTGACACCAGTTAAAGTTATGCCTATGTCAGGTAAATGTTTGCATAAAAGAATCTCAATTCATGAGAAAAGATTTTGTTAATTAGTGTATAAGAAATACAGGAATTAATCAAACAAAAAAATGGGCTCGTTTGGGAGTCATTTTTCTATTGACAAAAGTCATAATTTGAGATAATTTGTAAGTTTAGATTTATATTTGATTTTTATAGGAGGGGGTATAAATTGGATTCGGTAGCGAAGAATTTTATACGTATGAGTGTTATATATTTTGCGATTGCTGCAACTATAGGCGCTTATTTTATGTTTAG
>Ga0187827_10002998_pt1 | contig 22353 bp, 21 predicted proteins | sample ETNtaG_39_FD_167969 | JGI IMG/M metagenome (GOLD analysis project Ga0187827, IMG submission 167969) | Marine microbial and viral communities from oxygen minimum zone, Eastern Pacific Ocean - ETNP2014_SV_150_PacBio MetaG (Illumina Assembly) | ecosystem: Environmental > Aquatic > Marine > Hypoxic... | reverse complement strand
CAAAAATTTTTGCTCCAAAAAATCCAAGTACAAAAAACATGATATTTGCAATCAACATTGATCCAAATATTCCATAAAGAAATTCTGGCTGTTCTCTAAACAGATCTGGACCTGGTCTTACTCCATGAATAATTAGTCCTGTTAATATAACTGCTGTAGTTGCACTTCCAGGAATTCCTAAAGCTAAAGTTGGAACCATTGCACCACCTGTTGCAGCATTATTTGCGGCTTCGGCACCTGCAATTCCTTCAATTGAACCTTTTCCAAATTGCTCTGGTTTTTTGGACCACCTTTTTGCTTCAGCATAACCAATTAAAGATGCAACCGTTCCACCTTCTGCTGGTAAAACTCCGATAAAAGATCCAATACCGGACGATCTTAAAATTGTTTTCCATGTTTTTTTATAATCACCAATTGATGGTAATTTAACTGCCTTTAAAGCAATTCTTTTAAATACTTGGTCTAATAAAGTAGATTGAGTTAGCATTTCACTAATTGCAAATAATCCAACAACTACGGGTATAAAACCAATTCCTTCTGACAATTCATTAATTCCAAAAGTAAATCGATCAATGGATGTCATAAAATCTTTTCCAATTGTTGAAATTAAAATTCCAAAAGCACCTGCAATTAAATTTTTAATGGGACTTCCATCGCTTATAGATGCTAGCATAGTCAAACCAAATATAGCTAATGCAAAATATTCTGGTTGACCAAATTCATAAGCAAGTTGAGCTAATAATGGAGCAAAAAAAACAAGAACTATTACACTAAAAATACCTCCAATAGTGCTTGATACTGTTGCCATTCCTAATGCTCTACCTGCTTCACCTTTTTGAGCTAAAGGATAACCATCTAAACAAGTTGCTGCTGCTGCTGGAGTTCCAGGTGTATTAATTAGTATAGCAGTAATCGCTCCACCGTAAGTACCTGCACAATAAATTGATGTTAAAAGTACAATTGCGGAAAGTGGATCCAACGTCATTGTAAAAGGTAAAATTAATGCACCACCAGTAGTTGGTCCTAGTCCTGGTAAAACACCGAGGATTAAACCAAATAAAGTTCCAAAAAATAAAACTATTAATAGTTTCGAGCTAAACAAAGGTGCCATCATTAAATATAAATTTTCCATACTAGTTATAATAAATATTAGTAATTATGCCTGGTGGAAATCTTAAACCCAAAATTGTTTCAAAAAATACAAATACAATGATAGGAAACAATATGCTTACTAATAGTAAGTATATAATTCTTCGCTCACCCCAAAAATAAGAAACCAAAAATGATAAAACTGAAATAGCTAGAAGAAAATCTAGAGTCTTTGCAATAATAATAAATAAAATAAAATTATATAAAGTTATAAAAAATTGTTTTGGTAACTTTTTTTCTTTTTTCCATGGAATCTTTAAAGATAAAAAATAAACAATTGAAGTTAGAAATATTATTAAAACTAGTAATGCTTTAGGAAAGGTAGCTGGCTGTATTCCTCTATTTAAAATTGGAGGAACTATGTCAAATGTAAATGTAACAATTAATAAAATAGAAGAAATTATAATTATTATGAATGAAACTATAAATGAATTAGTAAAAAAAAAGGGCAAACGACTTTTGTTTGCCCTTTTTTTATTTTGTACATTGTTCATTTGAAAAAATGTACAACGAATAGTTAATTAGTATAACCCAAAGCTTTAAGCTGAGCAGTCATTTCAGCAAGCATGACTTCCATTTGCTTACCCCACTCTTCAGCACCTACTACACTTGTCTCATCAAGACCAATTTCTGTTAAGAAATTTTTATAGTAATTGTGACTCATTGCTTTTAGCATTCCAGCTTCTAACTCTTTTACTCTTTCAGCTGGAGCACCTTTTTTAGTTACAAATCCTCTGACAGTAGATAAAGAAACAGGTATTCCTAGCTCTGTAGCTGTTGGGCTGTCTCCTATTTTTGCCATTCTATTGTTTGCAAGAACTATTGAAACACAAAGTGTTCCTTCATTAATTTCAGTTAATGCTTCTCCTAAGTTTAAAACACCTACATCAATATCTCCTTTGACAAGGTTAGTTTTAATTGGAGCAACACCTTTATAGGCAACAATTGTAGGATCTTTTAATCCACCTTTTTTTGTAAAAGCAATTGCGCTTACATCGTCAATTCCACCTGTATGAGTAGTTCCGTATTTAAGTGATTTTGATTTTGAAGTGCTGATAAATGTTTTAGCATCTTTAATATCTGCTTTACAATTTACAACAAACAATTGAGGATCATCAGTTCCTCTTGCTAAAGGTTGCATATCACTTAATTTAACTTTTGTTTTACCTAGTGCCATTGAAACAGCATGTCCAGTAGTCCAAGTTAAAGTATGTTGTCCATCAGCTGGTAATGACATCATGTAGTCCATGGAAACGGCTCCACCACCACCTTTTTTATTTACCAATTGCATATCTTGTTTAAGAACTCTTCTAGCTCTTAAAAGCATCATTCTCGTAGTTACATCAGTACCACCACCGAAGCCAGCATGAGTAATTGCCTGGATAGCTCCATCTGCTTTTGCAGAAGTAGTCAATAATGGCAATGCTACAGCAAAAAATTCAGTTACCAAGAATGCAACTGCTATTAAAACTTTAAAAGTTTTTTTCATTATCTCCCTCTTTGTTAATTTATATTTAAATATTTAAACATAATCTGTTAGAAACCTTAAGAGAAAAATGACTAATAATAAAAGAAATATTGCCCTACTTTTAGGAGATCCTTCCGGAATCGGACCTGAATTAGTATCAAAATTACTCTCACAAAATGAATTAGACCAAGCAAATATAGTTGTAATAGGGGAAAAAAATATTTTAGAAAATGGAAACAAAATCACAGGGAATTCTCATAATCTTAATTTTGTAGAAAAATTTGAAGAAATAAATTTTGAAAAAGGAAATAAATTTTTCCTAGATATTTCTAAAGGTAAAAACATAAATTATAAATTATCAGAGTGTTCAGCAGAGTCAGGAGGAACAGTTTTAAATGCTTTGAATTACGCTTTAGATTTAGCAAAATTAAATAAAATTCATGCAATAAATTTTGCACCATATAATAAAACAAGTATGAAATTGGCAGGAAGTAAATATGAAGATGAACTACACTTAATGGCAGATAAACTTGAAGTAAAAGATTATTTTTGTGAGTTAAATGTTGTTGATAATTTTTGGACTGCAAGAGTAACTTCACATATGCCACTGAAAGATGTACCAAATCATATTAAAAAAGAAAACATTTTAAAACCAATAAAATTAATTAACAATACTATGAAATTAAGCGGAATTAGAAATCCAAGAATAGCAGTACAAGCTTTAAATCCGCATGCTGAATTTGGTACAGAAGAAAAAGATGAAATTATACCTGCAATTGAAGAAGCAAAAAAAAATGGCATGAATGTTGATGGTCCGCTACCATGTGATACTTCTTTTATAACAGCATTTAAAAATAAAAATCATGATTGTATAGTTGGAATGTATCATGATGCATTACAATCTGGTCTTAAAGCCTTTGGTTTTGACCGTGGAGTTACTGTTCAAGGAGGTTTGCCAATACCAATAACAACTCCTGCTCATGGTACAGCGTATGATATTGCCGGTAAAAATATTGCGAATATAAAGCCAACTATTGAATCATTTAAAATAGCACTAAAATTAAGTGAAAATTTATTATCATGACTAAAATAAAAGATATAAAAACTACAATTTATAAATGGACTGGTCCGATCGTTCCACCATCTCAAAATTTCTGTACAAACCCTACAGATTTACTTCGTGAAAAAGGAGACAAAATGAAATCCTTTCGTTTCCATGAATGGTTGGTATGTGAAGTAATAGCTGATGATGGAACTATAGGTATAGGTAACGCGGCATTAGCACCTGAAGTTACCAAAAAAGCAATAGACTGTTATTTAAAAGAGTTAGTATTAGAAGAAGATCCTTTTGATTATGAATATCTTTGGGAAAAAATGTATAGAAATACCATGGCATGGGGAAGAAAAGGTATTGGGATGGTTGGAATTTCTGCCATTGATCTCGGAATTTGGGATTTAATGGGTAAAATACAAAAAAAACCGGTATTTGAACTTCTTGGAGGAAGAACAAAAGAAAAAATTCCTGTTTATGCATCGAAATTATACAGTCAACCGATTAAAGATCTTCAAATTGAAGCTGAAAAATATTTAAAAGAAGGTTTTAAAATGTTTAAGATGCGTTTTGGCTGGGGACCAAAAGATGGATCTGATGGAATTAAAAATAATATAAAACTTGTTAATGCTGTAAGAGAAGTTGTTGGTTATGATAATGATTTAATGCTTGAAGCATATATGGGGTGGAATTTAGAGTACTCAAAAAAAATAATTCCAGAATTAATAAAATTTAAACCAAAATGGCTTGAAGAGCCAGTAATACCCGATGATATACCTGGTTACGTTGAATTAAATGCTCTAGGAGACATTCCAATAGCAGGTGGTGAACATGAATTTAGCTTTCTAGGTTTTAAGCATTTATTAGAACTAAAAGCAGTAAGCTATATTCAGTATGATGCAAACCGTGTTGGTGGTATAACAGCTGGTCATAAAATAAATACTCTAGCAGAAAAATACAATGTTCCTGTTGTGCCACATGCTGGTCAAATGCATAACTATCATTTAACAATGGCAAATAAAAATTGTCCATTTTCTGAATATTTTCCTGTACATCAAGTTGAAATAGGAAATGAATTATTTTATTATTTATTTAAAGGTGAACCTGAACCAAAAAATGGATTTATAGATCTAGATGATAAGATTCCCGGACTAGGAATTTCTATTAATGAAAAATATAAGTCAGATTTTAAAATTTTAGAATAATTATAACAATATTGTTTGAATTGTTTACCACTCTCCAATATTTTTCATAGAAGTCCAGGGTTCTTTGGACTCTAAATATCCTTCTTGGAGTATTTTTCTTTATTAGCCCTTGATGCCTAAGTGGGTATACTTAACATTTAAATAATCCTTAATTGCCATGGACCCACCTTCTCTTCCATATCCGGCTTGTTTAATTCCACCAAAAGGAGCTTCGGCTATAGCAACCACAGGAGTATTTACAGCTACTGTACCTGTTTCCATTAATTCAGATGCCCTGTGTGCTTTTTCCATTGAGTTTGTGCATATGTAGCTTGCAAGTCCTAATTCATGCTTATTAGCTCTTTCAACTACTTCATCAAATGTTTTAAATGATAGCATTGGAACTAATGGACCAAAAGGTTCTATTTTCATTATAGTAAAATCATCTTTTACATCATCAAATATTGTGGGTTCATAAAAATAACCTTTGTTAAATCCAGAAGGTCTTTTCCCTCCAAGCAAAACTTTTGCCCCTTCTTGTTTTGTTTTTTCAACTAAATCCTCAACCTCATTTAATCTCTTTTTTGTTGTTAAAGGGCCTAGTTGAGTATCTGGATCCATTCCATTTCCAATTTTAAGTTTTTTTGTTTTTTCAACAAACAAATTTACAAATTCCTCTTTTTTATTCTCTTGTATGTAAAATCTATTAGGTGAAATACAGACTTGTCCATTGTTTCTAAATTTTGATGCTACAGCCATATCGGCTGCTTTTTTAATATCTGCATCATCAAAAACTATGAATGGCGAATGACCACTTAATTCCATAGTAACCCTTTGCACTTTATCTGCTGCTTGTTTTAAAATTAGTTTTCCAACTCTTGATGAGCCAGTAACTGAAATTTTTTTTACTATATCTGAAGCAATTAATTGAGAGGCAATACTTGGTGGGTCTCCTGATAATAAATTAACTACGCCAGGTGGTACTCCACATTCTCTACATATATCAACCAACTCCATTACTGTTCCTGGAGTTATTACATCTGGTTTAATTATAACTGAACATCCAGCAGCAAGTGCTGTAGAAATTTTTCTAGAAGATAAAACTAATGGGAAGTTCCAGGGAGATAAAGCTGCAACTACACCCACTGGCTGATAATATACATGTACTCTTGTATCTTTAAATCTACTCTCAACTGTTTGACCATAAATTCTTTTTGTTTCTTCGGCATTCCATTCAAAAATATCCGCCGAACCTCCAACTTCTCCTTTGGCTTCTGCAAAAGGCTTTCCAACTTCAAGAGTCATCCATTTAGCTAATACATCTTGCTTTTCTCTCATCTTGTCAGCAATTTTTCTAATAATGTAAGATCTTTGCCATGGAGGTGTATTTTTCCAAACTTCCAAACCTTTCTCTGCAGACTTTAATGCTTTTTCAACATCTTTTGGTGTTGCTTTTGATGCGTTTCCAATCACTTCTTCTGTTGCAGGATTAATAACTTCATAAGTTCCTTTGTCTGTTGATTGTTGCCATTTGCCTTCAATAAATTGACCAAATTTTTCGTACATAAAACCTTTTCTATTTTAAGTTGTGATTATTTTAACTTATTTAACAAAAATTTAATTTAGAAATGTTATAATCTTTTTTAAGAAAGGAGTAAATATGGCAAAATTTTATGCAATGGGTAATTATACTGCTAAAGCATTCCAAGGTTTTATCAAAGATCCAAATTCAGATAGATCACAAGCTGCTAAGGCTGCTGGTGATGCTGTAGGAGCTAAAATGGTTTCTTACGATGCATTAAGAGGAGCGTACGATTTTGTAGTTGTATTTGAAGGAACTTTTGAGCAAGCTGCTGGAATTAAAGTTGCAACAGAAGCTACTGGAGCACTTACAAATATTACTATTTGTGAATCAATTAATATTAATGATGTTGCTGGAAATGCTGCAAAAATTGCTGGTTCTTATAAAGCTCCTGGACAGTAATAATTTTAAATTAACTTCTGGTCTTTAAGACCAGAAGTTAAGTGTTTTCATATAAAGTTGGAAACATTTTTCTATCTAATCTGTCTCCGACATTATAACCAGCATCTTTAATTGCTTGTCTATATGAAAAACTTGTCCGATCTACAATATAACTAATCTTGGTATCTTCTTTGGCAACTCTTGACGTATAATTGAATTTCCGTGATATACTTTTTTATTATTATAAAATGTTATGCTTAGAATTTAAATTATAATACCAAATTTTTTCTATGGATATAAATTATTTCAAATCAACAAGAATTCTTGATGGAGGTATGGGACAAGAATTACTTCATAAAGGGTTAAAACCAAAAGGAACTTTATGGTCTGCACATGCTTTAATAGATGAGAATTGTCATCAATTGGTTATTGATGCTCATTTGGATTTTATAAATGCTGGAGCCGAAGTAATAGTTACTACAACTTTTACTGCTAGAAGATTTAGATTAATACAAAATGATTGTGAAAAATATTTTGAAAAAATAAATATTAAAGCTGTTGAATTAGCTCAAAAAGCAAGGGATATCTCAAAAAAGAATATTTTAATTGCCGGAGGATTACCTAATCAAAAACAAACCTATAGTGCTGATTTAGGAGAAGATCTCAATGTAATAGAAAAAAATTTTTACGATCAAGCTAAATTTCTTAAAAATGGAATTGATTTTTTTTATTTAGACGTAATGAGTAGTGGATTGGAGTGTGAAATTGCACTCAAAACAATTGAATCATTTAATTTGCCAGTTCTAGTAGGTGTTCATGTAAGAGACAATGGTCAACTTCCATCGGGAGAAAAAATTAAAGATATGGTTAAAAAATATAAAAATAATAACTGGCTTGGAATTATTGCAGCATGTGTTTCTCCTAAGGCATATGAGTTGGTCGCTAATGATTTACAAAAACAAGAGATACCATATGGATTTAAATTAAATGCATTTAAAAAGATACCAGAAGATTATACTGTTGCCTCGAAAGATCAATGGGGGAATGCAGGTAATCCAAATACAGTTTTAGGAGTAAATACAGATTTAAACGAATCTAAGTTTTATGAATATGCAAAAAAATTTAAGGAAAATGGTGCAACCATATTAGGTGGATGCTGTGAAATAAGACCTTCTCACATAAAAGAAATTTCTAGACTGAAGTAATTTTTTTACTATTTGATTTTTTAACAAGATAAATTCCAATAATTACAGCAACAACAGCTACTAAAACCTTTGAGGTAATTAATTCTTTCAAAAATATGTAACCCAATATTATTCCAAATATTGGAATTAGATAGGCTACTTGTGCTTGAAAAACTAAACCGTTATTTTTTAATATTCTAAATCTAATTAACCATGCAATACCTGTGGGAACTGTTCCTAAATAAATCAATGAAAGAGTAGAATCCATTCTATGTGAAAAATGCAAATCTTGCGTAAATGCTAAAGCGTCTGAAGAGTTAAAATAACCAAGTATTATACTTAATGGCAAAATGAATATTGTCGCCCATATCAATATTGATGAAGTTACATTTTCGTTTTCTTTATTGCTTACTTTCAAGGTCAATAATCCTCCAATAACATAAAAAGTAGATCCAAGTAAAATTAAAAGTGCAGAATTAAAATTATTTTCATTAATTAAAATGTTATCTGAAAAAAGAAAAACTATTCCTGAAAAACCAATAAGAACACCAAAAACTTTAGTATAATTAATTTTTTCCTTATCAGCAAAAAAATGCGCTAAGACTGTTGCGCTAAGCGGTGTTGTCGCCATTAATATTGCTGCTAAATTACTTTGAACTTTTTGGACTCCATAAGCAATTAAAAAAAATGGTATGACCAGATTTACTATTCCAATTGTTGCAAACCAGTACCAGTCTTTTGAAAATGCTTCTATTTTTATTTTTTTAAATAAACATAATCCAACTACAGGAATAGCACCAAAAAAAATTCTAAGAAAAGCAATCATAACAGGGCTGTAAGAATATGTTGCAATTTTAATATTAAAAAATGCTGAAGACCAAATTAATGATAAAAATATTAGCAATAAATAATCTATTAATTTGGGTTCTCTCATTGTGTAATATCCTTAATTTCACCTTGCGTAATCAATACAAGATTTTTAAAATTAATTTTAAAAACACAATTTGGATGACCAGCTGCTGCAAAAATATCATCAAATCTTGCTAAAGAATTATCAACAAATATATATAACTTTTTCAAGTGACCGACTGGAGATACTCCTCCAATTGTATATCCAGTTTGAATTTTTACATCCTCTGGCGATGCCATGCTGATATCTTTTATTTGAGTAATTTTTTTCAATTTATTTAGAGAACATCTTTTGTCCCCAGATACTAAACATAGCAAAAAAGATTCTTCAGTTCTAAAAAGTAAACTTTTTACTATCGCTCCGACTTCGCAGTTTAATGAATTTGCCGCATCCTCTGCTGTTCTAGCTGAGCTGTCTAATTCAATTACATTCATAGATTTATCAAATTCTTTTAAAGCTGTTTCGGCTCTTTTAACTGGCTCTTTGTCTAGTAAACTCATAGTTCAATTAAAAATTGATAGAAAATTTAAATTATTTTAGCATTATATAATTATATGTATGTAATAAATGCATAGGTGTTATCTATATTATTTGCATTAAAATTATAATACTTTATTGATAAAAGCGCATAACAATATTTTACAGGAGAGATTATGAGTGCTAGCAATGTTCTAAAACTAATGAAAGACAAAGAAATCGAGTACATAGATTTAAGATTTACAGATCCAAGAGGAAAATTACAACATTTAACAATGGACTCAACAATTGTTGATGAAGGAATGTTAAATGATGGAGTTTTCTTTGATGGTTCTTCAATAGCAGGCTGGAAAGCAATTAATGAATCTGACATGATTTTAAAACCTGACTTAAGTAGAAAGGTTATTGATCCATTCACTTCTCATAATACTTTAGTTTTATTCTGTGACATTCTTGATGCGGTTAAAAAAGATTCATATGAAAGAGATCCTAGAGGGATAGCTAAAAAAGCAGAGACATATTTAAAAAAAACTGGAATAGGTGATAAAGCTTATTTTGGTCCTGAACCAGAATTTTTTGTTTTTGATGATGTTAGAATTAAAAATGACATGAATGAAACTAGTTTTTCAATAGATAGTATGGAAGGACCATATAATTCTGGTAGAAAATACGAGAATGGAAATATGGGTCACAGACCAGGAATAAAAGGTGGATATTTCCCAGTACCTCCTGTTGACAGTGCACAGGACATGAGAGGAGAATATCTTAAAGGTTTAAGAGATGTTGGAATTACAGTTGAAAAGCATCACCATGAAGTGGCACCTAGTCAACATGAGTTAGGTATGTTATTTAGTACATTGGTAAATCAAGCTGATAACGTTCAACTTTATAAATATGTTGTTCAAATGGTATCTCATTCTTTTGGCAAAACAGCAACTTTCATGCCAAAACCTGTAAAAGGAGATAATGGGTCTGGAATGCATGTTCACCAATCTATTTGGAATGGAAAATCTCCAGTATTTTCAGGAAACAAATATGCTGGTTTATCTCAAACAGCCCTATACTATATTGGTGGAATTTTAAAACACGCTAAAGCAATTAATGCTTTTTCAAATGCTACAACAAATAGCTATAAGAGATTAATACCAGGTTTTGAAGCGCCAGTGTTACTTGTATACTCAGCAAGAAATAGATCTGCATCTTGTAGAATACCGATCACTTTAAGTAAAAAAGGTGCCAGATGTGAAGTTAGATTTCCTGATTCTTCTGGAAATCCATATTTGTCTTTCGCAGCAATGTTAATGGCTGGATTAGACGGTATTAAAAATAAAATTGATCCTGGTAAATCTTTAGATAAAGATCTTTATTCTTTATCTGAAAAAGAAGTTAAAAAAATTCCAACAGTTTGTGGATCTTTAAGAGAAGCAATGGAGTGTTTAGATAAAGATAGAAATTTCTTAAAACAAGGAAATGTATTTACTGATGATCAAATAGATGCTTATATTGCGTTAAAATTTGAAGAGATACACAACTTCGAACATACGCCTCATCCTATTGAGTTTGATATGTATTATAGTTTATAGGTTAAGAAGCTTACTGCTTATTAGTAGAAACTATCTTGTTTTTTCCTGAACTTTTTTTTACAACATAGTTGAAGGTGTCATTGGCGCTCGCTTTTACTTATTTAATCAAAGATCTAAATAAATATCTTCTTTTCTCACTTTTCTTGGCTGAATTAATCAGGTTTTTGTGTTCAAATTTATTCATTAAAATGAATCATATCAGACATACATTAAACTAATACTATGTTTTAAAAGACTCTCCGCAGCCACAGCGCTCTGTTTCATTTGGATTATTGAATACAAATGATGATGAAAATTCTCTTTTTTTATAATCCATCTTAGTACCTAAAAGGTACATTACTGCTGATGAATCTATAAATACCTTTACTCCTTTATCCTCAATAACTTCATCATTAGGATTTAGCTCTTTTGCATATTCCATTATGTAAGACATGCCAGCACATCCTCCAGATTTAACTCCTACTCTAACTCCAATAGAATTTTTTTCTGCTGTAGACATAATCTCTTTAATTCTTATTGCAGCATTTTCACTTAAAGAAATAATTTGTTTTGTCATAAATTTAGTTCAAGTTTTGCAGCTTCTGACATCATTGATTTATCCCAAGGAGGATCCCAAATTAGATCGAGATCAACTTTATTTACTTCCTTTATTTCCATTATACTATCTTTTACTTCTTTCGGCAAACTTTCAGCAACTGGACAATTAGGAGTTGTTAAAGTCATTTTTACCTTAACATCTTTATTTATAATTGAAATATCATAGATCAATCCTAGTTCATAAATATTTACAGGAATTTCTGGATCATAAATTTTCTTTATTTCTGAAATTACTTTTTTTTTTAAATTCATATTAATTTTTTTCAGTATTAACTATTTCTTGTGAGTTATTTATTGCTGATGTTAAGGTGTGCCAAGATAGTGTAGCACATTTAACTCGCATTGGATATTGCTTAACACCCGAGAAACACATCAACTTAGTTTTTTCATCATCACTTAAAATATTATTTTTTAAATCATCTTTTTCTTTAATCATTTCTAAAAAATCATTAACTATTTCTTTAACTTCAAATTCTTCTTTGTCTTTAATTAAATCTGTCATAATTGATGCTGAGGCCATAGATATTGCGCAACCTCCTCCCTCAAAAGAAATATCTTCAATCTTTTTATTTTCATTTAATTTTAAATAAACATGAACACTGTCTCCACATAAAGGATTGTGTCCTTTGGCATCTTTATTATGATTATCAATTTTTCTTAAATTCCTTGGATTCTTTCCATGGTCTAATATAATTTCTTGATATAATTCCTTTAAGTTCATTTTAAATCAAAAATTTTATTGCATTTGTTTATTGAAGAGTTGAGTTGATCAATATCTTCTTTGGTATTGTAAATACCAATAGATACTCTTGCGGTTGCTGGGATACCTAATTTTTCATGAAGTATTTGACAACAATGATGGCCTGCTCTTATAGCTACTCCATCTTCATCTAAGATGGTTGCTATATCGTGTGGATGAACTCCTTCCATAATAAACGAAATAACCCCTCCTCTGTTTTTTGGATTAGCAATTAATTTTACTGAATTATTTTTCTTTAATGTATCAACGGTATAATTAATTAGTTCTTTCTCGTAATTTTGTATATTTTCAATTCCTATTTTTTCTAAAAATTTTATAGACTCATTAAACGCAATTACCTGCGCAGTTGCCATTGTTCCGGCTTCATATTTGTTTGGTAAATCAGCGTAAGAAATTGCTTGTTTTTTAACCTCTTTTATCATTCCACCTCCTCCTTGGTAGGGTGGTAGATCTTCTAACCATTTTTTTTTGGCATATAATATTCCAACACCTGTGGGTCCGTACATTTTGTGTCCTGAAATTGCATAAAAATCACAATCTAAATCTTGCATATCTAATTTTAAATGAGGTGCACTTTGACAACCGTCTATCAATACTGGTATGCCCTTTGAATGTGCCAGGCCTACTATTTCTTTAATAGGTAAAATAGCTCCTGTTACATTTGATAAATGAGTTACTCCAATAATTTTTGTTTTATTGGTAATTTTTTTTTTAATACTGTCTAAAGTAACTTCACCATCTTCGTTTATTTCAGCAAATTCTATGTTTATTTTTTTTGATTTTCTTAAAAAATGCCAAGGAACATAATTAGAATGATGTTCAAGTTCAGTAATTAAAACTTCATCTCCTTCATTTAAGTATTTTTGACCAAAAGTATTTGCAATCAAATTCATTGCTTCTGTAGCGCCTTTTGTAAAAACTATTTCATTTCTATCTTTTGCATTAATGTATTTTTGAACTGAAGATCTAGTATTTTCATACAAGTTAGTTGCTGTTACAGCTAGATAATGTACGCTTCTACCTACATTAGAAAATTCTTTTGTATAAAAATCGTAAACTCTATTAATCACACCTTGTGGTTTTTGCGCTGAATTGGCGCTATCTAAATATACAAGATCATTGTTTTTAATTTTATTATTAAATATTGGAAATTGTTTTTTTATATCAGAAATATTCATAGATTATATTTTCATTAATTTTTTAATATATTTTTTTACATCTTGGTTTGTAATTTTTTCAATTGCATCGTTTAAAAAGCCATCAACTAAAAGTTTTTTTGATTGTTTGTAGCTCAAGCCTCTAGACATTAAATAAAATATTGAGTTCTCATCTAAATTTCCAGAAGTTGAGCCATGTGAGCACTTTACATCGTCTGCATAGATTTCTAATTCAGGTTTTGCATCAAATTCAGCATCTTTGTCTAATAATAAAGATTTACTTAATTGGTACCCGTCAGTTTTTTGAGCTTTATGATCTACAAAAATTTTTCCTTGGAATACTCCTTTTGATGAATCGTTAAGTACACTTTTGATCAATTGATAACTTTTTGTATTTTCCGATAAATGATTAATATTTGTTTTTATTTCATGATGTTGTGATTCATTTAGATTAATAATTCCACTGATAAAAGCCGAGCTATATTTATCATTTAAATTACAATTTATTTCATTTCTAAAAAACTTTGATCCAGCAGAATAAATAAATGTTTCTGAATTGCTATTATTTTCTAAATCTATATTGGTAAAGAAATAATTAATGCCTGAGTTTAATTCAGAATCAATTCTATAATTTTTAAGATTGGCATTTTTACCAATTTTATACTGTTGATTAATATTTATAAAATTATTTTCTGAATGATTTTTAAAAATATTAATAACACACAAAGATGAATTTTCTTCTAAAACAAAATCTGATCTAAAATTTATAACACTGGAGTTTATATCTTTAGTGCCAAAATGGTAAATAACTAAAGGTTTTTTAAAGTTATAGTTTTTTAAAATTCTGATTTTGGAATAATTAAATGTAAGAGCATTATTTAGATTAATTAATGAATTTATTGAATTTTTTGATGTCTTAAAATCTTGGTTATAATTGATTTCAATATTTTCTCTCTCTTCAAATGGAAAATCAAAATTTTTTATTTTTCCATTTACATATATAATTTTGTTGTGTTCAAAATCATTTAATATTTCTGAATTATTATAATTAAAATCTCCAGTAAGTTTTAATTCAAAATTGAGATTGGAGATATTTTGTTTAATAATATGATCTAAGTCAGAATATTTCCATTCTTCAATTTTTTTATTTGGAAAACCTTTGTTTAAAAAAATATCTATTTGTTTTTTCCTAAATTCTATATTTTCGCTAGGCAATTTTTTTTCTTTAAACATTTTTTCAATATTATTTTTTAATTCTAAAGTCATTATAAAAAATTTTCGTAACCTTTATTTTCAAGTTCGAGTGCTAATTCAAAGTTTCCTGTTTTAATTATTTTTCCATTTTTTAGTACATGAACATAATCCGGCTTAATATAATTTAATAATCTCTGATAATGTGTAATTATCAAAAAAGAATTTTTAGAATCTCTAAGAGTATTTACTCCTTCAGAAACAATTCTTAGAGCGTCTATATCTAAGCCAGAATCTGTTTCATCTAAAATCGACAGTTTTGGATTAAGAATTGACATCTGTAGAATTTCATTTTTCTTTTTTTCTCCTCCAGAAAAACCAACATTTAAATGTCTATTTAAAATTTTTTCTTCAATTTTTAAATCAGATGATTTTTTTTTTACTAATTTTAAAAATTCAATGGCATCAAGTTCTTTTTCTCCTCTTGCTTTTTTTATTGCATTTAATGATGTTTTTAAAAAATTGTTTGTATTTACTCCGGGTATTTCTAAAGGATATTGAAATGCAAGAAATATTCCTTTGTGAGCACGTTCTTCAATTCCCAATTTCAATAAATTATTATTTTCAAATCTCACTTCTCCAGAAATTTCGTATCCTTTTTTGCCTGATAAAATATTTGAAAGAGTGCTCTTTCCTGATGCGTTAGGACCCATTATTGCATGAACCTCTCCTGCTTTAATATTTAAATTTAAACCTTTTAAGATTTCTTTATTCTCAATGCTTGCTTTTAAATTTTTTATTTCTAACATTTACCCAACACTTCCTTCTAAACTGATTCCAACTAGTTTTTGCGCCTCTACTGCAAATTCCATTGGTAATTGTTGTAAAACTTCTTTGCAAAAACCGTTTACAATTAAGCTGATCGCATCTTCTGTGTTTAATCCTCTTTGTTGACAATAATAAAGCTGATCTTCGTTTATTTTTGAAGTTGTGGCCTCATGTTCAATTTTTGATTCTGAATTTCTATTTTTTATATAAGGTACAGTATGAGCACCGCACTTGTTTCCCATTAATAACGAGTCACATTGTGTGAAATTTCTTGCATTTTTAGCTTTTGGAAAAATATCGACTAAACCTCTATATGTATTGTCAGCATATCCTGCTGATATACCTTTAGATATAATTTTACTTTTAGTATTTTTTCCAATGTGTATCATTTTGGTTCCTGTATCGGCTTTTTGATAATTATTTGTAATTGCTATAGAATAAAACTCTCCTATTGAGTTATCACCTTGCAAAATACAGCTAGGATATTTCCAAGTTATAGCTGAACCAGTTTCTACTTGAGTCCAAGAAATTTTAGAATTTTTTCCTTTGCATAGTCCTCTTTTTGTTACGAAATTATAAATTCCGCCTTTTCCATTTTTATCGCCTGGATACCAATTTTGAACTGTGGAATACTTTATTTCAGCATTATCTAATGCAATTAGTTCTACGTTGGCTGCATGTAACTGATTTTCATCCCTCATCGGTGCAGTGCATCCTTCAAGATAACTTACATAACTTCCTTTATCAGCAATAATTAAAGTTCTTTCAAATTGACCTGTTTCAGAAGCATTTATTCTGAAATAAGTGGATAATTCCATCGGACATCTGATATTTTCAGGAATGTATACAAACGATCCGTCTGTAAAAACGGCAGAGTTTAGTGTTGCAAAATAGTGATCATTAACAGGAATTACTGATCCTAAATATTTTTTTACTAACTCTGGATGTTTCTTAATTGCTTCGGACATCGAACAAAAAATAACTCCTTTTTCAGTTAGCTTATCTTTAAAAGTTGTTGCAACAGAAACGGAATCAAATATCGCATCAACTGCGATTCCATTTAATCTTTTTTGTTCTTGTAAAGGTATTCCAAGTTTATTGTATGTTTCTAATATTTTCGGATCAAGTTCATCCAAACTTTTGAGTTTTTCAGAAGCACTTTTGGGTGCTGAATAATAATATATATCTTGATAGTTAATTTTAGAAAATTTTGGTTTTTGCCAATCAGGTTCTTTTAAATGTTTTAATCTTTCAAAAGCTTTTAATCTCCATTGAAGCATCCATTCAGGTTCTTTTTTTATATTTGAGATAAATTTTATAACTTCTTTATTTAAACCTTTGGGTGCTTTAATATTTTCTATTTCAGTAGTAAAACCATATTTATAATCTTTTAATTTTTCTAACTCTTTATCTATCATTTAAATTCTATTTTCGTTATGGTTAATTAAATCTTCTAGGCTCTTATTTTCAAAAAAGTTGTTTATATAATTATCTAGTTCATCCCATAAATTATGAGTTATGCATTTATCAGATCTACCATTGCATCCTTTTTTGGAATGTTTCTCACAATTCATTGTTTTAACTTTTTCTTCAACTGCAATGAAAATTTCTGAAATTTTTATTTCTGATGAATGTTTTGATAAAATATAACCACCCTTTTTGCCTCTGACACTATTTACAATTTTATTTTTTTTTAACTTTGAGAATAATTGTTCAAGATAGACCAGTGAAATATCTTGTCTTAAAGATATATCTCTTAAGGAAATTGGCTTTTGGAGATCAAATTTTGCAAGATCTGCAAGTGCCATTACAGCATATCGTCCTTTACTTGATAGTTTCATATTTTCCTCAATTTATTGGCTTTATACATACCCGACTAAATTAGTCAAGTTTATAACTTATATAAAAGCTTGCATTTTGCCACTCAATTTTGATAAAAAAACATAATTTTTTTTGAGATTAATTATCAATGTCTTCATTAGCTAACAAAATGGATGAAATTTTTATTCCGGGACCAGTCGGAAGACTAGAGGCTAAATATTTCAAAAGTAATATAAATACTTCTCCAATAGCATTGATACTTCATCCGCATCCACAATATGGAGGTACTATGAATAATAAGGTTGTAGTAGATACATTCCAAACATTTGTAGATAATAATTTCTCTGTTTGTAGAGTTAATTTTAGAGGAGTTGGAAAAAGTGACGGGGAATTTGATAATGGTCAAGGAGAACTTGCTGATGCTGCGGCAGCTTTAGATTGGTTAGAAAGAGAAAATTTTGATAACTCTCAATGCTGGATATCTGGATTTTCTTTTGGATCATTGATTGCTATGCAGCTTCTAATGAGAAGACCAGAAATAAATAGATTTGTAGCAATATCACCACAACCGAATGTTTATGATTTTTCTTTTCTTTCGCCATGTCCCACTTCTGGAATTATTATCTATGGTAAAAAAGATGAGTTAGTTCCTTACGATCACATAAATGAATTAAATAAAAGATTAAGTTCTCAAAAAGGTATCAAAATAGAGTTTAATTTAATTCCAGAAGGTAATCATTTTTTTTCCAAAACTGGAGATAGCTTAACAAGTTCACTAAATAAATATATCAAAAAAGAAATTGCTTTATATTAACAATTTTTAAACATTTCACCACCAGTAATTGGTTTTTTAACTCTGGTAGTTGAAGGAAAAGATATATTTTTTTTTAAAAAAGATCTAATTGCCAAATAACCAAAAGCTTGTGCTTCAACAAAATCGCCATCTATATTATATTCATCAATACTTTTAATTTTATTATTAATCAACTCTTTAATATTTTTTACTAAAGTTTTATTTTTTCTTCCACCTCCACATAATATAATTTCTAATTCATTGTCAAATTTATCATTAATATAATTAGCAATAATTGTTGCTGTAAAAAAAGTTAAGGTTGCAACAGCGTTTTCAAAACCAAGTCCTTTTACAAAACTACAATCAAATTCATTTCTATCGTATGAATGTTTTTTGTTTTTGCTGTAAATTTCATGTTCAATAACTTGTTTAATTAAATTTTTGTTTATTATTCCTTTTGCTCCTATCTCTCCATTATTGTCAAAATTTAATTTTTTTGTTTTTTTTAAAAAATCGTCAATAAGTACGTTTCCTGGACCAATATCTTTTGCTAATAACTTGTCTTTATAACAATAAGTAAAATTTGAAATGCCTCCAATATTTAAAAATAATGTAGGATTTTTTAAATTTAATTTTTTTGATAGCGAAAAATGATAAATTGGTGCTAACGGAGCTCCTTCACCATCATTATCTAAATCATTTTTTCTAAAATTAAATATAATTTTTAACTTCAAAAGTTGTGATAGTAAATTCGGATCTCCCATTTGAATTGAATATTTTAACTCAGGTCGATGGATTATCGTATGACCATGGAAACCAACCAAATCAATTTTGTAATTTTTATTTTTTATAATATTTGATGATATTTTAGAGTGTAATAATGTTAATTCTTTTTCAATTTTATAATATTCCTTCTTGTTTTCTGAAATATCTTCTATTGAATTAATTTTTCTAATATAATTTGTTAATTTCTCTCTAAAATCGTCTGGATATTTCGTGAATTTATTGTCAAGAATTTCAACCTTTTTTTCTCCATCTGATAAAATTATACTGGCATCAATACCATCAAGGGAAGTTCCACTCATTAAACCTAATGATGTAATTAAATTATCCATTATTGATTATTATTCTTATATAAATATGTATATTGAAAATAGAAAATTATGAATGAATTTCTTAAAGAATTTAAAGATCGTGGATTTTATTATCAAAGTACAAATGAAATAGAGCTTTCAAAAAAATTAAATGAAGAAAAAATTAAAGGTTATATAGGTTTTGATTGCACTGCTGAAAGCTTGCATGTTGGTAGTTTGTTGCAAATTATGTGTCTAAGATTGCTACAAAAACATGGTCACAGACCTATTGTTTTATTAGGAGGAGGAACTACCAGAATTGGAGATCCTTCAGGGAAAGACAAAACAAGAAAGATTTTAGAAGAAAAAGAAATTGAAAAAAATATTAAAAGTATAGAAATAATACTTAAAAAATTTTTAGATACAGAAGATAAAAAAATAAAACCAATTTTTGTAAACAACTATTCTTGGTTAAAAAATCTAAACTATATTTCATTTTTAAGAGATATTGGAAAACACTTCACTATCAATAAAATGTTAAGTTTTGATAGTATTAAACTGAGATTAGAAAGAGAACAATCTTTAAGCTACATGGAATTCAATTATATGATTTTGCAAGCATATGATTTTCTTGAATTAAACAAAAAAGAAAATTGTGTTTTACAAATAGGTGGTTCAGATCAATGGGGAAATATCGTAAATGGAGTTGATTTAATAAAAAGATATTTATCAAAGGAAGTTTATGGACTCACTACTCCATTGATAACTTTGGCCTCTGGTGCAAAAATGGGTAAATCGGAAAGTGGTTCTATTTGGTTAGATAAAAAATTATTTTCTGTTTTTGATTACTGGCAATTTTGGAGAAATACTGATGATAGAGATGTAATTAGATTTTTAAAAATGTTTACAGATATTTCGATAAGTGAGGTTGAGAAAATTAAAAAAAATAACATCAATGATCTAAAAATTTTACTTGCAAATAAAACAACTGCTATGCTGCATGGTAAGAAAGAATCCTCTGATGCAGAAAAACTGGCTAAATCTACATTTAAAGAAAATTCAACAGGAAAAAGTTTGCCGAGTATTAAAATTGATAAACATATATTAAATAAAAATTTAGTTGAACTTATTGCTTCTATTACAAAAGACATTTCCAAAAATGAAATTAGAAGATTGATTAAATCTAACGGTGTTAAAATTGATAATAAATTAATAAATGATGAAAAATTTATAATTAATAATCAAATATTTAAAAATAAAGGATTTATAAAGCTATCTTTGGGAAAAAAGAAACATTTTAAGATTGTAATCTAGTTTCTTTTTAATTTTTCAAGTGTTCTTGTAATAAATCTTGGCGTTAGAGTTTTTACTGGATTCACTGTAGTTTTAAGATTTTTAGGCGGTCCTTTAATTTTAAAACTAACGCCAAACACTCCTTCTCCAACTTTTTTTCCAATTAAAATATTGCCAAGTAAAGGAATTTTGGAAATTCTTTTATTAATTGTTGTTGCCGGAACCAAAGTTCCTCTTAAACTGGTTAATTTATCTTTTTCTATATATCCTTCCATCAATATAGAAATTGCAGGACCAATTGCATACATTTCTTTTATAGTTGTTAAATTTTTACTGCTTTCATAATCCATTTCAAATTCATCAAATCTTATTCCTTCGCCAGTTAAAAGATCTGCAATACCTTGCAATGATGCTAGAGTAAGAAGTTTGGCAAGCAGTGGAACTTCTTTCACTTTAAAATCATAAATTTTAAGTGTTGATTTAGAGAAGCCATTTTTGTCAATAGAATCATATACAAGGTTTCCTTCGTCAAAGCCTTTTATAAACTTATAATTTTTAATAAACGGAGAAGGTTTCTCAATAAACAAGTTTGTAATTTTTTCATTTTTTGAATTTGTTTTTAAATTAAGAGAAAATTTATTTTTTCTATTTAGAAGCGCATCAATTTTTCCAGATTGAATTCTATTATTTTTTACAATTAATTTACCTTCGATTTTTTCTAAATAGGATTGGTTATCTACATAAAGTTTATCTAAGTTCAAAATAATTTCAGAATTTAAATTATTAAAAATTTTTAGAAAAGTATTATTTGAATCTCCTTTTAATAAATTTTCAATTAATAACTTTCCATCAAAATGATCGCCTATTAATTCATAATTCTGTTTACTCTTAAATATTTTTATGTAGTTTTGTTTACCATTGTTATTTAAATAATTTAATTCTATTTTATCAATATCTTTAACTTTGAAATTTCTAGATAAAATTAAATTGGATAGTACTATTTTGTCTTTACCAGCTAATAAGATTATATCTTCGAATTCAAAATCATTATTTTTTTTATAATTCGTTTTTACATTAACTGTCGATGATAAATCTTTTTCTTTTTTGTAATCAATTTCATCAATTATAATTAAACTGCCATTTAGATCTATATAAGATTCAAAATCAAATTTATCTTTTTCTTTAACTATATTAATTTCAAAATTATCAAAGTTATCATTAAATGAATACTTGCCCTTGGCTTTAATTTGAGTTTTATTTTTTGAATAGTCTAATTCTAAATGATCACTACTTAAAAAAATTTGATTATTGTAATTTGGAATACGTTTTTTTAACCTATTTGAAGTATAATCGATTTTTATCTTATCAAAATTTAAAATAGATTCTATTTTTAAATTTTTAATTTTATTATTTTTATCAATTTTAAAACTTGCTCTACTATCACTGCCAAATATAACTTCTTGATCCTTAAAAAACTTTTTGTCAAATTGAAAATATTTAGTAAATTCCTTAGAATTAATTTTAGTTTTTTTATTTTTTATAATAGACTCTACATTTATATCTTTATCATTTTCTTTTATAATATTTAATTTTATATTATTTTCATTTTCTTTATTATTATACTTTTCGTTTAATAAAGAATATTTACTGTCAATTAAAATTGTAAAATCTTTATCATAAAAAGAAGCTTCAACAATACCATCTTCCAAAAATATTAAATTTTGATATGTTTTGTTAAAATACAATTTATCGAATTTTAAATTTGAATTAATTGATAAATCCTTAACATTATGTTTTTCATCAATCTGAAAAGAAAATTTATTTTCAGTTTCCATTAATATTTCTTTTTCTTCCAAAAAATCTAAATTAAA
>Ga0187827_10002995_pt1 | contig 22362 bp, 16 predicted proteins | sample ETNtaG_39_FD_167969 | JGI IMG/M metagenome (GOLD analysis project Ga0187827, IMG submission 167969) | Marine microbial and viral communities from oxygen minimum zone, Eastern Pacific Ocean - ETNP2014_SV_150_PacBio MetaG (Illumina Assembly) | ecosystem: Environmental > Aquatic > Marine > Hypoxic... | reverse complement strand
CTTCGACCTGCTCCACTCGCTGGATAATGGTACTGGGATTATCGATGCTGTGGAAGTGTTTATTTACCAAAAGCGCGACCTGTGGACGTTAGAGAAGCTGCTAGAGCGGGGATATAAATTCCCGCGGGTGACCACTTGGACCCGGGCCACCCCTAAAGATATCAAGGATTTAGTACAGGTATCAGGAGGAAAAGTCGCCGAGACCGGAATGCTGGCTTCATGCTCTGACCATCACATTTTTGACAGGCTGGGCTTTCGTAGTAAAGAGGAGGCCATAGAAAAGTACATGGCTCCCATCTTGACCGCCTGCGAATATGACATCACTCCCCGTGTCCATTTGGAAGATGCCTCCCGGTCAGATGTAGAGGGCTGGGTGCTACCGTTTGTATGCCGGGTTATGGAGGAAACAAAAGGCAGGGCTCGCTTCAGGATCTGCGATACCCTTGGTATAGGGGTACCTGATCCTTATGCTGCCCTTCCTCTGGGTATTCCACGGCTAATTTCCACAATTTACGGAGTTTCAGGAGCGGAACTGGAGTTTCATGGGCACAACGATTTAGGCTATGCTACCGCCAACAGCACAGCAGCCTTTCACTATGGTTGTAAAAGGGTCAACGTAACTTTTGCAGGCCTTGGGGAGCGTACGGGAAATACCGCGCTGGAACAAGTCTTGGTTAACTACGTTCGTGAGTATCCTGATCCTGGGCTTAAGTTGGAAGTACTGGGGGAGATAGCTGAGCTGATCCAGGCCAAGGTGGTCTCCATCCCCCAGAAGCTTCCCATCGTGGGGAGTAATATTTTTACCACTCAGGCTGGACTTCACCAGACCGGGATACAACGTCAAGCCGAAGCACTAGGGGGACTGATATATCTACCATTCGATTCAGAGTTAGTCGGCCGCCAAGGGGTGGAACTCAATCGTATCGGTGCCCTTTCCGGAATGGATGGGATCATTTCGGTGCTTAATCGCTACCACGAGGCCATTGGTGCTGATAGACAGCGGTTTACTGGCGTCAGTAAACTGATAAAGCATATATATGACCGAATTCACGAGGCGTACGACGGACAATATGACCAGACCCAGGACAGCTATGTGGGGTATCGAGCCACTTTCTTCGAGGTGGAGGAATTGGTCCGGATGGCTGATCAAATTCAAGCGGGACAATTGAAAAACCCTTAAAAACATGTGCGACAAGACTTTGTGCTTACCACTAGACACACGTCTACCATTAGATTCCAGATTTGCGGTGGTAATTTATTATCCTTTCATAAATTTGCGACTCTCGGGGTAATAGCATGCTCTCAAGATTGCGATTTACTAGAAAGATGGTAAAGGGGTAGCTAATCACTCAATAGGCGTATCGAGATGGTCAAAAGCTTGCTCCTAGACAAGGGCGGTAATTACAATCCCGACACCGCATGTTTTTATCGCTTCATGCGCCACCAGTGGTCTCCCTGACCTGCCCCCTAAAAAGAAGTCTAGGTGAAATGTTAGACTTTGCCCTGGAAAGCAAGGAGGGCAGGTCAATCTTTTTGGTGAAGAACCTGATAGTCAATGGCCACCTCATCTAAGGTGCCTGTGTAGTATTAGGAAGTGGAGCTAGGAGAAATATCCTTACAACTTTGCTAGAGTTCCAAGGCCTAATTGCTGAAGTTTCTCTTTTGTGGGTACGCCTGTTTCTTTATTCCAGCTCCTGGCCTCATAATATTCATCTAACATCTGGTCGTATTCTTTGATTTCGCATTCCTCTACTGAGGAATGCTCCCCAAATTCTGGTATTTGGCGAGCTCTTTCCGGTATGTAGTCATCCTTCCTCCTGACCCCTTCTCTGGCATTGAACATTCTTTGCAGATTGTACACGCGTTCACCTATATTTAAAAGTTCTGCCTCATCTATATCCCAGCCAGTTAACGATGAGATGAGTTCGGCAAGCTCCGGTAGATGTAAACCATTGTATACATAAAACTTACATATTCCGAGAATGTCGGGCAGTATACCAAAATCTTGGAGCAGTTTGGTAATTTTCCCCTTGCCTTCTTCCGAATGATTACCTATGGTTTCAGGGTCGGGAGCCCCAAAGGGTACCAGCCCGAAATCATTCTTGAGGCTGTCATAAGCCATGCCTTCCAAGGGATGAATATGGCACATACCTCTATTGGCTGTACCATACATTATGGCAAGTGCTTTTCCAGATCTACCATCGTGCGCTGGTCCCTCAAGACCTTTAACCTCCATAGCTAGCATCTCTGAACCTTTGCCAATTTGCTGAGAGGCACGCCTAGTTCCCTCACCTAAAATTCCACCAATACCTTGCCTATTAGCTATTCTCCGCACTAATTCCACTATGGTCTCCGCATCCCCCCAAGAGAGAGCTAAACCATCCGTCTCTTCTCGGTAAATAATGCCTTGCTCGTAACAGTCCATCGCAAAGGCAATGACACCACCTGTAGATATTGTATCTAGACCATATTCATTACATAAGTACGTAGCGTGTACCGCAGCATCCATATCATCATTTAACACAAAAAAGGTAAAAGCGCAGATACTTTCGTACTCTGAGCCTTCATGCACAGGAGTTTTCCATTTGCCAGATTCTACTCTGGCAATCCTACCGCAGCGCAGGACGCATCCTTTGTAACACGAGTTAGCCCTTAAAAGATTTGCGTTTTCAAAGTGAGCGTAAAGTTCCTCTCCTTTTCCCCACGAATTGGATCTCCAATTCTTCGTTGGGATGTCACCAAGACCATCGCACGATGGTATGTCCCCTGTAGTACCCCCTGGGGCCATACCTTCTCCATTTGTTGCATCAAGAACCTTTTTATTTCCTGCTCGAACCGCCTTGCGGAACCTTTCTGGTTCCGCAACAGGGATATTTTCATTACCCTTGACCGCAATGGCGAGCAAGTTCTTGGAGCCCATTACTGCCCCAGCGCCACACCTACCAAATGCCCTCCCTCCTACCATTATGTTAGCAAATCTAACCAACGATTCTCCGGCAGGGCCAATAACTGCGGTTTCAAATTTTTCATCCTTAATCTCTTTTTTAATCAGTTCATTCTTTTGTGAGACTGTTTTACTTTTTAACCTTGTAGCTGATTTTATTTCAACCTTACCATTATTGATGACAATGCATTTTGGCCTTTTGGCCTTCCCTTCTATAACTAGAAAATCGTAGCCTGCTTTGCGTAAAGTGCCTCCCCACTCGCCCCCGCACTTTGCTTCACACCAAACGTCAGTGAGTGGTGATTTACAGCAGACTTCAGCAAATCCAGCCCCAGGGGCCATGGTGCCTGTCATAGGACCGGTAGTAAAGATTAACTTATTCTCGGAGCCTAATGGATCAATACCTCGCGGAATTTCCGCATACAGTAATTTGGCTCCGTATCCGACCCCACCGAGATATTGCCTTAAGACCTTGGTATCAGTTTCTTCGACAAGAACTTTCTCCTCACTTAAGTTCACTCTTAGTAATTTACCAGTGTACCCAAATAATTTTTCAGACCTTGCCGAGCACATCTCACTCTCCTTCCCTGTTGAGTTTAATCTTTTGTAATCAGCCGAACTCAGGGGGCTGTGGATTCCCCTGACTTAGTATCTAACTTTAGGCCATGCTCTGATTTTTGTCAATCTCTCGTAAAGGGTATTAGTTCATGTGACGTGTCCCCCAAACTGTACCAGTTATAATGTTAGAAAAGCGAAAGCAGTAAAAAGGGGGGATCTAGATGGTAAGGAAGACTTATACACCAGAACAGATTAGCAACAAGCTGAGGGAAGCCGAGGTTATGACTAGCCAGGGAGCCACTATGTGGGAAGCTAGCAGGAAGATAGGAGTTACGGAGCAAACGTATTACCGCTAGAAGAAAGGAATAAGAAAGAGTCGGACTCCCCCTGAAACAACGCTTAGCTTAGCTGCTAGTACTTCAGTGTATACTTCTCCTTGAACTCATCAACGATCTCAAGTAATTCCGGATTCAGGGAATATCTTACTCTTTCGGTAATATAATCGGGAATCTGTTTATAGTAGGCATGAGCGATACCACCTGTCATGCAGGCGAGTGTATCGCTGTCACCTCCCAGCGATACTGCCTTTCTGATGGCATCTTCATAGTCGCTCGATTCCAGAAAAGCGATGATTGCCTGAGGCACCGAGCCCTGGCAGGTTTCGTTAAACCGATACTTAGGGCGAATCTCATTCAGAGTCTGGTGCAGGTTATAACCGAAAGTGTCTTCAACATATTTGAGTATCTGTTCTTTACTTTCTCCCGACTTGGCCAGAAAGATTGAAGCAGCAATAGCTTGAGCTCCCTTTATGCCCTCCGGATGATTATGGGTAACGACGGCACTTCGATCAGCCTCATTCATCACGGAATCCAGCGTCGTGTAAGCAAAGCCGATAGGGCTGACCCTCATGGCCGATCCGTTACCGAAGCTATTGTATGGAGCTAGACTGTCGCTGCCTAGCCACTCAAGAAACCTGCCACCGTAGCCTGCGTAAGGGTACCTTCGCCCATATTCTTTGAACGTCGCAGCGTAATCTTTGTCATACAAAATGCAGTCGGCTACGGCGATGGTCAGCACCGAGTCATCCGTGGGGGTTGATTCCGGGGTAAAAAATTTAAAATCAGTTGATTTAGTATTACAAAACTCGTAGGCTGAACCTATAATATCGCCAGCAATAGCTCCGAGCATTTTTAGTCCTATCGCCTGTATTCCCTTCAGGAACTTAGAGTAAGAGAGGCCCTGCAGGATACTTAACTGTACCATCGTGAAATGCAATATTACAATGGTTTTCCAGAAGTCGGCGGTTTAAGTTTATGAAGCAGATCAGTAATATGGTTCTTGATGGCTTCGAACTTCTTCTGTAGACTTTCACGTGAGGCGTCTTGTACTCTCGTCTAGGTCGGATCTGATGGTATCGGCTTCATATTTTCGGTGTCAATAAGCCGAAGCAATGGCGCAAAAGGGTAACCAAGGCGTTTAAGTGCCTTCACTGCATCTTCCGTGAACCCCGCAAGGTTAGGTGGTTGTTCGAAAAGACTGGTGTGACGCGCCATAGCAATGTCTATGTAGGTAGCTTCAAGAAGTAACTGGCGTCCCTTCTCAAGTAGGGCAGCTTTTTCTGCGCGCTTGCGTACCTCTTGAATTTCGTGATCCTTCCGCTTAACATCTTCAACGACCGAGGCTAAGATATTGATTGAGTAATGGCGGCGAGAGTATAATCATGTTCGACCACATAGTGCTTTGTGCTATAGACCACCAGCTCCTGAAGCGATAATGCCAGTAATTATGCCGGTAACTCTAACTTAGAAAGTGGTATAATTATTTGGGGCAGGTTACCCTTTTCCTGGATAATGCTATTTTGAAAGAAGCCGCACGGGGAAACTCATAAACCCGTCCCGCAGACGGCAGACGTAAGATAACCCAGCAGATCTGCCAGGCACTGGTAGTCTCGGAAAGGCGGGCTTGTAAGATACTAGGTCAAGCCAGAGCCACGCAGCGGCACCACTCACCGACACCCTCTGATGAGAAACGGCTTACTGAGGAGATTATTACACTGGCAACTAAATATGGACGGTATGGCTACCGGAGGACAACGGCCTTGTTAAATAATGAGAAAGGATGGAGAGTGAATCATAGGGACGCAAGAACTGGTATAACTAATGGGGGTCGGTTACTTATATGCAATACGTATTCATTTAGCTTAAGCTCATACCAATATCATCACAGCTGAATGGCCTCTCGCGAGTACGTAAAATGAGTGAAAACTGGCAAAAAGCCTACAGAAGGAAACTCGTTTCAGCCGAGGCAGCCGTAAAGGTAGTGAGGTCGGGGGACAAGGTGGTTTTCACACACGGCAGAGAACCACTAGCCTTAGGCCTTGCCCTTGCCGCGCGGCGAAGCGAACTCCAAAATGTTAAGCTTTACCTGGCTAATCCGCACACAGATTTTGATTGGTATAGTCCTGATTGGAGGGAGAGTTTCAGTATCGAAATGAGTTATATTCTACCTGATTTTCGGGAGAGGTTTAAAAAGCGCTATTATGATTTAGTCGTCGGAGGCCTAACGGGTTTTACATCTCAATATCAAGCTTTAAACCAGATCGACGTTCTGCTGACCGAAGTTTCCCCTCCAGACGAAAGCGGTTTATGCAGCTTTGGTGCTTCGGTGTGGGGAAAGAAAAAGGTAATAAAAAGTGCCCGAACAGTTATTGCCGAGGTGAATAAAGAACTTATCCGTACTTATGGTGATAACTCGATTCATGTCTCCGAGATTGACTATTTTGTTGAACATTTATACGCTGAGGAGTTCAAGGGTGGAAGTGACCTGTTGGGCCGGGCAATCGGAATGCCGGGAAAAGTAGAAGAAAAGATCGCCCGGTATGTTGGTACCTTGACCAATGACGGAGATACTCTGCAAATTGGTGTTGGTAGCACATCTGAGTGGTTAGTGCCACTGGGAATACTAGATAACAGAGTAGATCTAGGATGGCATTCCGAGGTAACACCGAGAGGAGTTATCAAAAAGGTGCGTGATGGTACCATTAATGGGAGATATAAAAATTGCCACCAAGGTAAGGTCGTTACCGTAGCAATAGGTGGAGGAATAAAAGAAGATCTGGAGTTTGTTAACGATAACCCCATATTCGAACTTTACGATGCCGACTATGTTCTTGACCCAAGGGTAATTGCCAGCAACGACAACGTATTGGCCATTAATAGTGCACTCTGCATAGACTTAACCGGTCAAATTGCTGCGGAGTCCACAGGATGGTCTATGTTTGGCGGCCCGGGAGGTCAACTTGCTTTTGCTATCGGCTCTCATATGTCTAAAGGTGGCCGCTTTATCACCGCCCTCCCATCTACGACGAGCGGGGGTTATTTATCTCGTATCGTGTCTTCTTTACCCGAAGGTACTATAGTAACAGTGCCACGTACTCTTTCGGACATTGTTGTTACTGAATACGGAATTGCAAAATTAAAAGGTAAATCACAGAGAGAAAGAGCATTAGAGCTGATAGCTATAGCCCATCCTACTTTCCGGCAAGAACTGGATAGGGAAGCTCATTGTCTGTTTTGGCCTTAAACATTAGTCATAGACAGTATGGTGATTGATTTCTTATAATGGGAGATGAAAATAGGAGGGTGCCATGGCAAATCAGGTTGGTAAAAGGTATATCTGTACCAGATGCGGCTCGGATTTCATAGTAACAAAGGGGGGGGATGGAACAGTGAGTTGCTGTGGTAAACCAATGGATTTAAAAAAGACGGAGAAAAAATAAGAGGGAAAATGATGTCAAATCTATTGGGTAAACGGTATCGCTGTAAAGTCTGTGGTACGGAGGTTCTATGTACAAAGTCCGGTGATGGGGAAGTAATGTGTTGCGCCGAAAAAATGGAACAGGTAACTCCTAGGCCAATACCATCATCAGATTAAACAAGTTATTAAATTTAGGTGAGGTTGGTATCGATCTCTATTTGAATGGCAGACTTGAAAAGGGATTGTACCATCGAAAACAAATCAGCTAATTAAGAATACACACCGGTAATAGTTAGCGAAAAGAACCTTTTAGCCGAGCGGTTGAAAATGATCACAACAGAACTTCTTAACATAGCAAGCTCTATTTGCCCCGAGCGTGTGGCTGTTTCCTCTGAGGGAATCAAGTATACATATGTCGGATTAAGTGAAAGAGTAGATAGGCTGGCTAAGTCTTTGTTGGGTCTTGGCGTAAGCAAAGGTGATAGGGTTGCTTTTCTACAGGTGAACTGCAGCCAATCTGTGGAAACATATTTCGCCACGGCCACCATTGGCGCTATATATGTGCCGTTAAATTATAGGGCAAAAGCTCAAGAACTTGTCTATATCCTCAACGATGCTGAAGCTAACGTTTTATATATTGGCGAACGCTATATCGATTTGGTTAATTCGATCATTGATAGTTTGACGTTAAAACCTGCGTTAATATCCTTGGAGAAGAGACATAGTGGTATGCCTTACTATGAAGACCTGATATCATCTTCCCCGTTAGGAGATATCTCTGCAGAGCTGAATCCCGATGATACTACTGTTTTATTATATACCGCTGGTACTACGGGTCTGCCAAAAGGAGTTTTGCTCTCGCATAATAGCTTCACCATATATATACTCGAGAATGTAGACCCGGCTGATCCAGAGGCACATGAAACGATTTTAATAAGTGTACCCATGTATCATGTTGCTGGAATGCAGGCCATGCTTGTTTCCATTTATGGCGGGCGAACTATTGTAATGGAGCGACAGTTTCAGACAGAAGAATCAATGGAATTAATAGAGTCGGAGAAGGTTTCTAGGGCTATTGTGGTGCCCACAATGTTGAAACAAATAATTGACTATCCCGATTTTGCTAAACGTGATTTAAGTAGTCTGAAAGTAATAACCTACGGTGCAGCACCTATGCCAATTGACGTAATTAGAAAAGCGGTAGAACTCTTACCAGGGGTAAGTTTCATAAATGCTTTCGGACAGACTGAAACGTCTTCCACAATTACCATGCTAGGTCCGGAAGACCATGTTATCGAGGGTAGTGATGAGGAAAGGGAGATAAAACTGAAGAGGCTTTCTTCCATTGGTAAGGCTCTCCCCGATATCGAGGTAAAAGTAGTAAATCAGGATGGTAAGGGATTAGTGCCAAACAAGATAGGAGAGATAGTGGCCCGTGGCGCTAGGGTAATGAATGAGTACTGGAAAAGTGAGAAACTGGATAAACAGATCATCGATAAAGATGGCTGGATTCACACTGGTGATATGGGATATATGGATGTGGACGGATACTTCTACTTGGCCGGTAGGTCGAGCGATATGATCATCAGAAGTGGAGAGAACATTTCTCCGGCTGAGATTGAAGCTATACTTCTCTCCCACGCTAAAATTGAAGACGCGGCTGTGATAGGGATTCCGGATGAGGAGTGGGGTGAACAACCTCTGGCCATTGTAGTACTTGCACGTGAAGAATCATCCTCTGCTGACGAGATAATCGAGTATTGTCGATCAAAGATAGCCAGCTATAAGAAACCACGGGGAATAATCTTCGTTAATGAGCTGCCGCGAAATCCAATGGGCAAAGTCCTGAAACGAGAACTACGCGAAAAGTATGAGAACTATTTCATTTCTACCAAAACAGAGTCAGGAGACTGAAAAGTTACCCATGGTTAGCGATAGCGTCATCTTGCGTATTGAAGAGCATATAGGTTACGTGGTTCTTAACCGCCCTGAGTCGGGAAATATCGTCAATCAGGAAATGGCTTACATGTTTAAGGACGTGTGCGCCAAGATAAATCAGAATGCAGAGATCTATGTAGTTGTAGTAACCGGTGTTGGAGAGACTTTTTGTGATGGAAGTGAATTGGAAAAGTTACTTATTAATGGAAGCATGGACGCTGATTATGCAAAAACTTTAATTGATGACTTCAGTATCGCCACATCTGTCTCTAGTATTGATAAACCTGTTATCGTAGCTATTAACGGTAATGCTATGGGACAAGGATTAGAACTCGCCCTTGCCTGCGATATCAGATACGCCTCAGCCGGATCTCATTTCGGCTTATTGCAAGTCAGCCAAGGCTTGATACCAATGAACGGTGGTACCCAACGTCTGCCTCGCCTAGTCGGTAAAGGGCAGGCTCTGGAACTGATTCTCACTGCTAGAATAATTGACACCAGAGAGGCTTTAAGAATAGGCCTGATAAATAAAAGGGTTACCAAAGAGATGCTAAACTCTGAAGTCGAGGCAGTGGTAAAACTGATCGCAACCAAGGGGCCTGTGGCACTTAAGTTAGCTAAGGAAGCAATTAGCCGCGGGCTTGAATCATCTCTGGAGGAGGGGCTCGGTCTGGAAATAGATCTTTATTCGCTGCTCCAGACAACCGACGACCGACGAGAGGGTATCCAGGCTTTTCTTGAAAAAAGGCAGCCTAAATTCAAAGGGCAGTAAACACCGGGTCAATTAGTAATAATGGTTAATGGATTTGAGTCGATACTATTTGAGAAAAGGGACGGTATAAGCTACGTTACACTGAATCGTCCAGAGTATTTGAATGCCTTCAACCTCCAGATGCGGGACGAATTGTATCAGATATTGAAGGCTATCAAGGATGATTCTGATATTAAAGTCGCCATATTCAGTGGGACCGGAGAAAAAGCCTTTTGTGCCGGAGCTGATCTGCATGAATTTCTGACTGCTCCTTCTCCTATCGTGGCAAGGGAAGTACGCCGTGAAAGAGACGTGTGGGAACTTTTTCTCAGTGTAACCAAGCCAATGCTTGCGGTGCTGCATGGATTTGTTCTGGGTAGCGGGCTGGAGATTGCCCTATGCTGTGACATCAGAATTGCTTCTCGAGATGCACAGTTCGGTTTGCCCGAAACAACACTAGGCATTATCCCGGCAGCTGGAGGTACTCAGACACTGAGTCGGCTCATTGGCAAGGCAAACGCAATGGAAATGATTTTTACCGGTCGATTGATTGGAGCGGAGGAAGCTCTGAAACTGGGGTTAGTTAATCAGGCGGTACCCAGACAAAGGCTTTTACCTGTTTCTGAAGAGCTAGCAAGGAGAATAACGAGCTATAAAGCACAGGCGTTGTGCGGGGCAAAAAAAGCGGTGATCAGAGGGTTTGATCAGCCTTTGGAACAAGGACTTGAAACGGAACAGCGTATCGGATTAATGGCGGCTATCAGTAAATAAATTATTTCTCTTGCCTCATATTATTTTCTATGAGTACTGCTGAGTTGGTTTTCAAAAACGCTAATGTCATCACTGTGGATGATGTCTTACCGAAAGTCAGTACCGTCGCCATAAGTGGAAATCGAATTATAGTGGTTGGCGACTTTGATGAAGTAAAACCGTTTGTTGGTAGAAGGACCAGGACTGTTGACTGTCAAAGACATACTTTGGTGCCTGGCTTTATTGATGCTCACTGTCATATATTTGGCCTGATAAGAGAGAAATTAAGCATCGACTTAAGTCCCGTAACGGTTAGTTCCATTGAAGACATTAAGTTTAAAGTTCGGGAATGGGTACATAAAGAGAGTTCCAGCAAATGGTGCATTGGTACTAATTATGATGAATTCAGGTTAACTGAAAAGCGGCATCCGACACGCTGGGATATAGACGAAGCCTGCACTCAGTATCCAGTTGTTCTTTTCCATCGCTCATATCATGCCTGTGTTTTGAATAGCCGTGCCTTAGAATATATTGGAATTAACATTGAGACTCAGGAACCACCGGGTGGCCGGATTGACCGGGATATTCATACCGGTGAACCGAATGGTATTTTGTTCAATATGCTAACCGTGGTCACGGCTAAAATGCCGGCACTGTCGGAAACAGAGTTAGTTAAAGGAGTTAGGCTGGCAGATTTGGAATACGTATCCAACGGTATTACATCAATACACGATGCCACATCGACCAATGACCTCAAACGGTGGAATTTCTTTCAGGAACAAAAGGTGTACGGGCGGCTGAGGAGCAGAATCTACATGATGCTTGATATTGCTGCTTTAGACCGGTTTCAAGAGCAAGAACTTGTCAGTGGCTCAGGTGATGAACAATTGCGCCTCGGTGCGGTAAAGATTATGCTTAATGAAACTGCTTCTGGCATATTCCCGAAGTCTCATGAGCTGAGAGAATACATACTTAAGGCACATTGTGCTGGCTATCAGCTAGCGATTCATACTATTGAACATGGTGCCTTGGCGGAAGTTATTTCTGCACTGGAATATATTTCACGTAATTTCCCTAAATCTGGTATGCGTCATCGTATTGAGCACTGCTCCGAGTGCCCTCCCGAATTCATCGAGAGACTAAGAAAACTGAAGGTACTTATAATAACTCAACCGGGCTTCTTGTATCATAGTGGCGATCGTTACATGGAAATGATACCTTGCGAGCGTTTAGACTGGCTTTATCGAATCAAGTCGTTCTTAAAGTCCGGTGTTATTGCGGGCGGCAGCTCTGATTCACCGGTTACATCAGTTAACCCTTTGATTGGAATCTATGCAGCTGTTACCCGTAGTACCCAAAAGGGACAAGTGGTTGGATTTTATGAAAGAATTTCTCCATTGGAAGCTTTAACAATGTACACTAGGAATGGCGCATATGCGTCGCATGAAGAAAACTTAAAGGGTACGATAAGTCCGGGAAAGCTTGCTGACTTAGTATTATTAAGCGATAATCCTATCACCACTTCTTCCGAGCGCCTAAGTGAGATTAAAGTTGAAATGACTATAATCGATGGCCGAGTCGTCTGGGAGAATTAGGCGGCTAGATGATTAATGTATCTACACATCAAGATATATTGAGCGCTTTATTTTAAATGGTCACCTTTTTCCAGCCCAACGAGTTGAATGAACTCTTTCGCCGTGATCTTAGGTGACGTTCCATGTTGTACTCGTCTCACCCGGATAGCCTCTTCCCTGGCCGCGGTGGTGAAGCTCTCTTCATTAATATCTATAACTTGACCATGAGTCCCACCAGAATTTTCCACAACAAGTTCCGAGTCAAAGATCTTTAACTGCTCCCCGCGGAAGCTCGTGGAAGCGCCTGGTCTCGGATTACTTCCCCTGATTAGATCAAATATCTTGGTGGCAGGTAAAGACCAGTCAATTACAGCATCACTCTCTGTGAAGAGAGGTTCGTATGTAGCCTGTGCTTCGTCTTGAGGTATCCTTAGTGCAATTCCCTGCTCAATCAAATCAACAGCTTCTGCGAGCGCTGCCACTCCTAACGGGAAAAGTTTATCGAAATATAAGGAACCCTGCGTATCGGTTGGGTAAATAGCAGCCTCTTTTTGTAGAAGAATAGGCCCGGTATCTATTCCTTCATCAGGCCAGAAGATGGTAACTCCTGTTTTGACATCGCCTTGGATAATCGTCCAATTGAGAGAACTTCCACCCCGGTGTCTTGGGAGCAGCGAGGGGTGGTACTGGATTGTTCCGAGTTTGGGGTTCCTGAGTACCGCTAGCGGTATAATTTCAGTTACAAAGGCCATTATGGCTAAGTCAGCTTTCAGTTTAATGAAATTGTCTATAACCTGAGAATCCGCCATCTTAGGTGGACGAAATACCGGTACCTTAAATGTATTTGCTGCTTCCTCCACCACGTCTCCGCTTTTATCAGCAGGAGTATATACGGCAATGACGTCCTCCCCATTATTTTCTAGCAGCTTTTTGAGGACGGCAGCAGCGAAAGCTGCCTGTCCTAGCAATACAATTCGCATTATTCCTTCCCGACTCTTTACAAAATGTCCGTAAATGATCTCTATTTTCGGCTCATCTGAACTTTAACCGATGCATTTAAATGACCGAGGCGATATCCGCTGCAAATTGTTGCGTTTCGGATTTGGCATATTCGTCGGTGATGACATTTACGAGAGCCGATTTGCCACAAGAGAAAGCTCTCTCAAGGGCTCCCCGTATGTCATCAGGATTTTCGATTAACTCGCCATAGCCCCCTAAGGACTCGATAATTTTATCGTAGCGCACAAGGCCTAAATCTTGTCCCGGGAATGTCTCTTCTCGGCGTTTAGCAACCCAGCCACGGTTATTATTAATTACAACCACGATGGGAATATTGTGACGAATGGCTGTATGCATCTCCATCCCGTTGAATCCAAAGGCTCCGTCACCTGAAAATACTAATACTGGTTTATCTGGTTTAGCCACTTTAGCACCTATCCCAAAAGGAACACCTACGCCCATGCAACCAGATACGCCGGGATTGAGTCTATGTCCCGGGTAATAACTGGGGATTATCTGACGTGCATAATTGAGAGTATCGTGCCCATCCTCCACCAATATAGTATCGCGCGGTATAAATTCCCTTATTTCCTTACATAGTCGCATAGGATCTATTGGTTTTGCGTTGGAATTCAGGCGGGGTAGAATCTTAGTCTGCCGTTCCTCATCTGCCTTTCTAAGATGCTCTACCCACGAAAGTGGCCGTCTATCTTTAAATTTCTGGCCAGCTTCCTCTATCAACTGCTTGAGAACAGCTTTGGCATCACCTTGTATCCCCACATCAACACGTCTATTGTGCCCAATCTCTTCAGCATCTATGTTAATCATTATAATCTTGGCTTGGCTAGAAATCCGTGGAGGCTGCAGGAAAGAAAGAATAAACGTAGGTCGTGCTCCCACTACCAAAAGGGCATCGGCCTCTCTCAACGCCTTCGTTCGCGCGCCGCCAAAATATAATGGGTGATCTTCCGGAATTACTCCCCTTGATATGGGTGTTGTGTAGAAGGGAATATTTATGATGTCTACAAACTCCTGTAACTCAGAACTTGCCTCGGACCAAAGAACACCGCTGCCTGACATGATGATAGGACGCTCGGCTCTAAGCAAGATTTCGATGGCCTGCCGAATTAAGTCGCTATCTCCCAAAGGCCGTCGTTTTACAGGTGGCTCGGGAGTTTCTTCTACTTCACTCTCTTCAATTCTTTCAGCTAACAGGTTTGCCGGAAGATCAAGGTATACTGGTCCTGGTCTATTGGCGCTAGCATGCCGAAAAGCCATTCCTACAAAATATGGGATTCTTTTTGACAGGGGGGCTTGCCAAGCTCGCTTAACTATGGGTTTCATGACGCTAATTTGATCTAGGTCCTGAAAACCGTCCATGGCCATAGTATTCAGGCTGCCCGAGCCAGAAATGGCAACAATGGGACAAGCATCCAAGAAGGCTACGGCTAATCCTGTTGTGAGGTTTAGTGAATCGGGTCCAGCGCCTGAGATACAGACACCCGTCCGACCGGTTACTCTGCTATAAGCATGCGCCATCATAGCGGCTGCTTGTTCATGCCGAACATCGATGATCTTTATCCCGATTTTCTGGCTTGTCTTATAGATATCAGTTGATGGCGAACCTGATAGGAAAAAGAGTGTTTCAACTCCCATAGACTTTAGTGCTTTGGCTACAATAGCAGCCCCGAGAACTTCAGACATAAATTTCCCCCTTTTCCCTTCGTATTCCTCATCCGACGCAGTTCTAATAACCACGCAGAAATGCTGATACGCTACGTATCAGATAATCTCTTCTTCTCGCAGCCGATTGATATCCTCCCAGGTATAACCACCGATTTCAATCAGAACCTCCTCGGTATGCTGCCCAAACTCCGGGGCAGGTGACCTGGGTTTCACTTCGGTACGACTTAGGCTCACCGGTGAAGCTACTACATTAATTCGTCCTAAGGTCGAATGATCCAGCTGAGTTATGTACTCGTTTGCTATTATTTGAGGGTCTTTTGTTGCATCCGCAACAGTATTCACAGACGAGTAATTGAAGTCACCATAGTTGTCAAAAATGTCTGTCCACTGACCACGTGATTTACTAGCGAATACTCTATCCAGAATGGCTATAAGCTCTTCGCGATTCTCATCGCGTTTTTCTGGACTATTGAATTTGGGGGCCTCTTCTATTTCCTGTATTCCTAAAGCCGTGCAAAAATCGTGCCAAAAACGTTGTGACTGTAGCATGCAGAAGTGAAACCAGTTACCATCAGCGCACTGATAAGAGTTGCTAAGGGGATTTAGTGCTTTTCGTCTGTCGACTCGCGGGACCTGGAACTCTTGCCCATAGAGGAGCGTATAGGAAAGCTCCAGGTCTTGTAGCCAGAGCATGCTACTCAGAAGAGAAGAGGTCACCATTTGCCCTTCTCCGGTACGCTCTCGATGAAGAAGTGCCGCTAGGATTCCGTATGCTAGGAAACTGCCTCCAGCCTGGTCAGCAAGGCCGGACGGCCCAATCAGCGGCGGCATGTTTGGCTCACCAACAGAAAACATGAATCCCGAGCGGGCCTGCGCTACAGGGTCGAAAGCTGGTTTATCAGCATCGTGTCCCTCAAAACCAAACCCGTTACCTGTCGCGTAAATTAAAGAGGGATTATGATAACACAGGGTCTCATAACCCATGCCTGACTTGCCAACCACATTTTTTCGGAGGTTTGTTATGAAGATATCAGATTTTGTCACCAACTTGTAAATGACTTCCTTCCCATTTTGCTTTGCCATATCTACCGTGATACTTTTCTTGTTGCGATTCATGGTTTCAAAAAAGGCATTACGGTCTCCTGCCAGTTTAGGAAGGCTTTTACCACGGATAGCACGCACGGCGCGGCCCGGGTCTCCAATTCTAGGTTGTTCTATCTTAATCACCTCTGCCCCGAGGTCTCCCAGCATCACTCCAGCAATAGGGCCTTGCTGATACACGGTCCACTCTAAAACCCTGATGCCGCTCAAGAGGCTCTTCGTTTTTATCGACTGAGCTTTGTGGGTCGATTTCTGTCTTGGCATTGGTAGCTCCTAGTAGTATAACTTAATCAGTTGATAATGGTATAGTTCTGGTAATGTGTTAACTCGTAGTATATTTCCGCTCCTCTCCGACGTCAAACGTTATTAAGATATTGCATGTGAGAAGCAATTGAAAGCCGATGAGTAGTAGAATAGCCGGAATTAATCATAATCTTTGCTGACTTCCTCGCTAAATGCCCCATAACCGTCCCGCCATACTGCTAGCCTGCTTGGGCTGCACCACTAACGCTTGACAGCACTGGGATGGATAATATATTATAGCCAAAATTACAGAAAAATAAAACTATTACTCTAAAAAAAATAAAAGCCGAAACCAAGATTAAGGTGTTTGAAAACCATACGGCCTGGAAGCCCTGAAGGAGGCGCTCGAAAATGAATTCATGGGAAGCGATTATTAAAATGGTCGAGTCTGAGGGTATTAAGTTCATATTTGGGCTAGGGGATAATTCTCTTCAGTTGTTCACGCGAAAACCGGCACAAGTAACCTCAATCAATGTCAGGTATGAGGGTTCGGCACCTTTTATGGCAATGGCTTACTCAAGATTAAGCGGAAAGCCGGGGGTATGTTCCGCTAGCCCTGGGCCAGGCGTGGCAAACTTGATTCCAGCTGTATTAGAAGCATACTATGCTTGTAGCCCGCTAGTAATGATATGTCCATCTGCATCCCAAAAAACGGAAGGAATGGGAGAGTTTCAAGAATGCGATATGCTAGGGCTGATGAAACCAGTAACCAAATGGAGTGTTCGAATTCCTTATACTGAGAGAATTCCCTGGTTTGTGCGCAGGGCATTTGACGTGGCGATGAATGGACAGCCAGGCCCCGTGTTTCTCGAATTACCTAAAGATGTTGAAGGAGGTCTGGTTGACGGATATGTGGACGTTGGCCAGCCCGAATATGTACCGTCACGTAAAATTCGTACGGCAGGCGACCCGAAACTGATTAATGAAGCAGCAGGTTTGGTTCTTGGAGCTAAGCGACTAGTAGTAGTAGCTGGCAACGGGGCAGTACAATCTGAAGCATCGAGGGAGCTTAGAGAGTTTGTTGAATTATTGGGTGTGCCATTCATGACAACTCCTGGAGGAAGAGGGATTCTGTCTGAAGACCATCCCCTAGCTCTAGGACAAGTGGGTATTTACAGGACTAAAGTTGGGAAAAAGGTGTACTCTACCTCTGATTTAATGGTGACAATCGGGACCAGAAACGAGAGTTTCCAAACTCATGGGTGGGCAGATTTTCCGGAAGGTGCAAAATTAATCCAGGTTGACATCTCCCCATTTGAAATAGGAAGAAATTGGATACCTAATGTAGGTATTGTCGGCGATGTTAAACTTGTCTTGCAGCAATTGGTTGAAGCCATAAAGGAGAAGGCAGGCTCTGGAGGAAATTTCCAAGAAATGCCACAGGTAAAGAGGTTGATGGAAGACAAGAGAGAGTTCGAGACAGAGGTGCAGGCTGAGTGCAATATCGAAGCTACCCCAATTCCAGCAAAGCGTATCGTGTATGAGTTGAGCAAGGTGTTTGGAACAAGCACAATCCTAGTCAGCGAGAACGGCTCGCAGGATACTTGGTCATACTGTTGGCCGTATTACGAGGTACGGGACGGTTCAGAGTGCGTGCCAGTTGCCGAGCAGACGTGCATGGGAATGGGCGTAGTTGGGGCAATTGCGGCTAAACTAACTAAGCCGGAGAAGAAGGTAGTATGTGTTTGCGGTGACGGGGCGTTTCAAATGTTTATGAAGGAGCTGCCAACGGCAGCACAAAATAGCGTGGGATGCACATGGGTGGTACTGAATAACTCCGCTCTTGGCTGGGTGAAGCATCTTCAAATGGAACACGCGGGCTGGGACGCGGGCCTGTCATTCAAAGTCCAACCTGACTTTGTGAGGTACGCTGAAGACTGTAAATGCTTTGGGAGAAGGATTGAAGACCCATCTGATATAATACCATCTCTGGAAGAAGCATTAAAAGTCAACCGGGAAGGTATTCCCGCGGTACTTGATTTTGTCACTGGAATTGATATGTCACACTTTGAACGCGCGAAATAAAGCGATTCCAGCGGGACATGTTATCCTAACCTGAATGGTATCTAAACCTTAGAATCTGGTTGTGCTCTTTGATATTAATACGGTGCTTACTCACGCCGAAATCATGTTTAGCGAGTATATTTAAATGAAGGAGTAAAGAGTCATGATTACAGTATTTCACATGCCGGTCAGAATTGTTTTTGGAGTGGATAGCATTAAAAAGCTTGGTGGGGAAGCCGGTAGATTAGGAGTTAACAAGGCGATGATAGTGACCTACCCGGATATCCGCCGCATAGGCATACTTGGTGAAATTGTTAATGCCTTGAATGCAGTTAGAATTGATGCTATGGTCTTCGAGAAGGTAGAACCTAATCCCAGAAATTCCACTGTAGATGAAGCAGCCGCCATCGTTCGTAATCAAAAGATACCACTGATTATCGGGCTGGGTGGCGGCAGTGTCATGGATTGTGCTAAAGCGACCAAACTTGCCAGCGCTGGAACTAAGTCCATATGGGATTTTACTAATCCGCAGAGCAAGCCGGCGAGTCCAACTGCTAAGCTTATTCAAATACCAACCCTGGCAGGCACGGGCTCTGAAGCCAATAACTTTGCTATAATTAGTAGCTGGCAGACCCATGAGAAAGCAACGATCTTCAATGCCGGTAGCTGGCCCGAAATAGCCATCATCGACCCTAAACTCACGGCTACCGCACCCAGAGGACTTACCGCTAGTGGAGGAGTGGACATGTTTGTTCATGCTCTTGAAAGGTATTTTACTACAGACATTGCTCCTCCTATGAGTATGGGCTTTAAAGAAGTTGCCATGAGAATGGTCCTGGAATTCTTACCACGAGCGTTAGCAAACCCCGACGACTTAGAGGCTCGCGAGCAGCTTTGCTGGGTAAGTACCTTCGCCACCTCGCAGGCGGCTCTATTGGGAGGCAGGGACGGAGCAGCACCGATTCATGCACTTCAGCACACGCTCGCCGCCTTTTATGACATACCACATGGTGACGGTGTGGCGGCTCTACTTGTTCCGGTCATGACACACCTCTTGCCTACGAAAAAGGCGAGAATGGACCTTCTAGGCAAAAACGTTTTCGGTGAAAATGACGGCATTAAAGCTACCACCGAATGGTTAGATTCGATCGGTATGAATTTGAAGCTCAGAGATATGGCAGTCAGCATGTCAAATGTTGAGGAGATGGCGAAGTCAGTCCTAAAAAGTACCCCCGGTATTGATGAGTATTTCGATGCAAAAAGTATCATTAAAATTCTTCAAGATGCCTATTAGAGCGGTGCGTAGTTGGTCGACAGTATTCTGATTTCGGGAGGAAACACATATCTGCAGTAACGGTCTATGGTTGTGGGGTAAAAACATTAAGGGTCAATTTGTTTAACGGCAGTATCTTAAAAGAAGAACCAGATGACACCTTCTACCACCAAAATATTGGCAGAATAACCTTTACTGGCTAATTATCTCTTGTAAGAATTGAAATCTGGTACTAACACACTTTATCCTGAGAAGGAACTGGTTCTCGCGTCATTTATCATCTACCGGCCATCGCCCAGTCAATGCCCAGTTCACCCAGCTTACCCGGGGAAGGTATACCGTTGGGCCAGCCCATCATGTCATAGTAGTACTCTACCCCTTTTTGGAAAGCCCCGGGGTCGAGCCGGACGCCTTCGAGCGGACCGGAAGCCTGCCCGGTAAAGAAGCGCTCAGGCATGGTGTCATCTTTTGGCGTAAGACCTTCCCTCAGGTTGAATAGACGTGCTAGGTTCGCTGCCCGTTCACCAACCTTGAGGATTTCAAATACGCTGGTGTTCCAGCCGGTGACCGCGCGTACTAGTCCCGCTGTACGCTCAAAGCCGACAAGGCCCTGTGACATGACAAAGAAACAACAGACGGCGCAGTTCAGGAAGTGTATCCAGTTGGAGTAGTATGTCATGATACTTATCTTCTTTGGAGAGAGGTCAGTGATTTCCATAGGCTCGAAGTAATTCAGCGACTTAATTTCCTTGAGATACGCACTATCCGACGTGAACATGGTATCGTGCATGTTGTGGCAGTGGTCGGCGCCAGTTGGTGAGACAGCATAGCCGACACCCATTCCACCCTTCAAGCGTGGCTCGTGCATAGGTAGCTCAAGCCCTTTGATATGGAGGGCATACTTCTCGGCACCATTGCCTATCTTCTCTGCCGCAAGGGCGACACCTTCAGCAAGGAGACTGCCCAGGCCTTTGCGTAGGGAAATCTGCTCCAACATCTGGAGCATGGCATCCGCATTGCCAAAGCGCAGGTCAATGCCGCCGGTATCTTTCGTGGAGAGCAGGCCGTTTTCAAAGCACTCCATGGCAAAGGAAATTACCATGCCACAAGAGATGGTATCCAGTACGTAAGCATTTGACATTTCATTTGCTTTGGCGATGGCTTTCAGGTTAGTGATGCCACAGTTGGAACCCAGCGCAGCAATAGTCTCATACTCTGGTCCACCGTAGCGCGGGTCAACGATATACGGTTCGTCAACCTTTACCTCACGCTTGCACTGGACGGGGCAGGCAAAGCAGGCGCGTCGCTTGACAAAGATGGTATCACGCATCACCTCACCACTGATGTCTGCTGCGCCCTCAAGAGAGCCGAGCTGGAAATTACGCACCGGAAGACCACCCAGACCGTTGAGGGAGGTCACCCCCCGCGCCGTGCCAAAGTCACGCATGCCTTTGTTTGTTATGGGGGTGTTATTGCGTATCCATAGCGAGAGTTCTTTCACAGCCGCCGGATCCGCCAATGAGACACGCTGATGACCGCGGCAGGCAATAGCTTTGAGGTTTTTTGATCCCATTACTGCTCCCATACCCGTACGCCCGGCGATAGCATCAAGGTCATTACCAATACTGGCAAAGCGCACCAGGTTTTCTCCCGCCGGGCCAATATATGTCACTTTTATGAAATCGTCACCAAGTTCCTCACGGATGGCTGTCTGGCACTCAAGGGCTTTCATTCCCCAAAGGTGGCGGGCGTCTTTTATGGAAGCTTTGCCGTCCTGAACGAAAATATAGACTGACTTTTCCGCTTTCCCTTCCACGATGATGGCGTCAAAGCCTGCCATTTTCAGCTCAGCACCCCAGTAGCCGCCGGAGTCTGCTTCTCCGAAAGCGCCGGTGAGCGGGGATTTCCCGCCTACGCTGTGCCGGCCGCACCCTCCAGCAGGTACACCGGTAAGTGGTCCAGCGGCGAAGATAAGTTTGTTTTCAGGACTAAGCGGGTTAATCTTTCCGGGTACTTCCTTCAGTAAGAAATAGCCTATGAATGCTTCACCACCATAGTACTGACGGTAAAATTGCTCTGGAGGTTCTTCTGTCGTCAGCTTCTCGGTGGAGAGATTGGCTCGCAGTATCTTACCATTAAATCCATGCGGCATAATTGCCCTCCATGCTCGATTGTAATTATTTATTGTCTCCAGAATCTCAAACAATGGTATATCACTTGCTCCCTCATCGTCAAGCATTGTTAAGATATTCACGAGAATCAGGAAGAGGTTAAGTAAATGGTATACGACCGTTTTTTAAGCCCATCTTCCCCAGCAGGATGGCTCGCGAAGAACAGGAGCGGTTCCGAACCCTCCGGGACGTAGAAGCTTTACTATGGAAGTGCAGGCGTGGTCAAGTCCGGTCTGCCACCAAACCGAGGAGTTCTGCCCTGATTCAATTTCAGTTAAGGGCATTGCTAGTGTTTTAGCTTGAAACGTGTCAGCCAAAGAGAAAGGGAGGTCTCAGACTTGCTCCGTTCAGTAGGTTATGCCTGGTTCCAGCGGGTCTCGAGGTATTTCCCAAAAGACAGAGCGGCGGTGGCGCCATCCCCTACTGCCGTAGCAATTTGCATTGGAGAATTGTGACGAATGTCACCCGCGGCAAAAATCCCGGCGATTGTTGTTTCCATAATTTCATTAACAGGTACCTGTCCCTTCTCGCTTAGCATCAGGCTGCTTTTCAAA
>Ga0187827_10002994_pt1 | contig 22371 bp, 16 predicted proteins | sample ETNtaG_39_FD_167969 | JGI IMG/M metagenome (GOLD analysis project Ga0187827, IMG submission 167969) | Marine microbial and viral communities from oxygen minimum zone, Eastern Pacific Ocean - ETNP2014_SV_150_PacBio MetaG (Illumina Assembly) | ecosystem: Environmental > Aquatic > Marine > Hypoxic... | reverse complement strand
TCGTGCCCCGGGCTGCTGGTATGAATTAGTTGATGTTATCCTAAACGGCAACAAGAAAGACTCTGGAGCTGCGAGAAAGGCCCTCAATGGCAACCTTATTGAGCTTATCCCGCTATTTTCTCACAAGGCTTTTTTCAAAAGCGACACTATGACCTTGATTGATACCTGTCTTGCGCCAATAATGTGGCGCCTGAACTTGCTAGGCATTACTCTTGGCGATAAAGCAAAGCCAGTTTCCGCATATGCAAATAGGCTCTTTGCCCAAGAAGGCTTTAAAGAAAGCCTTACTTTTTGTGAAAAAGACTTTAATCAGTAAGAACGATGAACGGCGTTGTTCCCTATCTGATTCGTGCATACTGCGACTGGATGGAGGACTCTGATTTAACGCCCTACATTCTCGTTGACTGTGAAAAGACAGGAATTGTTGTCCCCGCAGGCTTCGCCAAAGAAGGAAAAATCATACTTAATATTAGCTCCTCTGCGGCGGGAGGCCGAAGCATGACAAATGAAGCAATTTCATTTACGGCCAGATTTAATGGCATCTCAGAGAAAATCAACGTTCCCTGTGGGGCTGTTCTTAAAATTTATGCCCAAGAAAACGGTGAGGGTATGTTTTTTGACAGCAACGGTGCGGGCCCTCCAGATTCAAAAGAAAAACCGGGCTTAACTATCCTTGACTAGCTTTTCAAACTCTAAACAAAACTCTTTAACCCCCTCTAAAGAAAAACTTATTACTGGAGTTTTTGTATAGGCACAAATCGCCTCTCTGTTTGACAGATTGTTCCTGCTAATTTGATTTAATACAATACATAGCACATTTAGGTTGTTTTTTTCGGCTGCATTTATAGTTAGCAGGGCTTGACTAATAGCGCCAAGCTCGTCTTCTATAACAATTACCAAAGGCAGTCTTAAGGCGGCGGCAAGATCTGAATTAAGGGTCATTTTGGCTATTGGCGAATACAGCCCTCCAGCCCCTTCAACTAATACAAAGCTCTCTTTCGTATTTTCTAGACACGCCTTAACAAGGCCTCCTAAGGATAGCTCTTCCCCTGCTTTATTGCTTGCGCTCTCAGCGCTAGCCTCAAGCTCAAAGCGGTATGGGCAAACAATACTTAAGGGCTCTTTTTGTGCGCAAGCACCTGAAAGCAGGATTGCGTCTTTTGGTCCATTTACAGTATCGCCATAAGAACAGCCGGTTTCAACCGGCTTTCTTACTTTTAAGTCTTGTTTTTGGCTCAAAAAGCGAACAATCTCAACTGCCACAGTTGTCTTTCCGACTCCTGTATTACTGCCGGTCACAAATACACCTTTCATGGCAGTATTTTAGCCCAAGTTGGCAGTCGCAAAGCCTCCATAAAAGTATAATAGCACCCATGAAAAGCAATCTTGAAACTCGTTTTTGCAATCTCTCTTTAAGTTCGCCGATTGTTCTGCTGTCAGGCTGTGTTGGTTTTGGCGAAGAATACACAAGACTTCAAGGGTTCTCAAATAAGGATGCAGGCGCGATTTGCCTTAAAGGAACAACCCTTATTCCACGTCAAGGAAACAAGCCCCACAGAGTTGTTGAAACCCCAAGCGGCATGCTTAATTCTATAGGCTTGCAAAACCCTGGCGCTGAAAAAGTAATTACCCAAATACTGCCATCACTAAACAAGGCTGAGACCAAGTATTTCATTAATATTTCTGGCTCTTCAGTTGAAGAGTATGGTGAGATTGCAAAACGATTTGACGATACCGATATTGACGCTATTGAAATTAATATTTCGTGTCCCAACGTTAAGGAGGGCGGGGCTACCTTTGGCAACAATCCTGATATGTCTTTTAGGGTGGTAGATATTTGCAGGAAAAATACAAGCAAGCCTTTGATTACTAAGCTCTCTCCTAACCAGACAGATATTGCCTATAGCGCCAAGCGTTGTATCGAAGCGGGAAGTGACGGGCTAGCTGTTATTAACACCTTAATGGGAATGGCAATTGACAGCAAAACACGAAAACCAATTATCGGCCATAACAGTGGCGGGCTTTCAGGCCCATCAATAAAGCCAGTCGCACTGCTCAATGTTTATAAGGTTTATCAAGAAAGCAAAAAACACAATATTCCAATAATTGGACAAGGGGGCATAGTCAGTGCAAATGATGCGATTGAATTTATTATCGCGGGAGCAGCCACTGTGGGCGTTGGAACTGCTCTTTTTTATGACCCTTTAGTGTGTAAAAAAATAAACGCAGGCATTAGCCAATATTTAAGCGAAGCTGGCATGAAAAGCGTGGAATCTTTAGTGGGAACACTTGAACTCAATTAGCTCTTTTGTCTAAATATCAAACATGCAATACGAAGACAACGTTAATAAAATAGAAGAAGAGGCGCAACAATACTGGGCCAAAAATAATTCTTTTGAGGTTGTTGAAGACAAAACAAAAGAAAAATTTTACTGCCTTTCAATGTTGCCATATCCTTCGGGCAAGCTTCATATTGGGCATGTTCGTAATTATAGTATTGGGGATGTTGTCTCTAGGTATCAAAAGATGCTTGGGAAAAATGTTTTACAGCCGATTGGTTGGGACGCTTTTGGACTCCCTGCAGAAAATGCGGCAATACAAAACAAAGTGCCTCCAGCAAGGTGGACCTATAACAACATCGAGCATATGAAAGAACAGCTGATTGCTATGGGATTTGGTTATGACTGGTCAAGAGAGCTTGCAACGTGTCAACCTGAATATTATCGATGGGAGCAATGGTTCTTTGTTAGATTGTTTAAAAAGGGCCTTGTTTACAAAAAAAAGGCTGTCGTTAACTGGGACCCTGTTGACCAAACAGTTCTTGCTAACGAACAAGTGGAGGAGGGCCGAGGTTGGCGCTCAGGCGCGCTTATTGAAAAAAAAGAGATATCGCAATGGTATATGAAGATTACTGACTATGCCGAAGAGCTCCTGAATGACTTAGACAAACTTGGGGGTTGGCCAGATGCCGTCAAAATAATGCAGCAAAACTGGATTGGCAAGTCTGTTGGCCTTGAGATTAACTTTACGATGGAAGGCTCGAAACCAATAAGCGTTTTCACAACGCGCCCCGACACTTTGATGGGGGCAACATATCTTGCGATTGCGGCTGAACACCCTTTGGCCCTTAAAATGGGAAAGAAAAGCTCTGTCATACAGTCATTTATTAATGAATGCAGAACAATGGAAACATCCGAGGCAGCGCTAGAAACAATGGAAAAAAAGGGCGTTGACTCTGGCCTCTTTTGTAAGCATCCAATAAGTGGCGAGGATGTTCCAATCTGGATAGCAAACTTTGTTCTTATGGGCTATGGAACTGGTGCTGTTATGAGCGTCCCAGCTCATGACCAGAGAGATTACGAGTTTGCAAAAAAATACAATATTTCTATGGTTGGCGTGATTGCTCCAAGCAATGGTCATCTTGATATTGACCAAGAGGCTTTTGTTGAAAAAGGTGTTCTCATAAATTCAGGCGAATTTAATGGCATGGCCTTCTCCGAAGCTTTTAAGGCAATAAGCAAATACCTAACTAAAAACAGCCTTGGAAAAGAAAAAATTAATTATCGTCTGCGTGACTGGGGGGTTTCTCGACAAAGATATTGGGGGTGTCCAATTCCAATAATCAATTGCGAAAAATGTGGCTCAGTGCCAGTAAAAGAGTCTGACCTGCCAGTAGTGCTTCCAGAAGAAGTTGCTTTCGAAGGGGTTGGCTCACCAATCAAAAAATCACCTGAATTCTACCAAACTAACTGTCCTTCCTGTGGATCAGCAGCCGAAAGAGAAACCGACACCTTTGATACGTTTTTTGAGTCCTCATGGTATTTTGCGCGATACACCTGTGCCAACCAAAACAAAGCGATGCTTGATGAACGCGCAAATTATTGGCTTCCAGTTGATCAATATATTGGCGGAATTGAGCATGCTATTTTGCACCTACTGTACGCTAGATTTTTTACTAAACTGCTCAGGGATGAGGGGATTGTTACGTGTAACGAGCCTTTTACAAATCTTTTAACTCAGGGGATGGTTTTAAAAGATGGAGCCAAAATGAGTAAATCAAAGGGCAATACTGTAGACCCACAACAAATGATTGATAAATATGGCGCTGACACTGTACGCCTGTTTGTCTTGTTCGCCTCGCCGCCAACACAGGCGCTAGAGTGGTCTGATCGCGGTCTAGAGGGGGCTCATCGTTTTTTAAATAAGCTTTATCGACTTGTCAATGGGTTTGTTTTAGAATCAAAAAACCAAGCTATAGAACAGCTGGAACCCGAGCTACTCAACAAAAAACAAAAAGAGATGCGCAAAAAAACCCACTTGACGCTTAAAAAAGTTGGCGATGATGTTGGCAGGAGGTATTCTTTTAATACAGCGATTGCTGCGCTTATGGAACTAAACAACTCACTTTCTCGTTTTACGGACACAACCATACAGGGGATCGCTGTAAAAAAAGAAACCATTGAAATTATGCTTAAAGCTCTCAACCCAATAACTCCACATTTATGTCATCACCTTTGGTTGAAAATTGGCAACACCGGGGCAATGGTTGATATTCTTTGGCCAGAGGTTGATGTGGAGGCCCTTACTCAAGAAGAGGTTCAGCTTGTTGTGCAAGTAAATGGCAAGCTTAGGGCTAAAATTGTTGTTCCGGTTGATGCTGAAAAAAAATCTATAGAAATAGCGGTTCTTGCCGAAGAGAATGTGGTCAAGTTTAGCAAGGGGAAAGAAGTAAAAAAAATAATTATCGTCCCAAACAAATTAGTAAATGTAGTGGTACATTAATATCACCAATAACCTCATTTGTTGAGCATTTTCTCTATTTGATCCCTTAAAATCAACTCCATAACAAAGCCCATCTTGCCGCCCGGCACAACTAGCGTGTTTGGACGCGACATAAAAGATCTTTCAATCATGTTTTGTAGATACAAAAAGTCACAGAATTTGTGGTCTTTAAACCTAACAACAACAAAACTTTCATCAAGCGTTGGGATGTCTCTTGCAATAAACGGGTTTGAGGTGTCTACTGTTGGCACTCGCTGAAAATTAATGTCTGTTCTTGAAAATTGAGGGGTAATATAATTTATATAGTCCCACATTCTTCTATGTATTGTGTCAACCGTTGCCTCTGCAGAATATCCTCTATGCTCCTTGTCTCTGTGTATTTTCTGAATCCATTCAAGGTTCACAACTGGAACCACCCCAATAAGGAAGTCTACATATTTAGCAACATCAATAGTGCTATCTTTTACTCCTCCATGAAGACCCTCATAGAAAAGCAGGTCGCTGTCCTTGCCCGCGTCCTCCCAAGGCGTAAGCTCACCAGCCTTTTGACCAAAGGGCTCTCCCTCTTCGTCAGAATGAAGATAGAAGCGACGACGACAGTGGCCTTTTTCGCCATAATTTTTAAAGGTCTTTTCAATTTCGTCAAAATGGTTTGCCTCGGGACCAAAATGACTAAAGTAGCTGTTTCCTTTTTTTTCTTCTTCGGCCATAATTGTTTTCATTTCGCTTCTGTCATAACGATGAAAACTATCTCCTTCTATAATGCAAGGGTTTGCGCCCACATTTATAAAAATATGGTTGAACGCATTTTTGACTGTAGATGTGCCGGCGCCAGACGAGCCTGTTATCGCTATAACCGGGTGTTTTTTTGACATACAAACTTCCCTTTCTTTTAAAAACTTCGAATAACAAATATTATCTTACAAATTTTATCGGCCGCTCTCCAATAAAATTCATAGGCGCTTGAATTTAAATCATTGAGCTATTTGTTGAACAATTAGTAGTCCAGGGTTCCAACCTTAAGCGCGTTGTCTTCAATAAAGTTTCTTCTAGGCTCCACCTCATCTCCCATTAGAGTGGAAAAAACCTCATCAGCTGCTATAGCGTCTTCTACCTTGACTTTAAGTAGGGTGCGACTTTCAGGGTCCATTGTAGTATCCCAAAGTTGATCTGGATTCATTTCTCCTAGGCCTTTATACCTTTGAAAGCCTTGTCCCTTTTGAGCCTCTTTTAATAGAAACTCAATTGCATCTGCAAAGCACGAAACCTTGGTCTCTTTCTGTCCTTTTTGAACAAAGGATGAAGAGCTAAAAATACTCTCTACTTCGTCAGAATATTTTTGAATTCTTTTATAATCTGCAGAACCAAAAAATGCAGCACCAAGAGCTGAAGTTATTGCGACAACACCGTACACCTCTAAGGAATATAAAATCTCTTTATCTTTGAAAACAACTTTGTGTTTTTCGGACATAAGTTTATTTTTATTTAACTTTTTTTGTAAGTCGTTACACCATTTGGTTGTTTCTTTTGTTTTTCTTAGTGAGCTTAATTTTGGCATACCAACGATTGCGTTCAGTAAATTTTTGTTGTATTTCTTTTCAAGCCTTTCAATGGTTGCAACTATTTTGTAATGTTTGGCCACAATTTTTTCTAGAGCGACCCCGCCTATTGCTGGTGTGCTTTTATTGATAAATATACTTGCCTCGTTAATTGCTTCTTGCAAAAGATAGTCGTCTTTTTCATTTTCATCCTTTAGGTAACGCTCTTGTTTTCCTTTTTTGATTTTATATAAAGGTGGTTGCGCTATATAAAGATAGCCTTTTTCGACTAGTTCGGGAAGGTAGCGATAAAAAAACGTTAACAGTAGTGTTCTTATGTGTGCTCCATCGACGTCGGCATCGGTCATAATAACAATCTTGTGATAGCGAAGCTTTTCAATATCGTACTCATCACTCCCTATACCACAGCCAAGAGCGGTGATTAGTGTGCCGACTTCTTGTGAGGTGAGCATTTTTTCAAAACGAGCTTTTTCAACATTTAATATTTTTCCTTTTAAAGGTAATATTGCTTGAGTGTGTCGATCCCTGCCTTGTTTTGCAGAACCTCCTGCGGAGTCTCCCTCAACCAAAAACAACTCAGAAAGAGCAGGGTCCTTTGTTTGGCAGTCACTCAACTTTCCTGGCAATCCAGCAATGTCTAGAGCGCCTTTTCTTCGGGTCATTTCCCTAGCCTTTCTTGCGGCGTCTCGAGCTCTCGATGCTTCTAATATTTTTCCTACAATAATTTTTGCCTCATTGGGGTTTTCCAGTAAATACTCTCCCAATTTTTCATTAACAGAAGACTCCACTGGGGCTCTAACCTCAGATGAAACAAGTTTGTCTTTTGTTTGAGAAGAGAACTTAGGGTCTGGCACCTTGATAGACAAAATTGCCGTTAAACCCTCCCTTGTGTCTTCTCCGGTTATTGCTGCTTTTTCCTTTTTTGCAAGCCCAGAAGAGTCTATAAAGCCGTTGAGCGTCCTGGTTAGTGCCGCCCGAAGGCCTGCTAAGTGGGCGCCCCCGTCCCTTTGTGGAATATTATTTGTGAAACAGTAAACGCCCTCTTGATAGGCGTCGCTCCACTGAAGGGCAACCTCAACATCAATATCATTCTTTTTAGTTTTTATTGTAATAATATCGTTGTGGATGGGGTTTTTAGATTTATTAAGGTGTTCCACAAACGCCTTAATACCCCCTTTATAAGCAAAAACATTTTTTTTGTTTGTGGCCTGATCGACTATTTTTATATTAACACCAGAGTTTAAAAAGGCCAACTCCCTAAGCCGGTTTGCCAAGGTGTCATATTTAAACGTTGTTTCTGAAAATATGTCTTTGCTTGGTTTGAATTGGACAACGGTTCCGGTTTTTGTTGTTTTTCCGGTAACCCTCAACGGTTTTGTTGGGACGCCCTTCTCATACCTTTGTTCGTGCACTTTGCCATCCCGATAAACAATTAGGTGCACATACTCAGAAAGCGCATTTACAACAGAAACGCCCACACCATGAAGGCCGCCAGAAACCTTATAGGCGTTGTCGTCAAACTTGCCCCCAGCATGCAAAACCGTCATAATAACTTCAGCGGCTGAGACTTTTTCCTCTGGATGAATACCTACCGGTATTCCCCTGCCATCATCTGACACTGTCACCGAGCCATCATCATTAATTACAATCTCGATTTCTGTGCAGTATCCCGCTAAAGCTTCATCAATTGAGTTGTCGACCACCTCAAAAACCATGTGATGAAGCCCAGTGCCGTCATCGGTATCACCAATAAACATTCCTGGGCGCTTTCTAACAGCGTCTAAACCCTTTAAAACTTTAATGTTGGAGGCTTGATATTTTTTCGACATAAGTAGTAAAGAAAAAAAATTTAATTATACCACGAGCGCCTAGTTTTACGCGTTTTAGTCGCCTTTGTTTGGGTGTTTTTTTTGTGCTTGGTTTTCAATCAAAAAAGGGCTAAACAAATCTATAATTCCTTAATAAGACCACCTTTAATTTTATAAGAATTAGTCTTTTTTTTATCAACTATTAAAGTCTTTTTTCCTATGTCTGTTAAAAAAACCTGGACGCCCAAACCCAACAGACAATCTAAAACCAGGTTTGTTTTTTGTTTATCAAGCTCAGAAGAAACGTCATCTATTAAAACAACCGGAAAAACACCGGCGTCTGTTAGCATTAAAACCTGAGCCGCCCAAAACATTATGGATAAAATCTTTTGCTCTCCTCGAGAAAAATAACTCTCTGTTTGATTGTCAAGAATAAAATCAATCGTCGCTTTGTGGGGGCCATAGTTTAAGTGCTTTACTTTGGCGAAACTATTCGTGTTTTTCTTTAAAAACCCATAAACCATCTCTTGGTCTAGGCTGTTTACGTCTTTTGTCCAGCCGGAGTTAAATAAAAAAGAGGGGGGTTTGTTTAGGTTAAAAGACTTGTTGGTTTTAAACAAAAAAGGCCGCTCAATTTTTTTACTTAGTCTTTCTATATAGTTTGTCCGGGCCAAAGAAATTTCAACAGAAAGAGTTGCAAGCTCAAAAAACCAATAGTCAAGCTGCCTGTTGTCGCCACCAGAAAAAAGGGTGTTGATGTTTTTTAGGGCTCGACTGAAAGACTTATATGTTTGAAGCATGGTGGGCTCCATATGAAACACGCCCCAGTCAAGATACGATCTTTTTAGTTTGGGGGCGCCACCCACTATAAAGCCCTTGTCTGGAGAAATAATCTGGATTGGCAGAAGGTGTGTTAGCGTGCTGTTGTTGTTTATTTTTTGTTTGTTAACTGTAGCGTTATTATTGTTTTTAGACCTTTCCAATATCACTTGGCTGTTGCCCACCTCTGCACTAATTTTTATGTTTTTTTTATTAAAAGGGATCAGGTCCTTAAGGTTTTTGGTTTTGAACGACCGGTTGTGGCCCAAAAAATAAATTGCCTCTATAAGGTTTGTTTTTCCATGTGCGTTACCACCAACAAAAATATTTATATCTTTGTTTGGTTTTATATATTGGTCTTTGATGTTGCGAAACTGAAGAATGTGAATCTTCTTAATCGTTGCCATGGTTTAATACAAACTATATTCTCATAGGCATAACTATGTACTGATAACTGCTGTCTTCTGTAGAGCTCAACAGACAAGACTGATTTTCACCCCCTGGAACAACCATATTAATTTTATCCGAAGTTATTTTTTCTAGTATTGAAATAAGATAATGGATGTTGAAAGCTATTTCTAGCTCTTTATCTTGGTTTGACACTTTAATTTGAGTTTTTGCTTGGCCCCTTTCTGAGTGTGAAAATATGTTAAGGTTGTTGTCTCTAAAAACAAGCTTTACTCCCTTGGTTCGCTCTTCAACAAAAATAGAGGCCTGTTGAAGATTAGAAAGAAAGTCAACCCTGTTGATAATAATTGTATTACTAAAGTCTGTTGGTATAACTTGTTTATAGTTAGGAAAGTTTCCATCAATTAAGCGACTTATTATTTTTGTGTTTGTGTCATAAAGTGAAAAATAATTATCAGAAAGATGTATTTCTATATCTGTTTGAGAGGTTTTGCCAAGAAGTTTTGATAGTTCGAGAACTGCTTTTCTTGGCAGAATCACTGTTTTCTTTTCGTCTGGCCCGCTGATTTGCTTTATCTCCCCAATAGAAAGCCGATGGCCATCTGTCGCTACAACTGTGAGTGTGTCTTTATTTAGTTCAAAATATAACCCGTTTAGATAGGCGCGAATATCCTGGTTACCCATTGAAAAGCTTGTGTTTTCGATTGCTGATCTTAAATCTTCTTGTTTTACGGTTACTACGGTTGAATCCTCTGTTTTTGGAAGCGCTGGAAAGTCTACATGGTTAAATGTGTTCAGCTCAAAAGTGTTGTTGTTGGCGTTTAAGTAGATTTTCTTTTCTTCAATTTCAAATTGTATCTTGGTTTTTTCTGGAAGTCTTCTTACTATATCAATTAAATCTTTTGCGTAGATTGTAAATAAAACATCTTCTTTGTTTTTTATTTTATTAGAGGCGCTAATCTCTAGCTCCATATCTGTAGTTGTAAGCGTAAGCGTTTGGTTTTGTAATTGTAATAATACGTGTGAGAGTATTGGCAAGGTTTGTCTTTTTTCAACCACGCCTATTACTGTTTGAAGTGGATCGAGAAGTTCTTCTACACTAAGTTCTGTGTTCATAAAAAAGCCTTGTTTAAATTATTATTATTATTATTAGTAAGGGTTTTTTTGTTAGTTAGTTCTTTTTTTATATTTAAAACAATTTGTTAGGTTGTTAATATTGTGTTGGTTTTTTATTTATATTTTGTTAGTTGTGTTGATTAATTAGAATTATTATAGGTTGTTTTGTTGTTTATCACCAGTGTAGTTTTTACTGTTTTGTTTATAAGTTAGTAAGTTTTAGTTTTAGGTTGTTAAAGTCAGCGTGAACCTCTTCGTTTTTTTTCATTAGTTTTTCAAGTTTTTCACACGAATACAACACCGTTGAGTGGTCTCTGTTACCAAAGTTTTGTCCTATTTTGGCAAGCGAAAGAGAGGTTAGTTGGTGGCAAAGATAAATAGCCATCTGCCGGGCCCTTACCAGGTGCTGCTTTCGAGAGTTGGAAACTAAGTCAGACAGGGTTATTCCATAATATTTGCCAACTGTTTTTTGTATTTCATTAATTTCAACCAGTCTTTTTTTAGGGTTGATTAGGTCTCCAAGGGCGCTCTCAATGGTCTCTTTTGATATGAAAGAGTATTCAATTTTAGAAAAGTCAACAAACGCTTTGAGTTTCAATAGCGCCCCCTCTAGGTCTCTCACGTTTGAGGTAATGTGGCTTGCTATTAATAACGCAATATCTTCGCTTAGGTCTAAAGATATTTGAGGGTTTTGAGATTTTTTTAATAAAATAGCTGCGCGCATTTCAAGTTCTGGTGGCGCAAGCTGTAAATTAAGCCCTTGAGAAAACCTTGTTTTGAGTCTGTTTTCCAGGTCTTTAATGTTTTTTGGTGGCTGATCACATGTAAAAATAATTTGTTTTTTTGTGCTAAAAAGAAAATTAAACACATGAAAAAATTCTTCTTGAGACTTGTCTTTGCCGGCAATTAAATGGATATCGTCGACCAATAGCAGTTCTGCGGACTGGTAAAAAAGTTTTACCTTTTCAATGGTGTTGTGCCTTAGGCTTGTGGTTATGTTTCTCACAAAATCCATAAGGGGAACATAAAGAACCTTGGTTTTAGGGTTTTTCTCAATTGCCAGATGTCCGGCCGCTTGCATTAAGTGGGTTTTCCCAAGGCCAGACTCTCCATAAATAATAAAGGGATTGTAGGGGGATGAACCAATATTTTCAGCGATTTGTCTGCTTGCTGCTGCGGCAACTTCGTTAGCGCTGCCTAACACAAGGTTGTCAAACGTGTATTCAGGAAAGAGAGGGGTTGAGTGTTGTTTTGTTTGGGCTGACTTATTGGTTTTTTTTTCAGCTATTCCTATTTGAACCTTTAGCGACTTGTTTTGTTCCGCCACAGCCTGAAGAATGGCGGTTTTGATATTGTTTGTATTATTATTTATGTACTTTAATACTGAGGTGTTGGGGGCTCCTAGAATAAGTTTTGAGTTTGATTCGGTTGCGCTAAGTGGGCTTACCCATACACTAAACTGTCCAAGGGGTAGAGAGATTTTTAGCGAGTCTAGGCACCTGGCCCAAGTTTGAGACATAAGACAAATAAAACCAAAAGTTAAAATGATATACTAATGATACCTGTTGTATACAAGAGATGATTGAAGTGTTTAATAGAATAACTTTTTGTACTACTGGCGTGGCTTCTAATTAAGCAATCTTTGCCCACAAAAGCCATAAGATTTAGGTGTTTAGAATTGATTTTTAGCCTATATTAGCGTAACATTGCCCTCTTTTTAATAATAGCAACAAGCAATGAGAAAAACCATTGTGGCTGGCAACTGGAAAATGAATGCCAGCAAAGAGTCTGTCAATAAACTAGTAATGGGAATACTGTCTGGCATGAGCAATGTTAGTTCTGAGGTTGTTATTTGTGCGCCATTCCCATATTTGTCACAAGTTGAAGCGCTAATCACCCATAGCCAAGTCAGGCTTGGCGCTCAAAACTTAAATACAAACATGTCAGGGGCCTTCACTGGAGAAGTAAGTGCCGACATGATTAAAGATTTTGGAGCGCAACATGTAATTGTGGGTCACTCAGAAAGAAGAAGTTTCTACGGAGAAACCAATACAATTGTTGCAGAAAAAGTTAAGGCTGCGCTAGACAGTGGTTTAATTCCATTGTTTTGTGTGGGGGAGACGCTGGAACAGAGAGAGGCTGGAGAGACCGAGAGTGTTGTAGCTGCGCAAATTAACACAGTGGCTGATCTGGTTGGTATTGACGCTTTTTTAAACATTGTTGTCGCTTATGAACCTGTTTGGGCAATTGGCACTGGTGTTACTGCATCGCCCGAACAAGCACAAGAGGTACATGCTTTTATTCGTCAACTTCTGGCAAATAACAATTATGATGTGGCACAGCAAACGCCTATTTTGTACGGCGGAAGTATGAATGCCGCCAATGCGAAAGAGCTTATTGCCTGTGCTGACATTGATGGCGGTTTAATTGGGGGTGCATCTCTTAAACCAGAGGATTTTTTACAAATTTGCAGGGTAGGTTAATATGTCATTTCAAATCATTTTAGTAGTTCATGTGTTGTTAGCTTTGGGCTTGGTCGGATTAATTTTAATTCAACATGGCAAGGGGGCAAGCGCAGGCGCTGGTTTTGGCTCGGGAGCAGCAGGAGCAGTCTTTGGAGCAAGGGGCGCGCATTCTTTTTTATACAAACTAACGGCGGCTTTGGCCGCTGCATTTTTTATTACAAGTATTAGTTTGGCTTATCTTGCCACAAGCGAAAGAACTGTTGACTCAAGTCAGAGCGTTATGGTTCAAACAGTGAGTGAGGACGACGCACAGTCCGACCTGCCGACTACAAACGATAACTCATCAGACGTACCAGAAAATTAATAAGGCCGATGTGGTGGAATTGGTAGACACGCAGCCTTGAGGGGGCTGTAGCGCAAGCTGTGTCGGTTCGACTCCGACCATCGGCACCACTATTTTAATGCCTCGTCTATATCACGTTCTTGTACAATCATAATTTTTCTTATGGTGTTCAACTAGATGAACCTCAATAACCGAAAGCTTTTAATAGGAATAGGCTTTATGCTAGGGGCAATGTCGGTTGTGCCGATGCTTGATGTACTAGCAAAGATGCTTAGTGAAGACTATCCGGTGACGCAGGTAGCCTGGTCTCGCTTTGCTTTTCATACATTGTGGCTAGTGCCATTGCTTTATTGGCGGCAACTCAGTTGGTGGAAGGCGCCAAGCAGGGCAGGCTTTCACCTGCTACGTAGTCTAATGTTGGCACTGGCAACACTATTCTTTTTTGCCGCCATTAAAACCAACCCCATACCTAACGCACTAACCTTGTTATTTATTTCGCCCCTGGTGGTTGCCGCTCTTGCCCCTTTCTTTTTAGGAGAGAGGTTTGACCCCTATATTGGTGTTGGTGTTTTGGTTGGATTTGTTGGTGTTGTTATTGTGCTGCAACCAAACACTGAAGAATTTAAACCCACTCTTCTATATGCACTTGTTGCGGGCTTTTGTTATGCGTTTTATATTATAACTACAAGAAGTCTTAGTCATAGCGGCCCTCCTTTGCTAACTCTTTTCTATACTGCCATAGTTGGCACTATTGTTCTTGGCCCAATGGCTTTTTCAGTGTGGGAGACACCGGATCTAACAGGGGTTTTAATGGCTGCCGCAATGGGACTTGTGGCAGCGATATCTCATTTTATGATTATCAAGGCCTTTGAGTATGCAAGCGCATCTGAGCTAAGCCCTTTCAATTACTTTGAAATAGTTGTCGCTATTATCTTAAGCTATATAATATTTAAATTTATACCAACAAAAGAAGCAGTCCTTGGGCTTGTGATTATTATTCTTAGCGGCCTTTTTGTGTCATGGAGAGCAGTGAAAAATAATCAAAGCCTAGCCAAAGAAAATGATAGCGTTGTTGAGCTATTGTAGTTCTTCCTGGTTATAGCGCTTAAGGCTCCGCCGCGCCGCCTTCAGAAATTCTTTTATCTACAAAAAAGGAAAGCTCTTCTTCAACGCTTGCCTCGAGCTTTGGCTCTTGGTATTCAACAAGGAGCTGTTTCCATATTTTATTGGCTCGCTGGGTTGTGTCGAGTGAACCGTCGTCTCTCCAGGACTCAAAGTTGCGCCAGTCAGATAACAGCGGAGTATAAAAGGCCGTTTCATATCGCTCTATAGTTTGTGTCGCTCCAAAGAAATGACTGGCTGGCCCAACCTCCGCAATTGCGCCAACTCCTAGCGTATCTTTATCAACTTTTGCCGGCTCTAGAAAGGCTTGCATCATTTGGATCATTTCTGCGTCTAAAATAATTTTTTCATAAGATGCGCATAGGCCTCCTTCAATCCAGCCATGACCATGTTTGATTAAATTTACATGTCCTAATAAACAAGCCCATAGAGACATTTGAGATTCATAGACTGATTGCTCATCAGGGGCGTTTGATGTATTGGCATTAGAGGCTCTTAAAGGGACTTTGTATTTTCTTGCAAGTTGGCCGCTAGCAATGGTGGCTTGTGCATACTCTGGCGTTCCAAATGCAGGGGAGCCTGATTTCATGTCAACATTAGAAGTAAAGCTACCATAAATAGCCGGCGCTCCAGACTTGACACATTGATGAAAGGTAAGCCCTGCAAGTGCTTCAGCGTTTTGTTGGACCAGCGCTCCAGCAACAGTTATCGGCGCCATCGCACCAGCTAACGTAAATGGCGTGTAAATAACCGGCTGATTTCGCTCAGCCATTTCGATTGCTCCCTCTAAAAGAGCTTTGTCGTAGACAAGCGGAGAGTTAGCATTAACTACGGTGGTAATTGACGGCTCTTTCAGTAGAGTTGCTTCATCAATGCCGCGACCTATGCGAATAATTTCAATTGCATCAAGCATTCGCTCGCTACCTATGGCGTAGCCATACAATGGCTTCGTACAAAGGCGCACACTTGCCGACACAGCTTGCAAATGTCTGATGCTTACATCAAGATCGCAAGGCTCAACTGGGTAGCCACACTGCACATGGACAGTATTGAGAGCTTCACCTAGGCGTATTAGATTGCAATAATCTTCAAAATTGCCAGGCACTCGGCCCCTGTCTAAATCAGAAACATTGGGGGCGCTTGAAACCATACAATAAGCAACGGAGCGGCCACCAATATGGACATCTCTGTCTTTATGTCTGCCATGTAGCGTAAACTCATTCGGCGTCGTTGAAATTTTCTCCATGATAAAGTCAGGATCAAAGCGAACCCTCATGCCATTGCTATCAACCATAGCCCCTTCACGCTTTAATATCGCAACTGCCCGAGGAGATAGGATGTCCATTCCAGTGTCACATAAAACTTTCAGTGAGGATTGATGAATCGACTCTATCTCGTCGTCTGAAAACACCAGCATAGGTTGATAAGGGTTTTTCAGTTGCCGATATGGAGCCTGCTGGACGACTGGCACAACTCGTTTTTGCTTAGACCTTCCACGCCTCATGAGACACTCCTAAACCTGAAATATAACGAATTATATTCCTTAAAGTATTTTTTTTATTACTTTTTTATATTCCTCTTAAATTTTCCTATTTACTAGGCAAGTAGAGCAAGCCTTTGGAGGTCCAACATAGGCAATAATCTGAGTAAAGACCTAAGTATAATTGTTTTTTGTCTACAGCCCTCTAAAGGCTCGGAACTCACAAAGAACAACTTAATCAAAAAACAGAATGAACTGGAGATTTAAAACAGAAAGAGGGTTTGAGTCGTTTTCCGACCTTGTATTTAATAACTCTAAAAAAGTTATTTTTGCAGTTTTGCTTCTTGTTGGCGCTCTAGCCACACAGCTGCCGTCCCTAAAAATGGACACTTCAACCGAAGGGTTTTTGCATAAAACCGACCCAATGAGAATAGACTACGACGTGTTTAGAAATCAGTTTGGTCGGGATGAAAAATTAATGGTGGCGGTTAAAACTGAAAATATATTTGATCTTAATTTTCTACAAAAACTCGACAGCTTTCATAAGGCCTTGGAGGACGAGCTTCCGCATATTGAAGGAGTAGACTCTCTAATCAATGCTCGAAACACCTATGGCGCGGAAGGAGAGCTGATTGTAGAGCCGTTAATTGAGGCTGTACCAAACAATCAAGCTGAAGCAGAAGAGCTAAAAAGCAAGATTCTTAGTAGCAGAATTTTTGAAAATCTTTTTTACAGTGAGGACCAAACAATGACAATTCTTACTGTAAATACAAAAACTTTTTCTAGCGAAAGTTTAAGCGAAAAAAACAATTACCCTGAGTTTAGTGATAATCTAGAGTTTAGTGATGATCTAGAGTTTAGTGATGATCTAGAGTTTGACTCTTTCTCTCAAGTCAGTTCAGAAGCATATTTAAGTGACGCAGAAAATGACGAAATAATTTCAAAAACAAGGCAAATAATGTCTCGTTTTGAAAACGTCAACTTTGAGACTTATCTTACTGGCTCGGCCGCAATAGCAGGAATTTTTAAGCAAGCTTTACGAGCTGATGCGATTGTTTTTATTAGTCTTATGGTTGGTGTTATTTTGATTGTTTTATTTTCTCTATTTAGAAGGATATCGGGCGTTATGTTGCCTTTGGTTTGTGTGGCATTGACATTGATTAGTACGGTTTCTTTGATGTCTGCTTTTTCCGCTCCATTTACAATGGCAACTCAAATTTTGCCAACTTTTTTATTAGCAGTGGTAACCAGCTCGAGCATTCATTTGCTGGCAGTTTTTTATAAAGATCTTGTGGTAACTCGTGATAAAAGAAAATCTTTGCGCTATGCAATGGGACACTCAGGCCTTGCCATTGTGATGACCTCTTTAACCACTGCGGCGGGATTGTGGTCTTTTTCATTCTCTGAGGTTGCTCCGGTTGCAGACCTTGGGCTTTATGCCAGCGCTGGAGTATTGGTGGGTCTTTTATTTACGCTTGTCTTATTGCCCGCGCTAATATCCTTAATTAGTTTTAGGCATCGAGAGTCTGTTACTGATAAAGAGGGGTATACGCGAATGGACAGGTTGCTCATAGGCATAGGCATTTTTGCCACTACTCGAGCTAAGCTTGTTGTCATAATAAGCACAGTTCTAATTACTTGCGCTGTCTTTTTTGCAGCACAACTTAAGTTTTCACATTTTCCTTTACAGTGGCTGCCAGAGGATAATTTTGCACGTGTTGCTACAGAAAAAGTTGATGAGAAATTTCAAGGCTCTCTCACGCTTGAAGCTATTATTGATACTGGGCTCATAAACGGGTTATACAATCCTGAGGTTTTATATGCGATCGAAAGAGTGTCGTCTAATATCAACAACATTACAACTGGAAACATGGGCATTGGAAAGGTAGTTAGTTTTGTTGATATTATCAAGGAGACCAATCAAGCCCTTAACGAAAATCGCCAGGAATACTACTCAATACCTGATAGCGCAGATTTAATTGCTCAAGAGTTTTTGCTTTTTGAAAGTAGCGGAAACAACGATTTAGAAAGTCTAGTTGATGCCAACTACACAAAAGCCCGCATAACACTTAGAACACCATTTACAGATTCTTTAGAGGGAAATCAATTCCTTGACAGGGCCCAGTCATACTTTGATCAAGAGTTTGAGGGGCTGGCGAAAGTGACTTTTACTGGTATTGGGACTTTGATGACAGTTACTTTTGAGCAGGCTATTTACAGCAGTGGGTTTAGCTATCTGCTCGCGTTTTCTATGATTACAGTGTTGATGGTGCTTATGATTGGCAATATAAAAATTGGCTTGATTAGTATGATTCCAAACGTTCTGCCCATCATTTTTATTTTGATGATTATGGTAATCTTTAAAATGCCTTTGGATATGTTTACATTGCTAATTGGCGCCATAGCACTAGGCCTAGCTGTCGACGACACTGTGCACTTTATGCACAACTTTAGGCGTTATGAAATACAATACAATGATGTAGACAAGGCGGTAAGGCTGACACTAATGGGAACGGGCAGAGCAATTACCCTTACATCGATAGTGCTCGCACTTGGTTTTTTGGTTTTAACTTTTTCCAGAATGAACAACATGTTTGATTTTGGAGTTCTAACCGCGAGCGCAATAATTGTCGCACTTTTGGCTGACTTTTATTTAATGCCAGCTATTATGAAGTTGATTATAAGTGACAAAAAAGACTTATAACATTAAGGGTAAACAAATAAAAAAGGCGCAAAAAGCGCCTTTTTCGATGAATGAGTGTTATATTGTTAGCCTTGAGCTTGGGCCATAACTTCCTCAACAAAGCTGCCTACTTTTCTCTCGATTCCTTCGCCAACTTCAAAGCGGACAAAAGAGATAACTTTGTTGGTATTTGACTCAACCAGTTTGCCCACGGTAGTGTCAGGGTTCTTGATGAACGGTTGACCATAAAGTGTAACCTCATTAACAAATTTTTTCATCCTGCCGACAATCATTTTTTCAATAATGTTATCTGGCTTGCCGCTTTCCTTTGCTTGCTCAATAAAAATAGCTCTTTCTCTTTCTATCAGCTCTTCTGACAGCAGGTCTTCGCTGACGCACTCAGGTCTTGAGGCTGCAACGTGCATCGCAATATCTTTGGCTAAAGCCACATCGTCTTTAGCTAGCTGAGTCAAAACAGCAATGCGGCCACCGTGCTTATAGGCGCCAATGGCGCCATTTTCAGCCTGAATTACTTCAACGCGTCTAACAGAAATGTTTTCACCAATTTTGGCGACAATGTTTTCTCTTGCCTTGTCGACTGTTTCGCCAGTATCGAGAGTTTGAGCTAAAAACTCTTCTACGGTAGCGGGCATATTTTTCAGTGCTAATTTAGCCAGCGTATTTACAAACTCTATAAAGGCTGTTCCCTTTGCAACAAAGTCTGTTTCAGAGTTAACTTCAAGAATCGCTGCAGACTTATTATCGTCACTGACTGCAATACTGACAAGGCCTTCCGAAGCTACACGGCCGGCTTTTTTTGCGGCTTTTGCTGCTCCTGAGGCACGCATCAAGTCGATTGCTGCCTCAAGGTCGGCGTTTGTTTCAATCAGGGCTTTTTTGCAGTCCATCATGCCGGCGCCTGTTCTTTCTCTTAATTCTTTAACTAAAGCGGCTGTTATTGCCATGGCTCGTCTCCTATTATTTTGCTTCTTCGCTATCTTTAGCTGTTGTTTTTTTTGCTGCAGGCTTCTTTTCTGGCGCTGCTTTAGCAGCTGGCTTCTTCTCAGTTTTTGCTGCAGGCTTCTTTTCTGGCGCTGCTTTAGCAGCTGGCTTCTTCTCAGTTTTTGCTGCAGGCTTCTTTTCTGGCGCTGCCTTAGCGGCTGGCCTCTTCTCAGTTTTTTTCTGGGCAGGGCTTATTGAAGCTTTTGCCTCTAAAACCGCATTGGCAATTTCACGAACATAATAACTAATCGCCCTAATAGAGTCATCATTACCGGCAACAATGTAATCAATTCCTTCTGGGTTATGGTTGGTATCAACAATGCCAATAATTGGAATTTGAAGTGCTCGAGCTTCACGAACAGCATTTTTCTCATGACCAATATCAATGACAAAGACAACATCAGGAATCCCCCCTAAATCTTTTATGCCTCCAAGACTTCTTTCGAGCTTTTCCATCTCTCTAGTCATAACAAGCGCTTCTTTTTTGCTAAATTGAGCAAAATTTTCCTCTGCTAAAAACTCTAGGTCCTTTAGGCGTTTGATTGACGCTTTAATGGTTTTATAGTTTGTCATCATGCCACCCAACCAGCGGTGATTGACATAAGGCATTCCACAGCGAATCGCCTCTTCTTTAATAATGTTGTTGGCAGCTCTTTTTGTGCCAACAAACAGAATTGATCCTCCGTGAGCTGCGGTTTTGCTTGCAAAATTGAGCACGTCGTTAAATTGCGGTAAGGTTTTCTCTAGGTTGATAATGTGAACGCCGTTGCGGGTTCCGTAAATAAAGGGCTCCATTTTTGGATGCCAAAAACGTGAACGGTGGCCAAAGTGAACGCCAGCCTCCAACATTTTTTTCATTGATGCTTTCGCCATATTTTCTCCTGGGTTAAGACTTCCACATCGCCTAACAACCAACCCTAGCTATTAGGGCACCCTGGTTGCTATTGTGGCTCTGTGTGATACATTAAACTACTGCAGGCTTGAACACCAAGCCCGCTTCCTTTTCCAGTTTGTTTCTGCTGAAAGGCGCTGATTATCCCATAATTATTAATTTTTAGCAAAATCTATTTTGGACTTTTATTGACCTAAAGCAAACAAGGCGCCCTTGAGCAATAAAGACAATTAATGGTCCGGGTTAATAATCAATAAAAATTATTTATTAATATTAGCAAGAAGCCGCAGCAATTGAGGCAAAGTGCCCCATATACCTCGGCAAAATAAAGTTAATAAAGTGTGTAATAGTTTTAGCTTTTTCCTCAAAAAACTCAGATGAAATTGTTTTGTTTTTGAAGGCAATCTTTGCCTTTTCATGACTTTTAAGCATCTGCCAGGCTGCAGAAATAGTTCCTACCATCATTAGCACATCAAAGGCTATCATCCCAGAATGGTGTTTGTTATCAGAATTATTTAGCACAAGGGTTAAAGCGCTATCTAGGTCCTCAATAGACTGTTTAAAGAGGTCTAATTGTGCGGTTGAAAGTGAGGCGCTAGGCAGCGCTTGGTCAGCGCATTCTTTCATTTCTGATATCAGCTCTTTAATCCCTAGACCACTATCCCCGATAATCTTTCTACCAACAAGGTCCATTGATTGGATCCCATTTGTTCCTTCGTAGATTGGCAGTATCCGAGCATCTCTAAAAATTTGAGCAATGCCGGTTTCCTCAATATAGCCCATTCCTCCATGGCATTGAAGGCTCAGAGAGGCCACCTCTTGAGCGATTTCTGTGCACCATCCTTTAACAATCGGAGTAAGGATCTCCAGTCTTCTGTTGTGAAACTCTAATTTGTTACTTGGTAGGTTTCCAGCAACCATATCAACCTCAGCGCAAGCCGAATAAGTCAAAGCTCTTGAGGCCTCGGTGATTGATTTCATTGTGCCTAACATTCTTTGTACGTCAGGGTGTCTAATGATAGGTCCGACCTCAGTATGCCCAGGGGCAACACCTTGAACTCGTTCTTTGCAGAAACTAAGAGCCTGTTGATATGCGCGCTCTGCTATTGAGACTCCCTGCAGCCCAACAGTTAATCGAGCATTGTTCATCATTGTAAACATACACTGTATGCCTTTGTTTTCTTCGCCTACCAGGTAACCAATCGCCCCACTTTTTTCACCATAACTCATGACACAAGTTGGGCAGGCGTGTATTCCAATTTTGTCCTCAAGTGACAATGCTTTTAGGTCGTTACGTTCGCCGAGAGAGCCATCATCATTGACAAGAAATTTGGGAACTAAAAAAAGCGAAATACCTTTAACCCCTTTAGGAGCATCGGGCAATCTTGCTAAAACCAAATGCACTATGTTTTCTGTCATGTCGTGTTCACCCCAAGTAATGTATATTTTTTGACCACGAATTAAATAATGATCTTTTTCAGGAGTGGCGCGAGTTTTGAGCGCCCCGACATCAGTTCCTGCATCACCCTCAGTAAGGTTCATTGTTCCACTCCACTCGCCAGATATAAGCTTAGGCAAATAGCGCTGTTTGAGCTCCTCGCTGGCGTTGTGAGAAATTGCTTCAACTGCTCCCTGAGTAAGAAGGGGACAAAGGCCCCAAGACATATTGGCTGAATGCCACATTTCTTGGATGCTTGTTGCAACCACAAATGGCATTCCTTGTCCTCCATATTTAGGACTGAACTGAATAGAGCCCCAGCCGCCCTCAACATAATGTTGATAAGCTTCTTTAAAGCCATTGGCGGTGACTACTTCACCGGCAGCGTTAATTTTTATTCCTTCGAGGTCTCCAGACTTATTGATAGGCTCTATTTCTTCTTTAGCAAGCTTGC
>Ga0187827_10002990_pt1 | contig 22399 bp, 22 predicted proteins | sample ETNtaG_39_FD_167969 | JGI IMG/M metagenome (GOLD analysis project Ga0187827, IMG submission 167969) | Marine microbial and viral communities from oxygen minimum zone, Eastern Pacific Ocean - ETNP2014_SV_150_PacBio MetaG (Illumina Assembly) | ecosystem: Environmental > Aquatic > Marine > Hypoxic... | reverse complement strand
GGTGGAGTAATAGTTTTGATTACAACATCTTCTAGTGTTGGCTCTACAAGTGTAGATGGTGGTACTGGAGGGGCTGCTGGAGGGACAAGTACAAGCGATGGTTCTCCTGGTGGGGGTTCTGCAGGTGCTAATGGCTCAGCAGGGCAGTTGATAAATATAAGGGTATAATTGGGATTTGAAAAGATATGCTTAAAGTAGTAAATTACACAATAACTTCAAAGGTTAAATGATATGAGTTTAGCATCAGCGCAAAGAAATTTAGCAACAAAAAATAGAGAATTATTACAAAAAACAGCTAAAGTTAAATTGAGTCAAGCAGCTATGGAATTTGGAGGGGAGACTTTAGGTGCTGTAGCTGGGTTTGTAGGTGAACAATTTAATGTAGGCGAAAATGTAGAGGCGTGGGAAAGCGTTGAAGCAGGTCGTGAATATCTGGGTATGGATAAAGATGCAATAGCTAAACCATCTCTAAGACAAAAATGGTTTAAAAAGCCATCTGATATGATTTCTGGAAATTTAAAAGTTGATGATAAGACTGATATTAGTCTTGGAAATTTACAAAGTCTTGGCACTTTAGCTAAAAGTGAAAATAGAAGTTTATATGAGTCAATAGCAGGTGAAAAAGGTTTAACAGGAGCCTATACTACAAAAAGGAAAACTAATTTAGAATTACAAGGTATGGATGCTTCAGCTGCTTATAAAGACCAAACAAGAAGAGAGCAATCTCCTTATATGGGAAGAATAAATGAAGAAAGTAGTTCATACGACACATTGAGGAAAACAATGCCTGGTAGTTTTAGTGAAGCTCACGCTGCCCCAAGTAGTATATTAAAAAGAAGAAAAGGAGAAGAGGCGGGGAAAGAATCTTCTATGCCTTTACCTGACTCATCTCCATCTACAGACACTTCATCTTCTGTGGGTAAAATGGGTCTAAAATCTGTCCAATCATCTATAAATGAAGCTTATGGCGTTGGAAGTGGAGAAAGACTAAATACTCAGAGTGCTAGAGCAAATTATTATAATTTAATGTCATCAGGCACTTCTCAAGAGACAGGAGAAAATTATTTTGATGCTTTATTAAAAAGAAGAGATTTATTAAAATCAACGGAGAAAGAAATTGGATAAAAAATTAGCAAAGAAGCAATTTAATGATTTGACTGAAAAGTTAAACATTGAACATACTTTTTCTTTTGATAAAGCATGGTCGTTTTTAGAATATGTAGAATCTCAAGGAAAATTAAGTAAACCATTGTCTCAATTTCCATCTAAATATACTAAGGAGCAGTTTAGAAATGGTACTAGAGTATTAGAAAATAAATTAATAGAAAGCAATAAAGCTTTTAGTGAAGACGAAAAGAACTTTTTCAACCCACTTAAACATAAATTTGGGAATGGTATTTATATAAGAGAAATATTTAATCCCGCAGGTCAATTATTAATTACAAAAATACACAAAAAGGATAATGCTTTTTTTCTTATGAAGGGGAAAATGACCATTATGAGCGAAGATGGAGAAACTACAATTCAAGCTCCTTATTACGGACTTACTAAAGCTGGTACTAAAAGAATTATATATGTACATGAAGACTGCATATTTATTACCGTGCATCCAACAAATGCAAAAAATGTTAAAGATGCAGAGCAAGATATTATAGCAAATGATTTTAATGATATAGAGGTTTAATATGTCGATAGTAGGAATAGCAACAATTTCAACTGCAATAGTGGGTATAGGCTCAAAAGTCTATGGAGGGGTTATGGCAAGTCAACTAGATAATAGCGATGCTGTTGCAGGAGCAGGGCAAATGTCAATGGCAGAGAAAGCCCAGATGGGGCAAGAGACTGATTTAAAAATGAAACAAATCACTGCTAAGACTGATAGTATGATGGAAATGGCTACTTCAAAAGGACAAAAAAGTATGATGGGCGTTTTTCAAGCTAGTCAAAAATCAGCCTCGTCAGATTTTGCAGGTAACCAAGCGGCTGATAGTGCTATCGGACAAGCTAAAGCTGATGTATATCAAGATTATAGCCAAAGAGTTGATAGTATTTTACAAGATGATGATTTAAATAAAGAATCAGTTAGTCTTTCTAGGCAAAGACAATTAGGGGATATAGAAAAAAGATACCAAAGTAATATAAGCGCAGCTCAATCTTCGCCTGATTCATTTTGGGAAGGATTTACTGGTCAATCAGATTATAAAACAGGATAGAAAATGCCATTACCACAATTAATAGATGCAATTACAAGACATTCAAGGGGACAGAGAAGAGATAAGTATTTAGCAGAGAGGAATGCTCTTGATTTACTTGAGATTAATCTTAAAGAAAAAGATAATCAGAAAAAAGACTATTTAACAGGTCAAGGTAAAAACTATGAAATGTTAATAAATCAACTTTCTGACCAAAATATTACTCAAGAAGAATTTAAAAATGTACAAAGCTCTCTTAGTAAAATAGAAAACAATTTTAAAGATAGTGATTATAGTGATGATATAGTTGCTAGTTCTTATCATAATTTTTATAAATCTAATCTTAACGAAGCAATGGAAAATGTTGAAGAGTCAATGCAATGGAGAGGTGAGCTTAAAGAAATAGTTACATCTTTAGATAATATTCCTAAATATGATAAAGAGTCAGGTTCATACAATACTCAACATACTGTTGATATAATGGATAACATTACAAGAAAAAAAGCTCAGTATGCAGATAAAAATAGAAACATATTAGAGACTCTATCTAAACTAGAAGAAATTGGAGTGCAAAGAGGATATGTTACTGCTCAACTTCAAAGGTATAAAGAAACTCCTATTGATGAAAAAGCAAATCCAACTTTAGCAATCGCTGTTCGTGAAGCCGCTGAAGCTCGTAAACATGGTGATTGGAACTTAGCTTATGGATACTTAAAAGGAGCAGCTGGAAGTGAACTTAAAGATGCTAAAGCTAATTCAAAAACCGCAGGTCAGCTCCAAAAAGAATATAATGATAGAGCTAGAGAGTCCTTTAGAAGAAATGTTAGATATGGTGAAAGCAATCCCCATAAAGAAGGAAAGCTTGGCACAGAATACAATATATTACATTCGCAATTTGCAAGTTATCCCTCAACTGTATCTGATTGGGGAAGTATAGACTCATCTCAAATCGATAGAAGGTTTCGTACTATAGTAAAAAGAACTATAAAGCTTGATAATGCGTTAGGCGATATAACAGGTGGAGATTTGCTTGGTGGCAACGCACTTTTACAGCATCAATCTTCTTTTAAAGATGATATGTCATCTTACGCAGCTCTTATGAGTGGAATGATTATGCCAGGAGAAGGCAAAGGTAATTATAATTACGCTGATGGTAAGGTATATATGAAAGGTGGTAAGGTTCTAGAAGGCGCAGCTATAGGTGAATATGATATGCCTATGAGTGAGACAGTAAAGGCTACAATGAGAGACAATGTTGGAAATATAATATATGACGTTAGCGAGGGGGGAGAACAAGCGTATGTCCAGGATACAATGGCAGGAGATGCTATGGCTTATATTGAAACCTTACCTCAGTGGGTTGATGATGAATGGGTAAGACCTGAGCTTTCTCCTGAAGAAGCAGCTCTACATTTGAAAGAAACTGCAGAAGAGAGACAAAAGAAAATTGAAACATCTAATAAACAATATGGTACGGCGCAGTCTAGACTTGTAAAGCTTGAAGCTCAAAAAGCAGCTTTGATAAGTAAAATTAGAAAAACTAAAAAGGGCTATCAGGATACTGAAACATATGACGATAAAAGGATTGAAGGTATCCGCAAAAGCGCAGGTGGTGCTAAAAAGCAATTTGATACGCTAAATCTAAAGATTAGACTTGAAGAAGATACATTAAAACATTTAAGAAAATTATTGGGTGAAGATATATCGGAAGAATATAACGACACAGCGGAAGCAAGAGATATTGTAAATTCTATAAAGCCATTATCTCTAGTCTAAAAAATGAGCGACAATTTAAATTTAACAGCTGAGCAAGTTGCTGGTTTAGTTAGAAGGAGAAACCCTGATTATTATGAAAAATTTACTGATGAACAAATTATTAGGTCAACTGCTCAACATGAACCTGGTATATATAAAAATATAAGATTTGATACTTTAGGGGAAAAGTTTTATAAGCAATACGGCAATGATGCCTCTGCTGGTTTTGCAAAAAGATTTGGCTTTCAAATGGGTCAACTATGGGATGGTACAAAAACAGGCATGGTTGGTCTTTTTACTGATGCTGAAACAGGTGAAGAGTGGAGAAGATTTTCTGAAAATCTATATATGGATAAAGTTGGTTCTGACCCTGAGCTACAAGCGTATTTTGCATGGAAAGAAGATGAACCTGGGTGGAGCAATGTAGATACTTGGCTTCGTTCTATGTCTGAAGCTTTACCTTCTTTAGCAGTCTCTGCTACTTCAGCCGCAGCTGCTTACGTTTTAATACCAGCAACAGCTGGTGCTTCTCTTACTGCTTTAGGAACTGCCATATCAATGACTCCAATGTTTGCTATGGAAGCAGGTAATGAATACAATGAAGTGATGAAATTAATGGTAGATGAGATGGGACTTGACCCTAAAGAAGCTAAAAAATATGCTACTACTGCTTCAATAGGGTATGGAATTGCCTCTTCTTTTCTTGAAAGAGTTGGTGCTAGAGGATTTTTAGGTTCTATTGGAATAAAATCTAAAGTTGCAAAGAAAACATTAGCTGATAAAATGACTCGAGCTGTTATTGATGCTGGGGTAGATAAAAATACACTAGTATGGGCTGGTTCTAGACTTGGAGCAGGTGGCATTAGACTTGTTGAGGGTGCTTTTAAAGAGGGAGCGACTGAAGGTGCTCAAGCATTAATACAAACAGCAACAAATAGAGCCATTGAATTAGGATATGGTGATGAAGGTTTACCTGCTTTGGATGCTGCGTATCAAGCATTTAAAGAAGCTAAAACCGACCCTGCAGTATATGAAGAAGCTTTTGCAGGTGCTACAATGGGTGCTGGTGGTCTTGTCACAGGAACTTTTGTTGACAAAAGTACTCTCGATAAGATAGCAGCTGAAGAAGCTAAGAAAAGGGAAGAGAGAGTAGAAAAGGTTGTTACAGAAAAAGTTGTAGAGCAGGAGCCAATCTCAGCAGATGAATCTAGTATATTTTCTTCGTTTCTCGAAGCAGTCACCGACCCTGGTGAAAAAATGGGTGAAGTATTATCAGCTGTTGGTGAAGAAACTGATATAGCAGAGACAGACCTTGCTAAAGCTATAAGAGAAAGTGAGGGCATTTCAGACCCATCTAAGAAGATATTAAGCGTCATTCAAAAGAATCCTGCCTTAATTGATGAAATAGCTAAAGCTAAAAACTCTAAACAACTATTAGATTTAATCTATGAAGATTTAAATAAGGCTTATCAAAAAGAAAATGAAGGCAAAAAACTCCCAAAAGCTAAAGCTAAAGTTCTAGCTTATGCTAAAGAATTTGCGACTAGGGGAACGCTAACAGAGAAAATGCCTGATGTAGATGACACTCAATTCCAAGAACAAGAGCAAGAGTATGATATTGAAATGGCACCTGTTGAAGCAGAGGAAATGATTGAGGACGAGCCTACTGATGACACAGAATACCCTGAAGATGATGAAGGCATTGAGCTAGTTGGTGCTACTGTAGATAAGACTCAAGGAGAACCTGCTATTTCTCAAGAACAGCCTACGACTGAAGAAGTATCAAAAGAAGAGAGAGGTTTTAGGGCTATACCTAATTATTTATTTGCAAGAGGGAAAAAAGAACTAAATAAAATAGCTAAATCAGTTGGTATTAAAAACTATACTCAAATGGGCCAGCGTGAATTAGCTGGGGCGTTAGCCAAGAAAAAATTAGAATTATATGAAGAGCCTAATAAAAGAGTAATTCTAGAGACGGATGATGATGCAGTAGTAAGGGCTAAAGTTGATGGGAAAGAGGTTGAGCTTACAGAAAATGAGCTAAGTGAGTTATCTAAAGCAGTGGAAATGCAAGGTAGCGCTGTTAAAATAACAAAGGGTTTTGGAGAGGTTGCGTTATTAGAATTTAAAGATAAATTGTTGCAAAAACATAAGGATGTTCAAGAGGTTGCTCCTGCTCCACCAATTGAAGTTTATGATGAGGTAAAAACTCCTAAAAAAGAAGTCCCATCTAAAAAAATAGAAAAAGATGATACTGTATCTTTAACTAAAGATATATCTAATATGCTTAAAAAGAAGAAGCTTAATATATCTGCAGGTTATAAAAAAACTTTAGAAAAAGTCCAAAAGCTTATGGATAAAGGCTTTACATTTAAAAAGGTAGATAATTATAAAGACGATGCTAAAACATATGTTATACAAGCTTTTGATGAAAATGGAAAACCAGTTCAAGGGGGAAAGATTGGAATACCAAAAGTAATTGGAGGAAAACCAACAATAGAGCTTACAGGAATACAAGAACCTCAAGTGGCAGAAGAACCTGTAATTACCCAAGCTCCTCCAACAAAAGAAACTCAAGAAGTTACTGACGAGACTCCATTAGAAACCGAAGCTGAACCAGAAGGTGTGGTATCTAAAGATGAGCCTGGTGCTGATACTATTATAACATCAGAAATATCATCCTCTCCTCAAGGAGAGATATTTGAAGAGACTGAAGATGAAACTCAAGAAAAAATTTACGATGTCAATGTTGATATGTATGAGAATCCCAATATAAAAGACAAAACTGGTGACAATCAAGATGTATGGGTTGTTAATGATTTAGCAGAGGCAGAATCTCAATTAGAATCTATTAAAAAAGGAAAAGGAAAAGGGAAGAATTTCGCAAATAAAATTACTAAATATAAAGACCATTATATTATAAAACATAAGCGTGGTGATGATAAGCATATATATATAAAAGGCACTGAGCCTAAAGGGTTAATACCAGATACAAAAGGAAGAAAAAAGGGAAAACCATATAATATAAAAGAAGTTGGGGAAACTAAAGCTAAACCTCAAGCTCCGCCTAAAAAATCCACTAAAAAAGAAAAGAAAAATCCAAATCAAAATATTGATGATATAATAGATAGGCAAACTGACAATGATGACAATGTTGAATTTCAAGACGATATGTCTAGTGAAGAGCAATTGCTTTCTGAAAATAAAGAACTTGCTGAAAAAATTAAAAAAAGATTAAAGAAGTTTTTTCCTAGTATTACTACTATTGAATTTGAAGGTCTTGTAGAAGAAGAAGGGTTACAAAGAATTGGCTTTGCTTTAAATAAACTTGCAGCTTGGTCTGTGACAGATGGAAGAATGGATACTATACCCCATGAATATGCTCATATATTTATAAAATTGATGAGAAATGAGAATATTGTAAAACGTGGATTAAAGATGTTTAATGGAGAAGAAAATATCGTAAAACTAATGGGTCTGTATTTTGCAGGTAGAATGAGAGATACGAGTCTATTAAAGAAGTTTAAAATATGGTTAAAGCAATTTGCTAACAGAATAAGAAGATTTATTGGTAGAGAAATAGCAGATGAAGATGTATTTCAATTTATAGCAGAAGAATTTTATCAAGGTAGATGGCTTGGTTTACAAAATGACCTGAATATGGGTACTATTGAATATGATACTGTAAATAACGAGACTGATACTCCAAATGATGAAACTCATGAAGCGACTCAAGGTGAAGCAGATGTTGATTTAACTGATATACCAAGCGATTTACACCAAACACATATGTTTATGAATGCGTTGGGGATTTATATAGATAGAAGAAAAGACTATGGGTTGCTTATTGATATGGCAAAGAAGGCAAAAAGCTATGGTCAATATAAAATAGAATTGATGGCTTGGGCTAAAAAGTTAGTTGCTTCCAGAGATTGGGAGACTGATGATTTAAAAGATATAGTTACCGACAGTAAAGAAGATAAGCTTCTTAGATTAGATTGGTTAAAACAAAAATCTAGAATTAGAAGATATATTCCTGGTAAAGAAGGTCGTGATAAAGGAAGACAGGGCAATGACACCAGAATTATGCAGAGATGGATAACAAATGGGAATGGTGTAGAGATTGATGGCACTGTTGATTTAAGAAATGGGAAAGCTCATCCTGAAACTTATACAATGAATTTTATTGAGCAGCAATTTGAAGGCACAGATATGAGATTATTTATATTGCCTTTAAAACAAATTTTAGAAAAGAGAAATTATAAGGGCAAGGACTATTATGTTCAATCTCAAGAATCTATTACCGAAGAGCATATGGAAGAGGTGGAGAGTGATTATATAGGTCAATACATAAAGAAATTTTTTGAACGCCTAAACGATGTAAAAGATTTAGAAGATTTAGAAATCCTTATGGATGGTGGCAATTTGCTAACAGTGGTTGGGACTAAGTTAGGTGATAATTCTGCTATATTATCCACTAAAGCAACAAATGAAGTAAAACCAACTAAAATAGATAGGAAAACTTTTGAGGAAAGACTTGAAGCTGAAGTAGCTGCAAATAATATTACAAATAAGATAAAAAATAGATTGCTTGCAGAGGCTGATGCTCAAGTACAATCATTGCTTAATGCTCAACTTCCTCAAAGTATAAATATTAATCAAAAAGTGAATGAATTAATTGAGCAGAATGAAGATATACAGGTCATAAAAGAAATGATTATGAGTATTGACTTTTTGAAAGCTCAAATTGCTGCAAATTCTGTTTATTCACAATCTTTAGCTAGAATAAAATTTTGGCAAGAAGTAAGAACTCCTAATTATATGATGGAAGGAAATGAAACTAGTGCTGCTGATAGTTTAACTAGAATGAGCATTGATATGGCAGAAGGAATAAGACCAATAGGGATTGGCACAGGTCAATTAATGGTGGTTGATGAAAATACTGAAGTTCGTGTTGCTAAAGTTGATTCAAATGGTAAACCTATCCCAGGAAGTGAAACAGAATATAGAGGCAAATATGGTGATTATGATGGTGCAACATTTACAAGCTCTTCTTATTTAGGTAAAATAGCTAAGAATTTAGGAAAGTTAAGAAAAAGTGGATATAATCCGTTAAGACAGTTAAAAACTTTTATTAGAAAAAGAACTGTCAATGATGATGGCACTGTTGATTATCTTGGTATGAAACATATGCAGTTTACACCTTTTAAGGGAATGCAATTTTATCAAGATGGTGTTTTAATTGCACAGGTTGAAGGTCAAGGTGCTAATACTTATTTTAGAGATATGAACCCTGAAAGTGCTACTTATAATCAAAAGTTTGATATGATAGCTTCTAGGAATGAAGTTAAAGTAGCAGTGAATGGACATGATGTAAAAAATCAATTAATAACAATTGAAGAAGAAGATATTGTAGTTCATAGTATAATGGATAAATCAAAACTATCTGCATCTCATCCAATTGCTTTAGGTGAAATGCTATTAACTATACATGATTCAAGAGAAGCGAAGGCACTGTTAAAAGCTATTGAAGGTAGATACAGTGAAGTAATACAATATTATACGACTAAAATCAATCAGTTTTTTGAAGACCCTGCTAAGTTTCGAGAATTTATAAAGACAGAAGTAGACGCAGGAAAAGTCCCAACTGAATTACAAGAATATTTTGAATTAATTAAAGAAGATGGTATGGGAATAATGCATCCTGCTTTAATAACTCATATATTACCTGTAATTAATGCTACCATTCTTCGTAATGGAATATTAAAAGCAAGGGCTTGGGGTAAGAAAAGCAGTCTTACTTATCTTAAACCTGCAGCCCATTTAAGACTTCAAGAGGGCGAGGTAGCAGTAAGTGGAGATAATAAAGTAGCAATTGATGAGGTAGAAAGAAGATATTTACAATCAGAAGGATTGAAAAAAATTGATTGGGCAACTATGGGGAATAATTCTCCATTTGATAATAAGCTTACTACTTTAAATAAGTTTCTTGAAACTAATGATGTAGATATTCTGATTCATAGAAATCCAATTGCAAAAGTCACTGGACCTGTTTTAAGGAAGGTTAGAAGCATTGTTAAGGGTAATCAAGGTGAAGTCATTTTTCTGAGCAATGCAGACGTTGTAGGCGTATTAGATGGCGATTGGGATGGGGATAAAGCAGCTTTTGAGTTTATATCTGATTCTCATATTAAAGCTATGAAAAATTGGCAAAATAGTGATGCCTTTAAAAAAGTAGATAAACAGGTTTTAGCAGATTTGTGGGGAGCAAGAACTGATAAAGATAAATCTGTTGGCAAGTCTACTGTAATATCTCAATCAGATATGAGAGATGAGGTTATAAACAATGCTAAATCTCAAGGTGGTACTGGTGTAATGGTAAATGGCAAAACCTTAATGGCTCAATTATTTGCTAAAGATTTTAAAATTGATTTATTAATTGGTAATAGCACAGAAACTGTTACAATAGCAGACCCCAATGAATTAGTTATAATGGATTATAAAGCTTTAGATAAAGACCAGTTGACTTCTCCAAACTTACAGGTTGTTAAAAGCAATAATGATTCAATTGTTACTAAAGATGGTAAAAAAGTTGAAATTAAAACTCATAGTAATGGTAAGTTGTATATTGAGTCTGAAGCAGATGTCTTTTTACAAACAACAAAATCTCATGAAATATCTACATTGTTTCAAATGGCAGTTGACGCAGTAAAATATAGACATTGGGGAGAAATTGTAAATGCATCAGGATTAGACAATTATAATTTTATGCTTTCTAAAATATTCCAAAGGGCAAATGGTCAGCCTATTGATGGGAATACTGGCGTAGATGTAATGATGAGAAGCACTTTGGCTTTAGTTTTAAAGACACAAAATATTAGTAGAATAAGACAGGGAAGGGTTGGCAACAACAGTGCTAAGTATGATGACAATCTATTAAATAGCAGGACTCTTAAAGATAGAATGTATAATGAGGATGATGAGTTGCTAAGTGATAAGGATTATGCTACGAGATTTGTAGGCGAGATGATGAAGAACTTTAAGCCTAAAAGTATGGCAAGGATAAAAAATGTTAGAATAAAAAATAGACCATCACCCGCTGAGCAATTAATAACAGGTATAGATATGAATCTTGGTGGTACTGAATTTCAACAATTATACTCTAGAAAAGATGCACAGCAATTATCTCATGTAATGGCTATGGATGAAATTTGGGAATCAATTAAGCAGAAGAAAGAGTATGCTGAATATATAGCTGGTGAAAATATACAAGATGCTATTGATGTTGCTAAATTTTTGCATGAATCAAGAGTTTTTGAAAATTCTGATAAGAAATGGAGTTTTTCTGCTATTTGGCATAAGCTACAAAAAGATATGGGTGATACAAATAATAGTGCTCGTACAGATTTAATTGCTGATATGACTAATTTCGTTGATAGATTTATTGATGAATGGAATGGAATGTCAGATAATGCTAGAGCTTTTGCAACTATTGAAATGTTAAGTGGATTTAAATCTGATGTTAATGTTTTAAAAATACCTCCTCTTAAATTAATGGATAAAAATATATTAAAAATATATTTACCTGCTTTTGAAAGACATTTAAGAAATATGAGTTATGAAAAGGTTACTGCTACTAAAAAAAGTGCTAAAGACACAAGAGTCCAAGTGGTTTATTTACGAGAATTAAATCGGATGTTTAAAGAACAAGAACAAAATGAAGAATATATAAAGGCTTGTCCATCATGAGTGTATGTAGAGATGCTTTAGATTCTGCTACGATTGAAGACAGTCGTCACGTTTTTGCATTCAAATTAGAGTGTAAGAATGCTGTTGGTGCTGTTATAGGTTTTCCAACTAGAGCACATATTAGGAAAGCCGAAGCTGCTTTGGCAAGTAAGCCGTCAAAAAAGAGGGAGCAGGATTTAAGAATAGCTCTGCGTAAATATGATGCTCACAAAAAATTATTTGATAAGTTAGTTAATTATATAAACGAATCTGCTGCGGAAGTTAATTTTGATAGAACCCTAGTAGACCCTAGAAAAGCTGCTGAAAACTGGAGAGCAATATTTTCGAAAAGAGGTTATGGTGAAATAACTCCATTAACTACTCAACAGGGGGCTTATACTGTTTCAGGATTAAGTTCATTGGTAGATAGAATTATAAAGAAAAGAAATAAAAATTTAAAAAGAGGTAAATTATCTAGATTAGAAATAATGTTAGCTCCTCCTGATATTATTATGTCTCATGTAGATTTTAGTGGGAGTGCATTAAAACTTGTAAATAAAGCATTGAGAATTGGTGATAAAGATATTTCAATGGTAAATAAGTTTAATAAGCATTTTGACAGAATTAGAAGTGATTTTGCATTAAAATGGGAACAAGTTATAACTTCAAGTAATAATGTTGTATTTAATCTAAATAATGCATCTATGGATGGAGTTAAGGGGTTTGTAGACACAGATGGGAATGATGTTACCATTGTAGGAGAAGGCATATTTAATGGCGTTAGTAGTTATAAAATTAAGAATGCAGAGGGTGAGATTGAATGGTTGGCTAAAGATGATTTACAAGCGACAGATGAAGAGGTTAGAGAAGGTTTATTGTCTTTATATACAGATAATTTACCTAACGAAATGTTAGATGGTCAGGTAAGAAAAATTATTCCTAAACTCTTAAATTGGGATATAGATGAAGAAGGATTTTTAGTAAGCGAAGAAACTGGAAAAGCTTTACAATATATAAAAAAGAAGCTTGATTTAATGAGGAAAGAGGGATTAAGGGAGGATGGCGATAGAGTAGCAGGTATACATGAAAAACGGGTTTCAGTCCCTTATGGTAAAAAGGGTAAAACAAGGGAATATGTATATAGATATGTAATGATTAAGCAGGGCGAATCATCAATAGGTGAGGAATATCATGCTTATTTAATTGATAGACATGAAGTTGATACTAAGGGTGGTGGAAAAATAAATGGTGTGAGATTTATAGGTCTAAATAAACAGTATAATTTTTTAGGGGAGGAGATGCCTTCTGAAAAAACTAGTTATACTCAAGAAGATTTGAATAATGTTTTTGAAGGCGGTGGATATTTTAAATCAGAAGAAATAAACGATTTCGGCAGATTAATAGACAAAAATGATAAGCCGATTAAACATACGCATACAAAACAGTATATTAATTTTAATAAGATGGAAAATCCCCCAAATGAGGCTATTATGGATGATGTAAATTCATCTATTCATGAAATGCGTGAATTATTTTCTCGCATCTGGGTGGATATGAAAAATAGAACAATAAAATTAGACGAAAAAAGGGCTAGAGTCCAGGCAAAAATAGAGAAAAAATTAAAAAAGGAGAATCCTGATATAACGGATAGTGAAATAAAGGAGTATTTTGATGAAATATATTCTATTGGTGGTGTAGATAGTAGAATATGGTGGGACAGTGAAACCCAAACTCTGAGGACTGCTAATAGTTGGGCTAAAAAGAAAGAACAGAATTATGTTCCTCATTTATATGATAGACAAAATATTATATTTAAGCAATTACCAAAACAAATTGCTGATATTGAAATAAAGCTTGGTAGAGCAAAAAGAACATTAAGAGGGAATAAGACAAAGGAGAATGAGGAAAGAGTAGAACAATATAAATTGGGATTAGCACATTTAACAGAATTAATGTCGTCTATGGATGATAATTCAAATTCTAATAAACTTGTTGATTTACAAACTAATTCTAGCTTAAAACATATCACTGCTTGGACTAACCAGACTGAAAGAAGAAAAGATGGAGATATATATAAAGAATATTTAGAAGGTTTATATAGAAGTCATCACAGAAATGAAGTTATAGTTGAATTATTAGATACAGTTCATACTATGCAAAGAATGGGTGAGCATAATGTTGAGGGTATTACTGAGTATTTAGTAAATAGAACTAAATTGGCTTTTGGAGATAGCGATACTAGGGCAATGACTCCTATGGGCGATATTGGTCATAAGCAAATGGCTGATAAATTAAATGCTATTTCTAAGGCAAGAGGAAATGGTGCAAATCATACTCCTGAATCTGCTGAAAGAATAGTAAAATGGCTTACAACTCCTGCTACTATGAGATTTTTAGGTGCTCAAGCTGCTCTTGGAAACCATACTCAGATAGTAAACCAAATTATCTCAACAGGTTTAGGAAGCTGGTTAAAAGCTAATAAAATACTTTCATCAAAAGATAAAACAGTTATAGCTGACTGGCAAGAGATTATTGATAATACAGGTGTTTTGAACTTAGTTAATATGTTTCAGGATGTTATGATGCAGGGTGGGGATTTAAATTGGAATGATTTTGGGTTTATTCCTGGGACAATTCTACCATCTCATAATATGGTTGAGTTTACTAGGCTTTTAGCAAAGGGTAGAGATGCCTTTATAAATAATAAAGATAAGAGTATAGATGAATTTATATTAAAACTTACTATAAAAGCAAAAAGCAGAGTCGAAAGAGAACAACTTAAAAACTTAAAAAATCTCAATGAGCTAAGAAAAAGAGTAAATCAGAAGGAATTAGATGCTAAAAAAGGTGAACTATATGATATTTTAAGTTTAGATGATGATGTTCAAACAGAGGCAATAGTTAAATCTCAATTTAAGAAACTTGTTGGGGACATATCAGATACTAAATTAAGAAAAATGGTATCTTGGAAATTATCTTATGCTTTTAAGAATAAAGGGCTTGAAAGTTTATTTACATTTACAGGGGGTGAAGAGCTTTTAAGGAAAACAACTATTGTTATGGCACTATTAGATGCTAAAGCAAGAGGGGTTTTAGGAGGAAGAGATAATACGCCTGATAAAGAACTATTTATGTCAAATCAAGCTGTTAAAATAGCTAGAGATGCAGTTTATAATACTCAGTTTGGTATGACTCCTACATATCTTGGAGAGGGTTTTAATGGTATTGGAAGATTTATATTTCAGTATAAACAATATCCAACGCTACAAATGATTCATGATTATAATGTAATGAAAAAATTTACTGATTCAAATAAAGGTGGAGGAAGTGGAATTGTAAGAATATCTAAAGCAGTAGGAGATGCTGTGGTTAGAGGAGTTAAGCAAAAAGGTAGAAGAAAAGGATATAATCCTCAAGACCCTTATTTAGACCATCAAGCATTATCTGCTGCTAGGTTTTTATTTACTAGAGGAGTGGCAAGTGTATTGGGTTCTATGATTAGTGTAGTCCCTTATATTTCTCCTCTTATTAGATGGCTTGGAGCTGGTACTTTTTTAAATATGACTAGAAGTGCTGAAAATGCTGCTGTTGGATTAACTTTGAGGTCTATAGTATGGGTTAGTTTAATGGCTATGGGTTGGAGTGATGAGGAGGAAGACGCCAGAGATGACTTCCTAAATAAAATTAGATTTACTCTCGTGCCCGTCTTCCTCGGCTCATTAGCTAGAGATATAATTACAACGAAGGAATGGATTGAGGACTAATCCCTACTTTCATCTTCTAAAATATCTCCAACCTGTTTCATCCCGCTAACTATGGAAGCGAGTAATACTTTAACTTCTTCTAGAATTTTTAATAAATCCTTAACTCTGTCCGATAATAATTTTGCTCTAAATTTGTTTAAGTTTGCCATATTGTATCTCACTTCTTATGGCGAATTGGGATATACTGATTCCAAATTTCACAATTTCTCCAAAGTGATGCGTGATTTCTATTTGTAGTGGACTAATTCCGAATCTTATTTCTCTCTGCTTAGAAGTATATCCTTCCATTTGAGTAGTAACATCTATTATGACAAATCCTATAATATCATTTCCCCAATTTACTCTTTCTTTTATTACTGGTAATTCTATATTATAACCCATTATTATTTATTCCATGTATTACTAAGCAAATAGCATCTGCTGTGTTTAAAGTGGCTTTTAAACCGCTCCTTTGAATTGCAATCTCTTTCAACTTATGTTTCCTTTCTTTTTTAATTTTTGGCAGCTCATAGGCTTTTTGCCATTTTTGAGGTGTTACCAAAATTGTTTCTATGTTTAGAGTAGACAGGATACCCTGCCAAATACCAAAATTCATGCCAAATTTAAACGCACTGCTTCTAGCATCTGTCGGAAATGCGTGGACACTTTCCAAAAAACATTTAGGTTTTATAGCGAATTTCTTAAAAGTTTTAAGTATATCTACCATTTCCTTAATTGTTTTAGGGCATTTGTATGCAGTCCAATATTCTTGTTTGCCTGTTATATATTCATCTCGTGTTATTATCCTTGCAATTCCTCCACTTTTACCAGGGTCTATGCCTATAATGTGTATATTTCCTTTGGTTCTGTTTATAGCTTTTCTCATTATAATCTATTTGTATTTACTTCGTTTATATGCTCACCTTCAATTATCTGTTTACCAATTTTAAGCAAATCTTCTTTTAATTTATTGTAGGATTCTTTTTCTTTATCTTTTCCTAAAGCATATCCGACATCTAATCTTAACGCAACTGCTTTTATTAATTGTTCTATTTCGTTTTTTGATAATTTTATTGTTGCTGTTGTAACATCCATTAGAACATTGCTCTCGAACTGTCTATTTTAACTGTGTTCTTATTTTTCAATCTTTTTTGTTCCATTCTTGCCATGTCTCCACTGTCATAAAACTTGCATTTACTGCCATTGAATCCCATTACATATGTACCTACTTTACCATATCTTGCTTTATCGCATATTACTTCTATTTCATTCTTGTCATATTTTTCATCATCGAAGTTGTAACCATAGAATACAAATAGAGCTGTCTCAGCAGTTTGCTCAATAGCACCACTTTCTGAAAAGTCAGACATCTTAGGTCTTGGCTCTAGTCGTTTTTCTATTTCTCTATTTAACTGTGATACAAGTATAGCACTACAATTTTCTTTTTTGCATACCCATTTATATTCTGTTAGTATATCTTCAATTTCAAATCTTCTATCTTTACCTTTTTTATTGGCGACTTTAATTAATTGTATATAATCATCGATAACAACATCGGGTTTTTCTCTTTGTATCTCTCTTATTGCATCATCTAGAGTCCTTATATCGTCATACATAATTAAATTCTTTAATTGTTCTTTAATATCACCTGCCATTAGTTCAATAGTTTCTATTCTGCCTTTTTCAATATCACCTACACGTAAATCCTGATATGATAATCCATCGCTTTCCATAACAAAGAACTTCTTCATCATTTCTGCGTTACTCATCTCACGATTGAAAAGCATCACCTTATATCCTTGTTTTAGCAAACTTATCGTCAGATTAGTAGTAAGTGTCGTCTTACCATGTCCAGGTCTACCACCAATAACTGTTATTTCTTTCCTAGTCATCCCACCTGCTATATTATCTAATGGAGCATAGCCAAACTTTATAATATTCTTACCTGTTTTAAGAGTATCTATTGTTTCATTAACAATTTCTGATATATCTCTCTTTTTACTTGGTGCTATTTCTAATAATTCATTAATTAATCTTGCGTGTTCATGCAATAATTGCTCTGCTTTTTCTTCTTGTTTATCAAAGCTTGTACTGTAAAGTTTATGTGCGGATTTTATTGATTCTCTTTTGATGTACTTTTCCCAAACAATCCTAGCATAATGTTCTATATTAGCGACTGTTGGTACTTTTTCTGGTAATCCTGTTAAATAAAACATATCTAGATTTGAATTTGATGTCATATCTTTTTTATCTTTTAAATTCTGAGATACTGTAACAGTGTCTATTGCTTCACCATTTCTATGCATTTCACTACAAACTTCCCAAATTAGCTTTGTCCTATTGTTATAAAATGCATCTCCATCTCTTATCCATCCATTACATTTTTTAAATATTTCATTACCTTTTAATAAAATAGCACCAATAACAGCTTCTTCTGCTTCTATTGAATTGGGAAATGTTTTTAGTCCCATATATCCTCCTTAAATTAAACTCATCTGCTGATTAGCAGGTTCGTAGTTAGTAATTACTATTTCATTCTTATAATCTCTTTTTTGAGTTTGCCCTGAATACTTCACTGGTATCTTTTTGATTAAGAATTCTTTATACAGCTCCATTACTATTTCTCTGTCATCATAGCTTATCATGAAGTTTGCACCTGCTTTGTCTATTGTTTTAACTAATTCTGCCAATTCTATGTGGTCTTTTTCTTTAAATGAGTGAAAATAGTAATCACTTCTTTCTCCTGCCTTTATATATGGGGGGTCATAGTACCAAAAATCACCATCTTTGACTGGATAACGCTTATGTAATTCTCTGAAATCAAGATTTTCTATAACTGTGTGTAATAGTTTAGTTCTACCGTAATGCATGAAATCCAATACATCTGTGTCCCAATCATCTTCTTTTGACATTGGACAGAAATAGTTGTTGTTGAAAGTATTCATTATTATATAATAGTATTTAGCTGCTCTTTTGTAATCTGGAAATTCTCCCATATGTTTATCATTTAATTCTAATCTAAAATTATAAAGTAGATGTCTTGATTTAGGTATCATTCTGCAATATTTTTTAAATGCAGCAAAGTCTTCGCATACAACATGGTATAAGTTTGCAATATCGTTATCAAAATCATTTACTATACTAAGGTTTGCATTAACTTTTCTAAAGTACATTGAAAGACCGCCTGCAAATACTTCAATGTATCTTTTATGTTCTGGTATCATAGATACTAAAACCTTACTTAGTTGATATTTTCCACCATAATAGGGTATTATGACAGGGCAGTCAGACCATTTGAATGATGACATTTATTATGCAGTAGCCCATTTCTTTACTGATGAATACAATTTGTTTTCTAATTGGTGAGTTGTATTGTATTTTCTATTCATTTTATGTGTATTGATATATGTAGCAACATTGTACAAATCCCAATATGTTTTTGGCTTGTTTGCAATCATATACTGTGTAATGAACGCTGACATTGTGGAAGGGAAGAGTTCTATAAGCTTGATTATGTGAGATTGTTTGAGTTTAGTATCTTTTAGTAATGGTAGTTGTCTGCCTTCTTCTTCTGTTTTCTCAATGACATCAACGATTACTTCTTCTAAGTTATCTAAATTGACATTTCCAATATTATGCTTATAATTATACTTTTCAATTATATTACCTATAATCATACCGTTGCTACAAACTAGCCTAAAAGCACCTGACAATATATGAACTTGCAAACTTCCATCATAACTATTTTTAATTATGACCTCAGGATGCATTTCATCACCTTTACTAATTTCTATTAGCGAATTTGGTAATGACCATTTCCATATTGTACGCTGTCCATCGCCTAAACTAACTGCTTCTCGTAATTTTGCTTTATGCTGCTTTAAGATTGGTTCAGCTGCCTTTACTATTTGGGAGTTAGGTACTAACTTATATTCATCTGTCATACAGCTCAATACCTGGTTAGTATCTTCTCGTACTATGAACTTATAACCTGTGTCTACTTTTACATCACTTATACCAGCTTCGCTATTATAAGCAAAGTTAGCAGGATATTCTTTTACGGGAAACAACGTTGATTCGATTGACATTAATCCTCCTTTAGTTTTACAACAGATGGTGGCTTACCAATCATCCGTCTTTCAAACTGTTTTTGTTTATCTTTATTTGAATTGTGATTCAGAATTATTTGTGTTAAATATTTAAACCCTTTACCTTTATAGTAATAATTACCATTTAGATATTGTTGAATTCCATATTTTACAATTTCGTCTGAAACCTGTGATACCCCTTGATAAAAATAATATTCTTTTATTATATCATTTTCACTTGGGATGTTTGTTGTTATACTACTAACAACTTTTCTCATTATATTTTTAGTGAATTTTGAGCGTTTTCTTTTTAATTTTGCTATTAGTCTTGATGGGTTAAAAGTATTAGATGATTTTTTAGTGTATCCACAACATGGGCATTTATAATTAAGTACTGTCACTTTCTTCCATATCTTTAAACAGTGGCTTTTTTTCTTTATCTTTTATTTCTTTAGCTGCTTCTATGAAATATTTTGCTCCATCAACCGATGCTCCTGGTCTCCATCCTAATAATTGAAAATAATCTTCAAGTTCTTCTGTCTTTTCGTTCATAGCCATATCGTGTATTTGTCCCATTTTACTCATTTGTTTTCTTTCTTGGCATTCTTCTGCCTCCTTTTTTTAACTTGATTAGATGTTCTCCCCAGCCGACTTAGCTGGGCGTTTTTCTTTATTTTTTCCCTTTTACGGGCTTTAGCTTTTCTGTTCGGCATCAGTTTTCTTTCCTATTAGTTTTCCTAGAGAAGTTCCTTGATACCACCACCATCCATTCCCATTTTCTTCAAATAATGCTTTTCTATCAGCAATGTATTTTGGGTCATCAATACCTTTATAGGGGAATCCCCCTTTAGGACTTTTTCTCCAGTCGTGGGGATTTCTATCTTCTTTTTTCATGATTCCTCCTCGGTTTAGAAAGAGAGAGCACCTGCCACATACCTGTATCAGATGCTCAATCTTACAAAGTTTAATTAGTATCTTTGTTTGCCAACAGTCGATACACTTTTTTCTTTGTCAAGCCTCTTTCTGTTTTTATATTTTCTTGGGGTTTTTAAGTCAGTTTCATCGTTAAAATCAGTATTATAGTTATACTTATACATATATTTTAATCTTTTATGTGCCTTTGTATATTCATCTTCATAGTTTTTTAAAATAGCCATTTTTAATCCAATGTTCTGCTAATGTCACTATACCAATTATGCTAAAAAATACTATTACAAAAGATATTGCAATCCATACTAAAGAACCTGTTATTGTTATTAACCATTCCATTATTTAATCTCCTTTATTTCTGTCATATTAGAAATTATTCTTTTACCAAGATACGAATTAGGGTTATCTTTTATAGGTGTTGATGTAATTACTACTCTTGCATTGATGTCGGAATCTAATAATATTCCTCGTGTTCCACTACTTGTTTTGAATAAAGAGCCTACTGGAATGTCTTTTAAGTACTTATATCCAGGAGCTGGCTTGGATTTAAATCCATTTTTTAGTGCTCGTTTTACTAATGTTTCTATTTTCATGTGGTTCTCCAAATTAATGAGGCTAGAGCCATAACATATTCTATCACGACACTTGTGTTATTGTTTAGGTTAACCTTTGTGGGAATACTGGCAATACCTAGCCTCAAGTATATACGACTAATCTAGTCGCATTTAGAAAGGAACGTCATCAGAGCTGACTTCATCAGCTGCTAATCTTTGACCATCTTTCCAATTAGTGGCAGTAAATACTTTCCAAGTAGAGCGTTTCTCTCCATCTTTTTCATAGAACTCTCTATTTAGTTTAGCTAAAGCAGGAAGACCTATTATATCTTCTTCTTCTACTTCTGCTAATTGTGTTTTACCGTCCTTTGTTTCGGGAAACTGAACGCCAAGTCCTTGAAAGAACTCAACATATGTTCTATTTCTCCAACCTTCACCATCACCTGGATTTTCCGTTAACCATATCCCCTTAGATTTGAACCTTTTCCCTTTCATAAATGAAGCTGATATTTTTACTTCATTACCATCTTCATCTTCAACTGGCATTAGTTCATCTTCTACATATCCATGTTTAATGATAGTCATTTTAGATACTTCATCCGCTATTTGAAATTCTATATTGAAGACTTTTTGTTCACCAAATTTGGTTTGAACAGTTCTACCTTCAAATGAACTTACATGAGCAGGATATGTACCTGGAGTTATTGCGATTATACCATCTGTACTAACATCATAAACAGTATCTGTCATATTAATCAAAGTATCACCTCTTAATTAGTTTTGATTGTTGTTGTGTATTCGTTTATTAAAGTTGTGACTTTTGTTCTTAGCTCAGTCATCTTATTGCTATAGTCAGCACCATTTAATCCTTGAAAATAGAATTGAGGTGTCACAAATGTGCCACTGGCAGTTTTAACAACTCTCTTTTCATTACGAGTTCTAGATGAAACAAGACCCTTATCTTGCATTTCCTGTAAAGATGCTTTTGTTAGAACACCTTCTTTTTGCAGAGCTTCTGCTTCTGCTACTGTTAGTTTACCCATTATGAGTCTCCTTGTTATTATTAAAATCTTCAGGCATAGGAAAGTGACCATTGTCTTCTATTGTATATGAAAAGTAACTTGGGTTAATAGATACTGTTTCTTTATTTTCAGTTTCAAAACACATTATGTTTTTACCCATAATATTTCTTGTCCCTTTGTATACTATTCTTTCAAATACTTTACCATCATTAGTCCCAACAGAATAAACCAATCCTCTTTCTAGTAATTCATTATCCATTTGCCAACCTTTCTAGTTTTGCCAAACTTGCTTTATAGTTACCACTATTTATAGTTCCATTTTCTATTAACGATTTAACCTTTTCAAACTGTTCATCATCAACACTTAAAGCCACTGATGTTAAATTA
>Ga0187827_10002987_pt1 | contig 22404 bp, 20 predicted proteins | sample ETNtaG_39_FD_167969 | JGI IMG/M metagenome (GOLD analysis project Ga0187827, IMG submission 167969) | Marine microbial and viral communities from oxygen minimum zone, Eastern Pacific Ocean - ETNP2014_SV_150_PacBio MetaG (Illumina Assembly) | ecosystem: Environmental > Aquatic > Marine > Hypoxic... | reverse complement strand
TCGACGCCCTGCACCAGCATCACCAGCGGCGACTGCGTCACCAGCCGGTCGAGCAGCTTGCTCATCGCAGCGTCGAACTCGCGCATCGCCTCCATGTGGGCGGTGCCGCGCGTCACGACGGCTAGCTGGTCCAGTCCCTCCATCAGCCGGTTGGTAATTTCGGTGACCGTGCTGTCGTGATCCGAGAAGTCCTGCAACTGGAGCAGTAGCTGCTGCGCCAGCGGGACGCCGAGGTTCGGCTCCGATAGGTGTCGCCGCGCGTTGAACAAAAGCACCGCCAGCCCGCGCTCTTGCAGTCGCGGTTCGAGCTCAACCAGCAGCCGTTTGCGCTCGGCCGGAGAACCATTGTAGAGCGCAACTGAGGACGGCGGTTTGCTTGCACCGGCTAGCTCTTCGAGACGGTGAAGGGCTTCTTGCATACAGAGTTATGTCCTTGAGCAGAAAGCTGATTCCCGCTGCCGTCGCGGCAGTCACCATCTATTTTAAAGGTTCGGGAGGGGTGGAAACTGAGTGCGGGGGTCGCATAGCCTGGCCAATTGTGCCGGACTTAAGATCCGGTTCCTCAGGGATTCGTCGGTTCGAATCCGACCCCCCGCACCATCCTTTACCGTTCAGCTACGGCGCTGCGCTCGTTGCCAGTCGGTGCCGCCGTGCGGCGACACGCCGGTAGAGCCAGCGCAACAGCCGCATCACTCCGGGAAACCGCGAGAGCAGCCAGAGCGGCCAGCCCCACCATATGTGGCGGCAGAGTTCCATGAGCGCGTCCGCGCCGCCGAGCATGCTGTCATCGGGCAGCAGCAGCAGCAGCTCATCCGGGGCGGCGGTCGTGTCCGCCGCCCCGCCATCCCGGGCGAGCCGCTCGCGCACCCACTCCGCCTGTAGCTCCGCTAGCGTAAAGCCGGCGCGCTGCGCCAGCCCGCCCCAGCGGTCGGCGAGCCCGCGGCAGAAGCTGCACTCGCCGTCATACAGCAGCCACCCCGCTCCAGACACGGTGCGCCAACCGGCGCAGCGTAAAAGCGCGTTGCGTCGCCCTGTGGGGTCGCCCGCACGGCGTTACGCAGCTTAAATATCGGTCGTCAGAAAGGTGGAATGGTCCAGTAGACCATCGCGAGCGCCAGGATACCGGCGACGATACCGCCCCACGCGGCGCTGCTCCACGCCATGATTTTGGAGCCGTCAAGCGGCGGGACCGGAATCATGTTGAAGCCACCCAGGATGATATTGATGATTACCAGGAATCGCGCCAGCACACCGAACCAGCCGAGAGGCCCGGCCGCGCCAGCCAGCAGCAGGTAGAACGGCAGCACCGCCAGCGCCAGCGCGATGTTGGTGAGTGGCCCCACCGCGGCGATGTGGCCATGCTGTTGCGGGGTGACGCGGCCGGCGACCATCACCGCTCCCGGCGCCGCAATCAGGAAGCCGAAGGCGCCCATCAGCAGCGCCAGCAGCAGCCCGTTGCGGTTGCCGCGGTATTCAGCCCAGCAGCCGTATTTCTGTGCCATCCACTTGTGTGCCAGCTCGTGCAGTAGGAAGCCAGTCATCACCGCCGCGAACGACATCAGCAGTTTCACTGCAAAAATCGAGAGATTCGCGAGTGCCGGCTCAATCCCATCGGCGAGTGCCAGCGCCAGCGCGACCGTCAGTATTGCGACGGACTCGGCAATCTGCGCCTTCTCGTAGTTGGAAAAGAGCATCCCGCCCGGCCGGCGGTTAACCTGCAGCGGCTCGCCCCACCCGGCGGTGAACGGTGAAGACTCAGTGCGATAGGTCGCCTGTCGGCTCCGCGAGCGGTCGCTCCACATGGCGCGCCACCCTGCCCTCGTCTTAAGGAATTTGGCCGACGCGCGACGCAAGCGCTTAAGCGCGCCAGCCATCGCCGCGCGTGGAGGACAAGACGCAGCAGCTGCGTGCGCACATCGCCGCGCTCGAGGCGGAGCTGGAGCAGCAGCGCGAAGCGCACGCCGCCAAGATGAAGCGATTGAAGTCGGAGAACTACGCGGCGCTCGAGGCGTCGCAGACGCGCTATCAGGGCGAGCTCGCCATCCAGCACGCCAACTTCGGGCGGCAGATTGCGGAGCTGAAGGCGCGGCTCAAGGCGTTCGACGTATGAGTTCCCAATTCTGGGCTGCCAACCTGCTCGGGATGGTGACGCTCTTCGCCCCGGCGTTCTGGCTTTTCCTGCGCACCATCGCCCCTGTCGAGGAGCAGCTACAGGAGCGCAAGCTCTACCTGGCGTGCGGCGGCGGCGCTATTTTCGGGACGATTGCCGAGGCGCTGATGCTGCTCGGCGGATTCAGCCTGCGCTCGCCCACCGTCGGCTACGCGTCGTTACTGATTGTAGGACCTGCGCTGGTGACGCTGGTGCTCTGGCTGGGGCTGCGGCTGCGCACTTTCCGCGACGCGCGCCACGCCGTTTACTACGCGGCCGGCTTCGGCCTCTTCTTCGGCGCGGCGCACGAGTTCTGGAAGCTGCTTGTGCTCGAGGCGGGGCAGCCCGACGGAGTGCTGCCGTTCCCCGGCGGGCTGCTCGACGCCTGGTTCGGACTGGCGGCGACGGTGCTGCTGGGCGGCATGGCGCTCTGGCTTATGCCGGCGCTCCAGCGCGACAGCGGCGTCCGCACCGCCGCCCGGCTGGCGCTGCTCTACCTCGCTCTCGGCTTCCTGCGCATCTCGGCCATTGAGCGATCCGAGCCGGCGATTGACGCGGCGACGGCGCTCGCCTTCGCGGCGGGCGCCGCGGCGCTCTACCAGCAGGGTGCCGCGAGGCTGCCGGCGTGATTCTCACCATCATGCTCGTCCTGCTGTTCGTCGGGCTCATCGCCGGGATTTTCCTGTGGCAGAAGCTCTACAACCCCGGGGAGCTCTGCGCCAAGTGCTACCGCGTGCTCCCGTCAAACGCGCGCGAGTGTCCATGGTGTGGCGAGTCGCGCGATTAATTCAGCCGTGCCCCTGATTCTGGCGTGGTTCCAAGATAATCATCAGCGCCCAGCCTGTCACGCCGCCGGCAAGCAGTCCGGTAATCAGCCGGCGCGGGTTGGTTGATTCGTAGTCCGTGAGCAGCTGGATGGTCCCGTCGAGTCCAATCGGCACCAGTGCCAGCAGCACCAGCGGCAGCGACAGCTCCGGGCGACGCCGCAAGGCGATAGTGAAGCCCAGCGCAAGGCCGGCGAAGATGCCCAGGTCGCGCGCGCAGAACGGCATCTGGTTCCCCGCGTAAGTGTAGGATCGGCTCGAAATCGTATGACAGTTTGCATCGCCCAGCCAGTAGACCACCGCGGCGACGGGGTTCATCGCATCAATCGTCTCCCGGTTATCGACGAGCCCGACGTAGCCTGATAGGTCCCCGGTCGCCCCCGGCTCGAGCAGCAGTGGCCCGCCTGCGACCAGTAGCACCCAGCCCCAGAGCAGCGCCAGCGCCACCTGTTCGCGGCGCGAAAGCGCGGTGACGAAGCGCGCCACTTGCGAAGCGGTCACGTCTCGAACAGCTCGCGGTCGCCAAGCAGCAAAAGTAATGCAGTTAGAGACAACAAACTGCCGAGCAGGAAGCCCCAGCTCAGGATGCCCGCCACTGCGCCGAAGAGCGCCAGTCGGAAATGGCGCTCGAGCAGGGCCGCCCCCGCCCCCATCAGCGCTATCAGCGCCATCAGCGCCAGCACCGGCGCCTGCGCGGCGCTGGGGGGCCACGGTCGCACGACGTTACTGCGCTGGTTGGTGACGTCATGGCCATCGCCCGGCTCGAGCTGCGTGTTGAGCAGGTTGGTTGCGGCGGGCCGCAGGTCAATCCAGATCGAATGGGTGCGGAAGCCGGGGCTGAAGAAAGTCACCTTCAGTTCGCCGCTGGTCAGGTTGTGCAGGAAGTAGCGCCCCTCCCCGTCGCTGAATACCTGCTGGCCGCCGCCGGCGACGCGCACGTTCTCGAGCGCGGTGCCGTTGACGTCAATCACCGAGCCGTAAAGGCTGGCTGTCGCCGGCTCGTCCCAGGGCGAGTCGTAGCCGTTCCACTTGATGGCGGTCGCGCTCGCCGCAAACAGCCCGAGCACCGCCACCGCTAGCAGCAGCAGCCCCGCCAGCTGCGCGCGGCTACGCGGGCCGTCGATGACCGACTGTACCCGTTCGATGCGGTAGGCGGTCGAGAGCTCGCCCAGCAGCTCCAGCGCGCTGGGTGCGGCTGGTTCGGGCGGGACGGGCGGTTCGCTGGGGGGCGCGGGTGATGGGTCGCCTTGCGGGATTTCGTCTTCCGCTTCGTCCTCCTCCGGCGTTTCCTCGTCGGCAGCCGTTTCCTCGTCGGGCGCTTCTTCTTCGACCGCTTCTTCCTCTGCCGCCGGAGCCTCCTCTGCAGCGGGCACTTCATCGCCCGGGACGTCGAAGCCATGGTCGCAGCTGGGGCAGGCGATCGACCGCCCCGGCCGGCGTCCGGTATCGAAGCGGATGAAACAGACCGGGCACTCCAGCTGTTGCGTCACCATCGGCGCGGACCTGCACCCGCGTTAAATAAACGTGGCGACTCGCCGCGCCATGGAGCCGGCGATAGCATTGCTGCTCGGAATTGTGCAGGGCCTTACGGAGTGGCTGCCGGTCAGCAGCAGCGGCCATCTCGTGATTTTCGAGCACATCAGCGACGTCCGCCCGCCACTCTTTTTCAACATCGCGCTCCACCTCGGCACGCTGCTCGCCGCCGGCTGGCTGCTGCGCGCTGACATCGCCGGCGCGCTGCGCGCGACGCCCGGGGCGCTGCGCGCGCTGCGCGACGGCACGGCCGACCCCGACGAGCGCACCGTGCAGCTGGTGCTGCTGGCGAGCATACCGACGGCGATTATCGGTTTCAGCTTCGACGCCCTCGCGAGCGGCTGGCTCGCCTCGCTGCAAATTACCGGCGTGGGGCTGCTCGTGACCGCCGGCGTCCTGTGGGCGTCGCGCGGTCGCGGCGGCACACTCGACGTGGCGAGCGTGCCGCTTCTCGTCGGCCTATGGATGGGGCTGGCACAGGGGCTGGCGGTGCTGCCGGGACTCTCGCGCTCAGGGCTCACGATTGCGGCCGGGATGGCGGCCGGCATGCGCCCCGTCGCAGCGGCGCGGCTCTCGTTCCTGATGTCGATGCCCGCCATCCTCGGCGCAACCGCCCTCGAGCTGTTGCAGGAGCGCGAAGGCGCGCTCGCGGGAGTCGCGCCGGCCGAGTTCCTGCTTGGCATGGCCGCCGCCGCCGTTACGGGTTTCCTGGCGCTGCGCTGGTTGCTGCTGCTTGTGGAGCAGCGCCGCTTCCACTGGTTTGCGCCCTACTGTGGCATTGTCGGGCTGATAGTTATTTCACTCTAGGCCTGCAGGATTTCGGTCTGCACGACCAGTTCGTAGTTGCCCGAATAGATCTGCGAGGCGAGTCCTTCCATCCCCGAGCCGGAGATGGTGATGGTCCACTCGCCCTCGACAGTCGGCAACGGTGGCGAGTAGGGGCCGATTTCCGTCACGTTGTCCCTCCAGTAGACGATTTCGTAGCAGGGCGGTTCGTTGTCGTCACGGCAGAACTCTTCGCCGTCCGGGGTGCGGAAGGTGAGGTCGAGCGTTCCCGCCGGCCCTTCCTCGGGCTGCTCGCCGCCAATGAGCATGTAGTCAATCGTAATCTCGACTCGCAGGTAGCGCGCGCCTTGCGGCAGCTCGAATTTGTGGGTATACTCAACCCACGAGAGGTTCTGCAGCGCCTGCTGAAACTGAAGGGGTTCCTCCACAATATCCAGCACAGCGTCGATTAGCGTACCTTGGTCTTGGTCGGGGTCGGGGGCAAACTGCCCCTCGAAGCGGTTGAGCTCGACCTGCGTGTAGACCGCTTCCTGCTCGGGCACCAGCCGGTCCATCAGCCCGTTCATGGCCGGCACGTCGATACAGCCCACTGTGGCGAGCATCAGCGCGACCGCCAACATCCGCTTCATGGGCGCCCCGTGTTGCTGCTGGATTAAAGGATGACGCCCCCCTCCCTTGTCGTACGCGACTGTAGCGGCAGATTGATAACCCCGTTATCGCCCTCGCCGTCGTGGAAGCGGAAGAGGCGCTGCGCGCAGCCGCATTGCAGGAGGCGGCGCGGCATGGTGCGGCGCAGCCGAAGTCGGTGCTGGGGAAGGTGCTTGGCACGCACGCTGAACTGCGGTCGCAGGCGCGTGAACTCGGTGCAGTCGCCGAGCGCGTCGTTGCCGAAGTGAACGCGCTCTCGCCGATGGAAGTGGCGGCGCAGGCGCCCGCCCCGCCGAAGCCCCGCCAGACGACCGACAGCGGCCACCGCGGGCTCCCGCTGCTCGAGGCCGACGGTGCAGTGGTGCTGCGCTTCGCGCCCGGTCCGAGCGGGCCGCTGCACCTCGGCCACTCGCGCGCGGTGGCGCTGAACCACGCCTACCGCGAGCTGCACGACGGCAAGCTCATCCTGCGGCTGGAGGACACCAACCCGGCGGTGGTTGACCCAGTCGCGTATGACCTGATTGCCGCCGACATGGAGTGGCTCGGCGCGACGCCTGACGAGACCGTGGTGCAGTCGGACCGGCTCGAGATTTACTACGACGACGCCCGCGAACTGCTGTCGCGCGGCGCGGCCTACGTCTGCCACTGCGACGCCGAGGAGTGGCGCGAGCTGAAGCGCCAGAGCGTCGCTTGCCCCTGCCGTCCCGGCGAGCCGGCGACGCAGCTGGCGGAGTTCGAAGCGCTGCTCGCGGGAGGCGACGGCATCGTCGTCGTGAAGACCGACCTCGCCGACCCGAATCCGGCGCTGCGCGACTTCGTCGCCTTGCGGGTCGCTGAAACGCCGCACCCGCGGCAGGGTGACGCGTGGCGGCTCTGGCCGACCTACAACTTCGCGGTCGCGGTCGATGACTACCGGCTCGGCGTGACGCACGTGCTGCGCGGCAAGGACCACCTCAACAACACCCAGCGCCAGCAGTGGGTCTACCGCCACCTTGGCTGGGACGAGCCGCAGTTCATCCACTATGGGCTGGTCTCGATTCCCGACACGCTGCTCAAGACCAGTACCATCCGCGAAGGCCTCACCGCCGGAGAATACTCAGGTTGGGACGACCCCCGGCTCGCGACGCTGGCGGCGCTGCGGCGACGCGGCTACCAGCCGCAGGCGATTATGGATTACTGGGTCGCCGCCGGGGTCAAGGAGGCTGACATCACACTCTCGTGGCAGAACCTGGAGGCGGCCAATCGCACGCTTGTCGAGCCCGAAGCGAAGCGGCTCTTCTGGGTGCCGGAGCCTGTCGAGTTGGTACTCGACGCGCCGCAGCCGCTGGAGAAGCGGGCGCCGTTCCATCCCGACCGTGACGAGATGGGCGAGAGACGCGAAACGGTCGCGCCCAGCGCGACCGTTTCGCTGCCGGCAGCCGACGTGCAGAAACTGGCGGAGGGCGACCTGCTGCGGCTGAAAAACCTGTGCAACTGCCGGCTGTGTGACGGCCGGCTCGAGCACGCTGGCGACAATCCTGTTCGGGGCGTGCCAATCGTTCAATGGTGCGCAGCCGGTGCGCCGTTGCAGCTGCTGCGACCGGGCGGCTCGCTGACCGACGGAATCGCGGAGCCGGCAGCGGCGGAGCTGGAGGGCGAAGTGGTGCAGTTCGAGCGTGTCGGTTTCGTCAGGCTGGAGCGAGGGCAAGCGCTGTTCCTGCATCGCTGATTCGCTGACGACAGATATTTAAATAGACTTCCACCGCCAACAGCATATTCTTAATACCCTCAGGCACTCCCCCGGCGTGGACTACGGACGGCTGACCGCAGCATACGCTGCAATGGAGCAAACGCGCAGCCGGCTTGAGATTGCGTCGTTGCTGGCGGAGCTGTTCCGCGACACGCCGTCGGAAGAGCTGGCGGCGGTGGCACATCTCTGCTTGGGCCAGCTCGGCCCTGCTTATGACTCACGCGAGATCGGGCTCTCCGACAAGAGCGTGCTGCGGACGCTGGCGCTCGCCAGCGGCGCAGCGCTGGTGGAGCTGCAGGTCACCTACGCCGAAGCGGGCGACATCGGCCTCGTCGCCGAAGAAGCGCTTGCAAGCAAGGCGCAGCAACCGCTCTTCGAGGCGCCGCTGACCGTCAGCCGGGTGTGGAAGCGGCTGCATACGCTCTCGCGCGAAACTGGCACCGGCTCGCAGGAGCGCAAGTTTCGCGCGCTGGCGGAGCTTCTGCATGACGGCACCCCGCAGGATGCGCGCTACCTCTGCCGTACCGCGGTCGGTAAATTGCGGCTCGGCTTCAGCCAGATGCTGCTGGTCGATGGCCTGGCTGAGGCGTTTGGCAGCCGTGAGGAACGCGGGATGGTCGAGGCGGCCTACAATCGCCACCCCGATATCGGCTGGCTGGCGCAGCGCGCCGCGGCCGATTTTGGCTCGCTGGACGCGGTGAGGGTCGAGCCGGGAATCCCGCTGCGGCCGATGCTGGGCGAGCGGCTCTCGTCGGCGGAAGCGGTGCTGGAGAAACAGGGCGGTGAGGCCTGTTTCGAGTGGAAATACGACGGCTTGCGCGTGCAGGCACACCTGCTTCCTGACGGCACGCGGCTATTCTCGCGCAGTCTGGAAGATTTGACGCCGCAGTTCCCCGACGTGGCCGAAGCGCTCGAGCAGGCGCTGCCGGCCGGCGTGATTGTCGAGGGCGAGGCGCTTGCGATTGACGAGGCGGGCAATCTGTTGCCATTCCAGGTAATCGCGCGCCGGCGCGGGCGCAAGCATGGGCTGGCGGAGAAGCTGAAGGAAATCCCGGTCGGCGTGCGCCTTTTCGATGTGCTCTATGCCGATGGGCAAGAGACGCTCGACACGCCCTTCGTCACGCGGCGTGAACAGCTCGAAGCGCTGTTCACGCCGTCCGACCGCGTCGCCTGCACGACGCTGCTGCGTACCGCGGACGAGACCGAGGCGGAGCAGTTTCTGCTCGACGCGCTCGAGGGCGGTTGCGAGGGGCTGATGGCCAAGGCACTCGACGGGGGCTACCGCGCCGGCGCGCGCGGTTGGCAGTGGATAAAATACAAGCCTGATTATCGCAGCGACTTGGCCGACACTATCGACGCCGTGGTCGTCGGCGGCTTCCATGGTCGCGGCCGGCGCGGCGGCTTCTGGGGTGCGCTGCTGATGGCGACGTGCACGCCGATCGGCTTCGAGACGGTCTGCAAGCTCGGCTCCGGCTTCAGCGACGAGAATCTGGCCGCGCTCAAGGCCCGGCTTGACCCGCTCAGGCGCTCCGAGCCGCCCGTAGGGCTGGAGTGGAATCTCGAGCCCGACGCGTGGTTCGAGCCGGAACTGGTGCTCGAGCTTCTCGGCGCCGAAATTTCGCGGTCACCCATCCATACCTGCGGTGGTGGCTACGCCGTGCGCTTCCCGCGCTACAAGCGCCAGCGCGACGATAAAACGCCGGAAACCGCGACGGGGAGCGATGAAGTCGTCGCGATGTTCAAGCAGTGATGGGGCGGGGCCCGGGAGTTGAACCCGGGACGAGGGATCCACAGTCCCCCAGTTTTACCACAACTAGCCTAACCCCGCCACGCTCGCGGCGGACGGCAGGGGGCAGATAAAGCTGGCGACTACGTTGTGGGCCGGTATTCGCCCCACACCGCGCGGAGCATATCGCAAATCTCTCCCAGCGTCGCCTCCGCTTCGACACACGTCAGGATGTGGGGCAGCAAATTGTCATCGCCATCGGCTGCCGCGCCGAGTTTCTCGAGCGGGGCGGTGACGTCGCCGCGGCTGGCGTGCAGCTGTTCCAGGGCTTGCATCTGGGCTTCAGCGACCGACGCGTCGATGGTGAGCGGCTCCGCCTCGGGGGCGTCGCCTTCAGTGTGGGTGTTGACACCGACGATGATGCGCTCGCCGCTCTCGACCTGCAGCTGGTAGGCGAATGCCGCCTCGGCAATCTGTGCCTGCACCCATCCCTGCTCGATAGCAGGTAGCATACCACCCATACCATCGATGCGCGCGATGAGCGCCTTCGCTTCCGCCGCCAGCTCATCGGTGCGTGCCTCGACAGTCCATGAACCGGCTAACGGGTCGACCATGTTGGCTACGCCGGTTTCATGCGCGATAATCTGCTGTGTGCGCAGCGCCAGCTGCGCCGCTTTCTCTGACGGCAGCCCCAGTGCCTCGTCCAGTGCGTTGGTGTGCAGCGACTGCGTCCCCCCGAGAACGGCGGCGAGTGCCTGGATGGCAGTGCGCGTGACGTTGTTCCACGGCTGCTGCGCACTCAGACTCGAGCCGGCGGTCTGCGTGTGGAACCGCAGCCGCTGGCTACGCTCGTCACGGGCGCCGAAGCGGTCGCGCATGATATGCGCCCACAACCGTCGCGCAGCGCGGAACTTGGCGACCTCGGTCAGTAGGTCATTGTGGCAGTTGAAGAAGAACGCCAGTCGCGGTGCGAAGTCGTCCACCTCCATACCGCGTGCCAGCGCCGCCTCGACGTAGGCGATGCCGTTGGCGAGTGTGAACGCCAGCTCCTGCACTGCGGTCGAGCCGGCCTCGCGGATGTGGTAGCCCGAGATGGAAATCGTGTTCCACTGCGGCGTCTCGGCATGGCACCACGACATCAGGTCTGTCGTCAGCCGCAGCGACTCGCGCGGCGGCCAGATGTAGGTGCCGCGCGCGATGTATTCTTTCAGGATGTCGTTCTGTACAGTCCCCCGCAGCTTTACCGGCGCGACCCCCTGCTTCCGGGCAACTGCTACGTAGAGCGCTAGCAGCACCGCTGCCGGCGCGTTGATGGTCATACTGGTGCTGACGCGATCGAGCGGCACCCCGTCGAACAGCGCCGTCATGTCGCGCAGCGAATCGATGGCAACACCCACTCTGCCCACCTCGCCCTGTGCGATGGAGTGGTCGCTGTCGTAGCCAATCTGCGTCGGCAGGTCGAAAGCCACCGAAAGCCCGCTGGTGCCTTGATCGAGCAGGTAGCGGTAGCGCGCGTTGCTCTCGGCAGCGGTCCCGAAGCCGGCGTACTGCCGCATTGTCCAGAGTCGCCCGCGGTACCCGGTTGGATGTATCCCACGTGTGTAGGGGAATTCGCCAGGCCACTCCGCTTCGCCTGCCGGAATATCCTCTGGCACATTCAGCCTCTCCGGGCCTAGGGCCCGCACCTCCTCCCTTTCAGGTTTCCTAGAAAGGGAAGGCTTGAGCGTCTCTTTTTCCCACCTATCACGTGCCATGTTCGTCCCTCTCAAAACGACGGATGTAACCCCTCATCTTTCTGCGCAGTTTCTCGGCTGCACTGTATGCCTCACCGGGACCAACCACAATGGGTTCAAGCCAGAAACAGCGTACGGAGGTCCTCACCTTCTCGGAGAAAAAATGGATGATGCTGATGAATATTTTTTTGTTGTCCCTTCCCCAGTCGATCATTGGATTGTTGTAGCAGATTACCACAGGCTGAATAGGGTGTCCCGAATGCTCTGCTGCCTTGAAGACCCCCATCTTGAACTCGCCAATTTCGCCGAAAGGAGTGGTGGCCCCCTCAGGAAAAATCCATATGGGGTCCCTGACAGGATTCCAGGCGTTCAGTTTCTGCATAGTCTCGACCCTCGAATCCCGGTTATCTCTCCTGACCCAGAGTGTGCCTACCTTCTCTACAATTGGCCCTATCAGGAAGTAGTTCTTCACCTCCATTTTGGACACCGAACCTGCCCCCTTCAGGGCCTCGATAACCACGGCATCCGTGTAGCTCGTGTGGTTGGCAGCCAAGAATCCGGGCCGGGGCTCTCCGTGCACGTAGATTTCCAGCTTGTATCGCTTGGCCAGTCCAACCGCCTCGTTCTGGACTGCTCTGCGGAAATTCTCTCGTGAGAGCCACAGGGCTCTGAAACGCAGCCTGACAAGAACCACCAAGAAATGCAGCGCGTCCAGTTGCCACAACACGGCGGTGCAACCCTGCCCGCTATAAAATCAGTCGCGCACTTTCAGCGAGCGCGTCGCGACAGCCAGCGCCAGCAGCGCAAAGAGCAGGTCGAACGCGAACGCCGTCGCCACTTCGGAGTGCTCGAGCCCCCAGCCGCGAATCATGATTGAGCGGAACGCCTCGGCGGTCCAGGTCGACGGCAGCGCCCATGAAATCGGCTGGACCCAGCCGGGCAGCGCCTGCACCGGCCACAGGATTCCCGAGAGCAGCATTACGGGAAACAAGACTGGCATGTTCAGTTGCATTGCCTGAAATTCGCTGCGCGCCTTGGTCGAGACGAACAGTCCGAAGCACATTGCAGACAAACCCAGTAGCAGCGCCAGCAGGAACAGCAGCGGTAGCGAGCCGTTAATCGGGATGTCGAAACCATAGACTGCAATCAGGATTACGACCGTCACCTGTCCGATAAGGACAGTCGAGAACGCCGCCAAATGCCCCAGCAGCACCTCGACTGGCAGGGTGCCGGCGGCGAAAACACGGTCGAGCGTCCCGTCGTAGCGCTCGCCAACGAACGCCATAGTGGTCAGGATGAGCGAGAACATGAAGCAGACCATGGTCATGATTCCCGGTGCCAAGAAGTCGATGAAGGCAGGGTCGCGCTCGCCGTAGACTGGCTGCGCCACCGCCAGCGGCAGCGCGTTGCCCTGCTCCTCCAGCGCCGCGGTCATCGCGTTGCGCACCTCGACCAGGATAGTGGCGCTGACCTGCTGGTTGGAGTTGTCGAGATGCAGCTCGAGTGTACCGTCTGGCGTTATATGGAGCGCCGCCCAGATTTCGCCCGCCTCGATACCGTCCCGCGCTTCCGCCACGGAGCCGTAGTCGGCATGGACCACCAGCGACTCCGAGTCCACGAGATGGTTCGTGATAATCGCGCCCATCCCGGTCGCCCCGTCGTCGATAATTGCGATGTCGAGCCCGGTCGGCACCTGCCCGATGGCGATGCCCATCAGCACAATCTGGATGGCGGGCATAATGACGATAAAACCAAAGGTGCGTTTGTCGCGCCGCAGCGATGCGAATTTGCGCGCAGCGATGGCGCGTATGCGCGCGAAGTTCATGTCTTTGCCCCTTCGCGCCGGCAGAGCAGCAGGAAGGTCTGCTCGAGCGAGACGTGGCCATGCGGCTCCATCAGCGCCTGTGGCGCATCCTCCGCCAGTAGCCTCCCGTTGCGCATCAGTCCGACAGCGTCGGCCTGTGCCGCCTCATCGATGTAGTGCGTCGTGAGAATCACCGTTGTCCCCCCGTCGGCAATCGTGCGCAAGTGGTCCCAGAGGCGCGCGCGCAGCTCGGGGTCGACCCCCACGGTTGGTTCGTCGAGCAGTAGCAGCTGCGGCTCGTGCAGCAGCGCCACCGCCAGCGAGACGCGCCGCTTCTGCCCGCCGCTCAGCTTGCCGACTACTCGCTCCGGGTCGGGTAGGTCGAGGAAGTCAAGCAGCCACGCTTCACGCTGTGCGACCTGCGCAGGCTCCAGCAGCTGCAGCCGTCCGTGGAAGCGCAGTGTCTCGCCGATGCTTAAATCCTCGTAGAGCGCCAGCTCCTGCGGCGCGTAGCCGACGGCTGGCCCGGGGACCGGCGCGCCGGGCTCGCCCGGCGCGCTTCCGAGCGCCAAGGCAGTCCCGCCCCACGGTACCAGCCTGCCGAGCAGTACCTTCAGTAGTGTCGTCTTACCGCAGCCCGACGGCCCCAGCAGGCCGTAGATGCAGCCCGCCCCCACTTCCATGTCGAGCCCGCGCAGCACTTCCAGCGAGCCATAGCCGCGCTCCAGCGCGCGACACTCCACGGCGGCAGTCATCAGCGCGGTAACTGCGCGGGGTTAAGTAAGCTGCCCGGCAGTGCCGGAAGCAGTCGAGGTCTCTCGAGGATTAGTATAAAAATCAGACCAGTGGCGCTTCGAAGTCGTCCACGGTCGCCTCGAGGTCTTCGTCCGCACCCAGATCGCCGCGCAGCCGCAGCATCTCGCGGGCGAGCAGCCAGTATATCAGCGCCAGTGCGCGGCGCCCCTTGTTGTTGCCTGGGATGACTAGGTCGACGCCATTCGTGAGGTTGTTTGCGTCGCACATTGCGACTACCGGAATCGCGATATTCAGCGCCTCGCGGAACGGCTGCGCGTCGGCAGCAGGGTCGGTGAGCAGGATTGTGCGAGGCTCGATGAAGTTCTGCATCTCGGGGTTGGTCAGTCGTCCCGGTGTGAAGCGGCCGGGGATGCAGGTAACGCCGGTTGTATCGGCGAATTGCCGTGCGGGTTTCCAGCCGTACTGTCGTGCCGAGACCACCAGGATTTCGGCCGGCTCGAAGCCGTTCAGGAATTCCGCGGCAACGCGAATTTGCTGCGAAGTGCAGCTGACGTCGAGGATGCGTAGGCCGTCATCGCGGACGCGATGGATGTAGGGCTGCATGTCCTTGCTCTTCTGCTTGGTGCCAATGTGCACCCCGCAGTTGAGGAAGGTATCCTCGTCGATGAGCAGCGGTTGTTCAGCTACGGCTTCGGTCATCTCAGTTCGCCGGCGATGCGGACCAGTTCATTAAGTTTTGCAATCCGCTCGCCGCCCACCGCGCCGGTCTTGATAGCGTGGCACCCGAAGGCGACCCCGAGATGCGCGATGGCGGTGTCGGTGGTCTCGCCGCTGCGGTGCGAAATGACGGTCGCCAGCCCCGCCTCGCGGGCGAGCGCGACCGTAGCGATGGTGTCGGTCAGCGTCCCAATCTGGTTGGGCTTGATGAGTATCGCATTCGTCGCTTCCAGCTCAATCCCTTTCGCAAGCCGCGCGACGTTGGTAACGTAGAGGTCGTCGCCGATGACCAGTGCGTCGGTGCGCGCCGTCAGCGCCGCCCACGACTCGAAATCCTCTTGGTCGAGCGGGTCCTCGACCGAGTGGAGGTTATAATCCTCAATCAGCGAGACGACGAAATCGACCTGTTCCTCGGGAGTCAGGCTACGGTCGCGGTAGTGGTACTCCCCGTCGCGGTAAAACTCGCTGGCGGCGAGGTCGAGCCCCGGCCGGATGTCGACGCCGGTTTCGTCGGCGACGCTCTGCGTCGCTTCGACCACAAGCTCGAGCGCCGCGACGTTCTCGAGCGGCGCGACCCACGCTCCTTCATCGCCCTTGCCGAGCGCCGTGTCGGGGAACCGCTCGCGCAGCGCCGCACCGACCGCGCGGTGGACCGCGGTGTTGGCGTCGATTGCGCGCGAAACGTCATCGTCAAAGCTGGTCACGAGGAATTCCTGGATGTCGGTGCCGCCGACCGCGTGCGCGCCGCCACCGAGCACGTTCCCCATCACTGCCGGTAGGACGCAGTCGCCCATCCCGGCGACATAGCGGAAGAGCGGCACGCCCTGGCTGGCGGCCGCCGCGCGGGCGGTCGCGAGTGAAATCGCGACCGCTAGGTTGCCACCGATGCGACTGAAATTGGCGGTGGAGTCCACTTCGTGCAGCAGCGCGTCGACCTGAGCCTGTTCGTCGGCGCTGATTCCGATGAGCTCCGGCACGACTTCCTGCCGCGCCAGTTCGATGGCGGCAGCGACGCCTTCGGCGGGCCACGCCTGTGCTTCATGCGTGCCGGTGGACGCGCCTGCGGGTGCGGCAGCGCGACCGAAGCCGGAGGCTGTCGTGATGTCAGCCTCAACGGTCGGGTTGCCCCGTGAGTCGAGGATGCGCCGCAGAGTGATATCCTCGATAATCACTTCTTCTCGCGGTCGACCACGGTGATGGGGATGACCTGCTGGTCATACTCCATCTGGGCGATAAGCACCGGATCGATAATTTCTTCGGGGACCTTGATATCCACGGGGGCGCCCATCGAAATCTGGAGGGCGCGTGAGCCAATTATACGGGCTTTTTCGAACCTGCTGTGCTTCTCCATTTGTGACCTCTCCCGGCGACGGGACCGCGGCGGTACTCGCCCCCATAAAAAAGGTTTCCCTGAATTGCCGCACCGCCAATGAGTGTTACAGCAGGGTGCCCCGCACAGATTGTCAAAACCGATTACCAGCCAAACAGGCGGGGAAATCGAAACCTTTTATAGCGCACCCATAATCGACGGCGTTACCACGGTCTCCTACGGAGACCCGATAAAGGATGCAAAAAAGGTGAATAAAATGGAAAACAGTAAGAATGTTTGGGGCGTACTGGCTATCGCGATGCTGATGCTCGCGGCTGCCTTCGTAGTACCCAACGCAAGCGCTGGCGCAATGCTCTATGTTGACGGTGAGGGCGACGACGACCTAACGTCGTTCGGCCCGGCCGGCGGTGAGGCAATGTTCATGGCCTATGCTATGAACCTCGGTGACGAAGACTACACCGGAGTCAACATCTCGGCCTCGTTCGACGACGGCTCATGGACCGCCGACCAGGTCTACTTCGAGAGCTATATGGATGGTGACCACGGTAACGGCACCGCCGACCTCGGCCCCCTGGAAACGGAGGTCTACGATATCGTCATGGCCATCGTCTCGATTCCCGCAACGGCCGAGAACGGCGACAGCGTGATCTTCACGGCGACGTTTGATGCCGATGACGATTCCGCCATGGTGGAATTCACTCTGATCGTGACTGACTGGGTAGCCTTCTCCGAGGACGAAGCACAGTCCTACGAGGAGGGTGACCCTGAGGAAGACTGCGCTGCCTCGGCCTCGTGCAACATCTACAACATCACCGTTATCAACCTGAACGAGGCGGATATCACCAACGAAATCACGATTGGTTTCGCTGGTGCTGACGAGGGCTGGCTCGTCGCTGGCGATGACTGGGACGCGATGAACAAGACCGCCACTCTCTTTGGCATGGCGGGCGGGGATGAGTACAACATCTCGCTCGAAATCTCGCTCGTGGGCGTCAACGTCCCGGCCAGTTCTGACGCCGGTAACGCGACCATCGCGTTCCAGGCACACGATGACAGTGGCTATGTCCAACCGTTCTTCATCATATTCGAGGCGACCGTTGCCGACTTCCATGCAGTCACGGCGACCGGCAGCGGCAGCAGGGATGTTGCGGCTGACGGTGGCGTAGTGAGCTGGGAGGTGACCATCAAGAACATGGGCAATACTGGCGACAACTTCGACATCAGCTTCAACACCGCTGACGCCGACGTAGCTGGCTGGTCCACTACCGGCACCGGCAGCGATAGCACCGGCTACCTCGACTGGAAAGGCAGCGGCGAAGCATCCGAACACAACTTCACAGTCACCATGACAGTCCCTGCCGGCCTCGGCGCTGGCACGAGTCACGGCTTCACGATGAGCGTCAGCTCATCCAGCGGCGCCACGGCAGCTGACCAGGCATTCAGCGCGACCGTCAACCAGTCCTACGGCCTGTCGCTGGCCTCCTCGGCCGACGAGGCGACCAAGGCACCGAGCGAGACGGCCGACTTCACATTCACCATCACCAACGACGGTAACGGCGAGGACAGCTACGCAGTCGTTGTCGGTGGCCCCTCCGCCTACTCACCCGCGTCCGACGCGGCTGAGGTGACTGTTTTGGCTGGCGAGACCGGGCAGTTCGTCGTTTCGGCGATGGTCCCGGCCGACAAGCAGGCGCACAGCCAGAGCGGTGACATCACCGTCACCGTCACCTCTGAGGACGGCGCAACGTCGAACAGCACTACGGTGAGCGTGACGACCGCGCAGGTCTTCGCCCTCGCTTTCGACGGCGGTGCCAAGACAGCTTCAGTGGCGCAGGACGCTTCGGTCTCGGTTGTCTTCAACCTGACCAACAGCGGCAACGGCCCCGAGACTGTCACTTTCGCGCTTGACGGCGCGCCCGCGTTCGCTGGACTTAGCGCGGCCGAGGGCGTCGTTGGCCCCGGCCAGACTATCACTGTCACAGCAACTATCGCACCGAGCGCAGATGACGCGACCGGCAGCAGCAGCTTCACTGTCACCGCTACTGGCGGCAGCGGAACGGCTGTTTCGAGCGGCACCCTGACAGTTGACGTCACCGAGAAATCGACTGGCGGCGGCGACCCGGGTACGGACAACATCGGCGACGATGAAGATGAGGGCTGGCTACCCGGCTTCGGCCTGCTGGCGGTACTCTCCGCGCTTGGCGCAGCACTGCTGCTCAGGCGGCGCTGAACTGGAGGCAGTCCCTTGAGTACCACTAGGGGCCTGCTGGCCGCCTTCGCCCTACTCGCGCTAATTACAGCGCTCCCCTCGGCTGAGGCGGGTGCGCAGCTGGGCGTGAGTGGCAGCGGCTACCACGAGCAGGAGTCGTTCGCTTCGGCCAACGGCACTGCCATGTTCACGATGACCATTGCCAACAGCGGTGATGAGGAATACAGCGCGGTACAGGTTAGCGCCGAGATGGACGACCCCGAATGGCCGGCCGATCTGGTCAACTTTACCATCCAGTCCACCGGCAACTACAGTCAGGGAATGATGGACCTCGGTACGCTCGACGCCGCCGGTAGCACGGTGCTAGCCGTGGACGTCTCGGTGCCCTTCGGCAGTGACGTCGGCAAGCAGACCGAGGTCACCATTACTGTCGGCGCCGACGGCGACACCGCCGTCCACCAGTTTGTCGTCATCGTCACTAACTGGATTGCATGGAGCGACGACGTCGCCGTGCATTCCTTCGAAGTGGGCGGCGCGCACGACTACTCGCTGACCGTTGAGAACATCGCGGTCGACGAGAATGGCACTGCGGTCGCCATCGCTGACGATATCACCGTGCAGTATGCCGGAACCGGTGGCTGGCGCGTCAGCGGCAGCGACTGGGATCCCGGCACGCAGAGCATGGTGCTGCATGGCATGGACGCCGGCCTCGCGTACGAGTCGACCGTCACCGTGACTCTCTTTGACGACTCGGTCCACGCCGGACCGCAGGAAATCGGCTTCCAGGCAAGTAGCCTCGACCCGGACGACCCGTTCGGCTTCCCCTACTACCAGCCGTTCCCGGTCAAGCTCTTCGCCAGCGTTGAGCCACTCTACGGTGTGACCGTGACTGGCGCCAGCTCGCAGGATGTCGACGTCTCCGGCGGCGCAGCCTTTGCGGCGTGGGACGTCAGCGTCCGCAACCTCGGTAACACCGACGACGAATTCAACCTCGGCTGGAACAGCGACCTGCCCAGCGGCTGGAGTGCACCCGGGCAGCCGGCCACTTCCGGCTCACTCGGCTGGCGCCTCGCGGGCGGCAGCTTCGGCTTCGAGCTGAATGTGAGCATTCCCGCCAGTGCGGGCGCGGGCGACAGCGGCACGCTGACGCTGACCGCCACTTCAGTCAACGACCCCGCGAAGACCACGTCGCAGGCTTTCACCGCCACGGTGACGCAGCACTACGGCCTCTCGTTCTTGGTCGACGAGACGAGCAAAATCGGCAGCCCCGGCAGCAACGCCACCTTCCTCTTCACCATCGGGAACCCCGGCAACGGAATCGACAGCTACGTAATCGCGGTTGACGGTCCCGGCCTCTGGGCGCCCACGGCGGACGTTGACAGTATTGACGTCACTGCGTTAGGCAGTGGCAACTTCGCGCTGACCGTGTCGGTGCCAGCCGGCAAGAAGTACCCCGGCACCAGCGGCAACATCAATGTCACCGTGACCTCGGAGGACGGCGAGACAAACGCCACCGAGACCGTTACGGTCTCCGTGCGGCAGATACACGACCTCGCCTTCAGCTACGCCCTCAATGCCACCGGCGTCGAGGTCAATTCGGTCGATGTCTCACAGTCAACGACTATCACGCTGCAGGTAATCCTTTCCAACAACGGTAACGGCTACGACACCGCCAGCCTGGCGCTGGTCGATGCGCCCGCCTGGGCGACGCTCGAGCACACTTCCGTGCCAGTCCCATCCGGGGGGCAGGTGACCATCTCGGTCAACCTTGCGCCTGACGTGACCTCGCTCTCCGGCCGCACCTACACCTTCCAGGTGCAGGCGACCGCCAGCGACGGCGTTGAGACCGCCACCAGCGGTGCCCTCTCGGTCAAGATAGCCGAGCAGGAGACCCAGGGCGATGACCCGGTCGTAACCGACACCGGCACCGAGGACGAGGGCGGAATCCCCGGCTTCGGGCTGTTCGCGGCACTCTCTGCGCTGGGATTAGCTCTGCGCCGGCGCGACTAAAACGCCCTGCTGCTACCGGCACGTGCGAACAGGACATGCCGTAGTACTACCGCCGCAGGCAGCGCGGCCCGCGTTGCTAGTCGCGCTGCTGCTCGTTGCAGTCCTGCCTGTTGCTAGCGCAGGTGAAGACGATGACCCCACCCCCGAGCATGGAGAGTTGTGGGCGTATGGCACGATGCAGAACGGCAGTGGTGGCCTCTCGGCGAACGAGAGCAGAGCTGCAGGTGGGGAAGGAAACTGGGATGAAGGCTCGACTGACCTGGTGTATGAGAGTGAACCTCTCTCAGGCGCTGCTCAATTAGAAGGAGACACTGTACACGTCCGCCTGCATCTGGAACGTACCTGTCCGTCCCCTCTTTCTTCCTGCAACAGCGTCGAAGTTCGCCTTTACGTTAATGGCACCATAGTTTCCGAAGCACAGCTGACAGCTGGCGGGAATGGTGTCTATGAGGCAGACCTGACAATCAATCTGGATGAGGGTATCATCCGATACAATACCACAATCCAGCTCGAATTCTCCTGGACGCGGCCTTCTGATACAACCAGCGAGACACTCCACGATGGAGCGAACGAGACTGGCGTGACTTTCTATGTTGCAGATTACCTGCCCTTTGCACCGACTCCGCCCCCGACCGAACCCCCCGATGAGTCGAACATAATCTCCGCCGACCTGCTCTCGGCGCTCTACCTGCTGACGCTACCGCTGATGGGCGGCATCGGCTGGTGGCTGCGCGGCCGCTACCGTACGCTGGCGGTCGTCGCGGGGCCGTCACGACCGGGCGACCTGCCACGGCTGCTGCTGGCGGGGGCGCTGCTGGTGATGGGGGTTAACACGGCGCTGGTGATGTATTCGTTCCACTCGCGGCAACTCGGCGCGCGCGAGGACCTCGTGCTGCTGCACACCGGCCTGCTGGCACTGACCGTCGGCGGCTGCGGGTCGCTGTGGGGCGCCGCGGCCGACCGCTGGGGACAGCGGCGCCGGATGATGCTGGGGGCGCTGGGCGGTGCTGCGGCGCTGGCACTGCTCTTCCCGTGGCTCTCTCTGGAAGCGTTCATGGCGGCGTCGATGCTGCAAGTGGCGCTGCTCTCGTCGGCGCGGCTGGCGTTCGCCGCCGTGACCGAGTGGTATCCCGACCGCAAGGGCGAGGCCATCGGACTGCTCTACGCCGTCGCGAGTCTGGTCTCGGCGCTGGTCGCGCTCGCTGCCGGGCAGGTCTACGACCGGCTGCTCGACGCGCGCGACGCGTCCGACGCGATGCTGGGGCTGGCAGTGCTGATGGTGCCGCTGCTGGTGCTGGCGGCGTGGCTGGTGCTGTGCCTGCGCGGTGACGAGTTCGCACGGCCGGCGTGGGCGTTACGGGGCGCAGCGCCCGCCGCGACGGGCGCTGCGCCGTCGGGAATCGCTGCGCGGCTGGCGGGGCTGCGCGCCCTCTTCGCCTTCGAGAGCCACTGGCCGCCACTCATCCTGCTCGGCGTGCTGCTGGTAGCAATGCCGCGCGGTGCGGTCGTACTGACGACGCTGCGCTACTTCGAGGTGCGCGGCGCTGCTGTCGACTTCTCGGCGCTGCTCGAGGCGTGGGCGGTGCTGATGGTACTGATACTCTACGCGGTCATCGGCAAGGTGTGCGACCGCATGGGCGCCGAGAGGGTGCTGCTCTGGTCGGCGCTCGCTTACGGCGGCTTCTGGTCGCTCTTCGCGCTGGGACTGCCGCTGACGGTCGCGATTGTCATATTCGTGATTCCCATCTACCCGATGCTGCTCGTCTCCGATGACGCGCTGATGGCGCGCTTCACCACTGCGCGCGAGCGCAACCGCGGCCTCGGGATGGCGGGCGCGACCGCGCTGGTCGGACAGGCGCTCGGGATCGCGCTCGGCTACTTGCTGATGGGCTATTTCCTTGATAGCGGCATGGCTAACCTCGACGCCTACCACTGGACCTACCGCGCCAACATCCTGCTCTGGATAGCAGCCATCGGATGCACCTGGTGGCTCTCGCAGCGCTTGCGTGGCGAGCCGGGGCCGGCGTGAGCCGCCGCTCAACGGCTGAAGCCTTCATAACCAGCAGCAGCCTCGCGCGGTAATGGAACTGGCAGCGGCGCTGGAGCAGTGGCTGGCCGAGGACCTCGGCGCCGGTGACGCGACTTCGCTGGCGGTCGTCGACGAGCGCGACTGCACCGCAGCCATCCGCGGCGGTCCCGGCACGCTCTCTGGCGGGCGCGCTGCGGAGCTGCTCTTCGCGCAGGGCGGCGTGCGCTGCGAAATGGCGTTCGCTGACGGCGATGCGCTCCCAGCTGGCGCCGGGGTGGCGCGGCTGGCAGGAGCGGCGCGCGAAATCCTGGCGCGTGAGCGACTGGCGCTGAACCTGCTGGCGCACCTCTCGGGCATCGCAACGCTCACAGCCGCGGTCGTCGCACGGGCGCGCGCCGTGAATCCCGCCGTGGAAGTGCTG
>Ga0187827_10002979_pt1 | contig 22444 bp, 18 predicted proteins | sample ETNtaG_39_FD_167969 | JGI IMG/M metagenome (GOLD analysis project Ga0187827, IMG submission 167969) | Marine microbial and viral communities from oxygen minimum zone, Eastern Pacific Ocean - ETNP2014_SV_150_PacBio MetaG (Illumina Assembly) | ecosystem: Environmental > Aquatic > Marine > Hypoxic... | reverse complement strand
GCCGCGATGGTTGAAATCATGGGGTCATCATGGATGACGCCAGCCACAACTGATAAACTGGTTAGTAGAATTATAATAGCCAACATAGGTGCCATTTCACCTTTAGTGGGAGAATGGTTCTCACCGTCATCTTTCACCTGAATCGGGATGCTATAAGTCATATGTCCTACCAAAAAGAAAATGAAATAAGGAAGGCCAAAAACCAAAACATCCACATTAAATCCTTTTGGAATAGTGCCCAGTAAAAACAGTATAAACCCCATTAAAAACATCCATAATCCTGACTTTACTGAATCAATCTTTTGTGAAAAAACTGGAAACCGTTTATCCCAATAGGCAGCAAAAGCAAAAATTACTAACAATACATACGATAATGAGGACCAGTCCCAATAAAGCCACCGGTCTTCTACATGGGCAGACACATTTGCACCGGCGAGGACCATTGCCCAAATCCCGAACCATCGTTCCGGTTTGAGTGAAGCAAAGCCATCCATCTTTTCTACAATGGTAGCTAAACGGCCATATCGCCCGGATCCCTGGGGAAAATACTTCTCTGCCAGCATCCTTTAGCCGATAAGAGCTTTGCCGAAAATTTCGGCATATATTTCATTGAAAAGGATAAAGGCCACAATGGCTGCGGCAATGGTGAGAATTGCTTTCACTAATTGAGGAGGAAAGCTCTTTCCCCCCATACCATTTTTTAGCTCAGCCAAATAATTGGAGATACCCCATTTTTTCAGGACAAATATGGCTGTAAGCATCCCACCAATCGGCAGCATATATTTCGAGGATAGATAATCCATGAAATCCATAAATGGCATTCCCAGAAATTCAGTTATATTGATGCCACCGCCTAAAGAGAATGAACAGAATGCACCAACCACAGTAATTACAGCGCCAAACTGGATTGTTGCTTTTTTACGTGACCATCCTTTTTGATCAATAAAATAAGCGGTCACCACTTCAAGTATTGATATTGCTGATGTCAATGCTGCCATGAAAAGGAGAATAAAAAACATGGTACTCCAAATAGCGCCACCGGCCATTTGAGCAAATACGGTCGGCAAAACAATGAAGATAAGTCCGGGCCCCTCTGCTGGATTTGCGCCCAAGGCAAAAACCGTTGTAAAAATCGCTACACCTGCCAGCATTGCGATGGCTGTATCCAAGAAAATTACCCAAAGGGCCGAGTTCATTAAATTTTGTTTTTTATCAATATAACTACCATATGTGATCATGGTCCCCATCCCAAGGCTCACCGTAAAAAATGAATGACCAAGCGCCAACACAATGGCTGATGCAGTTAAGTCTTCAAAACGTGGATTAAACAAAAATGAAAGGCCTTCTATGCCGCCGGGGAGTGTCATCCCGCGAACAGCCAGAACACCAAGCAAAACAATAATCATTGGCATCATTATTCGAGACCATTTTTCGATCCCTCCCTTTACGCCATTGATAATAACGCCAATACAAAGCATCATAAATAAAACCTGGTAAATTACGGGATTCCACGCACTGGTGATAAATCCATTAAACATGGTTCCCGCTACTTCAGGATTACCCGCCAACGCATCAAAACCGCCAGAAAACGAATCAATGATATATTTTAATATCCACCCACCCACAACGCCGTAAAAAGAGAGAATCACAAAAGCTGATGATACGCCAAGATATCCCACCCATTTCCAATTGGTGCCCGGAGCCAGTTTTTCAAAGGCGCCCACAGGACTTAATTGTGTTTTACGCCCAATAACAAATTCAGCAATTACAATTGATAATCCCACAACGAAGATACATGCCAAGTAAACTAATGTAAAAGCTCCCCCACCATTTTGGCCAGCCATTGAGGGATATTTCCAAATATTTCCAATACCAACTGCCGAGCCCGATGCCGCCAGAATAAATCCTAACTTTGACCCCCATTGTTCGCGATTTTGACTCATTATTCTTCTTTACCTTCCTGTTTAGATTGTGTTAAATCTTCACTCATAATATCATGAATTGGATGCAAATGTGCCTCAACAACAGCGTCGAGAAGGCCATAAATATAGACAAACCCTATCCACCAACCATATTTGTTTCTCAGCTTTAAATACGATGTTTTCTCCGTTGCATTATTTCCATTATAACTTTGGTATTTATTGGCATTATCTAGATATAAGAATCCTGCGGCCAAAGCCACACCGATCAAGAGACCTCCCTTAACCGGTTGATTGTTGTAAAATTGACCTCCACCGGGAAACATCAAGGCTCTTTTCACTGCCATTTTAGGTGTTTTTGCCGATAAACTATCCACGTCCTGAGCAATGACAATCGTGGTCAAAAATAAAAGTATGAGGAATTTGAAGCTCATTCAGTATTTACAATACAGCAATACATTCAATTTCGACATCTGTGCCTGCAGGTAATCCTGCGACAGAGACTAAAGATCGGGCCGGCGCATCATCTTCATTCAAATATTCATTGAAGACTTCATTCACGTCATCGTAGGCCGACATATCCGTCAAAAAAACAGTAAATTTAACCACCTTGGATAAATCGGTCCCCGCCCGGTCTAAAATGGCCGATAAATTTTTAAATACTTGTACCACCCGATCTTTAAAATCACCCGGGATCAGTTTATCTGTGTCAGGATCAATGGCAATCTGCCCTGCCGTGAATACAAACCCATTGGCGATTACCGCCTGATTGTAGGATCCAATTGGGTTGGGTGCATGCGCATCTGTAATGACCATTTTTTTCATCATAAACTCCTAATCGTTGAAATCCATACAAAATAGACCGATGTTTGGATCATATTCTCGTTTACCATCTGTATCGATCTTTCTTAAAATAAACTCACCCACAGCCCCCACTTTTGCTTCAAACAAATGGCCACCTTTTACATCCAAACTATGGCTCGCAATCGTAATATGGGCATGAATAAATGGTGCATCGTCCTTCAGTAAAATATTGCCCTGGTAAGATGTCAATTCCCAAATGTCATCAAATGTTTCTCGAACATATTTTTTATTGTTTAAATCGTAGGCACCCAAGTCAATATCTTTGATGGCACCAATCCCGGATAGTTGCCCATTCACGATACCATGATCTTGGCAAAATTGGGTTAATGTCTCCATTATTTTCTCATCCTGTTGGACATAAATAATGTAGGTATCCCCATCCTGTTTATACTGCATTTTATTAACTATCCTCTAAATGCTTCTTTAATTATTTCTAAACTATTATTCATAGCAGATTTTAAGGCAGTCGAATCTTGACCACCGGCTGTTGCAATGTGGGGTTTTCCGCCGCCACCACCGCCCATTTCAGCGCCGATTGTTTTAGCCAAAACGCCAGCTTTCACACCACTTTTAACTAAATCTGGGCTCACCACCACCACAACCATTGGTTTCTCTCCATCTGCACCCAAAACACCGATGCCACTTTTCAATGAATCCAATAGAGCATCACCAAAACTTTTTAGCTCATCCATGGATGATGCATCGGTCATTTCTATCACAATTTGATAATCTCCAACAACATTTGCTTTCTCAACCAATGCATTGGCATTAAAAGTGCCCCCCGATTTCTTCTGCTTTTTTAATGCTTTTTCTAATTCTTTTTTCTGAGACAACAAATGGTCTACTCTTTCAGATACAGTATCAAAGCCACAATTCAATTGAGATTGAACGGCATGCAGCATGTCTGCCTGCTCTTGTATGAAGGTAACAGCTTTCGGTCCCGTAACAGCCACGATTCTACGTACGCCGGATGCCAAGGAAGTTTCCTCTGTTATCTTAAATAATCCGATATCTCCAGTGCGATTTACATGGGTGCCACCACATAGTTCTTTTGAGAATTTCCCTACAGTGACCACTCGAACTTCATCACCATATTTTTCGCCAAACATGGCGGTCGCCCCTTCTTTTTTAGCTTCATCGAATGCTTTAACTGTGACATCTAACTCTGTATTTGATTGTATTTCACCATTGACTATTTTCTCAATGTCTATTATTTGATCCGTAGACAATTTTTCAAAATGCGTTAAGTCAAACCTAAGGTAGTCGGAATGAACTAGAGAGCCGGCCTGATGGACGTGATCGCCTAAAACCATTTTCAACGCTCGGTGCATCAAGTGTGTGGCGGTGTGATTCTTTTTAATATTCTGTCGGCGACTATTATCCACTTCGCATCGGACCTTCCCATCGGTTTTTATATCAATAGTGCCAGTACAAATGTGTATAAATGTATCCCCCGCCTTGGTCACATCCAGAACCTCAAGTTTAATATCATCACCTTGAATCGTCCCCACATCACCAATCTGCCCTCCAGACTCAGCATAAAAAGGTGTTTGGTCTAATACAAGCAATATTTGGTTCTGATCAAGGGCATACCGTCTGATGTTGGATTGAGATAATAGGGTGTCGTACCCGACAAAAACTGAATCTTCACCTTCAGAAGAATTCACCCATTCCAATTCATTGGCGGTGGTTGTGAATTTGCCAGCTGCTCTTGCACGTTTTTTCTGCTGAGCCATTTCTTCATCAAAACCGTTCTCGTCAACCTCAAGCCCCTTTTCCCGAGCCATGAGTTGGGTCAGATCTAATGGAAACCCATAGGTATCATATAACTTGAATGCTTCCGTACCTGAAATAATTTTGTCTGAAACACCTTTTAAAACTTTTTCAAAATGATTAATTCCTCTGTCAAGGGTATCATTAAAAGAGGATTCCTCTGCCTGAATTACTTTTTCAATATGAGATTGTTTGTCCACGACTTCCGGAAATATTTCTCCCATAACACCCCCGAGGCTACCCACCAGGTTATATATGAATGGCTCGTGTTGGTCCAACATTCTACCAAAACGTGCAGCACGTCGTAAAATCCGCCGTAATACGTATCCTCGCCCCTCGTTACCGGGTAATCCCCCATCTGCAATGGAAAAGCTCAACATACGAATATGATCGGCAATCACTTGAAATGGTACGGGATTATCTTTAAACGATTGACCCGTCAATTTTTCTGTTTCCAGAATGATGGGCATAAATAAATCTGTGGCATAATTATTGTTTTTATTCTGTAATACCGAAACAATTCGTTCAAAACCAGCGCCTGTATCAACATGGGTCGAAGGAAGATCTTCTAAACTGCCGTCTTTTAATCGATTATTTTGAATAAAAACTAAATTCCACAATTCCCAATATTGATCTGAAACATTCACACCATCCGCAGTTTGATTCGAAGGATCATCCCCGATGTAGTAATGAATTTCAGAACAAGGACCGCACGGACCTGTTTCACCCATTTCCCAAAAATTATCCATTTTACCGCATTTTAATACGTGAGAAGGATCAATATCGGTTACTTTCGGCCAAAGCTTAAACGCTTCATCATCTTCGTGGTATACCGTGGCCCACAGTCTATTCTTATCCAAACCCCATACGTCCGTGAATAATTCCCATGCCCATTGAATTGCTTCCGCTTTATAATAATCACCAAATGACCAGTTTCCCAGCATTTCAAAAAATGTATGATGAAACGTATCAATACCTACTTCTTCCAAATCATTATGTTTTCCGCTCACGCGAATACATTTTTGGCTATTCACTGCGCGAGGGTGATCCGGTGTTTTCTCTCCAAGAAAAATTGGTTTAAATTGATTCATTCCTGCATTGGTGAATAATAACGTAGGATCATCCAGTGGCACGACGGGTGAACTGTGGACAAAGCGATGATCTTTGTCTTTAAAATAATCGATAAATGTATTTCGTATGTCTTGGCTTTTCATATGATTCAGAATGAAAAAACAGTTTCTATGGATCTAATATCAATTGTTTCACCCTCTCCGCTGATCTCCCCATCACCATTCATATCACGGAAAGAACGTCGAAAAGTGTAATTCAGCACCAATCCCTGACCCAGAGCAATGCCCAATTCATAGCCTAAGATGGTGCTTTCTGTATAATCGAATTTAAACGGATTCGGTACATTTCTCTGCTGATAAAATGCGCGCGCATGCTGAATTTTACTGATGGCCTTTTTTAAGCGCAAAGATGCTAAAAATGTTTGATTTTTATCATCAATAAATTCTCCATCCGGCGTGGACCATATTTCTCCCAACATATCATGATAGGCGGCACCGACTTGAAACATGGGCCCCACATTCAGAACCATCCGTGCAAAATATCCTTTTTGTTTCCCGAACCGCCCCAAGCCGGACTCTTTTGTTTGTAAAATAATTTGATTATTCTCCCCGGATGAAAAACGGATTCGCTCAATTTCATAAATACGATTCCAATAATTGAATTCAAATCGTCCTTGGGGTATAATGCGGTATTCAAAATAAAATTGGGCAGGACCAAAACGGGAGGAGATTCCAAAGGGGACTAATCCCGTACCGAGAGATAACGTTTCTCCGGTCCCGGGGTGGACTGTCTCCCCAATCATCTGGGCAATTTGGGCATAGAGAGAAATCGAGAAATTATCTTGCATAACTAAGGGGTATCCAATATCTACAGCGAATGCCATTATATTATCCGAATCCTCACTCAAATTAAGTGGATTGCCTTTTCGAGGAATATCCTGATCCAAAATGACCGTTTCTCCGGTCCACCCTGGAATTCGGCTATCCAAGGTATCCGTAATTCCATCCCCATCAATATCCCATTCATCGGGATTATTATCCGCAATGCCGTCCCCATCTGTATCCACCCACCAATTTTTATCATTGGGAAAATCATCCACAATATTTGGCCGCCCATCGCCATCACTGTCTTTCATTCCCAAGTATTGATTCCGATCCATAACTACCGAAAATCCAATGGGTAATCCCATAACTTTCCGCGTCACGACTCTTCCACCAAATAATCCTATATTTTCCTTGAAGTCATTTACGAAACCTTCAATATTAATAGATTTAGAATTATATTCAAAATTGAGCCCAGTTTTTCGTACCTGAGGATATAACATCATATTGGCATAGTCGCTGACTAAAATCCCATAGCCTAAATTCACCCGATCCAATGCACCAATCTTTCCATATATACGATCGCCTGGGTACCCATATCGGATATAATATATTTTATCAATTAGTGTATTCTTTATGCCATTGGCCGAAGAAAAATCCCATTCATCAGCATGGATATTGCCTTCGGCATCAAAATAAATGACCAAATCAAGGGCGATACCCCACTTACCAATAGGAATAACTGGGCGCATGGCAACTTGATTCCATACTTTACCGTCAATCGTAACGGCACCCACTGCACCTTTATTTTGAATCTGGGAATTCACAGGCGACATGATTGCGATTAAGATACCGAGAAAAATGTTCCGAGAGCTTCTCATAGAAGAAGTGAAATTACTCTGAGCACCTATTGGAGTTCAATCTCTAATTCCTGTTCCACTCATGGTTCTTTCTCTCCTAAGTTCCATCGTATTATGACCCATAATTCTCAACCAACAACGGATGATTTGACTGCGTTTTCTCAGATGGAAATTAAAAACTACATTTTCTATCTACAGGACACCCTTCAATCAAAACTCAATCTGGGTTTATCAATGGATGATATTTTGGACACCGAAGATCCTTTCGAAGCATTGGAACCTCTCCTACCTCAAGAAGTCTACCCTATTTTGGTATTAGCCATGATAAATAATATTCGAACCGATACCGTCATCGATGCAGTGCTGTCCGGACTAAAAGATGGTATCTGTGAATATCGGAACCGGGCCCAAAAGAAATCGTATTAAAATGATGCGATTCATTCTTCTATTTTCCATCTCTGTCTTGCAATCTCAATCTATTTGGGTTCAAGATATCGATGTATCTTCAAAAAAAAATGGTGTTTTTATTAAAGTTCGTTCAGACAAACCACTAAATCCCGAACAAGTGGCAGGATGGTTCAATGAATCTACATCCTGGTATTACATGACACTTCATGAAGCCGATGGGGATACATCCCAACTAGAAAAGGCAAAGCTGGCCTACCCCGTTAAACAAATCGAATGTATTCGGGCAGGTGAATCTCTTCAAATTGGATTAAGGTTGGCCTCTTCTGTAGAACAATCAGAATTCTATTATGCATCGGATCCACCGGAATTATTGGCATCCCTTCGGTTTCCCATTTCAGATGTCTTGGCATCTATAGCCCCGGAAAAACAACCCAATACTATGATAGTTAAAAAGACAAGTACAAAAAGACCCATATGGATACGGGCAGCGTACTTTGTTGGTGCAGGACTCACTGGTGCAGGATTCCTATCTGGTGAAACACAAAAAGGTTGGGAAGTTCCCGTGGGAATGGGAATCATTGCGGTAGCTTATGTGGCTGAAAACTTTATTATTGGGGAAAGAAATGACTGATAATTTACCTTATTTTGCCTGGTATTATGTGGGAGGCATTATCCTGATGGCCCTATTTTTTCGCCTCAGACTTTATTTGAAAAGAAAAGATCAGAAAAAGTGATGAAACAGCTCATTGTAACATTATCGTTGATCACATCCAGTTGGGCTGGGCACCCGCAACAATCTGCAGCCGCGGTTATTTCTGCCTTTTCTGACCACCCAACCCAAGACCGACACTTGACTCCACATTTATTGGAAATCGCTAAACATGGACATGAATTGAATGCAATCGAACGAACCCAATTGGAAGCAGTTGGTTTTAATTTCGATTATTCCCTTGTTTCTCGAAGCGCCGCCCTCAGATCAGAAGCCGTGGGATTGGACAAATACTATGATAATGGAATATTTCGATTCCATTTTACCACGACCGGCATAAATGCAGTGAATACAGCCGATGATAATAATGATGGAATTCCAAATTATATTGATTCCGTGGCTGTTGTTTTCAACGTGATTTCCAATGGTATTCACAAAACACAGGAATATTTGATGCCTCCCAGTGATGGTTTTTATAGTGGAAATCGAGATAAAGGAGGATCTGACCATTATGATGTGTATATAAGGAACTTATCCTCTCGGTATTATGGATATACCCAGCCGGAGGAATTTGCTCAAGGGAAAGGCGACAATGAAAGATCAAAAACAGTTGTAGAAAAAAATGCGTTTACCAGCTATATGGTCATGCGCAATAATTACAAGAACTTTCCTCTATCCGAATTAAAGAATATTAAAGTAACCGCTGCCCATGAATATTTCCATGCCATTCAATTTGGGTATGATGGATGGGAAATGCCCTGGCTTCTGGAAGCATCTGCTGTATGGATGGAAGAAGAAATGTATGATGATATCAATGATTGCTATCAATACATGGCCGATTGGTTCAAACAGCCAGAACGATCCTTAGATGAAGACGGGTATCATTGGTATGGTTCATTCATCTTTTTTGAATATATAGCACAGCATATGGGGGGTACAGAAACCATCCGACGATTATTCGATGAATCAGTCCAATCCAATAGTCGAGAACGGGATGGCAGTCATGCAGCCTTAAATGCATCCTTAAAACAACAGGGATTTTCATTTCAACAGGCATTAAATGGTATGTCTATTGCGAATAAAATTATGTCATCTTTACCCACTGCAGAAAACTACTCATACGATGAGGCTGAGTCCTACCCTGTTGACGGTCCGGCCATTTTGAAAAAAGTTAATTTTCAAACTGGAAATCGCGACACCGTATCATCAACAAAACTATCTCGATTCGCCAGCCAGTATATTCAAATTATAACTCAAAAACCTGTCCAAGTGGATTTATTCAATATGAGTGGACCATTATCTGATCTCCAACTCAACGCCATTCTTAAGAAAAATGATAATTCCTATTTAGTCATTTCCAGTCCATCCATCAATATTGATCCGGTGGAATTAAAATCGATTCACCTATCTGTTGTCAGCCATGATACAGTTGGGGGCGACTGGAATTATCAATTGGCCATTCAGGATGGAAAATCAGGGACCGATGCCAATGTGCCGGTAGAATTCACTATTGGGAACCCATATCCAAACCCATTTAACGGCAATGTTCAGTTTTCCGTCTATATGCTGAAGGAATCTTCCGTTTCGATTGATGTTATTGATTTGAGTGGGAAACGAGCGAAGCAACTTTATAAGGGCAATTTATCAACGGGAAATCACAATTTTAATTGGCATGGGAAAGATAGTTCAGGGAATCAAGTAGCATCCGGCGTGTATTATATCAAAGTATCGGGGAAATCTTCTGAAGACTGGCGTCCTGTTACGTTTGTGAAATAGAAAAATTATTGGAGAATCTTTTAAAATATAATCAGATCTTCTTAGAAACAGTCAAGGAGAGGTGTCTTTCCTCTCCCATGTTTCTCTCCAATTCGGTGTAGTAATATTGGAACATATTCTCAACTCGAAACAGAAAATCCCACCCCCGATAATCGTATCCTAAACTGGCATTCCAAATGTGGATTGGTACGCGCTTATCTTCTCCCGATATGGCGTTCTCCTGGAATAATTTCACTCTTTCAATTCGAGACATATATCGATTCTCAAGTGTCGCTGTAACACCCATTAATCGTGTACCAATCGTCGTCACCAGCGTATAACGAAAACGATAGGCCAAGGTATCAATGGTATTGCCGTCTTTATCAATTTCTTCCGGGTTTAACTGGGTATAAGCTGTAGAGAACAATAGGGATTTATCCAACATGGCTCCTGATAAACCAACTTCCAAACCGGATATGCGCGCATCGGTTATATTTTCGAAATGGATAATGCCCTTATCATCTTGGTTCGCCTCAATCAACTGGTCAAAAGTGGATTTAAATGCCACAACATCCATCGTCATGTCCGATATCCATTTATTTCCCAGTAATTTTACGGTCATACCCACTTCTCCGGCTTGACTCCTTTCTGCTATTAAGTCCGGGTTAGGCTCCACTTTAAAAATATTCAATTGGGATCGGGTGTACATTTCTGCTATTGCAGGAACGCGAAAACCGCTACTTACAGAACTTCGAAATGATAACCAATCAAACATTCGGAAATTCAATGCAATTTGCGGTGCGAGCGACTCATCCAGTTCTTCTTCATCTACAAAATAAGTCTCCATCCTGGCACCTGTATTGAGGGTCAGTTTTTTCCCAATCCGCTGCTGTGCCTGGATATAGGCAGCCATGGACAAACTTGAATGGTCTCCATAAACCCCAGCCCTGATTTTTGCTGTTTGACCCACAAGCCCTGCGGTAATTTGGGTGGATTGACTCAATGTTGTGGAAATCAGTATTTCGCCGTAGCCTTTCTGTTCATCAATGCCATTATCATTAGTTGCACTATGATTCTGCCACCATACATCATACATGGAACCCTTGAGTTTGATGACCGTTTTATCCGAAAGAATCATATTAAAAAATCCATTCAAATGTAATTTTGTCCCTTCAGTATAATCATCTTCTTCTCCACTTGGCGCCGAAAAAGGGTTAGCTGCATTCTTCCATTGGGAGGCCAGAGCTGTTTTATCAGCATAATAATTGGCAAATAGAGATGCATTATACCGCTCACCAAAATTGAATTTAACTTTCCCCGTGATATTATTGGCATCTGTCCAACCCTGCCGTTTATACCCATCAGATTTTGCTTTATGAAACCGCACATATGCGCTATGTTTCCCAATGGGGCGGCTGTGAGTTAAATCCAAATAATTGAACAATCCTGGCTGAGATCGCCATTGCCACTGTTTATATTTCGGTTCACTGAACATTCCCGATTTAAATCGAAAACGAGTTTCAGCTTTTGTTGGAGCATTTTTTGTCAGGATATTAACTACGCCACCCAAAGCGCTTGAACCGTACAACGCTGACCCGCCGGAGCGAATAATTTCTACATGATCTATTTCACTCATAGGAACCATGGTCCATGTAATATTTCCGGCGCCACTCCCCAAAACAGGAACACCATCAATTAACAATAATGTCCTGTCACCTACCCCAAGCGTATAACCAGATGTACCACGAATATTTAATTGTCCCCGAACTGAACTGATTCCCGGTTCAAACTTCATCACTTCTACCAAGTTTACGGCGGCGCGGTCATGAATTTTTCGCGGACCTATGACAGACATGGACACAGGCAATTCCATCACATCCTGCACATTACGGCTGGCGGTGACCACAACTTGAGGAGCTGACAAAACATCCTGTTTAAGTTGAATTTCAATAAGAACTTCCTTATCAGCGACGACTATATTTTTTTCAGTGTATTTTTCAAAACCTATCATACTGACAAAAAGAGTGTATTCTCCCGGCTGTAATGGCTCAATTTTGAATTGACCTTCAGCATTAGTGACCGTCCCCGTAAAAGTACCTTGAACCAATATATTTACGCCTAAAAGCGGTTCACCATTGTCTGCCCGTGTGACACTTCCTGTGATTGACCTCTGAGCAGAAAGAAGAGATAGAAATAAAAAGATAAGAATTATTTTTTTCATTGAGCAAATAGAATGGTTTGGTCGATTTTTAATACTTCCTGCTCTCCCAATTGGATAACTCTTTGTAGGTGAGGTATTTTATCCAGGACTACAATAGGCAAATTTCCGGAAGCCATAAATGAATCTATTTTTGCAAAAAATACGCCGGGATCTATGGTTAATCCTGCACCAGCAATAAAATACAATCCCGGTTCTAATTGGAAAAAATATTCAGATTCAATCAAAGGAGACAATATGGGCGTACTATAGGTAACTATCTCTAAATTATTTGGATCAAGCGTTTTAAGAACAATAAGGGCCGTCGCTTTAATGGAGTCAGGCCATTCCCCTTCAATGAATAATTTCCCTTCAATGCCAGAAACCGGTTCTAAACTTTCGGGTGTTTCGCAACACCAGATAAGCACCAAGACAGAAAGAATGGTCGTTAATTTGCAGATTAATTTCATTTGAGTAATTCCGGGTAGCCTATAATTACCACCACATCACCATTATAAATATCCATTCGTTCCCAAATTGGTGCATGTTCCTTAGGCGGTTGTGGTGTATTCACTAAGGCTTCTCCTTCAAGCACGGAATGTTGAACGGAATAGGCATCTATTTCAGGAATAATCCAACGCACAATATCGACCGCCGCAGGATTAATAAAATCTGCTGTAGGTGAAACCATTAGCCCCCGCTGTTCACACATCAGGGTAAAGTATTTATATACAACGGGGTTTTGGGTTCGGACTAAAAATATATCCGCGGGGAGGATGGCGACCTTTAGTTCATTGAGTAAGGGATAAATCCCCTGTTTTTGAATATTTTTGTTAAATATGGTTACGCGGAAATAATTAACTATTTTATGCTCAATCTCATACCCTTCATTGATAGAGAAACCAATGATATTTTTATTTTCATCCAGGATGTGAATCCAAAGATCCGCATCCTGGTTGCGGTGGACAAAGGCATCCAAGCCAATATCATTCCCAAAACCATTTTTGGACACCGTATGGTGTTGGCGAATGATATCCATCACTTTAGGTGATTTACGTGTTTCTATATCCGGCCAACGCTTTTTAGGCTGGATGATTTCAATATCAAATCCCTGGTTCATGGATTTTAAATGGTCCAACAGAGATTGAGCCTGGGGAAGTGATTTATAGTCGGTCCTAGTCATTTGGTGTAAGGTGTTTCCAGTTGGGAAGTTAATTCATAATTATTAATTATGAATTATTAATTATGAATCACCCCAACCAGAGTTGCCGATCTAAACTTCTATATTGGATGGCTTCGCTGAGATGGGTTGCATCTATATCTTTGGCATGACTTAAATCCGCAATAGTTCTGGATACCTTCAAAATGCGGTCGTATGCCCGAGCAGATAAGCCTAGTTTATCCATAGCCGTTTTTAATAATCCACCTGCCTCTTTTGATAATTGGCAGTACTTCTTTAAATCATTTGATTCCATCTGTGAATTTGCGAAAATGGGTGCATCCTCATATCGATTCAATTGGACCTGTTTCGCATCTTGGACACGGCTTTTCACATTTGCTGAAGGCTCTCCGGGATCCCGATCGGCCAACTCGATGAATGGCACCGCCGGCACTTCTACATGAATGTCAATCCTGTCGAGCAACGGACCTGAGATTCGGCTCATATATTTTTGGATCATCTGCGATGTGCAGCTACATTCGTTATGGGCATCCGTGGCATAACCACAGGGACATGGATTCATGGCCGCCACCAGCATAAATCGGGATGGATAGCTCAAACTCACGGCTGCGCGGGCGATGGTGACAAGACCATCCTCTAATGGCTGACGCATGACCTCCAATACATTCTTTTTGAATTCCGGTAATTCATCTAAAAATAAAACACCATTATGGGATAGACTCACCTCTCCCGGGCGAGGTACGGCGCCACCCCCTATCAATCCAGCATCAGAAATTGTATGGTGAGGCGATCGAAAGGGGCGTGTGGCAATAATGCCTTCACCTTGGGGCATAACACCTGCTACAGAATGGATTTTGGTGGTCTGAAGCGCCTCTTCTAAAGTAAGGTCCGGGAGAATTGTGGGAATCCGCTTAGAAAGCATGGTTTTTCCACTGCCGGGGGGACCGATCATAATGAGATTATGGCCACCGGCTGCGGCCACTTCGAGAGCGCGCTTCACATGCTCCTGCCCTTTTACGTCGGTAAAATCGAGATGATAATGGAGATTAGATCGAAACAATTCCTGCTGATCTACAACGACCGGTTCTTTAATGATTTCTTCATTCAGAATTTGCACTACTTCCATGAGCGATTTTGCCCCCACCACTTTCACTTCATCCACAATCCCCGCTTCCCGGGCATTTTCTTCCGGTAGGATAACTCCTTTAATTCCTTTATCCCGGGCGCAAATAGCAATGGGCAAGGAGCCTTTCACTGGGCGAAGTGTTCCATCTAATGCCAGTTCACCCAGCATCATGAGTTTAGCTAAATATTCTTTTTGAACAACCCCCATGGCAGCCAAAATGCCGATGGCGATGGGTAAATCAAATGCGGATCCTTCTTTGCGAATGTCCGCCGGAGCAAGATTGATGGTTACATGTTTTCGGGGGAATTTAAATCCAGAGTTTTTGATAGCAGCGGTGACACGTTCTTTACTTTCTTTCACCGCACCCTCCGGGAGTCCCACCGTAATAAAGCGCGGTAATTTTGCGCCGGAGAGACTGGCCTCTACATCCACCACATAGGCGTCAATACCAAGGATTGCACTACTGAGAACTTTAGCGGGCATTTAAAATTCAGTATAGAGTTTAAAAAAGAAGAACTTTTTCATAAATTCTGAATCGGAACACTTAATATTGCAATTTTCAAATTTACCATATCCATAAATTCATGCAATTAATCCGGAACATGGTCTTTTATTTTATCAATGGTCCAATGCAAAAAAGGTGTTTACTTAGAAACACCCCTTTAGAGATGTATATCCAAAATAGGGAATTAAAATATAAATGATCGAATCGCGAATGAGATAAAAGAAGAAAAAAGCGGTCAACACCTGCCACCCTTTCTTTTTTAAAAGGAGTTTATATCCTCCTTCTCTTCTGATATCCCGCCATTCATTAATAAAGTTTGGGCGGTAAAATGACATTAATTTTTCGGTTTTATTTTTCCAAATTTCAAGTTTTCGTACTTCTCCCAAATCGTCTCTCCAGCCGCCTGCTGAAACCGAAAAGCAAATGAGAGGGCATCGTCAAAAGAATTCCCTGAGAATTCTTCATGGCTATAATATTCATCAATCCACCCGACAAATTCCTTCATACCACTTTGGTTCACCTGGTCAAAAATACCATAAATCATTTCAGCTTTATTATCATAATACCAAGTGGTGACTTCCCCATACCCCAGATCTTTAATCATTTTCTGGTGGGTATCATATACCTGGGTGAGATAAGAGAATAAAAATAATTCTTTCCCCTCAGGTTCCAGCGTCTTCCAATAGACTGCAATGGCGTTGGGCGCCGGTTCAACTTTCTTTTCCTGCGCACCGATGAGCATCATGGTGCAAAGTAGTGTGAATATGAATTTCATATTAATCTTCCTGATGGTCTGTTTCAAATTCAGTAATGAGATCTTCTAACTTGCCAATGGCCTCATCTTCCGATACTTTACCGCGATTTTCACCCTGATAATACAAATGTCCAGCCCCTTTACCAAAGGCGATTCCAAGGTTTGTGTGGGTTGCTTCTCCCGGACCATTTACGGCACATCCCATAAGGGCGACGGTCATGGGAGTTTTTACATTCTGTAGTTTTTCTTCCATTTCTCCGGCAATTTTAAATAAGTCCACCTCTAATCGGCCACATGTGGGACAAGCCACAATAGTAACACCCTTACTGGCCAACCCCAAGGATTTCAATATTTCAAATCCCACACGTACTTCTTCGACAGGGTCGTCCGTTAAACTCACACGAATCGTATCTCCAATTCCTTTCGCTAATAATACCCCAATGCCCACAGATGATTTGATAGATCCGGATTTAGTGGGACCCGCTTCTGTCACACCCAAATGGAGTGGATAGTCATATGTTTCAGAAAAAAGTTCGTAAGACGCCATCATGAGGTTTACGTCCGATGCTTTAAGAGAGACGATAATATCGTCAAAATCATGTTCTTTACAAATATCAATATGGCGTTTGGCGCTCTCCACCATGGCTTCAGCCGTGGGATAACCATATTTTTCAATCAAATCTTTTTCTAGGCTCCCTGCGTTCACCCCAATCCGAATGGGTAGATTCGCACCCTTCACTTTTTCGAGCACTTCTTTCACTCGATTTTTTCCGCCAATATTCCCGGGGTTAATACGAATTTTATCTGCACCGGCATCCACTGCTTCTAAGGCCATGCGGTAATTAAAGTGGATATCTGCCACTAAGGGTACATTCATTTCTTTTTTAATTTCATAAAGTGAGTCGGCTGCAGGTTGGTCCGGCACTGTAATTCGGATAATTTGACATCCTGCTTCTTCCAGCCGCGCCACTTCTTTGAGTGTGGCCGTAACATCGTGGGTTTTGGTGGTGGTCATGGATTGAACGGTAATGGCGTGTTCGCCACCAATAATGAGATCGCCAACTTTGACTTGTTTTGTTTTCTTTCGTTCAACCATAATTTTGGGTCGGAAAATTACAACAGACTATCCTTGGTAAGGATCATCCAAATACTGTTTTGCCAAAATAATCGCATGGGCGTGATTGTCCAATTGTATACAATTTTTATAGGCAGCGATTGCCTGCCGACGTTGACGATTTAAATCATGAATTTGACCTTTTAATAAATAAGCATTCGCCAAAATCGCATCTAACTCTGCATCATATAATTCGATACATTGATTGATAAAACCAATCGCCTTATCATTATCTCCCGTTAGAAAGAAATAATGACCCCATACGTAGTTTAAATATGAGATAAACCATTTTTGTTGACGCGGGGTTAGTTTGGGTAACTGTTGATTCAGACGATTTAATTCTTTCTTTGCCAATTTTAATTTTCCATTCCGCAATAGGCTTTCGGTATAATGAACGTGGAAATCAAAATTTTTGGGGTATGTATCAAATAAGGTTTGGCTCACTTCTAATCCGCGCGCATTATTAATATCTGAAAATTGATAAATAAAGGAGAGTATACTCATGGCTTCTGTCCATGCCCATTTGCTTTTTGTGGCTGCCACTTCTATTTTGCGAACACCCTCTGCTCTCGATGCATCCAACCCAAACATTCCTGCCCCCGCCTGTACCAGCACATTACTCAGGCCCGCATAATATTCTACAATACCGATGGGCAAGTAAGCGTCAGTGAGGTATGGATCTTTTTCAAATGCTTTTTGAATGATACGAAATCCCTGAAAGGCTGCATAAAGTGTGGGAACCCATTTTTTTTGGCCCAGTAAAATTCGAGCATCCAATCCCTTGGCTGTTCCCATGTATAACATATATTCCGGGTGGTCTGGAAATTTCTCCAATTGATCTTCGTAAATCTCTTGAATTTCATCCAGATTAGCGTCCAAGTTAGAATAGATCTCATCCTGAGGTAAATACGCTTCATTCCGTCGCCAATGTGCGGCTGCCCATGTAACGTGTACCCCTGGGTGGTCAGGGAAATCTTTCCGGGCCTGAGAAAGTATTTCAATACTCTTATCAAATTCGTAATTATAAAACGCATCTACACCTGCACGAACAGCAGCATCTCCAGGATGTTGCCCCATGAGAATCGAAAATAAAGAAATGTACAATAGGAAGCATTTCATAAGTCTATAAATTAGGGTGAATTATTTGAAACCACCGATGGTTTCATTATTTAATAATCCCACCTAACTATTCCATGAAGGGAGGAACTTTTGGTGTAGAAGAAAATGGTGAATCCTTAAGTCGTAATTTGAGTCTCTATGCAGATGCAGATTTATATTCCTATGGATATGGAAATAAAACGTCTGACTATTTTCAATCCAGGTTCAGCGCCGGAATTAATTGGCGAATACAAAAGAAAATTCATTTTTCTTGTAATGCCGATTATTTAAAAGATAAATTTTATAACAATCTATTTTTATATGTGGGTTTGAGTTATAGGTTGTAAATAGAGAAACCAATCCTCTTAGGATTAGTAGAGAATTTGCTACTCTGAAAGCTTACCCGCCAACAGCAACCATCCCCTTGCATCATTATTGGCATGGCCATCGTATCAATCTCTCCAATTGAGTTTCTTCAATCCACCTCTTTCTTTCTTTTGCTTTTTTACCATCACTTCAACATCTTTTAATAACTGTTTTGCATCATAAATAATGCCATCTTTAATGGTATAGAGTACACCTCCAACCAGTTCGGCTTCTGCTGTTTTATTGTTTAATCGAACGGCACCCGTCCCATAAAGAACCTTGATATTTTCAACAGGGTTCTCATCTATAATCACCAAATCTGCTAGTAACCCGGGTCGTATAACGCCAAATTGAATATCTTCTCCTTTCGGTTCAAAAATTGCTTCCGCACCATGCTTTGTGGCGCCCCGAAAAATCTCAAGCGGATGGAAGCCAGCTTCTTGCAAAAGTTCCATTTCTTCCACAGTAGAAAACCCAAATAGGTTATACGTGTATCCCGCATCTGAACTCACTGTCACTCTTCCGCCTGCATTTTTATAATCATTCAAAAAAGACATCCATATCCGGTAAAAGTTTTTCCAGGCTACTTCATCTGCCGTGGTCCAATCAAAATAATAAGCCCCATGGTTATACCTGCTCGGTATATAATAATTCCAAAGTGACGGCAGCGTATATTTTTCATGCCATACGGCAGTCTGGGCGCGCATTACATCCCGTGTAGCGACATATGCCGTCATGGTTGGATCAATAATAAAATTATATTCCAGTAATTCATCAATAAGAGCTTTCCATTCCGGAGACCCTCTTTCGTGAATCAAATCCCACTGTCTGGCCACTTGCCCAAAACGATGCTGTTCATTATTATAATTCATATCGTAAGGCCAGGGTTGTACATCATTATTTTTATACAACGCTTCAAAAAGACCATAAAAATGGGTCTGATTTTTCAGGCCTAAGCGGGCTGCATCAATTAAATTCATATCAGCAACCCCTATCTGTGCAAGGTGGGCTACGGAACCCATTTTATTGGCATTAGCCTCTTCCAAAAGCGCTTTCATAATCTGAGGTCGCGGAGATGTTAGCTTTAACCCATCAATTCCTTTTTTCTTTGCATACCTTACCCATTTCTTGGCTGTTTCAGGATCATTAATAGGGCCGCCTTTCCAGTCCGCTCCATTTCCCGGACGGTCATAAACATAAATCCGCGGTGCAACAATTTCATTCTTTGCGCTTCTTTCTTTTTCATTAAGTGCCCATTCCGTTGGTCCAAGTGCAACCCCTCTTACAGTGGTAATACCATGAGCCATCCACAATTTATATGTGTACTCTGCATCAGGGGCTTTAAACTGGTTTCCGCTATGAATATGAAGATCGACAAAACCAGGCAATATATACATCCCCGTAGCATCAATTTCATAATCGCCCTTTTTGGGCCGTTTTGATTCGTTAATGGGAATACCCGGATAACCTACATTTTGCACCTTGACAATCTTATTGTTTTCAATAACAATATCCATCGGACCCCGCGGTGGGCCACCGGTACCATCGATTACAGTTCCACCTCGAATGATTAACCTTTTATAAGGTCCCTTACCTTCATCTTTTTTTCTATCCGGTGCTGCGTTCGGTCCTTTTGAACTCAGCCTTGCTACTTCAAAAATTTCTTTTTTCTTCTGGTTGCTCAATTGTTGACCTGATACGGATATAACAATCGATAGCAGGATCACTGCAAATTTCCTTATATGAAAAAATACTTTATCAATTCTATTATGTTTTGATTTATTCATTTTTTATACCTCTATTATTTGAAAGTTTTTCATTAATAATAATTTTTTACCGTTAAATTTTTCTGCATTGTTTTTTTATTTGTTTTTAGCTGCAATCCATAAGTACCTGGCTTAATGTACTTTTGATAACTTCTAAAATAAGGGCGATCACTGTGTTGTGTTTCTATTACCAGATCCCATCGCAGCTGGTTCAAACCCTTATTGGCCATAAAATCCATTTCCCAAATCGTATTTTTTTCGTTTTGATCTATAATTGAAATATTGACTGTCCCTTTTTGTGGTATCCAGAAACTGATGGGCAATTTGGTAATTGTTGATTGATCCATATCTCTACTGGTGTCCATCTGTTTGGGATATTCGGCATGAGGTATATCAAACAAATGATATCCATTTTTTTCATTGGTATTTAATTGAAAGGCCTGATGGATTGGATTGAGACTTAAATAATAGATACCCCTGCCATGCGTACCTGCCACCAATTCATTTTCCCTTTTTTGTATGTCCAAATCCGCAACACTAACAGCTGGCATGTTATTGCCCAAAAGATTCCAGGACTTGCCGCGATTTACTGATATATACACACCTCTATAACATCCGGCGTATAAAATATTTTTATAAATAGGATCTTCTTGGATTACATTAGCCGGATCGTTCGGCAAATTTGCTGTGATAGAATTCCATGTCTTGCCATAATTCTCTGATACAAACATATAATTATTAAAATCGTCATAATTGATACCTGTCATTGTCAGATAAACCCGGGATTTCTTGAAGTTGGATGGCTGGATACTGCGAATATATGCATTGGGCAATCCGTCAGAAAACTCTTTCCAGGACTTTCCACCATTTTTGCTGGTCCAAAAAGCACCATGATCTGTACCGACATATAATAAACCGGGTTGTAGTTCTGACTCGGCTATAGCTCCCGCTGCCCATGAATTTTTTTCAGGTTTTGACGATTCTGCAATATTGCCGCTGATTAATTCCCAACTGTCCCCGCGATCACTGGATTTGATCACATGGTTTGCACCGTGGTATAATGTTTTTGAATCGTGTGGGGAAATAAAATAAGGAGATACAAAATTGTACCTTAGATTATTTTCTTTGAATGTTTTTTTATGGCTGGGACCAATTGTAATGGATGTATCTGCCGCCATATCTTTTCGCAGTCCGTCACCATGTTGCCGACTGAAATAAACCGTATTGGGATCCTCTGGATCGACTTGGGTCACGCAACCATCCCCACCACTCCAAGGATCGATCCATAGATATTTCCATGGATCATGTTTATGCGGATTCCATTCCTTCGCTGGTCCATAGACTGTAGCGTTATCCTGAACACCGCCATAAATATTGTAAGGCCGTTGATCATCCAAAGTGATATCATAGAATTCGCCTGTGGGGATATTATTAAGGTGCAGCCAGTTTTCTCCCTTATCATAGCTGACATATAAACCACCGTCATTACCCAATGCTAAATGATTTGGATTGAAAGGATTGATCCATAATTCACAATGGTCCAAATGAAGAGTTTGAGCCGGGTTGGGCTGCAGATGTTGAATATTGCCTCCAACAGTACTAAATGTTTTTCCCCCATCTTTGCTATGCGCCATGCGTACGCCAAGCGAGTAAATCTCATCATCATTTTTAGGGTTCACATAAATATCTGCAAAATACCACCCGATGTTATTCCTGGGAAAAATACGCAGCGTATCATTATGAGATCTTTTCCATGTAACGCCCCCGTTCATTGATTGATAAACCTCAGCTGAATTTCCTTGAGTTTCATTTCTATTATCTATTAACGCATAAACTTTTTGTGCATTTTGGTAAGAAACGGCTAGACCAATTCGACCAATTTTCGGTTTGTCTGGCAGGCCATTTTTTGATCTTTTCCAATTTGATCCACCATCAGAACTGTAATAAATACCGCTATTAGGGCCAAACACGCTTTCCGCAATATTTGTATCATCATTGTTCTCCCACATGGAGGCATAGATTATTTTTGGATTAGAGTGGGCGATCACTATATCGTTGGCCCGTGTATCATCATTGACATACAAAACACGCTCCCAATCTTTGCCGCCATTGGTGGTGCGATAAATTCCTTTGGAGGTGCTTTTAGACCAAAATTTTC
>Ga0187827_10002976_pt1 | contig 22459 bp, 18 predicted proteins | sample ETNtaG_39_FD_167969 | JGI IMG/M metagenome (GOLD analysis project Ga0187827, IMG submission 167969) | Marine microbial and viral communities from oxygen minimum zone, Eastern Pacific Ocean - ETNP2014_SV_150_PacBio MetaG (Illumina Assembly) | ecosystem: Environmental > Aquatic > Marine > Hypoxic... | reverse complement strand
GACATTCATAACTCAAAGAGTGAGCCTGAGCATGTTGAGGAACTCAAAAAAAAGGTCAACGAGATTAGCGAGATCACGGCGGGACATCCCCGAATTGCTCACGCACCATACGTTGACAGCGCTCTGGGGGAATACTGTGAGGCATTGCTATTTCTTGCAATTATAAACGACGAAATGATTCCTTCGCCAGGGGAGCTAAGCGTGGATTCGGTTCCCTATTTGCTGGGAATGGGCGATGTGGTGGGGGAGCTTCGGCGCTATATTCTCAGTTATCTCAAGGAAAATAATACCGAAACCGCATTATTGTATTTCGGAAAAATGGAAGCGGTCTATAATTTTCTCGCCACCTTTCATTACCCGAAGGCGGTGGTGGATGTACGGAGAAAAAAGGACGTGGCACGCTCTCTTCTTGAAAAGACATTGGGCGAGCTGGTGGTTGCACGCTCGAATCACGATCTCAGTGAGAGGATGAGCGAATTCGGGAAGGATTCTTTGGAAGTAGTAAGCGGCATAGGAGGAAGCGACCGCACAGGGGAGGTGAGGGGCCAAGTGCAATGACTGGGAAAAGTATCTACCTCCCAACGATCGATCATTTTACACGATTTTGGGAATCGAGCGAGACCGCGTTCCTTCAAGGAGAAGCGATTTTGCCTCCTTTCTGCGTTCCTATTACAGGCAATGCGACAGGATCGCAGAGGTAAATCTCGCCTACACCGTGTTGAAGAATAAAAATCTCAGAAAGGATTACGACTGGATGCTGGAGTACCACGGGCACATGAAGCAGATGCATGAACTGTTCGAGCTGGGAGATGAAGATTTCGATGAAAGTGATATGATGGAGATGATGTTCGAAGAAATGATCAGCAGGATGCCCGATAACGAGATGGATGAACCTTAAAATGGACCTAAAGTGAACCTTTTTTTCGGGATCGACTTCCCAGGAGATCCCAGGTGATATATGGGAAATTGTAGATATCTGAAAAAAATGGTAATGCCAATGTGAACGACAATAAATGTCATTAACGCGGTGGAGCGGGAAATGAAGAGATCCCGGTGATAGAGGAAAGCGAATTTCTTCATGAAAAAAGTGAACGTGGATGGGAAGTTCTGTCGGATCGAGAATGATATATCGAAAGTTATGCGGTGAATTTTGTATGGCCCAATCAATTAAAAAAAAATTAACTCTTTACTACCCATCTCAGCATCACGCGACGCTCTCGGTGACAGGGACGGGGTGTGCTCTTGACTGCAAGCACTGCGGCCGAAAATATCTTGAAAACATGCTTGATGTTTCCACGCCAGAGAAGTTCCAAAAGGTTGTGTCTGAGCTTGAGAAAAAGGGAATAAAGGGAATTCTTCTCAGTGGTGGATGCGACTCTATGGGAAAGGTTCCTTTTACTCATCTATTGGACGAGATAAAAAAATTGACAGCTAGTTCCGACATGTTTATCAACGTACATACGGGCCAGATCGATCTGCGTGATGCCGAGGAACTCTACAATATGGGAATAAGGAACGTCTGCCTGGATGTCGTGGGGGGCCGGGTGGTAATAAAAAACGTTTACGGACTGGAAGTAGATGATCCCGGCAGTTCTCTCGAATCACTGATACGGGCGGGTTTTACGGATATAATACCGCATATCACGGTGGGACTTGATGGCGGAAAATTGAGCCATGAGATGAAGGCTTTGGAATTGGTAAAGGAGAAACTCGCCAGACCGGAGAAACTGGTATTCTTATCACTTATTCCAACCGAAGGAGCCGTCTTCCGGGAGGTTCGGGCTGTCTGTGCAGATGATATGTCGGTGCTCATTCGTAATGCAAAAGATATGTTTCCGGATGCAGAGTTGATACTGGGGTGCATGCGACCGCATTATTCGGGGGATGAAATAATGAAAATGATAGCTGTGGGTCTTAATGGAGTTGTGAATCCCTCGCGGAAGCTGGAGGAGGAGCTTCGGGGGGGGGGCAAATATAAAATAAAAAAAAGTACCAGTTGCTGTAGTTTTTGATTCTGCTTAGGTAACACGACTAGTGTCCACTTATCTCGGTATAATCATAGATACTGGAAATTGGACTTCCTATGGAATTCGCAGGAAATGCTGGGATACGGTCAAAAGGTACTTGTGGGGCAGTTCGTTCTGGAGTGACGGTTATTTCTTTGAATCGGTTGGCCGAGTCACAAGCGAAATGGTAGAATTTTATATTGAGAGGCAACAACGTAAACACTGGCAAGGAGAAGACTATGAATACTTCAATGCCAAGAAGATTGAAGGTCTAACCGGTCAAACTTCGTTGACAGAGTTTGCTTAGAATAAACGGACTACTCGCAAAACGCCAGCTCCTTTAGAGGCTGGTAGTTTACACATAAGCCGAGAAAACCATCTGAAAGACTTTTCACAGGACGAGGTTAACTTTGAAGATATTTTGGGAAATATAAAAGAAGTATTGGCAAGGATTCGTAAAGAAGGTCGGGAGCTGGGCGGAAAACACAACGAAATTGCTACAGAGATCAATGATGCATTTGATCGCCATTGGGATGAACTTTTTGTCCCAAACCCGATAGTTCACGGGAAAAAGGTCTCGTTCCGACGACATAATAACAGCTTGGAGAGTAGTCGTCGGAGAACAAGAAAGGCTGTACGAGAGCGTACCGGTAGATCCGAAACAAATCGAGAGATGGAACAGTTTGGGGACTTATTGGCAATTCTTTCGAACCTATGGAATAAGACATATCAAAAAGGGATTTTATATGATGTGAAGGACCTCGGGTGTACGTTAGGTCAGTTTGTGAATGAGCTTCCAGGACTCCGAAAGGAATATCGTAATGCAAGAAGAGGACCTGAGATACCAATTGCTGATGATAAGCGGATGTGTGTCCTGAAGGAGTTTATTCAGGCTTTGGAGGGTTCCAGCCTCCAAAATGACTTGCATTCTACACTTCAATCTATATTATGTACGGAGTACAAAGAAGAGGTTTCTGCAAAGGTATGATCAATCCAAGCCTATCTTGACGCTATGGTTACCTTGTTGCAATCACGGAGAAAAATTATTATCTATGTAGTCCGCTGGTGGTGATACCACAAATTTGCTTCATCGGAGGTAAAACCAAATTGGTGATGAGAAATGTCTGGAGGTCATTGGGATTATTGTGGACTCAGGATACGACGTTATCTTGAAGATATAGCGAGAGATAAGAGAGTAAGAGGCAGATTTACGCGGTTATCTACTATTTTGCTAGGGTTAGGAGACTTGCTCTATCAGATAGAGTACGATTTGGATTGAGATATATCCAATGATAGTTCTATTGAGGATGACAAAGGATGGGAAAGTGAAGCGATCGATAAACTGAAGCGATGTTTAGAAGGTGATGAGTGATGGGATATAGTGATTTTGTCTGGTGAGGTGATTAGGATATTATTAAATTCTGGAAAAGCGTTGATAATAGAAAAATTGGCACCGATTGAAAAAGAGTTGACAGGGATCAATAGGGGGGTTCAGGCAAAATGGTAAAAATCTGGATACACAAAACAGACACATTCGAAGCTGCTGAGAGATTTGATCGGAATTATTATCTATCAATGAGCAGGACAATGAGATTGGAGACGGTGCAGTTTTTAAGAGAAGCATATGCCAAAATGAAAAACGGGGGTGAAAATGAAAGTAGAAAAGGACTACGAAGAATTATTACGATTATTCAATAAATACAAAGTAAGGTACTGTATCATAGGTGCCTATGCAGTTGCCTTTCATGCCATACCACGATATACAAAAGATATGGACATATTAGTCGAACCGAGTATTGAAAATGGTAAAAGTATCGTGGGTGCCCTCAACGAATTTGGATTTGAAAGCTTAAACCTATCTGAGGAGGATTTTAGCCAAAGAGATAAGATCATTCACTTGGGATATGAACCGGTAAGAGTGGACATCATACCTTCAATTGATGGTTGCACTTTTAAAGAGGTATGGGATGGCAAAACGCTCGGAACTTATGGGAACGAGAAGGTTTATTTTATTGGGATAAACGAATTGACCAAAAACAAAAAGGCATCAAAGCGTAAACAGGACGAAGCAGATCTGGATATTTTATCAGGAGCAGATAGGAACTAGAAAATGACCGAAAAAATATTGAAAGTGGATGGCAAACCGGATGTCTGGAACAAGCTTTCCTGGAGCTCGGGTCTAAATGGAATCGCATAGTGACGAAAGGAAAATTGAGAGTCAATCAAGGAAGAAGGTGCGTAAAAAGAGGCGATACCCAAAAAAGAAGGATTCAGCATCTTCCAACCTCGTTTTCATAGGTGGCAAGAGCTTCAAAGCCAGCACTGATAACGAAAACTTGGAGAATATTCCTGACGATTTTGTACTTGTAACAAGCGGTATGAGATGGGAATGCTTGATGTGTGGCTGGTGTTGCAATGGGAACTGGCAGATAAATCTGACATGGAAAGAATATGACCGGTTGAACGACGTTTTACCAATAGAGACAGTTGTTTTACATGAACTTATGGGTGCTTCCCATCCATACTTCAGGATAAACGGGAGATGCCCGGTTCACGATAAGGAAAACCGCAAATGCGCCATTTATGATAAGAAGTGTTACACGTGCAATGCTTTTCCGTTCCTTGTAACGCTTAAAAGGGAGCTGCACATCTGCAAATCGTGTGAAGGGTTCGGTCAAGGCCCTCTTATTGATATCGATAAGAAGATCGCCGAACTTTTGAAGTTAAAACAAGAAGCTGGAATGAACGTATCGATCTATAACAATAAATAAGAAACCAAATCGCCACAGCCATTTGCTTTGATACGTCAATGGGTCTCTACAATTTCATATTTCTCATCTCACCCCGCAAAGTATCTATGAAATCCTCTTGGGATTCAACCTCTTCCGACGTGTCGTCCAAGTCCAGAAGATCCGCGAATTCCAGGTCAATGTCCCCCTTTCCGACCTCTTTAGGTATATTAAGTCCGTCATTAGCTTCCTTTCCTTTTTCCGCCCCTTCCTCGTCGATGGTTTTTTCAAGCTTCGAAACCAGTTCCTGAATTGACCGTTTTCTTTTCTTTTTAGGTGTGGTCTTTTTTTCTTCAGTGATCTCCACTTCTTCATCCTCTATAGGTTCCACAGCAAGTGCCTCCACGATTATCGGCTCATAAACTTCTTCGGGGGACGGATCGGTTTTTCCTTTTCGCCATCTCACGATTATTACCAGTATAATCAGGATGACTCCAGCCCCTAGGAGGATGTATAACTTATCGGTGCTGCTAAAGGAAGCTAATCCCTCTCCTTTTCCCCCATCCTCCACCATCACCATGATTGAGACACGATTGTTATCTTCATTGGATTCTGTGATGATGTACTCCGAATCTACTTCGATTCTTATCGTATGTTTTCCGCTTTCAGCGCTGTCGAGATCGAGTTTTATCAAATATTCTTCACTATCCCCGGCACCGATCACATCTTCTATGAGGCGGGTTGCGTAAACTATCTCGGCCCGCGAAGTGGGGTCGTGAATTTTTACCTTGAATGGAATAACAATGTCGACGCCGCCCGGATTCTTAAGTACGACCTTAATGTAAGCTTCCCCCCCCGTTGTCAACGATGTGAGATTATCGGATGAATCCGGTGAATCCACAATTAATACCTCTTCTATGAGAATATCTGGTCTAAGATCGAGTTCCCTCGTGGCGATATTATTTTCTTCATTTGCGTCCCGTAATTCGTTGTTGGGGTCCAAGGAGACCCTGAACTCGTATACTCCAAACACCGTTAAGTTGATGTTGAAATTTACAATACCGTAGGAATCTTTCTCGATGGGATCCATCGTCATTTCCATTGCGGAAATTTCCATAGTGTTCAATTCCTCAAGCACAACTTGGAATTCGGGCGAGTCGAAGGTGCCGTTGTTGTATAGTCGGGCGGATATGATTATTTTGTCATTCAACTGTGGATTCTTTGGTGTAAAGGAGATATCGCCCTCGGAAATGCTTAAATCAGGTTTGCCCACCTCGAGAATGAATATCAGTTTTTTTTCAATATTAGAAGAGTTCGATACCACTTCGAGAGAGATCTCGAATATACCAGCTGTGTTGGTTTTTACCTCGATGCTTATGTTCCGTCGGGACGTCTCTCCCGCACCGAGAGTGAAATATCGATCATACTCAGTATTAAGTTTCGGGCTCACCGTTACGGAGACTGAGAAGGAATCCTCCACATCCCCGGAATTAATAATATCGTATTGAAAGATAGTTTCAGTTGTCTTCGATGGTGTCATGAGAACCTTGTTCGTTTCTTTTGGAGTTAGAATGAAACCTGCGGATACGTTTATCCGGATCACCGCAGTTAGAGTCTGTTTCAAGCTCGGCTCATTTTCAAGACTCCCGGTAATGGTCACCTCTGCCACGACCCCAATCAGATTCTTATCGTCAGGGACTTCCACTAATAGGGTGACCTCTTTGCTGGTTTTCGCTTCCAGGGTCACGATATCTTCGGATAGTACCGCATTCCACCATAGTATATTATCATCATTATCTCGTATTTCAATGTCACCGAATTCTATGACATTTCTTTCGTCCATATCATTAATGACATTAATATTGAACATAGAGGTATTACCCGGGGGAACTGTGATGTCGGATGAGGACCGGAATGCCAGTGTGAAAGTATTCGAGGAACCCTGTTCGAGAATGATGGTCCTTACGATTCCCTTATCCTCAGAGTAAGCATAAATCGTAATGGTATCGCTCTCGTTCCCCGATGTAGCGAACAATCGGATCTCGTCCCCTTCGGAATACCCGTGGCCCAGGTCTTTTAGATCAACGAAATACCAACCGGAGCTATCGGCCGTGATGACGATTTCTTCAGTAGTTTTTACATTCAACACACTTATACTGGCCCCTGAGGCTATGGTCAGGTCACTCTTGTGGACGTACCCTTCGATGGTGTATGATGCTTCCCCGGGATCATCGTCTATTATTGTCAGCAGATCACTGAAATAATTGTTGGAATTGTTCATCTCTTTAATGAGATCATCGGGGTCCACGGTAACGTTAAACTTGGACTCACCCTCCCCGAACCGATGAGCGATCTCTGCATATCTTATCTGACCAGGCTCGAAAGAGCCCAGGTTGTTACGGTCGATTATTAGCTCGTCATCCACTTTTATATAGAGATTGCAGGCGGCAGCCTTTTTCATTCCTCGGTTATTTATGGTAACGTTGATTAGAGAATCTTCCCCGGCAACTATATGCGTATTCTCATTATCCACTATGATCCCATCGCGTCTCTTTAGGTCCACTTTCACTATCTCCAGGTCCGGTAGTGCTTCACGGACATCCACAATGATACTTACCTGATTGTTTTCTTCATCGATCTCCGAGATATTGTTGTTGAGATCAACTATAACAGTGATCTCCTTTTCACCCTTCTCTCCGGGAATCCATCTCACCGTAGCCTGCCTGGTGTCCCCTTCGGGTATCGAATCCAATGTATCGTTTCCGATCAGTTTTGCTTCCTCTAAGAATCTAACATCCACTTCTCCGGTTTCGTCTTTGCCCAGATTGTGTATTATTGCGATTACCCCCACTTCAACACCGTCATATATCATAGTTTCAGTGAAAGTGATATCCGTGCCGTTCAACGTAAGGTCTACCTCTTTGTTCGATAATACGAATCCTTCGAGAGAGATGTCCAAGAAACCGTCACCATCGAACTCCCCTGCTGCGGGTGAGGACGATATAACTCCGTTCTGGGGAGCGATCTCCCACAATCTTTTCCCGAGTTTACCGTCAATAGCTATGATCGTGTTCGTGGTGGCAAACACTACATCGGCCTTCTCGTCCCGGTTGACGTGAGCTAGTAAAGGGGATGCCACGGTTGCTTCGATGGTCGCGGTCTCGTTCTTGGTGAACTCCCACAGCAATGATCCACCGTTATCCAGAAGGTACGCGTGCGATTCAAGGCGGTTGGGAAACAGGGCGGCTTTCCAGGAGACCACGGCGATTTCAGAAAGAAGGTCACCGTCAACATCGGCCAATGCCGGGGACGAATCGAACTGACCCTCGGCTTCGAAAGGAGCCAACCACAGTTCGTCCCCGTCTTTCGAGAATAACCTGACGTGCCCGTTTCCATTCTCAAAGGGGGTTAATATCACTATTTCATCTCCGTCATGGACCAGATTGATCTCGCCCACTGCTGGAGATGGCAGAAAGGTCACGGGTCCGTTCGAGGGTATCGATGAAATGGGGATCGTCCGATTCCACGCCGTATTCCCGTTATGGTCTATCATGTATATGTTCAATATGGAGCCGTCCCGGCTAGTGATGACCGATCTCAGATCATTCGGTGTGTAATGGAAAAGCACGGGCGGGCTTACTCTATTTCCTTCCAACCTGTCGTAATCGTAAAGGACATTTTGATTGTAGATGTCGAGAGCGATTAGGTGCATACCCATGGTCAACAGCAGGTCTTCTCGCCCGTCGTTGTTAATATCCCCGATAGCTGGCGAAGACTCCCCTGTATTTCCATCGTAGGAATATTCATATCTTTTTTCCAGGACTTGGTTTTCTTCTTTCCAATGATAAGCGGAATCGTTGTATGTGATATTGGGTTCAAAAATGTAAAGAGACCCAGTTCCCAGTAAATTATTGTCAGTAACTATGGCTATCTCCATTTTACCATTCTTGTTGAAATCTTCGATGGCAGGGGCGGCACTGACTATATCGCCTAGAGAGCTTTCGTTGATATTCTCAATATTCATCACCCACATATCTTCTCCTGTTGCCCCATCCACCACATATAAATAGGCGCCTGTCGTGTACACGACATGTTGATGCCCAGATGGCGCCGGACCCTGAATGTTTGGCGAAAAATCTCCCACAACTGTTGCCCACGAGAGGGCGTCGATATCATTATCCCATTTTACCTTTACTTCTCCGATACCCCTGGTTGTCATAGGTAGGTAATGACTGTGTTTCATATCTCTACCAAGTACGGGCCAATCGTGTTCAATTATGGAACGCTCTTCACTTTCTCGAATCCGCTCCCCTGCGGTACCATCCACTGTGTGAAGGGTAAAAGCACATTCAACCCTGTCTTCATTATGGTCACGAACCTGAAGGCCGAGAGCAGGAAGACCTAGGATCAATACGACTAATACGGCAAACTCCTTTCCGTTAAAGGGTGTCATATTCTCATTTCCTCTTCTAAATAATATATAAATTGATTGTAGTTTAATAGTAGATAAATATTACTGGTTAATTTCTCGGATTTTCTTAAAGCAGGGGGATTTACCTGGAACGATATGCTTTTAGAAGCATTTTTTTAAAGGGAATAGGACTCTGTATCCTGAAAAATCTATGGATCTATACGGGTGACCGAGAGCCAAAGATTAACGCCAACATCTTTTTATAAATAATTCATGTTCACCTCATTCCTCCCGGCGGAATGATTATGACACTGATAATATGCGAGAAGAACATTGCGGCAGAAAGGATATCCCGAATACTGTCCGGTAACAATATGAAGATGACCCGGAAATACAATCGACCCTATTATTCCTTTTCAAAATCCGGGGAAGATTACGACGTTATTGGTCTTAGAGGTCATATCGTTTCCCTCGATTATCCCCCGAAATATAATAACTGGCAGGCAGTGGATCCTAAAGATCTTATACAGGTCGAAACCGAAACGGTTAACAGGGAAATAAGCATCATAAAGGCCTTAAAGACTCTTGTAAAGGCGCATGACAATGTCATAATTGCCACGGATTTTGACCGGGAAGGTGAATTGATCGGGACGGAAGCCCTTGATATCATCAACAGGGATGGTCTCGATGTAAAGCGAGTCCGTTTTTCATCGCTTACCAAGGACGAGATACTGACGGCATTTACTCAACTAGGCGAGATTGATCGGAATCTTGCCAATGCAGCATATACCAGACAACACTTGGATCTGGTATGGGGTGCCTCACTGACAAGATTTATATCTTTGGCGTCGGAACGTCTGGGATATGATTTTCTCTCCATCGGTAGGGTCCAGACGCCGACGCTGGCATTGCTTGTGAACCTTGAAAGACAGATCGAAGCTTTCGTCCCGGAGAAGTATGTATTGATCAAAGCGGAACTGAAAAAGAATTTCTCATTCCTGGCGAAGTATAAAAAGGGGAAATTCAATGACCGGGAGGAAGCTGAAAGAATCCTCCGAAAGATCGAGGGTGAAGAAAAGGCCAATGTGATAAAGGCTGTGGGGAGAAAATCGACACAACGGCCACCAGCGCCCTTCAATACCACTTCCTTTTTAAAGGATGCTACAAAGCTGGGACTAACAGCTTCCAAGGCCATGTCCGTTGCCGAGGATATTTACACGCGCGGTTTCATAAGCTATCCAAGAACCGATAACACGGTTTATCCAAAAAGTCTTGATCTTGGTTCCATTCTTGAGTTATTCGGGTCTCGAGAGATATACGGAGAGTTCGCCCGTGAGATACTGTCTCGGGGTAAGCTTCATCCCACCAGGGGTAAGAAGGAAGCGACGGATCATCCTCCCATACATCCTACGAACTGTCCAAAAGAGGGCGAATTGAGCGGAGACCCAAAAAGGATCTTCAATCTCGTGGTCAGAAGATTCTTTGCCACCCTTGGTGAGAACTGTATTGTGAATAACGGAACTGTGGACCTGGACATCTCGAAGGAAATATTTGTCGCCAAATCCCTGGCCATTATCAGTTCCGGGTGGAGAAAATACTACACGTTCAATGGGATAACTGAAAAAAAGCTTCCGGAGATGAAAGCCGGCGATATTGTGGATATTATCAAGATATTCAAAGAGGAGAAAGAAACCAAACCGCCATCTAGATATTCCCAAGGGTCGTTAATCTCCGAAATGGACAAACTTGAACTGGGAACCAAGTCCACCCGCCATGAGATAATCAAAAAGTTAGTGGATCGTGAATTCGTGATATCCACACCTCTGGGACCGACACTTTCTGGTAAGGCGGTCATTGAGGCTATGGAGAAGTACTCAAAACCAATTACTCTCCCGGACATGACAAAGCAGCTGGAGATCGACATGAACCTGATTGCCGAAGGGAAGATGGACCCGAATGACGTTTCAAGAGAATCCCGTAAAATGCTCACGGAGATATTCAAGGTGCTGGAGGAGAACCGGACGAAGATCGGCGACAGCATCAAGAAGGCCCTTCAGGACCAGAAAATCCTGGGAGTATGCCCAAGTTGCGGTAATGATTTGGCTATCAGGGAATCAAGACGAGGCAAAAGATTTGCCGCTTGCGGTGGTTATCCCAAGTGCAGGAATTCATATCCATTACCACAAAGGGGACGTATTTTGATCCTTGGCGAAAAATGCCCCGTTTGCCAGGCACCGAAAATTAAGGTGATTACAAAGGGGAGGAAGCCCTGGATTATCTGTATCAATATGGGTTGTGAGCATAACAAACAATAATTATTGAAGTTTTCAAAAATTATACCTCTATGGCGGCTGATATTGGGTTATTGGACTGAGAAGCAATTTCGAAAATTAGCGAGGGTGAATAAGCACCCTGTCATTTTTTATATAAAAAAGCGTTCTATCACACCCATGGAGGGTATAACGATAAATGGCTCGTTCGGGGAAGGTGGAGGACAGATACTGAGAATGTCATTAGTGTTCTCGGCGGTTACGGGTAGGCCTTTCCGGATAGTGAATATTAGAGCTAATCGTCCCAATCCCGGTCTCAGAAGGCAGCACTTGGGATGTGTAGAGCTGGCGGCCCAGATGACTGGGGCTGAAAATACTGAGGTGAAAGTTGGTACCCCCGAACTATCTTTCGTACCGGGAAAGCCGAGAAGTGGAACTTTTATTACGGACATTGGAGCAGGCAGTATCACTCTTCTCGCATCTGTATTCCTCCCGATTGCTATGGTTTCTGAGGGTGTCTGTCGTCTAGTTGCAAAGGGAGGTACAGACGTACCCTTCGCTCCCACTTCCTCTTACTTCGAGCATGCTTTTCTACCATTAGCTTCCAGATTATTCTCCCAGTTGGAATGGCGGATCGCAGAAAAAGGCTTTTTCCCAAAAGGAAAAGGAGAAGCGCACTTTTTGGCTGAAGGAAAAGCAACACTCCCTCATCTCTCTTTTCTGGACAAGGGTGATCATAAGGGAACCTCGTTGTATATAGGCACCACAAATCTTCCTGGCCACATTTCTCGACGATTATGTTCATCTTTCCAAAATGAGTTTGGGGCAAGATCATTGGGATTCTCCGAAGATATTAGATTTATTGTGGATAACAACCCGTCTCCCGACCCTTGGCGCGTCGGTGTGAGCGCATGCTCTGTTTCGGAATTTGACAGAGGCGTTATCGCAAGATCCCTGTGTGGTAAAAGGGGCATTCCGTCAGAACGAATTGGAAAAAAATTGGCTAGTGAACATCTGCAACAGGTCGAACAGCCTTGCGTTGATTCGTTTTTGGCGGATCAATTGCTTCCGTATATCGCATTATTGGGCGGGGAAATTTCTGTTAGGGAGCCCACCAAGCATTTCCTTACCGGTCTACAGGTCTCAGAGAAGTTTCTAGGCAAGGATTACACAAAAAAAACGGAAGGGGAAATACACTATTATTCATTTCGGCCGTGGTACCGTAGCGGTGAATCGAAAAGAAAAAATTAATAACCTTTTCAAGAATTGTATCTATCCATAGTTAAGGGTGATTGTTTGACAGAAAACACAGTTGGAAATAAGAATTCACAAGATAGGTTTTACGGGATGAAGAAGGAGAGATTGACTTTCCTTGATTTTCTAAAGAGCGGTAAAGGCTGTCTGGTGGTCAAGGGATTTACGGGAGCCGGTAAAAGCTCTCTTATCGAGAATGTGCTGGGCAAATATCTAATGGCTGGCAGAGCAGTGAATGGCGTATACCGAGCGGATGGGATAGGTATGGAATGTGAACCCCTGGTTGAATCCTTTACCGATCTAGTGGCAAATCTTACCCAGGGCCAGACTGACGAAGTAAAGGCAAAACGCCGAAAGATTCTGGTTGCTTCAACCAGAAGGATCCGAAAAGGAGAACGGGAGGCAACCATCGTACTACTTCATGATATATACTCAAGGTTGAGGACTCGATTGGGGGAAAGCTTTGACTCCGAGTTCTATGGATTTTTGAACATTCAACCCAAGGACGAAGACGGTGTCATTATGACACTTCCGGAGCCGGATGACTATCAGAAGAACCATCAACAGGTATTCATAAACGCAGCGGTCCATTTGGTGGAAAACATTGCCGGTTATTTGAAACGTTCGAAAATGAAGTTTGTTCTCTACTTTCCCAGAGCCCAAAACATATTATTCAAGGCTCTTGCCAATGTGGCTAATGTTGTCTCGAGATCGCTTGATAATGTTTATTTCATCATGGTATTCGATGCAGAGGACAGCGCGACGGAGAAGATCAACTTTGCAGCAGCCCTTCAGAACAGCAGGCTGATGGAACTAAGCGGAGTCGATTCCGGATGCATCTCTAACTGGTATTCTGCCCTCAAAGATAAGAAGCCATCCAAGGAAGAAATTTCCGAATTCCTGACTATCTCTCAAAAGAATGCCTTTTATCTTGGTTTTCTGATGGAAAACCCGGAAATATTGAAGAGAACGGAAGGAAAGGTGGGGCCAGAGATATACGCTGGTTTCATACGTAGGAAAATTGAGCAAAAAGGTAAGAAGTTCACCAGGTTCATGGAGCAGTATTCCTTGCTTCTCCGAATACCTGATATTACTGAAATGACCGCGATTTTCCCATTTTCTGATGAAGAACTAGGCGTTCTAATGGAAAAGGCAGAGTCCGAGGGCATACTGGTCGAAAATGGGTATTTTTCCCATCCGTTGATCAAAAAACACCTGGCCGAATCCATCGATGATGAACGGAGGAAGGCTTACTACCTTAACTTGGGTGAATATTATGAGGAAATATTCAGGAACGAGACGGACAAGGAAAAGAAATTCGATTTCAAGCTGATGTGGAGTATCTGCCATCACTATTTCCACTCCAGTGAGAGGGAGAAGTCCTATTCCTACAATACGTTCATGGCACAGGAGGGATTCTTGTCGGGTAGCTCCGATGTGGCAATGATAGGATACGAAAGAGCGCTCTCTGACGCCATGCTGCTGGGGAACGATGAGTATCGCATATCAGTGATAGAAAAGCTCGTAAAGGTGCTCGAAAAGAATCAGCGCTGGGTGAAGGCACTGGAACTTCACAATATGCTGGTTGACCATTTTACCTCGGCAGGAGATGTTGACAATAAATGCATCGCCCTTCAACGAATGGCAGCCATTTACCAGTTCATGGGTGATTTCGACAGTTCATTGAAATACTACAATCAGACACTTCGGATCTACAAGAAGAACGAGGAGAAGGAGAATATAGCCAACACCCTGATGAACATTGGAACCCTCTACCAGATAAAGGAGGACTTTGAGGACGCCATTAAGAATTATTCGGACGCCAAGGACCTTTTCGAGGAATCCGATAACAAGAAAATGACTGCAATGGTGCATCACAAACTGGCATCTATATACCACTTGGACTACAAATACACGAAGGCATTGGGCCATTACAACAAATCACAGAAGATATTCAAGGAGATAAAGGACAAGAACGGGTACGGGGAGACGCTGCACCAGATGGCAAATATCCATTTTCTAAAGAAGAAATACGAAAGTGCTGCAAAATACTATGGGAAAAGTCTGGAGATTTTGGAAGAGGTTGATTCGAAAAAGGGTGTTGCCGAGATCTATTTCCAGATGGGAGTGATGGCCACCAAAGAGAAAAAATACCAGGAATCTCTGGAGCGTTTCAATAAATCGCTGAACATCTTTCGGGAAATCTCTGATATAGGCAACATCACGAACACAATACGAACTCTTGGAGACACGTACAACGAAATAGCGAAGAAGCAGATCGGGGACAAGAAGATAAAATCAGCAAAGGAGACGCTTAAGGGAGCGATCAATATTTTTACCCAGATCGGTGACAAGGATGGGATCGAGGAGGCCAATTTCCTTCTTGAGGACGCGGTTGAGATTGAAGGTGGAAAGAAGACTGTGGATGAGTTCAAGAGTTCATGGGCTTAGGTGCCTATTTCGGCATCACCATGGTAAATCGGTTCAATAAGCAGTGATTCGAATGTATGAGGAACAAAAGAGACCACTGGGATCGGATGAGAGGAAATTGGGGCCGATTATCCTTGCCCACGGTGTCCTTGGCTTTAACAGGATATTCTTCATCCGCTATTTCAACGGTGTTCTAAGCCAACTCCACGAAAGCGGTTACGAGGCATATTCCAACAAGGTGAGCAAGGCCGGAAGCATAGCGAAACGCGCAAATGAGCTGAAAGAAACAATCCTTGGTATTCCCGAACTGTCCGACAGGCTGAAAGCTTTGGAAAATAGGAATTCAGGGTCCAATATGGGCAGCTCAAGAGTTCCCGGCCTCAATATAATCGCTCACAGTATGGGTGGTCTGGATGCGAGATACATGATCTCCCGGCTGGGGATGGCCCCCTACGTGGACTCTCTCACAACCATCAGTACACCGCATACCCATGACCCCGTTATCGATCTCATACCATCGGCGTTTGGTGAGGAATTGAAGGTAATTGATATCCTAAAAAAACTTTTCATCGACATGGAAGCCTTCGGAGACCTAACAACAACGTCCATCCAGGAGTTCAATGAGAACACACCTGATGCTCCGGGTGTGAAATATTTTTCGTACGCCGGTGCCAAGAAATATATCCACCGGAGGGAGTTTTTCCACACGTCCTTCCAGTACCTGACAGAGAATTTCGGTCCCAACGACGGACTTGTTACCGTGGAAGGATCGAAATGGGGGAAATATATCCGGACCATCGACGCCGACCATCTGGAACAGATCGGCTGGGGGAATTTTATCAATATACCCGAGAACCTGAAGGTGCCGGAGAAACTTCGAAAGCTTTCCCTGAAATTCATCAGACGGTTCAACGACGGTTATTTCGACCACCTGTCGTTCTACGTCGAGATCGCGGAGATGTTGTCCAAGGAGACCCGATGATTCCCATTAATGGGAACGATTCATTCTATCGGAAATCCTTTTATATTGAGAATGAGTTATATAAAAATCGATTTTTCTTGCCGAGGTGAAAGGTAAATGAGAATAATACAAAGGATCAGCGCTATAACTATCTTGTTCATTTTGGTTGCGGGCAGCATGTTATTCCTTGTACAGGCACCCGGGAAGGGCAATGCATCCGGAGCCGGGATTCCTGGCAAACTGGAGTTCGGCCAACCAGCACCCGATTCGATCTTCCCCCTGTACGGAACCATGCAAATCGAATGGGCTCCCGTCGCCGATGTAGACTGGTACCGAATCGAATGGACTGACAACCCCGACCAAAGGGGAGATAACGGCAATTATTCTCAGATCAGAGGGGCCGAGGGAAGAGTTGATGGGACAAATCATTCCTTGGACCTGAATGATGCCAATTTTGAGGAAGGATGGTGGTTCTTTCACGTCTTCGGGGTACAGGATGGAAACAATAATGGAGTTCCCGAGGATTGGACCGAGTGGAGTGACGATGTTCGCTTTGCCGTGGATAACAAGCCGCCCACGATAACTCTCAATTACCCGCAGCAGGATCACCTACACCAGAGTAACATGATAACTTTGGCGGGAACCGCCAATGACAATTTCGGAATAAAGGAGATCGTTTACCAGTTGGACGGATCGGGGGAAACCATATCCTATCAAGACAAACCCACCGATATTAACTGGAATTCACAAGAGATCGGCATCGGATCAGGCGAACATACTTTTGAGGTGAAGGCGGTGGATTGGGCAGGAAGAGAGAGCAACACGGTACAGAGCCGGTTCAGCGTGGATCTCGAAGACCCCGTGATATCCATCAATGTACCGGACAACGATCAGGTGTTCTACGAGGGAAGACATATCTCTTTTGGAGGAACGGCTTCTGACGATAACAAAATTATGGAAATGAGATATTGGTTCAACAATGAAGGACCATTTCAAACTAATATTCCCGGGGGAGATGGGAGCGATGGGAACAATGAATGGAACTTGGAGGCCGATCTACAGGACGGAGCGAACATCTTCAGTATAATGGCAACGGACAAGGCAGACCGAAGCTCTGAAAATAATATAACCGTATACTACGATTCGGACAACCCCCGAGTTGAGATCACGGATTATCAGAATCCCGACGGGGGAGATGGGTGGCACGCGGAGAAAAAGGATTTTGGTGACGGTATGGATTGGTACTTGATCGACGGATCGAGTTATGAAGGCGACCTTGTGGGCTACGTCGAAGATTCATGCGGCGTTGAGAAGTTGGAATGGACGAGATATAACGAAAACCAGGAACACGAAGAAGATTCGCAGGAATTTGAAATCGTTGGAGATAGTTTACCCACTTTCAACTCTAGGGTCGATTGGAAGACGAGCCTGAACTTCGAAGGCGATGGAATATACGAGATCGTGGTAATGGCCGAAGACCGGACTAATGATAAACAGGGAGATGACAAGGTCAGGTTCGTGTCCGACAGTCAGAATCCCGAGATAGAATCACTCCAAACGGAGGACAACCAATTCGTGATCCAGGAAAATCCCTTGAGCTTCGGTCTCCAGGTTAATGATAACGTCGGAATAGTATTGGCGCAATACAAGATAGATGACGGCGACTGGGTGGAGTATTTCAAATATGATCCGAACCAGGGAGCGCCCCCGAAAGACCATTATCAGGATATGGAAGTGGATATTCCCGATGGCCAGCATGGCATGGAGCTCATGATAATTGACATTGGAGGACATGATACCTCTGTTTCGTACACTGTAATACTGGACACAGAGGAACCGTCGGTTCAGATAAACGAGCCGAGTGAGAACGATTTCATAGATAGTCTCGATTTCAATATCCAGGGGAGTGCTGAGGATGATTCCGGGCAGATAGATAGGGTGGAAATAAGGTTCCTGCGGCCCTGGGAGGAAGGAAATACCGATCCTGAGGGTATGTGGATGAGTGTGGAGGGTAAGAAGGACTGGAATTTCGATTGGAAATCGCAAGATGGGGGTCAATGGGTGATACAGGCGAGAAGTGTCGATAAGATCGGACAAATTAGTGAGGTCTTATCGGTCCATGTCAGTTTACCAGGCGAAACTCCCAATCAGGAAGACCTTCAAAATGAGGGTGAGGAGGGTTCTGATTCTAGTGAACTGATATTGGGCATAGCTGTAGGTCTGGTCATCGTAATCGTGATGTTCTTAATTTTCATCAGTACATCCAAGGGTGTCACGAAAGCGGAAAAAGAGTTGAAAAGGCTGGAGGATGTGCTAGAAGAGAAAAAGGCAAAAAAAGAATGATCGCTCGATTTCTTATCTGAAATATTCACGTGAAGGGAGAACTTTTTCCCCTGAATGAAATTTCCATGTTTGTCTTAATCATAGGGAAAAAACCTATTTGATATTCGGGCGCTCAAGAGAGATCACCAGCAGTTCGTCCTTTTTTCATCTCATTGAACACATTGGTGAACTCACGTTCTAGCTCATTTAACCGGTCCACCGAATGTGCTTCCACCGTTATTCTCACCTTTGGCTGTGTGTTCGAACACCTGATCAATCCCCACCCGTCGGGATATGTGATCCTGGCACCATCGATGGTGCTGACCTCGAGGTTCAGATGTTCCAGGGCCTTGTAATGCTTCACCACGTCCTCTATCACGTCGAACTTGATCCCATCGTCGCAGTCATGGGCCTTTTCTGTCTTGGGATATGAAGGGATCTCATGGGCCAGATCACCTAAGGTCGAGGTACCATTGGAGATAAGTTCCAATAGTATCATGCTGGTTAAGAGCGGATCATCGAAAGAATAATCGAAAGGAATGAAAAAATGAGCGCTGTCCTCGGCTGCGAAAGCCGCCTTGTACTCCTTTATCGCTTCCGCGACGAATACATCCCCCACCCTGATGGTAATCACCTCTCCGCCCGATCGCTCGATCTCCTCCTTCACTATCATTGAACCGGAGACTGTGGTTATCACGGGTCCCTCATGTTCCTTTATGATCATGCGGCCCAGCATAACCGCGACCTTCTCCACTTGTACCACCCTGCCGCCCTCGTCCACGAATACACATCTGTCGGCATCACCATCATAACCGATACCGAGGTCCGCTCCCGATTTTACTACCATATCGCAAAGATCCACGAGATTTTCCGCGCTGGGCTCGGAGGGTCTTCCCGGAAATGTACCATCCACCTGCGAGTTGATCGTTATAACATTCATACCAAGCCGTTTGAAGATACGGGGGGCGGTGAGGGTCCCAACACCATTGCCGGGATCGATCACAACGGTAAGTTTTTTTTTGTATGAGCAATGTCTCGATATGAAATCCAGATAATCCTCGATCACCACATTGCTGTCTTCGTGGGAAACATGACCTAATGAGTCCCAATCCGCTTTTTTGAACCGATCCCCCAGGTAAATGTCTCGTATCTCATTGTTTCCACCGGTGTATCCGGTGCCGTCGGGGTGTCTGAATCGTATCCCGTTGTATTGTGCGGGATTATGGGAAGCAGTAATGTATACACCTGCAGTGAAATCGTTCTTCCATGTCCAGTAATTGGCTGTCGGAATCGGTAGGAGACCTAGGGATACTACATGGACACCTGTAGACACGATACCGGAAATAAGAGCCTGCTCCATGGCGATGCTAGATGTTCTGCCATCCCTTCCAAGACTGACCTTACCAGTGCCACCAAGATAGGTTCCAAACGCCATTCCTATCCTTGCCACTATTATTGGGTCTAGCTCTTCATTGTAGATTCCCCTGATGTCATATGCCCTAAAAATGTTGTTCATTGCCATTCACCTTATTGCTTTAATAAGAAATAATTTCCATCGCTCCGAGGTATTCCCTCCACAATCTTCCTTACCCGTTCCACCCTCACGACTCAAGATCCCAGTTTAACATTTTCTCAATCATGATCCTTGGCTTTAGATTAAATTCGTTAGATTTTTCCAATTCGGCCTGTTCGATATCAAGAGAAATTAAACCGTCGGTTGTATCAAACAGTTCCTCCATCTCTCTTTTGAAAAACTCGTTTTCTTCGATGTGGGGGAAATCCTGAAAGAGAAACTCAAGAGATCCAGCAATAGTAGACAATTTTTCCTCAAATAACCTTTCACCCAATCCCATAAAGGAACTCGGGCGCAATCCCTTCGAATGAGATAGCAGACCCTTGATTTCCAACGTTTCCGCCCGCGACCGGATATCCAGCGAACGTCGGATCATTTCTTCGTTATCCGGAATCCCACCCTTACTTTCACAGAAATGGGTGATCATATCACGTTTAACATTTTCACTGCATATTTTACGGATACAATTCATGCAGTGGTCTTTCTCCGGATCTAATGGTTCAATTTCGTTTTGCGCGCCATATCGGTACGACAAATAAGGATTTTTCCTAAGGAACTCAAGTGTTTCTTTCTCCCTATCGGAAATTCGAAATTCATTGTTGCAGATGGAACATCTCTGCCAGGTCCCCTCTTGGTGACTGCTGACATTTAGTTCCGGATAATTGGACTCGAACATGTTACCGGTACCGTTATCATGCTTGTGATATTATAAATCTTTGGGTTGGACATGCTTTCAAGAATTTCAAGATATTATTATTGCATCATTTACTAGTCCAAACAATGCTGGATGTGATTGAAAATTCAAGAACGAAACTTCCCGACCTGATTTATTATATGAACTGAACTGGGTCGGGGGAAAATATTTAAAATATCAGCATATTAATATAATATGAATGCTGTACCAATTACTATAAATAGAATTCCAGCCTAATATTATTCCTCTATCAGCTATTACATTCGTTCTCAAAGGAAAACCAACAAGGAACTCTGAGAAAATGAGAAATATCGAGTACTTTGACAAACAGAGGGGACTGATAAACCTCCTGCTTTTCATAGAGAAAAATGGGAAAGCAAACATCTCCGGGATACGGAACAAGGGAAAGATCAATTTTGGTATCGCCTACAAATGCTTGAAGATCATGGGTGATATGGGGCTTCTAACGGTGGATGAGGAAGGATTTAATAAATTATCTAGGGGTTATAAGGCCAAACATTATCATCTAACGGAAAAAGGTAAAAAAGTGGCGGCTGTCTTCAATGAGATCGAGAATGGGTATGACCGTTCATGCAAGATTGAACACTTTGACAACCAGACGGGGCTAATAAAGCTGGTGCTTTTTCTCTTCAAGAATAATAAAGCTTATGTTACCGAGATCCAGAAGCGGGGAAAGATCAACACAGCTCCTGAGTGCCTGTATCTGTTGGATAACTGGGGATTCATTGAGACCAAACAGGAATATTCCGCGAAAAGTAGGCGACGATTGAGAACGAATCACTATTCCCTAACGAAAAATGGTATGGAAGTTGCAAAGAAACTCAGGGTGATTGAGAATATCGTGGAGAACTGACATCTTTTTTTTACCTGAGATCGTCCATGGTTCAGACCCATACGCCGGAATGTCCCTTCGACTAAATCGATTCGAATATTTTACCTTTACTTGCATGTGAAGCGTATCGCTTTCACATGCAAGAAAAGACTCTGTCCTACATGTAGCCAATGGTCCAACCGCAGCTTTGCGATCGGTTTTATTCAACGAATGTTACCAGTAACTCATAGGCATATGACGATGAGTATGCCAAGAATGCTCTGGGTAATTTTCCATGAAAATCCTAAGCTTCAGAAATTGCATATAAAGGCAGCTTACACCACTATTCGGCAGGCAATGTGTACATATCTTCCAGTGAATATCATGCCTGGGGCAGCGTGTGTTCTCCATAACTTTGGAAGAGATTTAAAGAAGAATTGTCATGTGCATACAATTGTAACAGAGGGGGGAATGTATGAAGGTAAGTGGTATCGTTTTACTTTTTTTCCATTTGTAAAATTGGGTAAAATCCATACTACCATAAACGAGATGTGGCGGGATAATGTATTAGAAATTCTGCGTGTATCCCTTCCCAGAACCGAAAAGAACGCAATGTTCCTCGGTGGTGTTCAAAGGAAATATCCCAAGAGCTTCATTCTCACGACACCCGTACCATCATAAGGTGAATGGTGTTGGTGATGGTTATTAGACCCCGAGCTAGGTGGTGGAAAAAATAAAAAAAAAGGAAGAGCGAACTCTTCCTTCATGGAAAAGAGGAGTCCCAATGGCTCGTCTTTACTTTATCTGCTCTTCGAAAAGCTGTCTTTTTCCGGCTCTCAGCTCGAAATAGTAACCAGGCTCGGCAAATCCCGGCGAATCGGTGCTGCCGTCGTCGTCCATGTGCTCGAAACTCTTTATCACGAATCTGTCGCCTATGGATAATTTACCGTCGTGGTCGCCGTCACGGAAGCTGATAA
>Ga0187827_10002975_pt1 | contig 22471 bp, 15 predicted proteins | sample ETNtaG_39_FD_167969 | JGI IMG/M metagenome (GOLD analysis project Ga0187827, IMG submission 167969) | Marine microbial and viral communities from oxygen minimum zone, Eastern Pacific Ocean - ETNP2014_SV_150_PacBio MetaG (Illumina Assembly) | ecosystem: Environmental > Aquatic > Marine > Hypoxic... | reverse complement strand
CTTTATGAAGATTCTGGATTACTATATAATAATACTTCCAATTATATTACTGCTAATTTAACTGGTAACGTAACAGGTAACGTAACTGGTAATGCTGACACGGCAACTACAACGAATGCTCTTTCCGCTCCTGCAATTCGAGATGCTACCGAAGCAACAGTTGCAACAGGAGATTATTTCCTTTTTGGCGACGCTAACGATTCAGAAGCCATAAGAAAGGATACAATACAGGGTATTCTTGATTTAGCTGGTGGTGGTGGTAGCGGCACTATTACTGCTGGTAGCATCCATGAGGTGGCCTATTATTCAGGTAATGGAACCACACTTGCTGGAGACCCCGGACTTTTGTATGAGGCTGTTGGAAACACTCTTACAGGAACAGCACAATGGACTACTACGAGCATGGTACTATCAGGGACTGGTGGCCTCGAAATTGATGTAGCGAATGGCGACCCCGTTATTATTTTTGACACACAGGGCGCTGATAAATTTACAATGGGTGTGGATGATTCTGATGCTGATTCATTTAAAATAGACAGTGGAGGTAGTTTAGCGTTGATGTCTGATTTCAGGTTGGATTCTTCTGGAAATGTGATGATTAAGGGCGAACTTAATGCGGCCAGTCTAGATATATCTGGTAATGTAGATGTAGATGGTACTTTAGAAACAGATGCTTTTTCTATAAATGGAACATCAGTTACATCAACAGCCGCTGAACTAAACATTTTAGATGGTGTTACAAGTACTACCGCTGAACTAAACATTTTAGATGGTGTTACAAGTACTACCGCTGAACTAAACATTTTAGATGGTGTTACAAGTACTACCACTGAAATAAATCTTATTGATGGTGGTACCGCACGAGGTACAGTCGCAGTCGATTCGGGAGATGGTTTCTTACACAATGATGGTGGAGTTATGCGTATGACTAACATTAGTGCGTTGGCTGATAGACTTGCTGGTACTAATTTATCTGCTTCTGACGGTGTTATGTCTTTCACTGGTAGCGGCGGTGATAATTGGGACGACCCTGTCGATGCTGACATCCTTCCAGACGGACAGACTGGACGCAACTTGGGCGGTTTACATAATGAATTCGAAACTTTATGGTTGGCTCAAACCGGAGGATTGGAAAATGCGGGAACGTTGACTCAAACCGGTATATCAACCTTTGGTAGTGATATAGAGTGTGCATCCGCAGCCGCAGCAACATTAGGAACCCCGGCAGTACGTTGGGGACACGCCTACTGTACTGGTTATAGTTCATGGGATGGGGAAACACAAAGGCTTGGTGCTACAAATACCAGCTTTAATTTCAGCACCTTTGCGAACACGGTCTCGATGAAGTTTAAAAATGGAATTGTCTATTATCTGGATATTGGACTGTCTGATGAAGCAGTTAAAGAAAATATACAAACAATAATTCCATCAGGTTTAGATTTAATAACACAAATTCCAATAAAAACTTGGAACTGGAAGGAAGATTTTGCCATAGCAACTGAACAAGACGCATCTGAATTACAAAAGGGTATTCTTGCACAAGATGCACAAAGTATATCAGCAGACTATACAATAGAAGTTCCTGACCCACGCGATGAAGATGAAACATTATTACAATTATCACCAGCATTTTCGAAGGACTTTTATCTGGGCCTAATTCAATCTGTAAAAGAATTGAAAACAATGAATGATGCATTAGAAGCGAGAATAGCAGCACTGGAGGCAGCATGAGGCAAGCAGAACGCGATGAGATGATGATACGCATGGATGAAAGAATAAAAACGGTCTTCAATAATATGGACAACATGGAAGACTTATTCACAAACCACCTTCATCACCACGAGATGTGGGAACAGGATATGAAGGGCACCATGAAATGGTGGATGGGAGTTATGCTGACAATGTGTGCGGCAGCGATGGGCTATGTGAGGTTTATGTAAATGGCAATAACAGGCGTAATAGATTTAGCATCACTGCGTACTAGAATTCGTTTTATTAGTGGTATACAGGCCGAAGAAATAATAGATAGTGACTTAGATTTAGTTATAAGTATAGCTACCGAATGGTTTACAGAACAGACTGGTCTTTCTTACGACCCAAATGATTCTGATGCAGCATATGATAATGCTGTTATGTATTATAGTTGTTATTTAGGAAGTATAGCACAGAATGGAATGGGTATAGAACAATTAAAAATAGGCGATATTTTTATACAGTATGTTGATGAGGAACCCTATCAGAAATATTTGGAATTAGCGAATGAAGCTATAATCGCTAAGCAAGCGCTTAGTATAAAAACAAGTACTTATAATGCCAATGCAGCAACTGGAGATGTGGATTGGAAGAAAAATATAGACGGTAGTGACAATACCCTTAATGTGAGACAAACGCCTAGGGGTATGTGATATGGCTTCGGCGGTCAATGTGGGCTCTTTAAATCTGCCCAAGATGATGAGACATCTCAGTCACCGAACCAGCCAAGTACGCGATTTAACTTTTGTCCGCAATGCTATTAAACAAAAGGATGTAAAAACTACAAAGTCAGGTGGCACTCTAGAAGGACCACCTGTTAGTTTTGGGTATGAAAAGAGTAGTTCTGCAAAGACTACAGGCAGCGGAGATGGAGGAACACTGGCCGCTGACACAGCATATCATATAGATAGCCCAGAAATAGTGATTCCGGGCCTTACAATGCTCCAAAGTCCGATAGTTAGTAGGAGAGGTGCACTAGAGAAGACTGGGCACAGGATTAGCGGAGCTTGCGCATTTCATGCTCCTTCATTAGACTATATTAAAGCATTGGATAATTTTAAAGATACTAAAGCTTTTTCAGAGCTTGAAACCTATGATAAGCTTTATGACATGGAAAGGGTTATAATCAACCCTTCAAATGTATCAGCAACTCAACAGACCACTACCTTTACTTTTGTAGATGCTACTTCAGGTTATGAAGCAGATAGAGTAAGATTTAAAATAAAGACGACTGGTACATTAGACTATGTACAACTGTCTGCAAACATTGGTGGTAGCGCAGCTACGCTTAAATGGAGGGATGATTCACCAGTTCAAGGCTTAGCTTTATCAGGCACAACTTTTACTACTATTGATTTACCAGTAAGTAGGGTAGAGGCGGACGACACAGCTTCTATCTATAAGGACGGCACAAGAACAGAATTCACGGCTTCTCTTACAGGTGGCTTTGATATAGATAAGCTATATGGAGACTCTAATAATGAACTTAGCTCCCTTATAGTGCAATTATCTGGCTCTGCCTTAGTAGAGCTTAGAGACATATACTTATATAAAGAAGCTGAGTGGAGAATACAGTCTATTAAAGACTATAGGGATGAATACATGCGGGTAGCAGCCGTGAGAGTGCGGGGCGAGAGGGCCTCAAGGAGAAGAGCATATGGCTAAAGATTTTTTAAATGTAATAGAAAGAGCGATGTTAATGGGGCTTAGTGATAAAATCAATACTGCTACGGCAGATGATAACGATGTATATTTTTATGGAGAATTTCCAGAAGCAGAAGAGGTTAAATTTCCAGCTGTTGTTATTCAACAGGTGGCGTCTGGTTTCCAAGAAAAAGTAATGGGAGAAACAATGACGTTGGGTAGTTCTACTGGTAAAGGAGAAATGTATGGTATAGCTTATAATATCCATATTATAATCGAAAGAGATACAGAAGTTATAGTGACTGGCAACTCGGAACCATATAAACAACGTAGGCTACTTAATTGGGTTATGCTGAATGTAGCTAACGAGATGCAAGATTTAGATTTTAGTGATTATCAAGAAGAGGAAATGGAGATTACACATAGGCGTCTTTTATCTTGGAGAGATATAGGATTTATGCCAGAGTTTCAATGGTATGGAGCTTCTTGTGACTATACGTTAACATTTAAGAACTATAGAGGATAGGATGCCCGATGAAACAGTCTATACTGTAATTGCTGGTTATCTCCCCACCGTAGGATATAAAAGAGATGATTTTGCTATGGATTCGAAACACGGTACACCACCCGTGACTATGCCTCATGGTGGAGTAAGATATCCCGGCGCAACACTTAATTATGGATTTGGTTTAGCTAAAGATGGTAGTATTCGTAAATTATCTGCAAGAATAAGAGGTTCTATTGCTTGGTATGAATTTTCAACATCTATAAAAGAAGTTCAATCAGATATGAATAATGATGAAGAAATGCAGGAGACAGTAACTGCATTGGCTGGTAGTTGGTATAGAGGAGGCGGGAACTTTCCAAATTTCAATAAAGAACGTGAATCTGATGATTTGCTACAGGATGTTGCTGCTGATTTAGGAATGCGCCCGTGGAGTAATACAGAAGAGATTGAAGGCTCTGAAGGCTTTACTAGCAAGAAACCTCGTCCTGAAGAAAGAGACCCAAGAAGCAGCGCTTACGCTGGGGGTGCAGGTGAAGAATGGGGCGCAGGAGTGGACACAGAGGCCACAGGAAGAGCAAACGCTATAGATATATACATGCGTGATAGAGAAGGTAATATAATTAGGTTAGATGTTACTGAAAGGTCTTTAGATGATGCAAAGGCCCATCACGGTTTAGGTGATTGGAATGAAAGGCAACAGGCGGGTGTTACATCAATGCAATTGTTAGCTATGAGTGAGGCGGACCGTATGACGACCTTAGAGACTTATTTTTCAGGTAAAGTAACAGATTGGAACCGACCTATTGATGCTTTAGTAAAGGCGGTGGGAGCGTTTGGTTCACAAGAAGCACAACGTACTATACGCAGACTGAAGGCTGGAGATTCTAGATTAGGCCAGATGACTCAGGACATGAGAAACACTTTACTCGAAATGCGTGGTGGTGGTTCTAGTATGGCTGGTTCTGCTCCCGGCGACCCTAGAGGAAGTTATAATCAAGCACAGGAAATGCTGAGGCGGGGAAGGCGTCGTATGACATTAAATAGAACTGAAACCATGAAAGACCACTCACAATATGAGAATTTTCAAGCTGCTATGGTATTTGCTTTACACGCTTTGGGTAATATAGTGAAAAATTTTACTACCCCAGACCAAGTTAGAGGGGAGTATTATACAGGATATCAATTAGGAGACCAAGGAGCGGGTCAGGATTATGTGGTTGGTGTTTTACATAGAGTTTTTGGTCAAGGAGCACAAGTCTTTCAATTCAAACCTTTAAGAAAGGGAGATGTTATACTTGCTAATGAAGCACGACTTTCACACCATTTTATGAGGAATAATTGGGAAGGTACAGTAGCCGACCAGCAACTGGTTTTACAGACGGGTGCTAGGCAACAGAATCTATTAGATGCTGCCTCTTTATTGGGTTATACCCACGGTGCGGTAGAAACTAATACAATTTATCATATGGGACAAGCTGATAAAGATGAAACTATGAAAGTTATACATAGCGGTAGTATGATTATAGCGCCAGAAGATATTAACGCAGATATACAAAATTTTATAGATACGATGGTTGCTGATACTGGTGGTCAGGCTTCGAAAAGTATGCATAGGTTTCTACAAAACAAAATTAGACAGGTAGCTACTTTAAATAGGTCAGGTAGAAAAGGAAACATTGACCCTAGAACTAACGCTCTAGGGGGTCCTATGATGACCTCTCGACTGGGGAGTAGTATAGATTTGGATGCTTTACAGGCAGGTAATGTTGAAGCTGGATACTATGCAGATTGGTTGGCTCTATCTGGGTCAATGGATTTAACACCGGCACAGGCAATGCGTGGTGGTTCAGCTTTTGCATATGATATGATGGGATATGGAGGTATGCTGGGTAGTTCTGGAGCAAGGGCTTCTATGGGTGCCGGATATGGTAGTGCCGGACTGTTCGATGATTCTATTTTGGAAGGCTCTTTTGAAAGGAGTACAATGTCCGAACAATTTGTAACAGGAGGAACAATATCTTCAATGGCTGATGGAAATACAAGCCAAGAACAGAAAGATTGGGCTCTTAACCATTCAGGAAACCCTTTATATGTGAAAGATAAAAACAATGCAGTCTCACTCGATAGTCATGGTTCTGCGAGAATGAGATTTACAGGACAACAAAATACTGCTGCTAAGCAAATGTTGCTGCGTGGATTGGGGGGTGGTGCACGAGCAGAGACTCGGAACAGTGTTAGTAAGTTTCTTGCAACCTCTGACGCTGCTGCGCGTGGAATGGGAGCTTCAATGGCGAGTGGGTCAGGTTGGCAACAATGGGCAAAAGGTATGGGACCAGAGAATAAATATTACGCCGAAGGTGAATATAAAAGTAAATCTAGAAAGGCTGGGTGGGGAGAAGCAGGGGTTCCACAATTGTGGGCGGCCCCCTATGTCAGCATCTATTATCCTGCTAAACAAGCTAGAGTGGCTGAACGATAGGCGAAACCTTTATATACTAGGCAGATATATACATTATACTATCTAGGCGTTTGCGCAACGCCAAGGAGAAAAAATATGGCATATTTCCTAGGAAGAGATGTAGAACTCGCCATTACTACCGAGCATAATGATTTGGGTATCATCGTGGAAGAATACGGTTCCACAGATGAACTCGGAGCAGCGGTTGTTGAATTCGACAAAACAGGTACTGCTAATTTGTATTCTTCGAGTACGGATAAAGCAAATTTGTTTGCTGGCCCACGGGCCACTACAAGTGCAAACGGACCATGGGGTGACCAGACCGGAGATGATTCTCTAACCTGTCCCGATGGTAGTACGGTTATTATAACCGCCCAAGCATGGAATAACGAACCAGACAACATGACAGCTGTAGATTTAGGTATGGGTGTGATGGACGAAGACGTAGCCTTTATTGGACAGAGAAATGTTCTTAAGGCCGAAGTAAAGAAAGAAAATACTATAAGTATTACACGAAAAAAGAAGGATTCAATGTGGGACGCAGTATATAATTCAGCAAGATTTGGTCTTGCTAAAGATACTACAACCGCAGGAAGCACCCCATTCAACGATAATTTGTTTGATGGGTTAAGAGCACCTGATTTTGTAGATTGTGGATACAGAGTATATTTAAGATTCAAAGAATCTACTACACAGGGTACTGGAGAAGTATTCATTTTGAGAAATTGTTATATTACAGAACATGCTATAACTGTCGGAGCAGACGCTTCTTCGGAAGAAACTATGACATTACAAAGTTATGTTGACCCTATTATACTAGATGGTAAAAATGCATCATTATCTTTAGGTAATAGTTTAATGGTTGCGCCAACGCTAGCAACGGAGCTCTGATTATCATGGCTTATTTCACAGGAAGAGATGTATCGGTGTGGGTTGTTACAGAACACGCAACTGATGGTATAGCACGAAGGGACGCTGCCAATGGTACCGAACCTATGGATAGACTAAAAGTTTATGGAGACGTTAATACGGTATCTACTGGAGCATCCACAGCAGCAATTTTAGGCTGTTTGGGTAATGCAGGAGAACCAAACTGGCAAATATCAGATATAACAGGATTGGATGTTTCTATAGCAGCACAGGATGAAGATATTAGTTATATAGGTCTTCGTAATGTAGGAAAGATAGAAGTTAAAAAAGACACCTCTATAACACTTACTAGGAAAAAGGGAGACAATAAACTTTCTTTGATGTTTCAAGGAAAAACATATACTGATGATAGCCCTACTTCTGATGGATTACATAGTGGTAGAGCCGGTCTTATTGCTAACGCTGCTGGAAACGCTATGTTAATAGCTGACGGCACAGTAGACCCTAAATCAACATTAGATGACGGTAGTAACCAATGTTTTGGATTCCGTGTATTTGTTGAATTAAAGGCAGCTACTGGCTCAAGCGGAGCAAACGGCGACGGTGAAGTTTTAGTAATACCTAATTGCCAGATGATGGAATATGGTCATACACTTTCCAACGAATCGGCTAATGAGGAAACACTAACACTAACTTCTCAAGTTAAACCATTTATAGTTAATGGAACCAAAGGGGCTGGAAGTAACAGTAATGTTATCTTTGCTTCCCCAGCAAGAACGCAGACAACAGCTGCGAATATGTAAGGTGATTGAATATGGAAACTTATGAAGAAGCTAAAAAGTTTTATGAAGAAACTTTTAACGCAGAATCAGCAGCTATTAGACTCGCACATTGGGTAGAAGTTAATCCCGATGCTGCGGCTCCTAAGAAAGCTGCCAAAAAAGAAGAAAAAGAAGTAGTAGATAAGGCTGACGAAGAGTAAGCTTTATATACTACCATACAATGTATGTAGAGGGGCTTTAGCCCCTCTAAACAAATAAAGGAATAAATATGAAAGAAAATTCAATGGAAAGTTGGTCAATGGAAGACCTTATAGCTTTAACTGATGTAATTCAGACAGAAGAATTGGAATATAAAGGAAAAGTTATTCAAGTTCAATGGTGTGAACTAGTAGAAGCGGAAGAGCCTAAAATGGCTATCCCATCTGAAGACACACCAGAAGAAGAGAAGAACGAATATTATACCCAATTAGCTGGTGAAAAAATTCAGAAAATGATTGAGAAGGCTAACGAAAAGAACCCAGAAGGGGCTTTTCTTACAGCTGACGTTTGGGCTAAATTACCAACAACACTGAAATACAAAGTATCCGCAAAGGTAATGGGAACCGAGTCAGATATAAATTTTTAGGTTGGATGCGAGATTCACCCGACGCGGTGTGTATCTACATCCCCCTAATGAAAGATTTAGGTATGAGTTGGTTGGAGATAAAAAATACTCCAAGAATAGAGCTAGAAGGTATTCTGGCAGCATTCTCAGAGTACAACACTCTACACTCCTTTGATGGATATAATGACAATGATATTTCCCATATGGCAAAAGACAAACCTGAAATAAGGTCCCAATACTTAAAATATGTCGAAGCCAATAGGAATTTGAGAGAAAGGTTAGGGCAAGAAGCGAAAAGTAAGAGTTTTAAAGACCTTTTAGGGTAGAAAATGGCACAAGAAACCGCAATCGCCTACGGTATTGAGTTTTACGTAGGAAGACGTTCTAGAGACAAAGCCGTCTCAGATGTAAGAGCAGCTGGAGAGCTGGTTAATCAACAGGCTTTAGGAAATTACAAAAAAGGAGCGCAAGCCAGACAAAAAGCCCACGACGATGCTATAAAAAAGTTACAAACGAAAAGTAAAGAAGCTACGAATGCTTTAGCAACGGCAAGAGGCGAGGCAGCCAAACAAGCAACAGCAGCTTATGAAGGAATGAAACCCCCTACGCGACAAGCATTAGAAGAGGCGAGGGGTAGAAAATTAGATAAATCTGAACTAAAAGAATATACTGCTACTTTTGGTAGAGAATTGAGAGGTATGGACGCAGCTATGACTGATTTTGTTTCTCGTTCAGGTGAAATGGGAGTTAAATTGGGAGACGCCTCTGATACTGCTGGAGTAATGTCAGAATTTTCGAAAGCTGATGTTCAAGACCGTACTAGAGTGATTGCAGATTTAGAAGGCCAAAGGAAAATCCAGCAAGAATTACTGAAACAGAAAAAACAAGAAGCAGTAATGGGGGCCAAAGAGGAAAAGCGTGCTAAAAGAAAAAATAAACAGCACAAACAAGAATTAGCTAACGCAAGGCGTAAGTTAACTATAATGAAGAACGCTAAAATAGATTCTAAAGAACAAGAAAAGATAGTTGAGAGATTGGAGAAAAAGGAAAAGAAATCAGCGGGGTATCTGGAAGAACAAATTAAACTCAACAAAGAACGTATAGAGGAAATGGAAAAAATCGAAGACCTAACCGAGGGTCAAGCGAGACTATTAGGCGTTCTACAAACTGAACAGAAAAAACTTACTGCGGAAGAAAGGAAATATGGAAAAATCCAAAGAGAGATTAAAGAAGAAGAACGTAGGTTAGGTAGGGCATTAAGAGAGGACGAAAAGAAAGCCATACTACAACTGAAAGAACAAAATAGGTTAATGCAGGATTACAGCCGTCATATAGAAGATGCAGCAGCGAAAGTTGGTGGTACTTTAAAGAATGCCTTTGTTATAGGCACTGCGGCTATTGCGGCCCTTAATTATAAACTTATGGCTGTTGTACAATCTTTCTCGGAATTTGAGAAACAATTAGTTAATGCAAATTCTATTTGGCAAGAATCAAACGAGACTTTATTTGAGGTAAGTGACTCAGTGGTGGAATTCGGAACACGCTTTGGTGTTGAGATGGGTAACGCAACGGCTGGGCTCTACCAGTATGCATCTGCGGGGGTATCGGCGGCAGAAGCCATGCAGATGTTACAGCACACACTGAAGTTATCTATGGCTGTACAGGGCGACCATAATACCCTATCTAAGCTAACTACACAGACCATTATGGGTTTCAATATGGAATTTAGCGATGCTGAGGTAGTTACTGATAAATTCGCGCATGCTATTAATAAATCTCTTATTGAATGGGACGACTTAGCGAGCTCTATTAAGTTCGCTCTACCTTTCTTTATCTCTACAGGGCAAAGCTTAGACCAATTACTTGGAGGTTTGCAGGTCTTGACCAACAGAGCTCTAGAGGCAGGTATAGCAGGTAGGGGTCTACGTCAAGCCCTAGCGGAGTTTACACAGCACGCCGACGATAATGCTGCGGCATTTAGAAAGTTAGGTGTGGAGATTATGGACAACGAAGGTAATATGAAAGACTTGAATATTATAGCTGAGGAATTCCAAGACGTTATGGGTGATGGAGTTTCCGATATGGAAGTCATGATTGCCCTGATGGAGGATTTGAATGTTCGTGGTGCGACGGCTTTTGTTCACTTGGTACAGAATGCCGATGAGTTTACTGGAGCAGTTAATGACTTGGCTAATTCTCAGGGCGCTGCCCATGAGATGGCTATGATTCAGCAGGAACAATTGGCGAACCAAATTCAAGTAGTCAAGACGGCTTTGTTGGCTCCATTTATTATGTCTGATAAAATTGGCGAAGAGGCTGGATATTTAAATCAATTTGCTATGGAAGTACATGGTATAGTTGATGTGGTAGAGGGCCTTTTCGTACAAACTATGGCCGATGGTAATACCCAATTAACAGAGATGGGCGAGATAATGAGAGACTTTGTTATAGGAGTATTAAGACAAGGCAAAGAAGTTTTAATTATTCTTGTTGATATTATGAAAGATTTCTCTAAGAATGGGCACGCCATGACTGGTATGATAAAGGCAGCTGCTGCGCCACTGAGAGTATTTCTCAAAATATTAGACTTATTTGGACCCGGACTTATAGAAGCCATTGTAGCCTATAAAATATTAAATGGTTTAATCCCTATAAATTCTATGGTATTGGCAAATAATATTGGTATGACGATGAACAGCATCCAAGCAACGGGTCTGTTCACGAAAGCCGGCATGTCTCACATCAAAATAATGGGAGCTGAAGTACAATTACGCCGAGTAAATGGACAGTGGATAAAAGCTGAGACCCAAGATAGAGCACATTTATCTGCTGCACAGGAACTGGAAGCAAAGGGAAATATGACGGTTGTATCGACAAAACAAAGCCTTAAAAACGCAACAGATTCTCTGATAAAATCTCAGATTATGCAAAAGATGGTAATGATGGGTGCAATGCTTCTTACTCAAAAGATTGCTAAAGATAATGTGGTTTTAGCAGGAGTAATAGGAGGTTTGGCTGGGGCATACATGGGATTAGCTATAGCAGCTCAGGCAGCTAATACAGCTATATGGGATTTGTCTAAGGTGGCTTTTGCAGCATCGGTAACGTCAGGATTCGCGATAGGGGCAGCGTTTAATATAATGTTGCAACAGATGATGAAACCTCCTGATATGTCTGAATATAATCTTGATACATTGGATACAGGAGGTAGGTTTATACCTCGGCGTCGTATGTATGATATGGGTGGTAGATATAGTCAAGACCATGGTATGGCTATACTACAGAAGGGAGAAACGGTTATACCCAAGACACAGAACATGCTTGGCGGGGCGAGTGGAGGCATAACTTTAAATATACACGGCGATGTATATGATGGTGATAACTTTGCACAAAAGATTAGCGAAGTGTTACCTTTGGCATTACGTAAGTCAAATGATATAGGAGGAATTTAATGGTAAAGTTTTTCAAAAGAACAGATATAACTACAAATCCGTTGGATTGTGGTGGTACATTAGTTAGTAAGATTTACGGAGATATGTTTCATGGTAAAGCAGAGACTATAGATTTATTAGGAAATCCTTCATTAAATAGTTTTCTTATAGATATACCAGCAGCCGACCTTCCTACTTTTGGCGAGGCAGAGGTTGTAGGATATAAATTAGGTTTAAAAGTAAATTCAATAAACCAAGGAGATTCCAATACTTTACCACAAATAAAAATTTATAAAGCGTCTAGAGATATAAAAGGCAGGACAGGAACATTTATAGATACAGGTGCTACCGGTAGTCAGAATTTAATTATTAATTCAGGAACAACAGATAATATTTATGCAATGTCTACTTACCCAGCAGAAGATTACGGATGGAGTGAAAATTTTTCATCTTTCGAAGAAGAAGATTCTAATAATGTAAAAACATGGGAATCTACTACTACAATATCTTCTGAACCCTTTTTGGATGCAGAATGGGCTGAAGAAAATGCACAATATATAGGATATGACAAGGCAGGTTCAGACAATAGGAAATTTGAGTCCAGATATGTTACAACAAATGCGTCAGGTAAAGATATAGTGTATGTTACAGAGAAAACAGATTATGGCAGTTATCTTAGTAAGACAGCGGGTGGTGCAGCTATTGGAAGTCAAGTACCCTTTGTAGGAACAATTATAGGTGGTATTGTTGGTTTGGGCGCAGCCGTGGCAGATGATGGTGGAAAATGTTATGTACCCGCCAACCCTCAGAATACAAACTGGTATAACGATTTACCTAAATGGGATATAGGTGATGCAGAGAATGCAGGTTCAATTCATCATTCTTCTGAAACAACTTTAACCCATTCAGAGGCTGGTGACATGTTAACTAATGATAATTCTATATTCAAATATGTAGAAACAACAGAGAATATAGTAGGTGCGACAGCTGAAGGTAATGAGAAAAAATGGGTAGAATCCACGATGCAGATACAGACAAAGGTTAAGTCAGAAGGAAGTAGAGCTTTAAAAAGTTATCACCAATGGTTAGGTGGCAATAAAGGTGGAGTCATCTTTGAAGATGCACCTCAAGGTGAAGGACATCCTAATTTAGCAATATCTGGAGGTGACGACGCTGATTGGATTAATATAGTAAAGACTGTTGCAAACGCCACGACACAAGCTAATGTTCAGACAAATTTTGCAGGTTTTAGTGGAATACCAACACCTCTTCAACTCGGTGGTTGGAATTCCTCTGCTTCCGGCGTAGATAATCAAAAATTTGATTCTATGGCTAATAATATGTCTATGCGAATTAGGTTCGCTAAGATGAGAGAGGTTCCGAGATACCCCGGTGGATATACCGAAGAAGATGACAAATGGGGTCCAGTACTCACCCAAGGCCCAATAACTTATACTAATGAAGAATTTATAGTTCCTATGGAATCCTGTTTTGCTGTCACTTTTTCAGAAAAGGAACCAAAGTCTAGTCATACTTTAACACAGTTCTTTCAAGAAGAATGTTTTACAGACCCATATAGTGCTGGAGTAAATCAGAATGTAGGATTTCATCAAATTCCCGGAGGTACGAGTCATCCAACCCATGGCACCAGCAGTGCAGCAAAAGGAAACATACTTGATTTAGACCCAAACAAGCATATAGATTACTCTACTAGTAGAATTAATTTAAATCAACAACAAAAGTCTGTACGATACACCACATGGAAGAGTAAAGGAATTAATGATACTGATAGATATGGCGTACAGACTGGAGATATAGTTTTCTATAAACGAGACGGTTCAACTGATATAGGCGGTCTGACAAACCAAACATTTTATTATGCTATAGTAGAAAGTAATGAATACCAAATAAAACTTGCTGCAACTCGCTCAGATGCCCTTGCCGGTACAGCTATATCTTTATCGGACGCTAGCGCAACTGGAGAACATGAGTTACGTATACCTAGATTAAATTATGACGGCTCTGCTTACTCTGAACCGAATTCGGTTCATAGTGCTGATGCAGGTTTAGCCAAACTTTATGGTTATCTCGAACCTTCCCCATTAACTTTAGATTCTGAGGAGAAGGATTATAAAAGAGACTTTAATGGAGTTATGTTTTATAAAAAGGAGGGTAAAATATGTATATCTCCTTTTAATCATGGTAGTCAAGCAGGAGGAAGAAGAGCTGGTACGGTTTTCACAAGTTGCGTAGCACCATTAAGTCTGAACTATGGTACTATCACAGCCTCACAACCTATATATTCTTTGGAAACAGAAAACACAGGGAAATGCTTAATCGGTAGTATAGGATGCAGGTCTAAAGATAGATGTGACGAAACACATTATCCCAGTGGAATCGGGAATTACGGCTCTTATTGGTTGCCCGATGATAAAATGGCAACAACAACTGACGTTGCTGGATATGTTGATGGTACAGAGCTACTAGAAAGAAGAATAGTAGAAACTAACATGTCTGTAGGAAAATGGTATGATTTAAATTTTGTCTTTCCATGGAACAAAGATTTTTGTGAATTACATATATTCGAAGCAGGGGATGAAGAAATAATGGAGGTTGTGAGATTATGGAATGTTCATTCTACGGCTCATGGTAGAGCCACTACTAACACCAATGGAACCCCTGCAAGGGCAAGACTTGATATCATGGCAAGATACAACGCCGGTGGCTGGGATGGTAAAACCATAGTATTGACGGATAATTCTTCAACACCAAATACCGTAACATTTACATTTGATACTGACACCCAAAATAATAGTAGGACAGATGCCAACAACTATGTAGTTGGTGGAAGCGCTTGGAATTCATCATCTGACCCCGTTTATCGCCTTTCGGCAGCTATAAATACAGCTAGAGAAGCTGGAGAATGCCAGATATCCGCAGAGGTGGTAAATGCAAGAGGTACTGGCGCTAATTCCGCAGGATATTCTATATGGTTAACACAAGACCATGGTGCTCGAAGCACCACATCATCTACATGGGGAAATACAGCAATAACAGGCACAGCAATAACAGGATTAACAGGAACATTTAGCGATAGTAGTGGAGCTGTTCCCGCCGGTGGTACCGGTGTATATATAGAGGCTTATGGATGGCATAGAGCGCAAGGTGCTTTTGATGGAGGCGTAAAACACTCTTCGATATATGGTGACGTTAATGAGTCACATAGAATTAATAGAGATAATTGGACACCTTGTTTAACAATATGGCATACTAATATTCCTTCGGCAGCAAAAGACCTTGATTTTGATGCAGATGGCGCTTGTTCAGATTATCACCCTTTGGCGAGAAACTTTAAAGAGAAAGGAGTAACTCTTTCGTCTGACGCAATTAGCGAAGTATATGTAGATTCTATCTCTTATAGACATATAAATTTTAAACATAACAATAATACAATATCTGAAGAAAATAAAGCATATGATAAATTAGTAATAAAGAATCATGAAGTTAGAGATTTAACTCCTAATACAGATTTGGTAAGAAGAAATAAATACGAATTACTTAATCATAAAGGATACATTTCTTTGGGCTTTGAAAATTTAGACCATTTAAAGGCTGTGGATATAGATAATAACAAACCTAATTATCTATTCTTTAATAATTTTGGCAGTGCCAATCTTTCTATGAATGACGCAGTACCAGATGCAAATTTAACATTCACACATTCTCAGGATGAAAAACTAGGAGTTCAAATACAGACTTTGTTTGAAGGTGATTATCCACTCAGAATTAATACAGATTTAGACCATGGTAGTGGAGACCTTACACATATGGGAGTAGAAGGTTTTTCCCAAAAAGGTGTAATAAGTATAGAGAGTGATTTTACTGGTGACCAAGGAAGTGATGCTACGGCTATAACCAAAAGAGAAAATTTATTAGCCTCTGCTAGAATTTTAGGAGTATCGAATAGTAATAATGATACTGGTTTCGATACTGTTCAAGTAGATAGTGCAGAGGTATTCAGATGTGGAAGAGATACAGAGTATATAGTGTATAGATGGGGGGATGATTTTATACCTAGAAATGTTGCTACTGTTAAATACGTATCTTCAGGAGATTCGCCAGAGATAATAAAATTAAGTAAGAATATTCAATATGTAGACCAACCTAAACTCACCGTTTCAAATCTTACTTTTTCAAACACCGACACAAGATGGAACTTCGATGAAGATGGTGATGAAACAGCTGATGGAGTTAGTTGGTTGGTGTCAGATTATTTCAAAGTGGGCGATACTATTAAAGTGACAGGTTTTACTGGTGGATACACCGCATTAAATACTAGTTATGTTATAACAGCTATATCAACTTCTTCTTCATCATCAGGACAATATTTTGATACCGCAGACGTAGGAAGCCCTCCGGCAAGCGCACAAGACGATATTACTTTCCAATTAGATGCACCTACTACTGGCAACGATGCAGCATTGATTGATTCAGTAGAATACAGCTACCTTGAGACAAAGGGTAAAATGGGTAAATTATTTATATCTCCTAAAAAATACTGGTTTATTATTGGCTATCAGAATTTTATAATCAATGATGATGATGACGTAGAAGTATTACCAAGCTCTACATATAGTGGTGTATTAACTACAACTTTTGATGATGGTACATTACCCGCTATACCAGATGCGAACTCCAACAACGATTTTGGATGTTCTTTTAATGAACATTTATATTCAGATGGACAATATTTAAGAAGTTGGAGTTTAGATGTTGACTCTGCTTCTATTCTCAAAACAGATGTAGATTATGGATTTGGTGTATGGGACAAAGAGGAACAAGACGGTGGTTATGTAGCTTTATATACCCCTGTATTAAATAATAACGACACAGCACGCTATAACGAAATAGATTTATCAGGTTTAATAGCCGATGGAATATATGAGTCAGGAGATATAGTCTCCCTAATGATTTCACCTGCAAATAACGAAACCAATCACAAAATTAATATATCAACCCACGAAGATGATACTGCATCCAACAGACCTTATTTATTAACTATTTATGAGGATAAAGTTATGGAAGACCCTGAATTATCAGTAAAGGCTTCAGAAGAAGATAGCTTCTATCCAGAATTTAATTGGAAGAGTACTTCAAAAGATGCTTGGTATGGAATGTTATTAATAGACGATAAAAATATTTACAATCAATATAATGACGCTATATTACATTTCCCGCTTAATTTTGCTGGAGAACATGCTGCTACTGCTCTCACAGCAGACGCTACTCTAGAAAAAATATCAGGAGTAACAACTAATATTTCTGGAGCTACTTATGATATAGAAGGCCTTGCCGGAACCTGTTTGAGGTTCGATGGTCAAAATGATTATGTTGAATGTAATACAGCGGGTCCTAATTATACTACTAACGGTAGCGACCCTACTTCTTCTTGTACTACTGAAATGTCGGTAGTTGCTCATATTGTTCCAGATAATGCCAGCGATAATAGATATATAATAGCACAGCATGTATATTCTGGTGAATCTATATCTCATGATAAATTTTATTTACGTTTAAATTCGTCCAATCAGATAGAGGCGAGGGTCGCTTTTGACACAGGTACCAATGATGGTGTGCTATTAACAAGCTCATCTATAATTCCAGCTGATGGTGAGTTTCCAACTAATATTATTCTTACAGCAGATACAACATTAAAATCTGGAAATGTAAAATTATTTATAAATGGTAAGTTGGAAGACCAAACAGGGCTAAGAACTACAGCAGGTAGCACTAATAATTGGAAGACAGGACAAAGTATTAATGGAGGAAATGGAACAGTACGTATCGGCGGACACGTTTTATATGATGAATCTAGTTTTGATGGAAAACTGGAAGAAATGGTAATTTATAAAAAATGTATATACCCTGTACAAACAACAAATCAAAAATATTTATTTACAAAACCCATTTCAGAATTGGTTACAGGAGTAACCAAAGCACAATCAAAAAGTAATACAGCTAGATTATTTATTAAGGATTATCACAATTTCAGAGGAACTACACCTCAAGAAGTATGTACTTCATCACAAGTCTCATGGAGGAAAGCAGCGTTTGCTTTAGATACCTCATGAGCGAAGTAATAAAGGTTTATAGTACAAAAGACTATGCTTTAGATAATGGCACAACGGGACGTATAGACCCGAATGAGGCTATATCTGGTCACGAAGGTATAATTAGTAATAGCGAGGGCGCTACTTTACCTTATTATATCTATAATAAATATTATTACAGAATTGAGGCTAACGAGCCCGTCTCGGAATTTCATATTGATTGGGACGAAGGAGAGGACAATTCTCCAGAAAAGGCTAACATAGAGATTATTAAGCTTGATACGCCCTCATTCTCAACCGTTACGGAACATATTTTCACTGAACATAAACATTTCTTTCCATTAATAAGGGTTAAAAGTATGGATGGATTTTTATCTAAATGGTATACTAATGATTCTTCTTTAAATGAATATAAGGCGTTGGAAACGGAGCTAACAGCAGGACAGAACGAATTTTCTATTGTTTCAGAAGAAGAGCAAAGTGACCTCATTAATAGTTTTTTACCATCTAATTTACCTCCCATAGGAGTATTAAAGGCGGATAAGAAGCGTATATATAATGGTATAGATAATGATGCTATACTAAGCACCTATGCTTATCCTCTATTATATGCATATAGCACTTCAACAGCTTCAACTAAGCCCAATGTTGTTTTTACAATACAGGATGATGATATAAAGACGAGGGCCGCAGGAAAGACTGGAGGAGGAGCTATAAAGAAACATACACTAGCAGGAACTCGCATTTGGAATGCTAGTTCGGCTTGGGTGAGCGATGACCAAACTGGAGATACATGTCTCTCAGCTGTCCCAACAGGAAATTATCGCACTATACCACCTCCGGAAGAATGGAGACTAACTGTTTTTGAGGAGATTGAAACAGATGGTGGAGCCGCTTCCCCCGCTAATGTATATTGGCACGATGGTAGCGGTACTGGAACTGGTACGGACAGATATATTGATTGGTTTTATAATGGAAGTACAGATAAATATGGCAATTCGAAACTTAGGATGTTTTTCTGTGCTTCCGGCGGCTCTAAGTCTTTGGGAGAAAAATTACCAGATGCCAATGACGGGCCTTCCGGTTATTCTACTTGTCAGATTCAGCCTTCTTTGTCAGGAGGAGGAGAAATTCAATCAGATAGCATACTTAATGATATACTCGTCTTTTTTATAGCCGAACATGATGCCCCAAATATGGAAATACCCCTTACGATTCAGGGAGGCTCTATAACAGAAGACGGAGATGACCATTATATGGATATAGTACATGACGCTTTTGGATGTACCGATACTTGGGCTATTGGGGCTGGACTCCAACAAACTGTATCTAGCAATCCAATGTTTACATTTACTATACAAAATGATGGTTGTCCAATTTTAACCCAAACGGAGTTTGCCAAGAAATTATTGCGTGTAGAATTGAGTAATGCTAAAAATTTAGCAGATACCGACAGGGTTTATATTAAAGTTTTTGATGCTGCTACTAATTTAGAATCCTATGCAGCAACAACAGATAATACTTTAGCGGTTTTATCTAATGGAAACCCGATAGTAGACCTTAGTAATGAAAGTATAGTTTATCTGGACGGCACAGAAAGTCGCACACGGGCTTCTAATCGAGATATATCTTTATATAATTTTGATGACGATAAACTTTATAAGGTAGGAGCTGTACAAGCAGCCGATACAGATAGCGTTTCAGATTTAATAAGCGGAACATTTTCATCTACAGGGTCTAAAGAGTTATCTTATAGTTTTGGTAATATAGGAGATACCCTTGATTCTGACAGCCGCTTTTATAGCACATATAGATTACCAAGGTTACAAGTAAAAGATGATTTCACTAGTTACGTTATTAACGAGGATAGTACATATGATACTTTAACATATTCAGCAATAGAACATTTTGCTCCTTCTACATATACAGCAGCAGGAGTTTATATGCCTTCTAACTTGGAATCAAGAGGCCTATTAATGTATTCTAATCACAATACAGTAAATACAGCCAACTGGCATGACGTTTCTACTAGAAATCTCAATGATACCCAAGAAATAATGGGAAGTGCTAGCACTGGAGCAGAAGGTACTTACGTATTAAACGACTCATCTAATCTAACAGACCATCCCAAAAGCCACCTATTGATGGTTCAGACAGATAAGTTTGATAGGGTGTATTTTAGAATGAATAATAACAATGCTGCTGGTGGGGCTATGCCCGATGTTGCTATTACAGCTTATTATGCAAATGGAACCACATGGTTTCCTTTGGAGATTATAGATGAAACACAGGGATTAAAGACTTCGGGAAGTATTAAATTTACCACCCCACACGATTGGCATAAGGGTAATTATACACATATAGACGATGGTAGTGACTGGCTTGGTCCAGTTCCCGCTGAAGATTCTGGTGTAGACGTATCAAATTTATGGACAGTGGCAAATTTCCCTGATGGTGGATATGGACTATTAATATCCTTTACAGTTAAATCTACTGGTACTAATCATAGAAATTTAAAATGTATGAATGTGTGGCCTTATAACAACCCACATTCACAACTTATAGAAATCATGGATAGCCACCATGTTTCCCTTAATAGTATAGCAATTGCACAATCTATATCTTTTGGACGAAACAGTAAAGTTATATCTATTGAAGATAAATTTGGTAAATCTGATGTTAGAAAGATAGGAGCTACTGGTGGAACCATTACTTTTGGAGGAATAGATTTAGGAGAAACAGATGACCATAGAAAAACAATGGTTGGTTATCAAAAGAATGCCACTCCTCTTTTTTTGGATGTATCCCATAAAAGCGGAGAAATTACAAGATTCTTTGGGATTGTAACTCAGCTATCAGAAGACCACCCTACTGGCTTAATGTATCCTAAATGGGCCGTAACTATGCAAATAAGTCACATATTAGAATTAAGTTCAACAGGAGCTATAAATAGCGACAAGATTTCCATAGGAGGGGCGTTGGTAGATGACGGAAAATACTTATTATAAGCCTAGATTGGTAATAGGGAATCAAGAAATCTCTTTAGGGATGTCTGGTTCTATAAATTTTCCCGGCAGCAATCAAGCTAATTCTTTAAAATGCACTATAACAGACCCCGAATTTCAAAACTCAAGATTATTCAATAAAGAAGTTAAGTTTTATCTGAATTATGGTAGTGATGACGGGGTGCCTCTTTTCAGGGGATTTATTAAAAGCGTGTCTCCACAAGATACAAGTACAAGTATAAATGCTATAGATGGAAGAACCTTTGTTAATAGCCAAAGTAGCAAGATGGTAGAATTAACAGATGACGAAAATTATGACGGTTATACCCTAGCTGCATTTTTATATGATTATATAACAGATAATATTAATACAAATAAAACATATATAGGCCTTAACATGCTGAAAGATACTAATCCTTCAGTATCTTTATCTGAAACGAGAGTAACTCCTACTCCTATCTATTCAGTAGTTACTAAAAAGTTAAAAGAAGCAATAGATACTTCGGATGTTGAAAATCCCCTTACTTATTTTATAGATATGATAGACGACGGAAATTCATCTAATATTACTTTTGTTAAAGAGAAACTCTTAACTGATTCTCCTTCTCTTTCTCTGTCTTTCTCACATGGTATAAAAAGTTATAAATATAACAGGAGGGCTCCAGCAAATTTTGCTGTGGGTGGAGGTGCGTCTTTTACTTATGGTAATTCTCCGCAGGGTAGTATAGGCTTGCCGATAAAAGGAAAATTTAAAGATAAAAATGAGGCCAGACAGGAAATAATTAAACAAGTATTACTTCAATATAGAGAGACAGATGAAATTGACCTGCAATGTACTAGAGGACATTATATAGCGTTGGGGTCAATTGTTGAAGTAGTATTAGATAAAGAAGATATAGGTGGTAACCATAGAGTTACATCTAAATCTATAAAATTCTCAAGTGGGGGCGTAAACCTTTCTTTAAAACTAAACAAAAAGCCTTTACTCTTGTCGGAATATATCTAATTAGTTTTATTAGACTTTGCTCTAGACCCGTCACCAAGCCCTTGTGAATCGGGCACATCTGGTTTTATGGTTCGAGCTGATAGAGTTCCTTCTTTATATTCAGTTCCACTATGAGAGTGTACACTGTCTAGGGTTCCATCGGATTTGAGTCCTGCTGTTCTTCCCATTTTCTTGGCTTGTCCGGTTAAGTCTTTTTCAGATATCACATTTATCACCTACACAGGCATACTCAGCTTTGCCCTGAGTATTGTCTTCCATCTCGTATTTAGACAGTTGACTATAATCTATTAAGGGTACCTTC
>Ga0187827_10002970_pt1 | contig 22505 bp, 21 predicted proteins | sample ETNtaG_39_FD_167969 | JGI IMG/M metagenome (GOLD analysis project Ga0187827, IMG submission 167969) | Marine microbial and viral communities from oxygen minimum zone, Eastern Pacific Ocean - ETNP2014_SV_150_PacBio MetaG (Illumina Assembly) | ecosystem: Environmental > Aquatic > Marine > Hypoxic... | reverse complement strand
ACCCGAATCCGGTAATCAGCATTACCAGTCCTAAAGTAAGCGCCGGGAAGGAGAGTATGGTCTGCGGCGACATCGCCTGAATTACCCGGGCAATCTCGCCTAGCTGCGTCTGGCCGGTAAAGCCGAAAATCAGTGCCATACCATAGAGCAGCACTACGGAAGCGATGGCCCCCAGCAGCAGGTATTTCAGCGAGGACTCGGTTGATTTACTGTCTTTGAGAAAGCCGACCAGCGCGTAGAGGGAAAGACTGGTCAGTTCTAGGGCGATGTAGATAGCGATTAAATCGGTGGTGGCGGCCATCAGCATCATGCCCAGGGTGGACAGGAGTACTAGGGCGTAATATTCACCTTGGAAACGGGCGAATTTCTGGGTATAGCTTATCGAGGCTAGGATAACCAAGAAGGCCACCCCTAAGAGCAGTAGCTTGAAAAACAGGGCGAAGTTGTCCACGGCCAGCATATTATTGAAGATGGCCGGGAAGCTCTCTCCCCACATCGCCAGAGTAACGCCGGCGGATATCACCAGTCCGGAGACGCTGACCTGTACCAGCAGCCTCTTCTGCTCGGTGAATAAGTCGAGTAGGATGACCAGTAAGGCAAAGACGGCCAAGGTCAACTCCGGTATGAATAGCGCTAGGTTCAACATTTACTCCTTACCATAGGCTATTAGCCACCCAATAAGCCCACTACGGGTGAGACACCAAGCTTGAAGACGTTGGTCAGGATGGCCGGATAGATACCGACCAGCATAATCACGGCGACAAAAGCAAACATATAAACTCGTTCCAGAATATCGGCGTCCGCGGTGCCGTTGTATTTTTCTAAGACCGGTCCGTAGAATACCCGCTGCAGCATCCACAGGATATAGCCGGCGGTGACCACCACGCCGAGCACGCCCAGCAGGGTGTAAAGCTGGATGCCGGGCACGGCGGTGGAGGTAAAGCTGCCGATGAAGACCAGAAACTCGGCGGCAAAGCCGCTGGTGGTGGGTAGTCCCAGGGAGGCCAGCCCGGCGATGGAAAAGACGACGGCAATAACCGGCACCTGTCGTGCTAGGCCGCCGAGGTTGCGTAGGTCGCGCTCGTTGGTATTATGCATGACCAGTCCTACCATGGCAAACAGCAGTCCGGTAACCACGCCGTGGTTGAACATCTGCATACTGGCGCCGATTAGGCTCACCTGCCCCAAGGCAAAGATACCCAGCAGGACGTAGCCCATATGGCTGATACTGCTGTAGGCAATCAGCCGCTTGAAATCAGTCTGTCTCATGGTAACGGCGGCGCCGTAGAGCACTCCTATTATTGCTAGTATCACCAGAAGAACGGCGTAGGTCTGGGCTACGTTGGGGAAGAGGGTGACGCATAGGCGAATCATGCCGTAGCCGCCCATCTTAATCAGCACGCCCGCTAGCATGACGCTGACCGCCGTCGGGGCGTCGGTGTGGGCATCGGGCAGCCAGGTGTGAAACGGGAAAACGGGCAGCTTGATGGCAAAGCCAATCAAGAGGAAGAAGAATATGACCGCTATTGGTATTACCGTCCGGAACGAGTCAAATCCGGTCTGGGCTAGGTCCACTATGCTCAGGCTGCCGGCGGTGAAATACACGCCGAGAATGCCCGCCAGCATAAAAGCGCTGCCGAACAAGGTGTAGAGGACGTACTTCATGGCCGAGTATTCCTTCCGCCCCGCCCCCCAGATGCTAATTAAGAAATACATGGGGATGACCTCTATCTCCCACATGATAAAGAAGAGTAACAAGTCGAGGGAGAGGAATACCCCTAGGATGCTCGTTTCTAGGAGCAGGAGCCAGCCGAAATACTCGCGGAGTCTCAGGTCAATCTTCCAAGAGATGAGTACGGCTAGGAAACCGAGAAAAGCGGTCAGCAGGACTAAAGGTAAGCTCAGTCCGTCCACGCCTAGGTGGTAATTGGCGTTTAAGGGCGCAATCCACGACACTTTTTCCTCAAACTGGATGAGCCCGGCGGCCGCCGGAGATCGGTCAAAGCAGGCGAAGAGGATGACGGATAGGAGCAGTGGAATAAAAGTGAATACCGCCGCTGTCCACTTAATCGCCTTGGCGTTATTACCCAGTAGGAAAGCGACCAAGAAGGCTCCTAGCGCTGGCAAGAAGAGTATGATGGTGAGATAATTAAAGTCCAACTATATTAACTCCGGCCAAGATTTTTTTATTAACCTTACCCACCCCTTATTAAGGGAGAAGGATAAGGGTTAGATTATAGGAATTTCGTCTCTCATAAGACGCCCTATATAATCATATCTTGAGGCTTTGCCTCTATTTGCTTCTCTATTCAGTACCTCACAAATATCTACCCGGCGAAATACAGTACAAGAACCAGCGCCAGTATCCCTATCCCGATGAACAGGCCATAGAGCTGGAGTTGGCCGGTCTGTGCTCGCCGAACGGCCCTGCCCCCAGCGATGGTTCCTCTGGCCACACCGTTGATGGCCCCGTCCACCACCTGGTTATCGAATTGCTTCAGGCTGCCAAAAAGTCCTTTGACTAGGGCGATTCTCACGATGATATTTTCATAGAGTTCGTCAAACCAGTATTTCCGGTAGAATAAAGTGTACAGCGGTTTGAAGAAATTGCCGGTTTTTTCCGGTGAAAGCCACTGTTTGCTGTACATAGCGTAGGCTAGTAAAATGCCCAGTCCGGCCAGTATTAGCGATATCCAAGGTAGCGGCTGGGTGAAGGGGTGAAAGAAACCGTAGGTAAAGCTGTGGGTTTGGCCGTGGCCCATAAAGGTACCAAAGTGCCCGGTGACATTCCACAGGCCGGAAACGACCGCTAGGATGGCCAGTACTACCATAGGGGTAACCATGACCTTGGGTGATTCGTGAGGGCGGCTACCGTGACCTCCGTGCTCGTTCTGGCTCCCGCCCCGGTAGTCCCCACCGAAGGTTATAAAGACGGCGCGGAACATGTAAAAGGCGGTCATAAAGACGGTTATCATTGCCAGGGAGAATAGGACGGGCTGGCTGGCGGTGCTGACCACTATCTCATCCTTGCTCCAGAATCCGGAAAGAGGCCAGATACCGGCAATACTCAGCGAGGCAATGACAAAAGTGGCATAGGTCCACGGCATTACCCGGCGTAGACCGCCCATGAGTCGCATATCAAAGGTGCCGGTGGCGTGGTTGATGCTGCCCGCTCCCAGGAAGAGCAGTGCCTTGAAAAAGGCGTGGTTGAATAGGTGAAAGATACCGATGGCCACGCCGCCAACGCCCAGCCCCAGCATCATATAGCCGAGCTGGCTGACAGTGGAGTAAGCCAGCACCCGTTTGATGTCATTCATCACTAGGCCCATGGAGGCGGCGAAAATAGCGGTAACCCCGCCGATAACGGCCACCGTGGTCAGGGCTTCCGTGGAGTGTTCAAAGAGAGGGAACATGCGGGCCACTAGGAAGACGCCGGCGGCGACCATTGTGGCTGCGTGGATTAAAGCGCTGACCGGGGTTGGACCTTCCATGGCGTCGGGCAGCCAGATATGGAGCGGGAACTGGGCCGACTTACCTACGGCGCCGGCAAAGATGCCGATGGCCGACCAAGTAAGGACGGCGCTGGCCAGAGCTCCGGTGATGGCCAGTTTGTGCAGCTCGTGGATGTCAAAGGTACTGGTATTCAGGTACAGGAGCAGTATCCCGGCCAGGAAACCGAAGTCACCTAGGCGGGTCACGATAAACGCTTTCTTGGCCGCATCCGCCGCCTCCGGTTTGTGGAACCAGAAGCCGATGAGGAGATAGGAGCACAGGCCGACTAGTTCCCAAAAGACGAATAGGAAAAGTAAGTTATCGGCCAGGACTAGGCCTAGCATTGAAGCGGTGAACAGTGACATCCAGGCGAAGTAGCGGTGATAGCCTGGGTCGCCGTGCATGTAGCCCTGGGAGTAAATCTGTACCATCAGGCTGACTAGGGTGACGACAATCAACATCACCGCCGTCAGTGAGTCCGCTATTAGGCCGAGGTGTATGGTGACCCCGCCCTCAATCACCACCCAGTTAATGTCCGGTACGGGTATTTCGTGGTGGGGCGCCGCCATCACGGATAACAGTGTCCAGATAGATAGGGCCAAGACCGTGAAAAGGGCCGTAATCAGGATATAACCGGTAATTCTCGACTCTGCTTTCACGAAAGGCCGGACGAAAAACGATATGATGATAAACGAGAAGACTGGCAGCAAGAATATCAGCCAAATAAACTGGGGCGTTATCATAATTTCCTTAATATGTCCTTAATCACGTGTTCTTTATCTCGTGGCACCAAGACGGAATAGTCCGTCTGCTCTTGGCCGGTGGGTAGGCCAGAGACAGGTAGGATGCAGGTGGGGATGCCCTCGCCTTCAAAGAGCTCCTTCCACATCTCGGCGACCATCAGGCTTTTCGCTTTTTTAACTTCTACCCACATTATTCCATTACTACCTTGCGACTACTCAACAGTGAAGTGGACTTAACTACCTCAGTCCCCGTTAGCTTTTTACCTTTCAACTCTACCCCTTCCGTCAGGTTAAATTACCACTTCATTAAGTTGATTTTGGTGGCATCTATGCTCTCGATACCGCGATAGATGGCCAGTATTATGGCTACGCCCACCGCAATCTCGGCGGCGGCGACAATAATGACGAAAATAGCGAAAATCTGCCCGGTCAACAGCTCCGGCGTTACGTAACGGGAGAAAGCGACTAGGGTGATATTTACGGCATTGAGCATCAACTCAATGCACATCAGGATAATTATGGCGTTGCGTTTGGCCAGCGTCCCGTATAGCCCGATGGCGAATAGGATAGCCGACAGTACCAGATAATGTTCCAGCCCTAGGTTATTTAGCATCCTCTATATTATTTCTCCCTAGCTAAAACGATTGCTCCCAGAATGGCGGACAGTAGTAGGGCGGCGGCAATCTCCACTGGTAGAATAAAGCCCCCCTCGCCGAAGAGGCGGCTGGCGATGGTAGTGGTGGTCGGTACCACAGGTGCGGTGTCGGCTATCGGCCAGGGTGTGTTGGTTACCGTCAGGACCAGTACTCCCAAGAATAGTAGGGCGACGATGAATGCCGGGAGCTGTAGTTTGTTGGAGAGGTTGCCCCGTTGTACTTCACGGGTCATCATAATCGCCAGGATGATTAACACCGATATCGCCCCGACGTAGACCAGAATTTGTACCGCCGCTAGGAAGTCGGCGCTGAGGGTGATATAAATCCCGGCCACCATGAGGAAACACAGAATCAGCGATAGTGCCGCCCGGAAAATGTTCCGCAGAAGGACCACGCCCAGCGCCGCTGCGATGATGACGCTGGCTGATATCCAGAAGCCGATGGCCAGTCCCATTATTTTTTCTCCGTAATTCTCTCTAAAAGTAAGGTCTGTTTGGGTAGTTTGGCAGCGCGTTTTGGGGAGAAGTAGCCGCTGGCTTTCCTCAACGGGGATTCCAGCATCATTTCTTTGGTCTGCACCAGCTCACCACGCTGGTATTTAGCGCATTCGTAGGCGTAACCTAGGTAGAGCGCCTCGTAAGGGCAGGCCTCAACGCACAGGCCGCACTGAATACAGTAACCGGTGTCTATCTGATACTTATCGACGGTATATTTGTTTTCTTCCTGACTGGTTGAGGTGACAATTTCAATGGCTCCTTGGGGGCAGGCCTTGGTGCAGGTGCCGCAGCCGGTACACTTTACCTGGTCCCAGATGAACTCGTTGCCCCGTATGCGGCGCGAGGTATTGAGTCGCTGCTCCGGGTACTGTGAGACCGTTGGGTGGCGGAGCAGGTGCATGATGGTTACCATCAGACCTTTGACGATGCCGATTCCATAACGTTCAAACTTCAATTCTACCCCATCCTAACCGGAAGAAGAATTTTGACCATAGCAGCACCAGTACGGCCAGTATGGTGAAATTGACGATAATCATAACCAATGCCCAAGGTAGGGTGTCCGGCCAGGAGGCCAGTACCTGTATGGCGGTGATGATCAGATTGATGACGGCCAGCGGTAAGAGGAACTTCCAAGCGAGCGCCATCAGTTGGTCGATTCTTATCCTGGGTAGTGTCGTCCGCGTCCAGACCATGGTGAAGAAGACGGCCATCACCTTAGTGACGAACCAGAGCCAGGGCGGCAACAGGGGCCCTCGCCAGCCGCCGAGGAAGAGGGTGGTAATGATGGCGGCGATGGCGATGGCTTCGGCGTATTCTACCAGATAGAACATGGCGAATTTCATGCCTGAGTATTCGGTGTGAAAGCCGGCGACAATCTCGGAGTCAGCTTCCATCAGGTCGAAGGGGCTGCGGTTGATTTCAGCGCAGCCGGCGGCGAAAAAGAGGAAGAAACCTAGCGGCTGCAGTAGGATGAAGGGAATGTCCTGGGCAATGACAATTCGGTTTAAGGATAGAGAGCCGGCGATGAGCACAACGCCGACAATAGCCAGTACCAAGGGCATCTCGTAGCTCACGATGGCGGCGACATTGCGCATCGCCCCGAGGAGAGAATACTTGTTGCTAGAAGCCCATCCGGCCATGAAGATGCCTACGGTGGAGACAGAGCTGATGGCCACAATGTAGAGGATGCCGATATTCAGGTCGGCGAGGAGTGCGCCGTCCTGGAAAGGTATCACCGCGAAAATCATCAGCGCCGGGGCGAAGGCCACCACCGGAGCTAGCCAGTGGACCAGCTTATCGGCTTTGACGGGCACGATGTTTTCTTTGAGCAGCACTTTTATGGCGTCGGCCACTGGCTGGAGCAGACCAAAAGGCCCGGTCCGGTTGGGGCCGAGACGGGACTGCATGCGTCCCATCCCTCGCCGCTCGATGTAGATAGCCCCCATGACCATAGTGAGGACAAAAGCGATGATGACTACGGTAAAGAAGAGCCAGTGCCACCAGAACCCGCCCGGCCAGTCTGGGGGTACGGCCGGTATAAACACTTGGTGGTGGATACCGAAATTAAGTACTGGCATCATCGGTCAATCTCACCTACAGTAATATCAATACTACCGAAGATAACAATCAAATCGGCTACCTTCCAGCCGCGTACCATATCACGGAGAGCGGTCAGGTTTATTAGGCTCGGGGGGCGGATATGGCAGCGGTAGGGGGCGATGGAATTGTCCGATACCAGATAGAAACCGAGCTCACCCTTTGGGGCTTCTAGGTGGGCATAGGCTTCCCCGACTGGTGGGCGGATCAGGTGGGGTACCGCGGCTTTCACCGGTCCCGGGGGCAATTGTGTCATAGCCTGCTGGATGATGCGCAGGCTCTGTCGCATCTCGGCTACTCTTACTCGGTAGCGGTCATAGCAGTCACCAACGGTGCCGGTGGGGATGTCAAATTCAAAGCGGTCATAAATGGAGTAGGGGTCTGCCTGGCGGATATCCCATTTGACCCCGCTGGCACGGAGTACCGGTCCGCTAGCGGCGCAGTTAATCGCCTGCTCTCGGGTTAGAATGCCGACGCCCTTGGCGCGGGCCAGTAGTATCTCGTTCTGCATCAGCAGCCGGTCGTATTCATCAATGAAGCCGGGCATCTGCGCCACGAAGGTGCGTAGGGCGGGCAGGAATTCCTCGGGGATATCCTGGCTGACGCCGCCCACTCGTATATAGTTATAGGTAAGGCGCTGACCGCTGACCATCTCTAGGAGGTCGACAATTTTTTCCCTTTCCCGGAACATGTACATAAAAGGGGTGAAAAAAGCGCCGCAGTCGTTCAAAAAAGCGCCGACGGCAATAAGGAAAGCGGCGATGCGCTGCAGCTCGGCCATAATGACCCTCAGGTATTCCGCCCGTTCCGGGACCTTTATACCCGCCAGCTTCTCCACGGCCAGGCAATAAGCCAAGTTATTATTCATTGAGGAGATGTAGTCTAGGCGGTCGGTCAGTGGGATTATCCCGGTGTAAGTGCGCTGCTCGGCCAGTTTCTCTACCCCGCGATGGAGATAGCCGAAGATCGGCTCAATATCCACCACTACTTCCCCATCAAGGGTTGTCCGCATGCGGAATACTCCGTGGGTGCTGGGATGTACCGGACCCATATTGAGTACAAAAGGTTCTGTTTTCAGCGCCATTACCGAAAGTCCTTTCGCATGGGATGTCCGGCAAAGCCTTCCCAAAGGAAAATACGCTTCATATTGGGGTGCCCTTCAAAGTTAATCCCCATCAGGTCGTAGATTTCCCGCTCCTGAAAGTCAGCCCCTTGCCACAGACCAGTCACCGAAGGTAGGGCTGGGTTCTCCCGGTCAGCACAGTGGGTCTTCAGGACCAGGCTGTGATTATGTTCCAGGGAGCTTAACCGGTAGACGACTTCAAAATAGTGGTAATAATCAACGGCGGTGATGAAGTTGAGGTAATCAAAGTTAAGTTCTGGGGTATCTTTGAGGAAGGCGGCTACGGCTAGTAAAGACTCGTTTTTCACTACTAGGTAGTCCTGACCGGACTCGATAATGCTTTCCGGAAACTTCTCGGTAAGCTGGCGGGCTATTTCTTTGCCGGAAAGGACTGCTGTCATGCCTGTTTAATCTTTCCCTAGGGTTAAGTTTCTTCGCTTGGCTATCTTCTTTTGCAGCATCTGTATGCCGTAAATTAGGGCTTCAGGGCGGGGAGGGCAGCCCGGGATATAGACATCAACTGGGATGATGTGGTTATAGCCGGGAACCACGGCGTAAGGCGCTGAGGCGAAGATACCGCCGCTGATGCCACAGGCCCCCATGGCAATCACCCATTTTGGCTCCGCCATCTGGTTATAGATACGCTGGACATTAGGGGCCATCTTCCAGGTCAAGGTGCCGGCGGTAATCATCAGGTCAGCTTGGCGGGGCGAGGCGCGGAGGATTTCCATGCCAAAGCGCGCTAGGTCAAAACGGGGTCCGTTGGCGGCAATGAACTCAAAGGCGCAGCAGGCAGGGAAGCAGATGGCCGTCCAGAGGGAAGAGCGCCGTCCCCAGTTAATTAGGGCGTCCGCGGAAGTCAGGAGAATATTCTGGGACAGCTCCTCGTCAAGCCATTTATCAGGGTCGGGAATTGCCGGCTGGCTGTTTGCTTTCAGGTCTTCAATGCCTTGACCCTCTTCCCGGTCCAGCTCGATATCTGGGTAGATATAGGGCCGTATGTCGCCTACTTCCATTCTAGGACCTTCTTTCTCCAGGCGTAGATATAGCCAACAAAAATGATGGTAATTAAGATTAAGATGGTAATGAGTCCGGAGATTCCCAACTGCCGGAGGCTAACCGCCCATGGATACAGGAAGATAACCAGGACGTCAAGGGCCAAAAATATCAGAACGTAAAAGTAATAGTGGAAGTTAAACTGGACCCAGGTCTTACCGATGGTCTCCATACCGCACTCAAAGATAGAGTTCTTAACGGGGTTGGGGTTATCGGGGACGATACGGAGAAATCGGAGAGCGATAGGGATGGTGACCATGAGAAGAGTGAAAAGGATAACGGCGATAAGAAACAGTCCGATGTAACCGTAGTTTGCGATCAACAAAGGTCCTCGTTCTTTAAAAGTTGTTGCACTAGTATATCACACCCGATTGTTGGAAAGCAAGGATTTTAGAGGGCGGGTCCATGGTGGTTTTCTACGGAATTGACAAGTAATTTGGTAGCTGTATAAACTGGCTTTGATTGGAATGGTCAAACAATCGGCGTTTTTTTATGGGTGGGTCATCGTCGGTATCAGTGTCGCTGGGATGGCCCTCATTTATGGCATCAGGCACTCTTTCGCCGTTTTCTTCCCCCCGGTTCTGGACGAGTTTGGCTGGAGTCGGGGTAGCACCGCCCTGATGCTGTCTCTGAACATCTTGGTCTACGGGTTCACTGCGCCGGTGGCGGGCAGCTTGGGCGACCGCTGGAAGCCGTACCGGGTGATGCCGATCGGCGTTGTTTTTCTCGGCCTGGCGACCGTCGGCTGCGCCTTTGCCCGCGAGTTGTGGCATTTTTACCTACTCTTCGGTTTTCTGATGCCCGTGGGGACTGCCTTCAGTGGTTGGCCGCTGCTGTGTCCGGCCTTAGCCAACTGGTTCTCAAAGCGGCGCGGGATGGTGATGGGGATAGGGCAGATGGGGGGTGGCCTTAGTTTCGTTTACGGTGTGTTCGTGGAGTTCGTCATCTTGCAATTGGGCTGGCGTTACGCTTTCTTCGTGGTGGCCGGTGTTCTGACGGCTATCCTCCTGCCCCTGTATTTCTTCTTTTTCCACTATCGTCCGGAGGGTAAAGGCTTGAAAGCCTACGGCAGTGATGAATTGCCAGCTACCGGCGGCTTAACTCCAGACGTGGTCATCGGCCGAGGTTCTTCCATCAGTGACTGGACGCTAGGCCAGGCCGTGCGGACTTATCAGCTGTGGTGTCTGGTGGCAACTCAGTCGCTGTTCTGGGGTGTCGGCTGCTATATGGTGCTACCCCACCAGGTTCAGTTTACCCAGGACATGGGGTACAGTAGTACGTTTGCCGCTTCCATTTTTGCCCTCTTTGGCATTTTCATGATGGTAGGTCAGATCTCGGCGGCCATGTCTGACTGGATTGGCCGGGAGAAGATGATGACGCTGGCCGTTATCCTGTCCATCGGTGCCTTGGTTGCTTTGGTTTCGGTGCGGGACACTTCCCAACCCTGGCTCTTATATATCTATGCCATCCTATTAGGTTGTGGTGCCGGGCTTGTCGCCCCGGTAGTCTTTGCCGGGGCGGCTGACTTGTTTCACGGACGGCACTACGGCGTGATATCCGGTCTGATGCTGACCGGTTTCGGTATCGGCGGCGTTATCGGTCCCTGGCTGGGCGGTTATATCTATGACATTTCGGGCAGTTATATCAGTGCCTTTATTCTGTCAATGGTATGCTTTGGTATGGCTGGCATCACCTACTGGATAGCGGCACCGAGAAAGGCCGTCAAATTGCTTGCCCGGTCCTAGAGTTCGCTGTCCCCTCAAATTGACAATCAGCCTGATGGTTTTGTAAACTGGCGTCATTAAAGTATCTGCCCTGGAGAGAAGTGTTTATGACTATTAAAGATATTGGCCAGGAACTGGCTGGAGTTATCGGGAAATGTGATGCCGATTACGTGGAAGCGCATCTTGAGGAGAGCCAGACCAGCCATGTCGTCTACCGTGGCCGGGAACTGGACTCTATCGGGCGGGCTACGGCCATCGGCGGAAACGTACGGGCTATGGTGAAAGGCGGCTGGGGCTTCGTCAGCTTTAATGACCTGAATAATCTGCCGGAAAGGGTAGCCCTGGCCGTGAAGCAGGCCCGCTTTGTCGGCCGTGAGGCGAGCCAGCTGGCGGCGGCGGAACCGGTGGTGGCTACTGTGTCTGTGGAGGCGGATAGGGACCCGGTAGCCATACCGCTGGCGGAAAAGAAGCAACTGATGGATGAATACAACGATATCATCTGGCGTACTCCAGAGATACAGACGTCCACGGTGGGTTATGCCGATAGCCGCAAGCAGACTATTTTTTTGAGTTCGGCGGGTAGTTTTATTGAGCAGACAAGAGCTGATATTACCCTGCGCCTGGCGGCGGTAGCCGCCCGGGATGGCGATATCCAGCAGGTAGGGTTGAGCGTGGGCAGCCGCGGTGACTTTAGCATCTTGCAGAGTTACCATGACGAAGTAGCGCACATGGCAGAGCGTGCGGTGGTATTGCTCTCGGTACCGCAGATAAAAGGAGGGGAATACACCGTGGTGCTGGATCCGGTCTTGGCAGGTGTCTTTGTCCATGAAGCCTTCGGGCATCTGTCTGAGTCCGACTTTGTTTACGAAAACGAACGTGTGCGCCGGATTATGACTCTGGGGAGGCAGTTCGGTCACCCGGAATTGAATATTGTGGATACGGCCACGATACCGGGACTGCGGGGCAGCTACCAGTATGATGACGAAGGTATGCCGGCCACTAGGACCTATCTTATCCGCGAGGGTAAACTGGTCGGTCGGCTCCACTCTAGGGAGACGGCGGCCAAAATGAACGAGCAACCCACTGGTAATGCCCGGGCCATCAATCACCGCTATCCGCCCATTGTTCGCATGACCAATACCTATATCGAGCCGGGGGTAGTCTCCTTGGCCGACATGGTGGGTGGCATTAAAGAAGGGATTTACGCTAAAAACTGGTACGGCGGTACCACCAGTATGGAGATGTTCACTTTTTCGGCGGGGGAAGCCTATATGATACGCCACGGTAAAATTGCGGAGATGCTGCGCCCGGTGGTGCTGACCGGTAATGTGTTTAACACGCTGGAGAATATAGATGCCATAGGTGATGACCTGACGATGAACCAAGGTGGCGGTTGTGGTAAGGGAGGGCAGATGCCACTACCGGTGTCTAACGGTAGCCCGCACATTCGGATTAGCCGCTGCTTGGTGGGAGGCGGGTAAGTGGAAGATCTTCTGGCTCAGGCGGTAGTAGCGGCCGAGGAAGCGGAGGTTTTTACTGTTTCTTCGGAAGGGACTCTGATCCAGTTTGAGGCCAATCGGTTGAAGTACCTCCAGACGAAACAGCAGACCAGCGTGGCCCTGCGCCTTATCCGGCAGGGAAGGGTGGGGTATGCTACTACTACCGATATAGGTGAGCGCCGTAACCTGGTTAGTAATGCCGTGGAAACGGCGCAGTTCGGCATGCTGGCCGAGTTTCAGTTACCGGCGTCGGGCGTCTATTCGCCGGTGGCCGTCTTTGACGCCGGGGTGGTATCGGTAGCAAATGAAGCCATGATTCAGCTCGGCGAGGAAATGGTCGCTTCGGTTACGGCGTATACCCCGGGTATTATCTGTGAGGCGGAAGTTGCCAAGGGTACGGTCTCGGTTAGTATCCGGAACTCTCGCGGGGGGCAGGCAGACTACCGGAAAAGTTATTTCAGCATGGGCATCGAGGGCAGCCTGGTCAATGACACGGATATGCTCTTCGTCGGGGAAAGTGTCAGCTCATGCCATCCTCTCTCGAATTCCGGAGCAGTCGCTGGGGCAGTGCTCCGCCAGCTTGAGCTGGCTAAAGACCGCGCCTCGGTGCCGAGTAAGTCTTTACCGGTGGTCTTTACCCCTGGCGGGGTAGCCAGCGCCCTGATAGAGCCTCTGATGGCGGCTTTTAACGGCAAAACGGTTTTAAAAGGAGCGTCGCCCATTGGTACTAAACTCGGGCAGGCGGTCTTTGACCGGAAATTCCGCCTGCGGGACGACCCGACGGTGGGCTATCGCCCCAGTAGCCGTCCCTGTGACGATGAAGGCGTGCCCAGTCAGTGCACCACGTTGGTTGAAGAAGGAGTGGTGACCGGTTTTATTTATGACCTGCAGACGGCGGCCATGGCTCATACTCACAGCACCGGTAACGGCAGCCGGAACCATGGCGGACTGCCGTTACCTGCACCCAGCGCTTTTGTCATTGCCCCAGGGGATACTGATTTTACCGAGATGGTACAGGACATAAAGGAAGGACTGGTGGTGGAGCAGCTCATGGGTGCTGGGCAGGGTAATGTTCTGGGCGGTGATTTCAGCGGTAATGTCCTGCTGGGATATAAGGTGGAAAATGGTAAAATAGTGGGTAGGGTTAAAAATACTATGGTCTCGGGGAATATTTACCAGGCGCTGAAACAGGTGGCGGCTATCGGTCGGGAGGCCAAATGGGTGGACGGCTTTTTGCAGACACCACCTATCTATTGTCCTGGTCTTTCGGTGGCGAGTAAGAGATAAAGGGGATGAGGTTACCTATAACCAGTAAGAGGCCGTTTAGCAACTCAAATTGTCATTGAGGGTGAAGCGAAATAATCTCACTATTGCTTGCCAAGATTGCTTTGGTACCTCGTGCCTCGTAATGACAACCAAACAATATCAGTAATAAAGGGAGGCGTGCTGAAATGAAAAGATTGGTTAAATTTCGGGCTTACCCTAGGCTCGATTCTCCGAATATGCTGGCGGCCTGGCCTGGCGTTGGTAACGTCGCCACCATAGTGGCTGCGTATCTGGAGAAGAAACTGGGTTTTAAAGAGCTGGGTGAGATTGAGGCTTCTCATTTCTTTGACCCCATCGGGGTACTGGTGAAAAACAGCGTTGTGGAAGCGCCCCAGTTCCCCCGGAGCAAGTTTTGCTACTGGAAAAATAAGGGCGGGGGGAGCGATATCATCCTGTTTATCGGTGAAGACCAGCCCGCCGCCAAAGGGTATGACCTGGCGCATTGTGTCCTTGATGTCTGCGTAAAGTATCAGGTTAGCCGGGTCTATACCTGCGCGGCGGCGATGACTCGCATCCACCATACCGAAAAACCCGGTGTTCTGGGAGTGGCTACCAGCCAGCAGGCGGCCGCCGATCTGAAGAAATATGACCTGATATCGGCCAGTAACCTGCAGATTGCCGGGTTGAACGGGCTGTTGCTGGGGGTGGCCAAAGAAAGAGGTATCGATGGTGTCTGCCTGCTGGGTGAAGTGCCAACCTATGCTACTCGGATACAGAACCCGATGGCGGCGCTGGCGGTGCTTGAAGTCCTGGCGAGAATGCTGGGTGTAGAAATTGACCTGGACGAGCTGGCGCAGCTGGTCAGGGAGGCCAGGGAGAGAATGAAGCAGGTGGCCTCTCAGGCGATGGGAGAGTACATTGACTATTTTACCGAACCCATATGGGAGAAGGAAGAGGAAGAAGAAGAGGAGTAGGTAATGGCGGATCTGGTATTGGATGAGAGTGGTGGCAAGGCGGGTTTTTCAATTTGAAACTGCGGGGCACAATATTATGATTATCGGCCGTAAAGTTAAGCTTCGTCAGAAAAAGTTATCCGATGCCCGTAGTGATTATAAATGGCAAACGGATACCGAACTGTTGCGACTTGATGCCATGCCGGCGCTGACGGCCTCTTTCCCGCAGTATTTACAGGGCTATACCAGCGAACTGCGTCGTCCCGCTCCGACCAGGCATATCTTCGCTGTGGAAACCGTTGGTGGCGAGCACATCGGTAACTGTGTCTACTATAACGTTGATGAAGCTAAGGGAGAGGTGGAACTAGGTATCATGATCGGCAACCGCGACTACTGGGGTGATGGCTACGGTGTGGATGCTGTGACCGTCTTGGTTAACCACATTTTTCGCCGGACGAAAATCAGGCGAGTCTACCTGAAAACTCTGGACTGGAACCAGCGGGCGCATAAGTGCTTCCTGAAATGCGGTTTTACGCCCTGCGGGCACATGGTTAAAGGCAGGTATAGTTTCGTGCTAATGGAGCTCTACCGCCTACAGTGGGAAACCGGGCCGATGGAGCGTGTTAAATAGGGGGGCAAAGTTGAAAAAATCTGATAATCCCGCCATTGAGTGGCTCAGTAACCGGGTCCGTATCCTCGACCAGACCCGGCTCCCGCAGGCAGAGGTTTATCTGGAGCTAGGTGACTACCGGAGTATTGCCTCAGCCCTTACAGAATTGAAAATCAGGGGCGCGCCCGCTATCGGGGTAGCTGGAGCCTATGCCGTGGTCATGGGGGCGCTGAAAATTGAATCTACGGTGAGAGCCGAATTTCTGGAGAAGCTCCGGGCCGTCATCAGAACCATTGCCGACACCCGCCCCACCGCCCGAAATCTTTTCCGGGCGCTGGACCGCATGCGGCAGGTGGCCGAAGCTGGTGCGGACGTGGCCGAGATTAAAACCGCACTGGCGGACGAAGCCGTGAAAATTCATGACGGGGAAATGGCGGCAACCTTTGAGATAAGCCGGCACGGTGCTGCGCTGATAGAAGACGGTTTTACCGTCCTGACCCACTGCAATGCCGGGCCGCTGGCGACCACTGGTTACGGCACCGCCATCGGCGTTATTATGCGGGCAAAAGAGCAAGGTAAAAAGATAAAAGTCTTGGCCACCGAGACTCGTCCTCTGCTTCAGGGAGCGCGGCTCACTACTTGGGAATTGAAGAAAGCGGGCATCCCGGCCACCCTGATTACCGACTCCATGGCTGGTTATTTCATGAGTAAAGGCGAGGTTGACTGCGTTATCGTCGGCGCCGATCGTATTGCCGCCAACGGTGACACCGCCAATAAGATTGGTACCTATACCCTGGCGGTGCTGGCCAGAGAAAATGATATTCCTTTTTACGTGGCGGTCCCCACTACCACTATTGACCTTTCCTTGGCTATCGGAGATGACATCCCCATTGAGCAGAGAAGTGAGGATGAGGTAACCCATATTTGGGAGGTGCGGATTGCTCCGGAGGGCGTGGCCGCGGCTAACCCCGCTTTTGATGTTACCCCCCACCGTTACCTCACCGCCCTCATTACGGAAAAAGGTATAATAAGGAGGAATTACGAGGAAGGAATAAAAAAGATAATGTAATGACTACCGGAGATATTGTTATTGGATCCGACGGTGCACTTACAATTGCGATTGGTTATTGGGCTAAAGAGAAATTCACTACATAGATCGCTACTGCCACATTTTTAACACAGGTATGAAAAGGCAATGGATAATTAGAACTTATATTGCCCTATTTGCCGGTCCAGGTAAATGTCGGATCCAGAAAACAGAAAAGGGAATGAAAAGTTCTCCCATCTTGTCTCTCAGTTGCGAAGTTCCGTTCACACACTATTTTTTTAATGATGATCAGTCCAGTGTTATTAGGGCGTTGAAAGCTAGAGCAAAATCATATAGTTCTGCAAATGTAGATTTCTTCAATAAAGATTGTAATTTGGTTGTGGATGAGTTATTGCAAAAATTATCCTCCAACTCTCTAGACTTTTGTTTTATAGAGCCCTTTGACTGGGAAATTAAATATAACTCAATTTGGAAGCTAACTGAGAAGAGAAGAATGGATTCAGCTGTAACTTTCCATAGAAGTAAAAGACTATGTGCTTGTGGTAAATACTAGAAAAGCATCTTTATATTATCGGATATTCGCGAGTAAGTATTCTAGAGGTGCGGATTGTTGGGATAAAATTACTGAACGTTCAGAAGTAAGGTAATTAAGGATGAGCGTGTAATATAAGATGGCTAATTGAGAGAGGAAGTGTCTAGTTTGAGGATCATTACTCGGCAATATGAGTTATTGGATAGGTCTACAACCACGGTAGTACATTAAGTAAAGGAGGTCTCTGATGCCAGAAGCTAAAATCGGAGTTATCGGCGGGAGCGGGCTGTATGATATCGAGGGGATGGTGGATGTTGAGGAAGTTGACATAAAAACACCATTTGGTCAGCCGAGTGACACCATTGTCGTCGGTAAGCTGGAAGGGGTGGGGGTTGCTTTCCTACCCCGACACGGGCGGGGGCATCGTATTCTGCCTACTGAAGTCCCGGTCAGGGCTAACATCTACGCTTTAAAGTCGTTGGGGGTGGGGCATATCATCGCCATTAACTCGGTGGGCAGTCTGAAAGAAGAATTTCAGCCCGGCGACCTGCTGATTCCAGACCAGCTGATTGACCGCACCCGCAGTCGGATTAATACCTTTTTTGGGGAAGGCGTGGTCGTTCACATTCCCTTCGGTGAGCCGGTCTGTCCGGACTTGAGCCAGATGGTCTACCAGACGGCCAAAGACGTCGGTACCGCTACGCACTGGGGCGGTACTTACGTAGTTATGGAGGGGCCGGTCTTCTCCACCAAAGCGGAATCGCTGCTCTACCGCGCCTGGGGGGCGGACGTTATCGGTATGACGGCGCTACCCGAAGCTAAGCTGGCGCGGGAAGCGGAAATCTGCTACGCTATTATTGCCTGTGTTACCGATTATGATTGCTGGCACCGGAAGCACGAGGCGGTTACCGCCGAGATTATCTTGAATACTTTGCGCCAGAATATTGACACCGCCAAAAATATCATCAGGCTGGCGCTGCGTAGAGTGCCGACGAAGCGAGGCTGCGGATGCGGCTCGGCGCTGAAAACGGCTATCGTTACCGTTCCAGAGCTGATACCAGATGAGCAGAAAAAGAAACTCGATTTGTTAATCAGCAAGTATATCAGAAAGGACTGACATTATGCCCGGCGTAGAATTCAATTTTTTGCCGACGATTGTTGGTAGTATGCCCCAGACGGACCCGCTGGCGGCGTGCACCCAGATTGTCCATTACCTCAGGGACATCCCGGCTTGGCCTCAGCTGCCAAAGAAGTCTTTCCAGGAGAATATGTATGTCCAGTACAGCCAGGGCTTCCCCGGGGTGGTGGTCGAGGAGGACGAGGAAAAAATATACATTGACCGTAACCGGGGACTGGAGGCGTTGGAACGGCTCTACGCTGCTTACTTGGAGAATGACTTCACCAAGTATGCCATCAGTCCGGAATATGCCGCCGGACTGCACCAGTTTTTGTCCGTGACTACCCAGTCACCCCTGGCGGTCAAAGGGCAGGTGACCGGGCCGATCACCTGGGGGCTGACGGTAACCGATGATACCGGCAAGGGTATTCTTTATGACGATTTTCTGGGTGATGCCGTGCCCAGGCTGCTCCGATTGAAGGCGGCCTGGCAGGAAAAAGAACTGAGTCGCTTCTCTAAAAACACCATTATCTTTGTGGACGAGCCGTATATGTCGGCTTTCGGATCAGTCTCAATGATGCTCTCCCGAGATCAGGTTATCAATTTGCTTGAGGAGGTCTTCAGCGGTATTGGCGGTCTGAAGGGAGTCCACTGCTGCGGCAACACCGACTGGTCCTTACTACTGGAGACCAGCGTTGATATTATCAGCTTTGACACTTACAACTATGCCCAGTCATTGAGTCTTTACCCGGTGGAACTAAAGAAGTTCTTGGAGCGAGGAGGTACGGTAGCATGGGGAATCGTCCCTAATGAAGAAGACTTATTAGCTAAAGAAACGGTTGCTAGTCTTAAGGATCGTCTGGAGGAAGCGATGGCGCCCTTTACCCGGCAGGACATCCGCTTCCGGCAATTGATTGCTCAGGGACTGCTTACTCCCAGCTGTGGGCTGGCGTCTCTGGCTACTGAGGAGGCAGCCGCCCGTGTCTTGGAGCTACTGAGTGAGCTATCCGAAACGATAAGGAAACGCTACACTTAGAGAGGTGTATCCTGATGGAATGTAACGTTGAGTCCAATAACGTCAAATGTGCCTGTGACTATGAGTCCTGCTCTCGGTAGGGTAAGTGCTGTGAATGTATCACCTATCGTCTGGAGAGTAACGAGTTGTCTGGTTGTATCTTCCCGCCCGAGATAGAGAAGACCTATGACCGTTCCTTTACCCGGTTTATTAGAACCTTTAGCACCTGAGTGGCGGAAAAGGTTAATTTGAGTTAAGATTACTGGTGATGAATAAGAGTAAGAGAGTGGCTACCCTGAAACACCGGCGCAAGCAGAAGAAGCTGAAGGAAAGAAGAAAGACGGCGCAACCGGTTCCCAAGTAGTCATTCCTGTCGGGTGAAGGTAATGACCGGATGCCGACGATGAAGCGGGTTGATTTGCTTACCGGTCGGCCGAGGACAGGAAAGACCAATCTTATCCAGTAGGCAGTAGCGGCGTTTGGGGGCAGGGTCGAAGGTTTCTACACCGAGGAGAGATGCGGAGTCGGGATACGAGACTCAGTTTCAAACTGATGATACTGGATGGACAGGAAGTGGTACTGGCTCACGTGGATATTTACAGTCGCTATCAAGTGGGCAAGTACGGCGTTGATATTGGTAGCCTGGATCAGGTGGGTGTTTCCTGTACTGGCCCGTCCGGCAGTGTGATTGAATCGTCGTTGACGAAATCGGTAAAATAGAGCTTTTTCCGACTGACTTCCGTGAAGCCGTCCGGCAGGCAATGGGCAGCAGGGAGAAAGTTCTGGGCACAATCATGTTTAATCCTCATCCCTGGGCGGACGATATTAGGCACTAGCCTCAGGTAAACCTGGTGGAAGTGACCATGGCCGACCATTCCCGGGTACTGATTGACCTGCGGGAATGGATAAGAGCCATATAATCCCCTCAGACACTATGGGCTGGGAGGGGTTGCGGTATATTCCGAGAGAGGAGGATGAAAGGGATAAATGTCACCACTACCGGAAATAATCCAGGCACTACTTGACCCGCAGGCCTATCCTGACCCTCCCCAGAAAGTTGAGCTGGCGCAGACCCAGATGTCATTTGTGTTCCTGACCAATGACTACGTCTACAAGGTCAAGAAACCGGTAGACCTAGGTTATCTGGACTACACCACTCTGAAAAAGCGCTATTTTTACTGTCAACGGGAAGTTGGACTTAACCGACGACTTTGCCCGGATACCTACTTGGGTGTCCTGCCCGTGACCGGGAGCGGGGATCGGATTTCTTTCGGAGGGCGAGGCGAGGCTCTGGAGTATGCCGTGAAAATGCGCCGCCTGCCCCAGGAAAAGATGTTGAATGTCCTGCTGGCCGAGGATAGAGTGTCACCAGAAATGCTAGCTGGCGTGGCGGACAGACTGGTCGAGTTCCACCGGCAAGCCGAAATCGGCGTCAGCATCAGTACCTTTGGCGATATTGACGCTATCACCGTAAATACCGAGGAAAACTTTACCCAGACCGAGAAATATCTGGGCCATACTATTTCCCGGGAGCAGTACCGGCGTATTCGGGATTATACTAACCTCTTTATTCAGGGAAACACTGGTTTATTTAAAAAGCGGATGGCCGAAAGCCGGATAAAAGATTGCCATGGTGACCTTCACGCTGCTCATATCTGTTTTTGTGATAGTATCTGTATCTATGACTGCATTGAATTTAATGACCGATTCCGGTATTGTGACGTTGCTTCCGAGGTGGCTTTTCTGGCAATGGATCTGGATCACTACGGGCGGGCTGGTCTGTCCGGCGACTTTGTTAAGGCTTACGTAACGCGGAGTCAGGATCAAGAGCTGATGACACTGCTTGATTTCTACAAGTGCTACCGGGCGTACGTGCGAGGGAAAGTGGAGAGTTTCAGGCTGGATGATCCGTATATCTCGCCGGAAGAGAAGACGGGAGTTTTGACGGTGGCCCGGCACTATTTTGAGCTGGCCGGATCATATATTGATATATAATAGAATGGCGTAAGCTAAACTGAATCAGGTCGTGCTTGGTAACTATTTGGAAACTGAGAAATGAAAATAACGGTGTTTTTGAATGGGTAAAGAGAGCTGTCTCAGAGTTTGTTGGCGAGGTGGTGTTTCATGGGATTGATACCTTTGATAAAGAGATCTTTTTGGAGTGGTGAATTAGCGATGCTTTGTTTTTTGGCGACAAATCGGTGAAAGTAGGACCGCCTCCTTCATACGAGCAAATAAAGAAACCCATCGCTAAAAGAGTGAAAAGACTATGAGGTCTTGACTGTTTTTGAATAAAGAGATTATAACTCACCAAAGGGGAAAACGGTATCTGAGTAAAGTATTATGACAAAGTGCATACAGCTCCATGCATGAGAGGTGGTAATTGAAAGAATCCTTTAGACCGTTCATCGAAAAAGAGCTGGGTCCCGGTTTTGTGCTGATTGCCTGCGGCCTGCCTGGTACCTGGAAGACGGAGACGACCGAGGAAGTAGCTAGGCTTAAAGGATGCTCACTCTTGCGCTCCGACCTGATTCGGCTGGAGGTATTGAAGAATGAGGACGTCTTTGACGAGAAGACCGCCGCCAGTATGGACAAGCGTACCATGGTCTATGACGAGATGTTCCGGCAGGCTGATGAGACGCTAGCCCAGAGCGGCTGTGTTATCCTTGATGCCACCTTCGTTACCCAATCGTTAAGAGAGCGCGCCGCGGCCGTCGCCGGTAAATATAACCTACCTCTGGTTATCCTGCAGACCGACTGCCCGCAGGAAGCGGCCATCGCCCGTATCCTGAAGCGGACGAAAGAGGACTATGTCTCTAATGCCTTGACCGAACAGGCCTATCTCAACAATAAAAAGCGGTTTGAGCTGGTGGACCTGTTAGAGCTGAAAGCCTGCTATCCCTGTCTTGCTATCGTCCACCTGACGGTCGATACACGGCACGACTCACCGGAAGATTGGTATATCGTCGGTGTGGAGAGGAGGTAGAGGAGACTAGATATTTTCTCCCTGGTAGATCCCTCGGTAGCCTTCTGTCTGCCGGGTCAGCCGTAGGAAAACAAGCTGTATCATTCGGGCGTTTCTCTGCAAGCGAATCCCCTGGGGATGATAGACCACCAGCAGCGACTGGGAACGGCCTGAGTAACCGGCGTCCCAGACCGCCGTATTGACCGTGGCCCCGCAGCGCAGCAGGCTCGATCGAGGAGTGGCCAGCGCCATGATCTTTCTGGGTAGGTGGACAATCTCGTTATAGGTGATGCTGTAGGCCCCGGGCATCAGGTCGATAAAACCCAGCCCGTCAAAGACCAGCGGCGCCAAGTCAGATACCAGACGCTGGTGATTCGTCGTCGCTATCCGTCCCGGTGATTGCAGCAAAGCTACCTCGTACAGGGTTAGGTCAATCCCGTTGGGTTGCACCTGCTGCTCGAGGTCAATCCAGCCTTCCACCAACGGAGGCTTTTGCCGTAATAATCGGTGAATGTCTGCTTTAGCTAAAACGGTGGTCACTGACAAGCCCCTTTAATATGGTCCTGGTCAATGATACCAGTTCCATTACTTCTCGACAATAAATAAGAGTACA
>Ga0187827_10002969_pt1 | contig 22505 bp, 21 predicted proteins | sample ETNtaG_39_FD_167969 | JGI IMG/M metagenome (GOLD analysis project Ga0187827, IMG submission 167969) | Marine microbial and viral communities from oxygen minimum zone, Eastern Pacific Ocean - ETNP2014_SV_150_PacBio MetaG (Illumina Assembly) | ecosystem: Environmental > Aquatic > Marine > Hypoxic... | reverse complement strand
GTAGCCCTGGCGGCCCAGTTGCAGGATCCGGAGCGCGTTGAAAAGGCCGTGCTTGAGATCGGACCAAAGCGCCTTGGCGGTGAAGCGAAACCCCTGGGTGTTGCTGGCATCAAGCGCCAGCGCACCGTCTTGCAGCACGAAATAGGGCCGGTCGGGGTGGCCGTCGAGGCGGCGAAGGTTGTTCTGCACGTCGTTGCCGCTGAAGAAGGCGAGCAGCACGATGTCGGGCTGGTAGGCCAGCGCCGTCTGCTCCAGCACCAGCAACTTCTGGGCCGTGCCGTAGCCGTTGACGGCAAAGCCCAGCACCTCGACGGGGCGGGCCAGGCAGGCGGCGAGGGGGCTTTCGAGGCGCTTCCAGAAAACCTTCTGCAGCGCCACCTCGCGGCCCTCAGCGAAGGAATCGCCCAAGACGGCTAGGCGCAGCACGCCCGTGGGCTTGGCGATGGCGTGGTCGGTGTCGCGAAAGCCGGCGGCGTTGATGGCGATTTCGCTCTGGCCCTCCATGGCATAGCTGCCGGTCAGCCCGGGGCGCGGCGCCCAGCCCAGGCGGGTGTCGAGCCGGTTGAATTCGGGGTACGAGATCCCGGCCCAGCGCAGGCCAACCTCGGCCCCCGCCAGCGCCACGGCGAGGCTGAGCAACAGCGTCGCCAGGTTGGCCCGGGTCATGGCGTCTCAGGCGCCCCGCCCAAGCGTCGGCGCCAGGCCGCCAACAAGGCAAAGCCCCCGAGGCCCAGCGACATCGGCATATTGTATCCCGCCAGGGAAATGCCAAACAGCGACCAGGCCACCTCGTCGCAGCGCACCACGGGGGCCGCCATGATCTGCGCCCGCAACTGCTCGACCGAGGCGGCGCTGCCCACCTGGTCGCCCGTGCAGCCTTGGGGTCCGGCCCACCACTGCTGCTCGACGCCGACCTGGTAGCCGGCGATGCCGAGGTTGACGAGTAGCGCCAGGCCGGCCAGCGCCAGCAGCCAGGCGGCCCAGGGCCGGCGGCCGGCCGGCAGGGCCAGCAGCGCCAGCACGCCGGCCGTGGCGTAGGCGATGCGCTGGTAATAGCAAAGCTCGCAGGGCGCCACCCCGCCCAGGTGCTGAAAGCCCAGCGCCGCGAGCAGGATGGCAACCACCGCCAGCAGCAGCAGCGCCGCCGGAGTGCGGCCCCGGGTCAGTCGCTCGACCAGGTCCGAAAGCCCCGTCACAACAGGTACTTGACGGCCACGAAGCCGCCCACCAGGACGACCACGAAGACGATGGCCAGGATGTTGAGGTAGCGTTCGATGAAGTCGCGGATGGGCTCGCCCAGCCACCACAGCAGCCCGGCCACGACGTAAAAGCGCAGGCCCCGCGAGACCAGCGAGCCCAGCACGAAGAGCCAGACGTCGAGCCCGGCGACGCCCGAGAAGATGGTGAAGACCTTGTAGGGTAGCGGCGTCAGCCCGGCCACGAAGACGATCACCAGGCCCCATTCGTTGTAACGACCCTGCAACCGGCCGAAGGCCTCGAGCTGGCCATAGAACTCGATGATGCCGCGCCCCACGCTGTCGTACAAAAAGGCGCCGATGCCATAGCCGGCCAGGCCGCCCAGCACCGAGGCCACGGTGCAGACCAGGGCGATCAGCCAGGCCCGGCGGCGCTCGGCCAGCACCATGGGCACCACCATGACGTCGGGCGGGATGGGAAAGACCGAGCTTTCGATAAAGGCGATCAGCCCCAGCGCCGGCAAGGCCCGGCGGTGGGCCGCCAGCGCCATGGTCCAGTCGTAAAGCCGCTTGAGCATGGGGGCGTATAGCAGGGGCCAGGGGCGGGTGCAAACCCGCTCGGCGGGCCGGCACCGGGGGTGCGCCCCGGGCGGTTGACCGGCCTCGCGGCTCGGCTATGATCCGCCGCGTGCCCCTGTGGCGGAATTGGTAGACGCGACAGACTCAAAATCTGTTGTCCGCAAGGGCGTGCTGGTTCGAGTCCGGCCAGGGGCACCAATAATATCAATGGGTTAGCAAGCGAATCATTAGACTTGTTGGCGACCGATCCTATGTCAGCAACCAAATAGCAACCCATCGTGAGATGTGGTGCGCTGTTGGGCTTAACGGCGGAAAGTCCTTTTTGTCATTTGTTCCCGCCCCGGCGCCACCCGTGGTCGTAGAGCGGCGCCTTCCCAGGACTAACTCGAAAGACGACCGGGTCAAGTGGCCCAGCGAACGAAGTGAGTGGCTAGCCCCCAAGTCGATATCGCCGAGCTTGACGTCGATGTCCTTGAGCGTCCCCTCGGCGCTGGTGCGTGCCAGGTTTCTGCGCTCACCGATGGCTCCCATGATCTCGCGCTGAGTGTCATGGATTTCGGCGTCGCTGCCGGCCGTTTGGGTTCGGCGGCCTTCTTCGGCCGCTCGATTGGTGACGCGCAGGTCCGCTTCGATCTCGTAAACATCGACACGGTCAAAGTAAGCCATGCTGCCCTCCCGGCAGATTTGGGCATTGCCCGTAATACGTCATAAACATAACAAAATACTCCAAAAAAAACCCATACGGTAGCCCCACACCTTCATATCTCAGAATAAATATTCTGAACACGTGTGTGATGGCACAAATGAATCCTGGATGCAGCCCCACTAACAACAATTTAGCACGATTTACTAGAAGATCGAGTCAAACCCTGTAGATAAATTTAGTGTGATGAAATGATATTCGTGTTTTAGGGTCCCCGGCACCAAACCCTCTGGCCAAGCCCTCCAATCCCGGTCACCATGGCGGCTCGCCCGTCGCACTCCTCAACACCCCACAGTTCCCCCAGCCCAGCCCCCCATGCCCCGAAAACTCCCCTTTCATTACGGCTGGGTCGTGGTCATTGCCGGCACATTGGGGATGTTCGTCAGCCTCGGCTGTGGGCGCCTGACCTTGGGCATGCTGTTGCCCTCGATGGGGCGCGCCGTGGGCCTCGATTATGCCGAGATGGGGTTGATCAGCACGGCCAACTTCGTGGGTTATCTGCTGGCCGTGCTGCTGGTCGGGCGGCTGGTTACCAGGCTGGGGCTGCGGCCCACCATCGTGGCCGGGCTGATGCTGGTGGCGGGCTCGCTCTCGGCCATCGCGGCGGCCCAGGGGTTCGTCTCGATCCTGGTGCTCTATTTCATTACGGGGCTGGGAAACGGCGCCAGCTTCGTGCCGCTGATGATCATCATCTCGCACTGGTTCCAACCTAGCGCCCGTGGGCGTGCCAGCGGGTTCCTGATGGTCGGCGCCAGCCTGGCCATGATGGCCAGTGGCCTGGCCGTGCCGGCCGTCAACGCCGCTTTTGGCGATGCCGGCTGGCGCCTCAACTGGCTGGGGTTTGGCCTGGCCTGCGTCGTGGTGGGCCTGCTGGCGGGGCTTTTGCTGCGCAACCGGCCGGCCGATCTCGGGCTCGAGCCTGTTGGCAAGGCCGAATCCGGGCCCAAGGCCCCGCCCACGGGCGCGGGGCTCGGGCGCCTGGTGGCGCACCTCGGTGCCATCTATTGGATCTTCGGCTTCGTTTACGCCACCTACGTCACCTTCGTCGTCACCACCATGGTTGACGAACGCGCCTTCGACGAGGTCGCGGCCGGCCATTTCTGGGCCCTGATGGGCCTGATCAGCGTGCCCTCGGGACCGGTCTTCGGCGCCGTCTCCGACCGCTTCGGGCGGCGTGCCGCGATGATCGCCGTCTTCGCCATGCAGGGCTTGGCATACCTGCTCGTGGCGGCGGCGCTGCCCGATCCGGCGGTGCTGTTCTCGATCGTGCTCTTTGGCCTGGGCGCCTGGGCCATCCCGCCGATCATGGCGGCCACGGTCAGCGACTACATGGGTCTCGAACGTGCCGTGCGCATATTCGCGCTCGTCACCTTGGCCATGGGCGTCGGCCAGATGCTGGGGCCGGCGGTGGCCGGTGGGCTGGCCGAATGGCAGGGCAATTTCCTCGGCGGCTATGCGCTGATCGCCGGACTGGCGCTCGGGGCCGTCATGCTGGTGGCGTTTTTGCCGCGGCCCGCAGGAAAAGGTTAAGCTGCCGGCCGGTAGCAAACAGGAATAAAATCATGACCATTGCCGACTACGCCACGGCGCTGGTGACCGGCGCCTCCAGCGGCATCGGCGCGGACACGGTGCGGGCCCTCAGCGCCCGCGGCCTGGAGACCTGGGCCCTGGCGCGGCGGCCGGAACGGCTGGCCGAGTTGGCGGACGAGACCGGCTGCCACACCTTGGCTGCCGACGTGCGCGACGGCGCCGGCCTCGAGGCGGCGCTCGAGGGCCTCGAGATCGACGTGCTGGTCAACTCGGCCGGCGTCGGCCGCGGCATGGAGGGTTTGCTCAGCGCCAGCGCCGAGGACGTCGCCGCCACCACCGAGACCAACCTCGGCGGCACGCTGCAGGCCATTCGGGCGCTGGCGCCCGGCATGGTGGCCAGGCGCCGGGGCCACATCGTGAATATAGGTTCGATCATGGGGCTCTACCCCATGTCGGCCGCCATCTACGGTGCCACCAAGGGCGGCATTCACATGCTCGGCTCGACGCTCCGGCTGGAGCTTCAGGGCTCGGGCGTGCGGGTCAGCGAGGTCAGCCCGGGCCGGGTGCAGAGCGAGTTCTTCGCCGCCAACCTCAAGGACCCCGCCGGTGCCGAGGCGCTCAACCGGCAAAATCCCAGATGGCGGAGCGCTCGCGCTCCTTGGGCCACGACACCCTGGAAACCGTCGGATTGTTGCGCCGGCCGGAGACCATATCGTTCTCCACCCGGGATGTTGGTGGGCAACCGTTGCGCGGCATCCGGCGCCAGGTTGTGGCGCCCGGATCGAGCGAGACCCTGACCATCACGGTCACCGGTCCGGCCGCCATCGTCGATCAGTCGGTGCGCGACTTCACCGGCACCACGGTGATCTTTCTCACCGTCCTGGGGGTCAGCCTGGTCTTCGGCCTTATGCTGCGGGTCAATTACGGCCTGCGACCGCTGGCCGAGATCCGCACCACCCTGGCCGGCATCCGGGCCGGCCACAGCCAGCGCCTGGTGGGTGATTTCCCCCGCGAGGTCTCGCCCCTGGTCGACGAACTCAATGCCTTGCTCGAGCACGACGCGGCGCTCCTCGATCGCGCCAGGACCCAGGCCGGCAATCTGGCCCATGCCCTCAAGACCCCGCTGAGCGTGCTCAATAACCTGGCCCAGCCGATGAGCGGCGAAAACGGCCAAGTGCTGCGCCACCAAGTCGATCTGATGACCGACAGCGTGGAATGGCACGTTTCCCAGGCCAGGGCGGCGGGCGCTCACAAAGCGCTGGGCGCTCGCGTCGCGCTGCGCCCAGTGGTCGACGATCTCTGCCGCATGTTCGATCGCGTTCACGCCGAACGCAAGATCGAAATCGCCGTCAGCGGCGTCGATGATCTCGAGTTCAAGGGCGACCGCCGCGACCTCGAGGAAATGCTCGGCAATCTGATGGACAATGCCTGCAAATGGGCCCGACGGAAGGTCGAAATCAGGGCCCGGGCAAGCCAGGACCGGCTGCTTCTGGTGGTCCACGACGACGGCGACGGCATCGCCGAGGAACATCATTCCGAGGTGCTCAACAGAGGCCGGCGCCTGGACGAGACGGTGCCGGGCAGCGGTCTCGGTTTGAGTATCGTGCGTGAAGTCGCCGAACTTCACGGCGGTACCCTGGTTCTTGCCCGCTCAGGCCTGGGCGGACTTGCCGCCACGCTCGATTTGCCCTTGGCCTGACGCCGGCGGCCTACCCGGCATTTCTCACCGCGTCATCCAGGGCGGTGCGAAGGTGAGAACATGCAGGCTTATAGCAAAGTCGGTTGTTTTCGAGATACGCATAACAGATTAATATGCCTTGCCCTGTGAGGCGTTGGGGAATTCCAGCATGAAGTTCATTCAGTTGAGGTATCTGACGGCGATCGTGGAGGCAGGCGGGTATGTGGCCGCTTCCCGGGAATTGAATATTGCGCAGCCGGCCTTGAGCCGGCAGATAAAAGAGTTGGAGTACGAGGTGGGCGCGCGGCTTCTTGATCGTGGCCGCCACGGGGCCTCTCTGACCGATGTCGGCCAACGGTTCTACAACCGCGCCCGCTCGATCCTCGAACAGATCGAGATTGCCCGCAATGAAGCCCAAAATCGGACCAGCGATCCGGTGGGCGAAGTGCGCGTCGCACTGCCGATGACCGTGACCGGGCTGCTGGCGCCAAAACTGGTGCAACGGATCGAGAATGAATATCCCGGAGTCTCCATCGGAATTGTCGACGGTCTGGGAAATCAAAGCGGCCAAGTGATCGAAACGGGTCAAGTCGACTTCGGCGTCATGCCCAATGCGGAGCATCTCAAATATACCGACTTCACGCCGATTCTGGAGGAATTTCTCTACCTTGTGACGCGCCGCGACGGAGCGGAGGCACGTCCCCGCACAGTCACGCTAAGGCAAGTCGAACGCATGCGTCTGGTGATGCCGGGCCGGGAATTTCAACTGCGACGATGTGTCGAGGAGGCGGTCGCCCGGGCCGGACGCACGCTTCCCGTGCGCTACGAACACCACTCGTTGACGACGATCCTGAGTTTTGTCCGATCCGGGCTAGCGGCCGCGATTCTGAATTGGCCGGCTGTGTATGAGCTGTGGCAGAGCGGATTGGTCGACGCCCGTCGCATCGTCAAACCAAACCTCTCGCGGTCCATTTCGCTCGCCGTGCCGGCCAACCGTCCACTGACCGATGCGGCTCGAGTGACCTACCGGGCGATGCGTCAACTGCTCATCGAGGAAATGGAAACCGGGAATTGGAAGGGGCGTTTGATTGCTTCGGAATGACCGGCGATGGCCCCAAGAGTTTCGTGCCGACTGGCGCTGCCATGCCGTTTCGTTATGAATTCGATTTCTAAATAGTATTTTGCAAACAAACCGAATTGCCCTAATCGTGTAAGCTGATACCTTCGTTTGGCGAAAACGCAACGAGGAACGCTGCTGCAACGCGGTTTGCGCTGCCGGCAGGCGGGTCCACAGGGAATTCAGGGAGGAAATGTCGATGTCAAAAATAGCTTCGTTGAATCCGCGCAAGACCTTGGTTCGTAGCGCCGCCGGGGCGGCACTGCTGGCTGCCGGGCTGGGGCTTGGCTGGCTGCCCGCGGCGGCCTCCGCCGCGGAGATTGTAGGCCGGCTTTCCTATCACTGGGGTCCCGCCCACACCTCCGCCATTTTCGCCAAGGAATTTGCCGACGAAGTGACCAAACGATCCAAGGGCCGGCTGCGCATCGACACCTTCCCCGCAGGGCAGCTTTTCGGCATCCGTGAGATCCAGGGCGCGCTGACCGCCGGTTCGGTGGAGATGGGTGGCGTCGTCGGCATCATCAGCTATCCTCCGGTGGTGAAGAATTTCACCATCGCCAGCTTCCCGGGGCTGTTCAAAAGCTTCGAGGACCAGCGCAAGTTCTTCACCGAGGACAAGGTGGGCAGCAGGGTCTGGAACGCCGTGTCGGCCAAGACCAGAACCCGGGTGGTGATGTACAACCCGGTGGGCCCCTTCATGTCGTTCAGCACCAAGAGCAAGATGGACAGCATCGCCAGCATGAAGGGCCTCAAGGCCCGGGCGCTCTTCAAGACCGAGCGGCCGCGCTGGAAGGCGCTCAATGTCAAGATGATCTCGCTGCCCACGCGCGAGGTTTACACTTCACTGCAGACCGGCATGATCGACACCCTCAACACCGTGCCCAACGGCCTCAAGGCCTATAGCTGGTGGGAATATCTGAAATTTGGTCAGCTGCCCTACCAGGCCTTCGCCGACGCCTACCTGACGGCCAACAGCGCTTGGTTCGACGGCCTGCCCAAGGATCTGCAGCAGATCATTCTCGATGTCGGCAAGGAGGTGGGCGCCAAGTCTTCGGCCCAGATCATGAAAGCCTCCGACGACCTCTTGAAGGAGTTCCAGGGCCGCGGCGGCGTGGTCACGGTGCTCCAGGGTGCGGCCAAGGCCGAGTTCGACAAGCTCAGCGACGAGGTGGTGTTCCCCGCCTTGGCCGAACTGGTCGACGCCGACGTATTGAAAGCTGCTCAGGCCTGGTCGAAGAAATAGCCGAACCCATACTGCTGCCGCTACAGCGGCCCAAGATCACGACCCAAAGTCATGATCTTGGGCCGTCGCGGCGGGCTATCTTATAGGACCGCAAAAGGGGCGTCGGCAAAGTGGCTTTGCTCACGGGCATCCTGGGCCGCATCAACGACCTGATCGCCAAGCTTGCCATGGCCCTGGCCATGGCCATCGTCGCCTTCACCGTGCTGGCGCTTTTTGGCGGCGCCGCCACGCGCTATCTCACCGGCACCGGCTACGACTGGCTGATGGAACTGCCGCCCATGATGATGCCGTGGCTGGTATTCCTGCTGCTGGGTGTGCTGCTCCGCAGCCAAACTCACATCAGTGTCGATTTCCTGCCGCCCAAGCTGTCTTGGCGCGGACAGAAGATGCTGCGCCTGGTCTGTAATTCCATCGCCTTCGGCGCCGCCATCGTCTTTTTTATCGCCGGTATCGATGCCGTGGCGCTGTTTCAGATGCTGGGCCAGGTCACCGAGATGGAGATCGAATTCCCCATCTGGTACATCTACCTCTCCTTTCCCGTCGGCTTCGCCATATTGGCCAGTTTCGCCGCCGAAATGGTGCTGCGCGATCTTCATGATCTGCTCCATCCCGATCATCCGCTGCAGCAACCCGGGGCCACGCCATGACGATCGTGGCAATCTTGGTTTCGCTAGTGCTGCTGGGCATGTCGCTGCCGGTCTTTCTGGTCTTCGGCATCGGCTCGTCGATGTCGGCGGTGCTCGATCTCAATCTGCCCTGGTCGACCTTGATTCAAGTCTCCTTCGGTGCCGTCACCAAGAACGTGCTGATCGCGGTGCCGCTGTTTATCTTTGCCGGCATGGTCATGCTGCGCGGCGGCATCGCGTCGCGGCTGGTCAACATGACCATTGCTCTGGTGGGCCACTGGCCCGGCGGCCTGGGCATCGGCATGGTGCTCACCATGGGCTTTTTCGCCGCCTTCTGCGGCTCCATCCTGGCCGCCATCACGGCCGTCGGCACCATCTTGATGCCGAAGATGATCGAACAGGGCTATCCCAAGCCCTTCGTCATCGTGCTGGCCGCCGCGGCGGCCTTTCTCGAGGCCCTGATCCCGCCCTCGAATGCCGCCATCCTTTATAGCGCGCTGACCCACGTGCCGGTGTCGCAAACCTTTGCCGCCGGCGTAATACCGGGGTTGGTGCTGCTGCTGCTGCTGATCATCCTGGTGGTCTGGCGCTGCTGGGACATCCGCAATCCGGTGCGGGCCACGGGGGCCGAGATCCTGCTCTCGATCCGCGCCGCGCTGCCCGGCCTGGCGACACCGGTGATCATCCTGGGCGGCATCTACGCCGGCCTTCTGACGCCCTCGGAAACGGCCGCCGTGGCCGGAGTCTGGGCCATCCTCATCGGCTTTTTCGTGCACCGCGAACTGACCATCGCGGGCCTCATGGAGGCGCTTCGCCATACCGCCGTGGCCACGGCCATGATCTTCTCCATCATCGCCATGGCGACTTTCCTCTCGGTGGTCCTGACCTACACCCGGACGCCCCAGGCCATCATCACCTATTTCACCGATTTCGGCGTCACGCCCTTGATGTTCTGGTTCATGGTCGGCGTCATCTGTCTGATCCTCGGCACCTTCCTCGAGATCATCCCCGTGTTCTACCTGACGGTGCCGGTGTTTGCCGCCATCGCGCTCTCGCTCAAGCTCGACCTCTTGAACCTCTACGTCATCTTCACCGCCTTTGCCGGTATCGGCATGCTGACGCCGCCGGTCTGTGTCGGCGTCTACACCTCGGCCGGGGTCTTGAACGAAAGCCCTGACCAGGCCTTCAAGGAAGTGCCGATATTCGTGCTGGTCGGCGTCATCTACGGCCTCTTGATGATCGCCTTTCCGGCCGCCGCCACCTGGCTGCCGAGCGTCCTGTTCTAAGCCATGGCCCGGGCCGACAAGATCCTCACGGTTGCCGATGCCCGGGCTCGGGCCCGGCGGCGCCTGCCGCGCATGATGTTCGACTACGTCGACGGTGCCGCCGGCGCAGAGAGCGCCAGTCGCCTCAACTGCCAAGTCCTCGACGCCATCCGCCTGCTGCCCCGGGTGCTGGTCAATGTCGAAGAGCGCGATCTCGCGAAATCCTTCCTGGGCCGCGACTGGGGACTGCCCTTCGGCATCGCGCCGATGGGCATGTGTGATCTCGTCTGGCCTGGCGCCGACGCCATCCTGGCCCGGGCGGCGGCGCGTCACGACATTCCGCTCTGCCTCTCGACGGCCGCTTCCAGCACCATCGAGCAGACCCGGGAACGGGCCGGCGAAAACGCCTGGTTCCAGCTCTACGTCGGGCATTCGCAGGAAATCGCCATGGATCAGGTGCGGCGCGCCGACGAGGCCGGCTATGAAGTGCTGATGCTGACCGTCGATGTACCCCAGGTCTCGCTCAGGCTGCGTGATCTAAGAAACGGTTTCCAGGTTCCCTTCCGCATCGGGCCCCGCCAGTTCCTCGATTTCGCCCGCCATCCCGCCTGGTCGCTGGGCACCATTGCGGCCGGCGTGCCGGTGACCGCGAATTTCAACGACTACGTGGCCAGCACAAGCAGCGACAAGGTGTTCAAGGCCTGGGTGCGCAATGAGGGCCGCGGCCGCCTCGACTGGCAGTTTCTCGAAATGCTGCGCCAGCGCTGGCCGCGCACGCTGGTGGTCAAGGGCGTGCTGGCGCCGGCCGATGCCTTGGCCGCCAAGGAGCGCGGCATCGATGCCCTATACGTTTCCAACCACGGTGGCCGCCAGCTCGACAGCGTCGTGCCGGCGATCCATATGCTGCCCAGGATCCGCCAGGCGGTGGGCGAGGGCTATCCCCTGCTTTTCGACAGCGGCGTACGCAACGGCGACGGCATCATCAAGGCGCTGGCGCTGGGCGCCGACTTCGTCATGCTGGGCCGCCCCTTTCTTTACGCCATCGGCGCCGACGGCGAGCGCGGCATGGAAAGGATTGTCGAGATCCTGAGGGAAGAGATCAGCGTTTCCATCGCCCAGTTGGGAAAGCCGGATCTGACGGGCATCGATGACAGCCTGATCGCCCGAAACGAGGAACAAACATGAAAATCCGTGGCGGTACCGTGCTCGCCCAGGCGCTTTTGGAAAAGGGCATCGACCAGGTCTTCACGCTGAGCGGCGGCTTCTGCATCCCGGCGCTCGAGGGGCTGATGGAGTGCCAGATACCGGTGGTCAATGCGCCCCACGAGCAGATCGCCGGCCACCTGGCCGACGGCCGCACTCGCATCACGCGCAAGCCCACGGCCTGCCTGATCGGCCCCGAGGGCTTCGCCAATGCCGTGCCGGCCATGATGGAGGCCTGGGGCGAGCGCTCGCCGGTCATCTTCATCACCGGCTCCTCGACCTTCCAGCGCGAGGGCAGCGGCGGCTTCAAGGAGATCGACGACGTCGCCATCGCGGCGCCTTTGACCAAATACAGCGCCGCCGTGCGCGACGGCACGCGGATCTCGGAGTTCGTCGATCGGGCATACCGCATCGCCACCTCGGGGTATCCCGGGCCGGTGCACCTCTCGATCCCGGTCGACATCATGTATTCCTCATTCGAGGAAGCTGCCCGCCGCGAGGAACGTCCCTTCGATCGTCGTCATCGGGCGCCGGCCCGGGCCTGGCCCTGTCCCGACGACCTGGAGCCCATTCTCGACCTCGTCGCCAGCGCCCAGCGGCCCATCCTCATCGGCGGCCACGGCGCCTGGTGGTCGGGCGCCGAGGCCGAATTCGAAGCTGTGGGCAAGCAACTCGGCATTCCACTTTTCAACGTGCCCTATCACCAGAAGCTGCTGGGTGAGGACAATCCGGCCTACATGGGCCTGGCCGACGTGCACCAGTATCCGCCGTCGAAGTTCGCGCTGCAGCAATCGGACGTCGCCATCGTGCTCGGCGGCCGTCTCGACAACCAGCTCAACTTCGGCAATCCGCCGCTCTTTCCCGAGAGCACCCAGCTCGTTTGCGTCAACGGCTCGCAGGAAGAGCTCGACCTCAACCGCTCGGCCGACCGCACGTTGCTCAGCGATCCCGGCGCCTTTCTCGAGGCGCTGCTCGGGCTGGAGCGTGACGGCAGCTGGAAATTGGGGACGGATTGGTACGAATCCAACCGCGCCAAGCGCGGCGAATGGGTGGCCGAGACCTTGGCTGAATTGGAAAAGCCTTTCCACGAATCCCTCATGCATCCGCTGCAATTGGCCCTCGACGTGCAAGGCGTGCTGGGGGCCGACGACTGGCTGGTGGTGGACGGCGGCAATACGCATTTCTGGTCGGAAATCGCCGTCAACGTGGCCGGCTGGCAGGGCCAGAAGCTGCGCGGGATTTTGCACCCCGGCACCTTCAGCCTGCTCGGCGTCGGCGTTTCGTTTGCCCTCTCGGCCAAGCTCGCTCAGCCCGAGAGCAAGGTGTTGCTGATCAGCGGCGACGGCGCCTTTCTCTCCGGCGGCCTGAGCGTCGAAGCGGCCTTCCAGGAGAACGCGCCCATCACCGTGGTCATCGACAACAACGGCAGCCTCGATTGCATCGCTCAGCAGCAGGAACGCATCTTCCACAGCAAGCAGCGCTTCGCCACCGACTTTCGCGATATTCCTTTCCACACCATGTTCGAAGGGCTGGGCGGGCACGGCGAACTGGTGGAAAGCCGCGAGCAGTTGCAGCCCGCACTCCAACGCGCCCTGGCCAGCGGCAAGACGGCCTGCGTCAACGTCAAGACCAAGGGCATTATCAGCCCCGTCGTGCTGGCCATGACCGACCGGCGCGACAAGTCCTCGATCGAATAGGAGGGGCCGCTATGGCCGTCATCTCGTCGCACGTACTTGATTCGCTCCAGGGCCGTTCGCTGGGTGGCGTCAAAGTGGCGCTATTCAGACTTCTGGAAGACGGCGCGCGCGAGCAGGTCTTCGCCGTCACGGCCGACGACGAGGGCCGCATCTCGGTGCCGGTCGAGGTCGAGCCCGAGGCGCAATACGAACTGGTCTTCGACACCGGAGGGGTCTTCGCCGCTTCAGCGGCCCGCCAGATCATGGACCAGGTGGTCATCCGCCTGAGGCTGCCCGACGCGGAAGCGCGCTACCACATACCGGTGTTGCTGGCGCCGCACAGCTATACGGTTTGGTGGTCCGGCTGAAAACGATCCGACCACACCTCGCCCACCCCCGTTAGGTTTTTGAAATTACTTGATTTTTGGCGCCAGGGGCAGTATTGGCGGCATATGAACCGGGCACGGGTGCCAGCTTTGGCCGTGGTTGCGCTGGCCTTGCTGGCGGGTTGCAGCCTCTTCGCGCCGTTCGAGGCCGAGGACGCCGCGGCCATCGACAAGTCGCTGCACAAGGCGGCGGCGGCGGCGCAGCAGTCGCATGACTATGGCCTGGCGCTGCGCTACTTCCGCCAGCTCTACACCGCCAATCCCAACGACCTGACGGCGGCGCTGGGCTATGCCCGCAACCTGCGCTACACCGGCACCCCCGGGCGCGCCGCCCAGGTGTTGGAGAAGGCCCTGAAGGTGGGGCCCGAGGATACCCGGCTGATGGCCGAGTTGGGCAAGGTGCAGATCGCCACGGGCCGGCCGCACGAGGCCGTCGAGCTGCTCGCCAAGGCGCTCAGCCTGGGCGAGGCGGACTGGCGCTCCTACACCGCCCTGGGCATCGCCAACGACCACATCGGCCAGCGCCTGGAGGCGCTGCAGGCCTATCAAGCGGCCCAGGTATTGTCACCCGACAACGTCGCCATCATCAACAACATGGCGCTATCGGCGGCACTCGCCGGCGATATGGAAGAAGGCACGCGACTGCTCGAGAAGGCCGCCACGTTGCCCGGCGCCACCGCCCAGGTGCGCCAGAACCTGGCGCTCTTGTATGGCGTCGGCGGCAAACTGGCGGCCGCCGAACGGCTGGCCCGGCTCGACCTGCCGGCCGACCTGGTGGCGCGCAACCTGGCCTACTATCGCGAGATGCGCGACGGCGTGCAGCTGCGCGCACTGAACGCCGCAAGCGGCGCCGGGGAGAACGCCGCCCCGCAGCGGCCCTACGTCATCGAGGTCGGGCCCTATGCCACGGCCCAGCAGGCCATCAAGGGCTGGCGCTCGATCAGCAGCCAGGACTTGGCCTACAGCCAGCTCAAGGTGGAAATCGTCAGCCGCCGCATCGGCCAGCGCCCAATGACCGAATACCTGGCCGCCGTCGGCCCCTTCCCTACCCGGGGCAGCGCCAAGACCGCCTGCGGCAAGCTCCAGGCCCGCAGCCTGATGTGCTGGGTCGTGCAGACCCAGTGACGACCTGGCCAAACTGATGGCAGACCAGGGATCGCCACCGCCCAGCCGATTTCGGGACGGCCACTACCCGCTTGACAGCGGCGCCGAAGAAATCGCGCGGCTGCGCGTGCAGGCCGAATCCCTGGCCGGCGAGACGGCCGTCATGCTCGACCGCATCGGCCTGGCCGAGGGCCAGGCCTGCCTCGATCTGGGCTGCGGCGCCGGCGGCATCGTCGACCTGCTGGCACAGCGGGTGGGCCCTACCGGCCGCGTGCTGGGGATCGATGCCGACGGCGACAGCTTGGCCGCGGCCCGCGCCTGGGCTCGGCAGCAGGGCTTGGAAAAAGTCAGCTTCGAACAGCGGAGCCTTTTTGAGCCCGGCCCGGCAGAGTTCGATTTCGTCCACCTGCGCTACGTCATCACCAACATCAGCCGCCACCACGAGGTCATCGCGGCGGCGCTCGCACGCCTCAAGCCGGGTGGTGTGCTGGCCGTCCAGGAAGCCGACGGTATCGGCATCGCCGCCTATCCCAGCCACGCCGCCTTCGAATGCCTGAAGGCGCTGCTGCTGGAGGTTTTCACGAAAGTCGGCGCCGATCCCTATGCCGGCCGCCAGGTCTATGGCCTGCTGCAAGATGCCGGCCTCGAGGATCTCGATTTCCGCGCCTGTACGGCCCGCGCTCGCAGCCACGACGCCTTGGCCGACTACTTGCCCCAGACGCTGATTTCATTGCGCCCGGTGATCGCCCGACTGGGGCTGATGGCACAAGGCGAACTCGACACCACCATCGCCGCCTGCCGCGCCCATCTGGCCGAGCCCGGCACCATCTCGGTGACCTCGCTGGTTTTCCAGGCCTGGGGGCGAAAGCCGCTCTAACTCGAAGGCGTCCAGGCACCGGTCCGGCTGGCTGCCTCGTGGGATTGTTCCGGCGTCAGATAGGGAGCCAGATGGTCGTGGCTCTCGCGCGCCGCCAAAGCCAGGTCACCGCCGCCTTGGATGACGATGCTCAGCCACATGCTGGCCTGGATCAGGTCCTGGGGGGTGACGCGGCCCTCCTTGTAGACCTCGCCCAAGGCAAACTGCGCCCGTTCGTAGCCCTGGGCCGCCGCCCGGTGGTACCAATCCAGGCCCGCCGCCTCGTCGAAAGTCACGCCCAGGCCGTGCAGCAGCATCTGGCCGAGCCGGAACTGGGCTTCGGCATCGCCCCCCTGGGCTCGGGCTTCAAGCTCGGCATCCACCGTGATCGGCGGCTCTATAGCGCCATGATCTGCAGGATGGCGGGGCCCAGCAGCACGATGAACACGGTGGGCAGGAAAAAGACGATCATCGGCCCGGTCAGCATGGCCGGCAGCGCTCCGGCCTTTTGTTCCGCCTTCGACATGCGGGAATCGCGATTTTCCTGGGACAACACGCGCAAACTCACGGTCAGCGGCGTGCCGTACTGTTCCGATTGGATCAGCGTCGTCGACAGCGCCCGTGCCTCGGGCGTACCGACGCGGTCGGAAAAGTTCATTAACGCAGCCCGGCGATCGCCGAGAAAGCTGAGTTCGGCCGTGGTCAAGCCCAGTTCCTCGGCCAGATCCGGGTTTTGCTCGCCGATCTCGTTGGCCACCCGGGTGAAGGCGGCCTCCAGCGAGAGCCCGGCCTCGACGCAGATGATCATCAGGTCGAGGGTATCGGGAAAACCCAGCGTGATGCCTTCCTGGCGCTTGGTGGCGGCGTTCTTGACCATCACGTTGGGCAGGTAGTAACCGGCGCCGGCGGCGGCCGCCACGCCCAGCAGCTGGGTCGAGAACTGCAGTTTGAAGAGACCCATCACCATCAGCAACAGCGCCGCCACCAGAGCCAAAACGATGGGCAGCAAAAGGCGGCTGAAAACGAAGGTGATGGCCGGCGTCTGGCCGCGCCAGCCGGCCTGGGCCAGACGCATGCGCAGGTCGCGGCTCTCGATCTGGGCCCGCAGGTTGAGGCGCCCCAGTACTTTGTTCATGAAGGCCACGGCATCCTGCTTGGCAGGCACCTTCTTGCGCCGCTCGGCGGCCTGGGCGTGGACCATCTGGCGCAGCTCCTCGCGCCGCGCCGCCACCGCCTTGAGCCGCCCGGCCAACTGGTCGCGTTTGGCAAAGGGCAGCGACAGCGCCAGCACGGTAAGGAACATGCCCACCGTGCCGAAGGCCATGATCATGTTCTCCAGGTTGGTCGCGGCCGCGACGATTTCGTCAGCGCTCATATCCCACCTAGATCTTGAAATTGATCATCTTGGCCATCACGGCGATGCCGATCGACATCGACACGATACCGCCGACGATCATGATATTGCCGGTCGACTCGCTGAACAAAAGGCTCAGGTAATCGGGGCTGGTAAGCCACAGAATCCCGGCCATGATGAAGGGCAGCGAACCGATGATGCCGGCCGTGGTGCGGGCCTCCGACGACATCGCCTTTACCTTGTCCTTCATCTTCTTGCGCTGGCGCAGGATGCCCGAAAGGTTGGATAGCGTCTCGGCCAGATTGCCGCCGGTCTCGGCCTGGATCGAAAGCACGATGGAAAAGAATTTGAACTCGGCCACGTCGACCCGGCCGACGCCGCGTTCCAGCGCCTCGGTCAGCGGCAGGCCCAGCCGCGTGCTCTCCATGACCATGCGGAACTCGGTGCAGATGGGCTCCTCCGCCTCGCGGGCGATGATGTTCATGCACTCGCCCAGCGGCAGGCCCGATTGCAGGCCACGCACGATAACGTCGACGGCGTCGGCAAAGTTATGGATGAACTTGCCGCGCCGCCGCGCGGCCAGAAAACCCAGCACCAACCTGGGCATGCCCAACCCCATGGTGGCCGAAGCCAGCAGCGCCGGCAGGATACCGATCCGCATGATCACCACCACCAGTAGCGTCGTAAGCGCCAACCCGGCGCTGGCCAGGTAGAACTGCTTGGGCGTGAAATCGAGGCCGGCCATCTCGATGCGCTGACGCATACTGAGCTGCGTCCTGGACTTCTTGTGCGAAGCCTCGATCTCGTCGAGCTTGCCCTGGATCAAGAGGCCGCGTTGCTGCCCCTTGCCACCCAGCCGGCTGCTCTTCTGGATGCCGAGAACGGTGTTCATGCGGCGCTTGAAACGCGCCCGCTTGTTGGCCCGAACCAGCACTACCAGCAGAATCAGACCGACCATGCAGAGGCCGACGATGGCGGCCGCGATGAAGAAGATCGCGTTGCTTCCACCGGGTGCCAGCAGTGCCTGCAACATGTCGGCTAATCCAGGGCAGCCATGAGTTCATCGCCCCTGCCGTAGTAACTTGCCTTCTCGACGAAAGTGGGGCGCAAGCCCGTGGGTTTGTGCGAGCCGATGATCTTGCCGTTCTCGTCGTCGCCTTCATATTCGAAGGTGAAGATGTCCTGCATGGTGATGACGTCACCCTCCATGCCGACGATCTCGGTGATCTGCATGACCTTGCGCGAGCCGTCGCGCAGCCGCGAGGCCTGCACCACCAGATTGACGGCCGAGGCGATCTGGGTGCGCATGTTCTTGAGCGGCAGCTCGAAGCCACCCATGGCGATCATATTTTCCAAACGCGTGATGGCTTCACGCGGATTGTTGGCGTGGATGGTGCCCATCGAGCCGTCGTGGCCGGTGTTCATGGCCTGCAGCATGTCGAGCGCCTCGGAACCGCGGATCTCGCCCAGAATGATGCGGTCGGGGCGCATGCGCAGGCAATTCTTGACCAGATCGGTCTGGTTCACTTCGCCCTTGCCCTCGAGGTTGGCGGGCCGCGTCTCGAGGCGCACCACATGGGGCTGCTGGAGCTGAAGCTCGGCGGCGTCTTCTATGGTGATGACGCGTTCGTCGGTACTGATCTGGCGGCTCAGCGCGTTGAGCAGCGTCGTCTTGCCGCTGCCCGTGCCGCCGGAGATCAAAATGTTGAGACGGCAGGCCGAGGCCACCTCGAGCACAACCTTGGCCTTTTCGCTGAAGGCACCAAAATCGCAGAGCTTGTCCAGCGTCAGCTTGTCCTGCTTGAACTTGCGGATGGTCAGCGCCGGGCCATCGATTGAGAGCGGCGGTGCGATGACATTGACGCGGGAGCCATCGGCCAGACGGGCGTCGCAGATCGGGCTGGACTCGTCGACGCGGCGGCCGACGGCGCTGACGATGCGCTGGCAGATGTTCATGAGCTGGGCATTGTCGCGGAACTTGATGTCGGTCAGCACGTTTTTGCCGCCGGTCTCGATGTAGACCTGGCCCGCACCGTTGACCATGATGTCGGCGATGTCGTCACGCGCCAGCAACGGCTCCAGCGGCCCTAGGCCGAGGATGTCGTTGCAGATGTCATCGATCATGCCCTGCTGCTCGTTGGCCGACAGCACTAGGTTTTTGACGCCGATGATCTCACCGATGATGTCGGAGATCTCAGCCCGCATGGTATCGGGCGCCAGCTTGCTGAGCTCAGTCAGATCTATCGAATCGACCAGCGAATTGAAGATACCGACCTTGGCCTCTTCCAGCTCCGCATTGTGCGACGGCGGCTGCAGCTGCACCGGCGGTTCCGGCAGCGGGACCTGTTCGGGGCGCTCGGCAGCTTTGGGCGACTCGGCTGCTGCGGCGGCTGGCTCCGGCGCTGGAGGAGGCGCCGGTTCGGGAGCCGCTGCCGGTTCCGGCGCCGCTTCCTCGTTGGCCGCTGGTGGCGGTGGCGGCGGCGGAATCTTGCCGACCACCGGCTTCTTGACCGCAGACGGGGTTAGTGGCGGCATGGCTGGAGCCGGCGATGGCGCCGCCGCGGTCTCGGCTGAAGCGGCGGGTTCCGGTGCCGACGGCGGTGGCGGCGGCAGCGGTTTTTTTTCGATTTGCTGACGTTTGCCGAACATCGCTACTTACCCCGTGAAAGGAACGAAAACGGCCCCTCTCTCTTGCGCTTGGCAGCAACATGGCGGCCACTCAAGCGTCGCGCCAATTCCTTGAAGCTGGCGGCCGCTTTGCTGCGCGCGTTCACCTCGCCAATGGGCTGGCCATTGTTGGAGGCAGTGCTGAACAGTATTGGATCATAGGCCATGGTCAAAGCCAAGCGATCCTCAGTAACGCTCTCGAAGTCTTTTTCCGAGAGTTCGGTCTTTTTCAATCGCCCAGCCTGGTTGAGCACGACCCAGGCCTTGCGATCATTGCCACGATCTTCGTTGACTTGGCGCAGCACGTTCTGAGCGTCGCGCAAACATGTCAGATCGAGCATGCTAGTGACCACGGCTTCGTCGGCCATGGCCATGACGTGGCCCACCCACTCGCCCCAATGGCTGGGTAGATCAAGCACCACGAAGGGGAACTTGCGGGTCAGCATGTCGATCAGCGCATCCAGAGCCTGACCGTCGACGTCGGCCGGCAGAGCCAGCGAGGCCGAGGTTCCCAGCACGTGGATGTGGTCCTCGTAGGTATCGAGATAGCGTGCCAGCAATTGCTCATCGATCCGGTCGAGCTGGCCCAGGACATCGAAAACGCCTTGGCGTGCCTCAAGGTTGAAGGCCAACGCAGCGGTACCATACTGTAAGTCGAGATCGACGACGCCGACGTCCTCGTCATAGCTGTCGCTCAAGCTCCAGGCGGTGTTGTGGGCCACCGTGCTGCTGCCAACACCGCCCCGGCTGCCGACGAAAGCCAGCACGCGGCCAGCCGGTTGGGCGTCGGGGTCCGAGACCAGGCCGTGGATGACGTCGAACACCTGGCGCGCCGTCACTGGCGCCGTCAGGTAGTCGCTGACCCCCATGCGCAATAACGAACGATAGAGCGCGACGTCGTTTTCGGCCCCGACGGCGACCACGCGGGTGCCCGAATCGCAGACCTCGGCCAAGGTTTCCAGGCCCCCCTTGATGCCTTCGCCGTCGCCCTCGAACTCGACAATGAGAATGTCCGGGGTGGGCCGTTCGGTGTAGTACTCGACCGCCTCGACAACGCCGCCGAGGGCAACATGGCCCTCGAACTTGGCGATATTGCGGTCCTTCAGCGCATCGCCGATGCGCGCCTGGGCCTCTTCGCTGAGCAGGAAGGCATCAACCACCATAGCGGGCTCCCAGGGATCTTGGAGATGGTGCGGTCCGCATCGCTAGCCACCACCAGCCGAAGGCGCCGCGCCGGTCGAGCCACCACCACCACCGGTGGGCGGCCCCTCGCGGAAGCGCTCCATGACACGGTGCAAGCGCTGCGAATCGGACTCGCCGGCCGGGCGCTGGCGCACCAAATCGGCCGGGTCGGCTACCATGGCACCGAACATGCGTTGGCTGGCGCAACCGAAATTACTGTGGTTCTGGTTCCGCGATCGCCGGTTGGCCGCCCCCGACCAATCGCCACAGTCCGGCAGCTTGACCAGAAAACGATCGTAGCCCAGGCGCACCAGCGGCCCTCCGGCCCCCTCTCCCTCGCCGGCAGCGGCATAGCTCAGCGCCAAGTTGCCGGGCTTGAGGCCGCGCTGCCTGGCCCGTTGGCCGATCACCCGGCCCCGGGCCTCGAGCATCTGACGCGGGCTGCCGTCGGGCACGATGACCACCTTCAGGGGCCCGTGGCCAAGGCTGAGATAGGAATCCACGAAGCGCGCGAGTTTAGACCCCTGGGCCGCATCGAGCACCGCGCTGTCGGCCTCGAAGCGGATTGCGGCAGCGGCCTTGGTGGGCTCGACGCTCAGGGGATGGGCCACCCGCGGATCGTGTTCGGCGGCCGTATAGAGGCTGGGCTGATAAGGCTGACAGGCGGCCAACAGCAAGCCCGCAGCGCCAGCGATTGCCTTGAGATATTTCATGCCATGCTCGCCCATCATAGTCGATCATTCCATGATAAAGCCGATCGGGCCCTGCACCCGTCCCGTCGGCGGCGTCGAGCCCGGGCGGCCGTATTCGGTGTGTAGGCGCCCCAGCAAGAACATGTCGATGTCGCTGGCCGGCGCGAAACCGTCGGTGGGCAGCACAATGGCACGATCGTCGACGGGCCGCACCAGGAAGGCTGAGACCGTCACCACCAGCTCGGTTTCGCCCTTGGTGAAGTCGGTCGAGCGGAAAAGCGCGCCGAGGATGGGCAGGTTCGCCAGCCCGGGCAGCCCCGCCACGATATTGCTAAAATCGTTCTGCAAAAGGCCGCCGATGACCAAGGCACCGCCGCTCGCCATCTCCACCGTGGTGGTGGCGCGACGGACGCGGAAGCCCGGCACCGAAGTGCCCTGGACGACGGCGGACTGGGAGTTATCGACTTCGCTGACTTCAGTCCTCACCTGCAGGTTGATGTGTCCGGTGTCGAGCACCGTCGGCGTGAACTCCAGCTCGACGCCGAAATTGCGGAAAGTGATGGTCAGATTGCCGTTGCTGTCAACCCCAGCCGGCACCGGAACCTCGCCACCCGCCAGAAAGCTAGCTGTCTCGCCGGACAACGCCGTCAGGTTGGGCTCGGCCAGGGTCTTGATCAGCCCCTCGCTCTCCAGCGCATCGAGGGCCAAGCCGACATTGCGCAGCGGGTTGTTGAAGGGGCCGGGAAACAGCCCGAAGCGGATCTGGCCTTCCGCCAGGGGCCCGATGATGCCGGTGCCGGTCAGGTCCTGGATCAGAGTGGGGGCGGCCTCCCTGACGGCCTTGCCGGTGCCGATGGCAGCCCGGATGCCCAGCGATTTGATGATCCGGCGGCGCACTTCGACCATGCGCACGCGCAGCATGACCTGCTGCTCGGCGACCACGCGCAGATGGCTAATGACGTTGATGGCCGCGGCCACGAAGCGTATGGCGATCTGGCGCGCATCTTCGGCCACGCGGGGCGATGTCACCGCGCCCGAGAGCACGATGTTGCCGCGCACCGAAGTCACCATGACGTCTTCATTCGGCATTATGGCGCGCAGCGCTGCGCGCAACTCCCCGAGATCCTGCAGTACCACCAGATTGAGCGAGTAGATGACGGCACCCTCGGCATCGAGAAAGATGGCGTTGGTGGAACCGACGGCACGCCCCAGCAGGTAGACCAGCTCGGGCGACTTGACGACCACGTCGGCGACCGCGGGATCGGCGACGATGACGTCGGTGACCTTGACGGGCAACCGGATCAGCTGCGCCTTGCCGGTCGACAAGCCGATGTTGCGCACCGCCTCGGAGGGCTCGCCCAGCGGCAACGGGCCGCCGCTGGCCCGCAGGGTCTGGGATTGGCTGGCGGTCGGGGTTTGCACCTGAACCTGAACCTGGGCCTGGGCCG
>Ga0187827_10002968_pt1 | contig 22529 bp, 20 predicted proteins | sample ETNtaG_39_FD_167969 | JGI IMG/M metagenome (GOLD analysis project Ga0187827, IMG submission 167969) | Marine microbial and viral communities from oxygen minimum zone, Eastern Pacific Ocean - ETNP2014_SV_150_PacBio MetaG (Illumina Assembly) | ecosystem: Environmental > Aquatic > Marine > Hypoxic... | reverse complement strand
ATGCTGACTCCCTTAATCTCCATGCGGGCGACGCCCATCCAATCATCGACTTCCATCTTCTTGATTTTGTCTTTGCCCCCGAGCAGGCCTTCGGAGGCAAGGAAGCCGACCGCCAGATACTGCAGATTCTTTGGTGAACAAATGAGCGTCGCCAACTCCCGGTCATTCAGGAAGATGGTAAAAAGAAATTCCTTGGCCACCTCCAGTTCGGGGTTGCTCCTGCCTTCCTTAGTAATCCGTAATACGGGGAATCTCTCCGCTTCATCCTCCATTTTTTCTCTCCCTTGCAAACTGCGGGCCTTTCCGTTCTTCTTTCAGTATAACGACTTTAGCCCCATCTGCCTAGCTTCCGTTCAAATATTCTGTTGGAGAACTACTGAACAGTCTTAAACCCGAAGCTTGTTTAGGCGGTACACTTCGTGTGATAATACGGTTAAATGAGGTTTTTACAGGCTTGACAAATCATCGGAAAAGCAATAACATTGATATAGCGTGGAACAAACGCAATAATGAATAAGCGGAATGCTGATGTTTCGTCCCAGAGCAGCAATGCTGACCCTCTACGGTGATTACGTACTCTATAGAGGGGTTGAAATTGGAATTGGCAGCCTTGTCAAGCTGTTGAGTAATTTTGACCTTTCCGAGCAGTCCGTCAGGTCGGCCGTATTAAGAATGTGCCGGGCCGGTCTGCTTAAAGCAAGGCAGGATGGCCGGAAGAGTTATTACTCGCTGACCGAGGAAGGCATGGCCTTGCTGGACGAGGGGTACCGGCGGATATTTGAGCGAAAGAGTGGTGCCTGGGATGGCTGCTGGAGTGTTGTTGTATATTTTGTACCTGAGGAAAAACGCGAAGCCAGAGATAACCTGCGCCAACAGTTGACCTGGTTGGGCTACGGACCTCTGAGCACAGCTACCTGGGTCTCACCCCATGACTTGAGCGATGAGGTCGAAGGCTTGGCGCAGAAACTGAGACTCAAGGAGTATGTGCAGATCTTTCAGGCTAAGCACCTCGGTTGCGGCGATCCAAAAACTGTTATCTCACGCTGCTGGGATCTTGACCGCATCCATAAGGGCTATGCCGGTTTCATCAGCCAGCATCGCGCCCGATTGGATGAGCACCGGGGACGGATTGAGAATGGCGGGGATATCGACCCGAGTCAGTTTTTTACCGAGAGATTCAAGCTGATGCACGAATACCGTCGGCTGCCTTACTTTGACCCTGATTTACCGGAAGAGTTACTGCCTGAGGACTGGTTGCGTTTTCAGGCCAGCTCCATGTTTAATGAGTATCACGATATTCTGGCCGAAAAGGCGGAAAAATACTTTGATTCAATACTAAAAGCTTACTAGACCAAAGGGGGGGGAAATGAGGTATGCGGAGACAGGCTACAATTTAGAAATCGACTTAGCTCGGGGAAATATCGTTCGGGTAGCTACTGATCCGAAATTGACCGAGCTTTATCTTGGGGGATTAGGTACCAACGCCAAGATATTATGGGATAGAGTTCCCGCTGACACTGACCCCTTTTCTCCTGATAATCTCCTGATATTCGGTACCGGGCTCTTGTGTGGCACTCCGGCTCCCGGGGCCAACCGTACCATTGTTTCCACCTTTTCTCCTCAGACATCCCTCATGGCATATTCAATGATGGGAGGATTTTGGGCCCCGGAACTAAAGTTTGCCGGCTATGACAAATTGATCTTGAGCGGCAAATCCCCGGACCTGATTTACATATGGATCAACAATGACAAAGTAGAGATACGCGATGCTTCTCATTTGAAGGGTAAAGGTTCTCAAGAAACCGCTGAGCTCATCCGCGAGGAATTGAAAGAGCCCAAAGCCCAGTTGGCCACTATCGGCCTGGCCGGCGAAAACAAGGTCTCCTTTGCCTCCATCGAGCAGGGTAGGTCAAGTGCCAGCCGTTTGGGGATAGGGGCCATCATGGGTGATAAAGGGGTAAAGGCGATAGCTGTTCGCGGAACAAAGGGCGTTAATACTGCCCGACCGGCCGAATTCTTCAAAATGTGCCAGGAAGTGCTGGAATACATCGAATGGCGCGGTGAAAACCCGGTCAAAGGGGTTCCCCCCATCCTGGCCGGCCTTGGATCGCCCCAGGAGATGGCAATCTATGACGAAGAATGGCACACCACTAGCTTTACCTGGGGGAATGCTCGCCATCGCAGAAAAGATTTCTGGACCAAGGAAGTCGAGGAAGAATGGAGGAAGACTCAGGAAAGTGTTCGGACGCGGTTACTGAGTTGCTACAACTGCCCTATGGAATGCGGGGCGTTAATTTCCTACCCTGGGATTTCAAAATACATGATGAAATGCTACACCAAACTTACTTATACAATGGCGGCCATGTCAGATCTGGATTTTGGTTTTAGAATTGCTCAGCGTGCTACGGAATATGGTGTAGACGGATTCACGACACCCCAGGTTATGGCCTTTGCTCTTGAGCTTTATGAAGCCGGTATTTTGACCGATAAAGATTTTCCGGGGATGCCGGCCGATAACGAGGGCAGATTCTTCTGGCTACTTGACAGAATTGTTCGGCGAGAGGGCATAGGAGATGTCCTCGCCAATGGCGTATATCACGCCGCCCGCCAGATTGGTAACGGGGCTGAAGAATATGACCATAATACTATTAAGAAACATGAGCAGTTGCCTCTCAAGCTGGGCATGCTGAATCCCGTTTATTTTCTGATGTACGCTACTGGCGAGAAAATAAACATCACTCAGATTGAAGGGCAGTTTCCCCAGATCCCTCTTGCTGAGAGAGAAGACAGGGAAGAGTTTGTAAAAGATTGGTTCCAGGTTCCTGATGACAAGTTCAAGCAATATTTTCTGGACTGGGATCCACGGGGAGATAACTCGAATCCCTATTATCCGACCGTCGAAGCCACCTGTGAAATTGTCGACTGGCAAGAGAAGATGCATTACATTGATGATGCTGTCGGTGTGTGCGCCGGTTTGTCATCGTTTCCCCTGAAGCCTCCCTATCACATACATAATTTTCCGGCTTTGATCTCGGCGGCGACCGGGATGGAGCTTGATGAAGATGGACTAACGAAAATAGCCAGGAGGAACCGCACCCTTCTCAGGGCGGTTAACATAAGAAGAGGCATGAGAAGAAGTGACGAGAAGCCTCCCGAGGACCATTGGAGAAGAAGATACCCTGAGCTTGAAACCGAGCTCCTGGATACATACTACAGATTCAAAGGCTGGAACAACGATGGCATCCCAACCAAAGAGTCATTGGAGGAATTGGATTTGAATTACATTAGCCAGGACTTCGTGGAAAGGGGTATCCTGACGGAAAACGGGCCTACTTCTTCAGGAAAGAAATCAGCCAAAGCAAAGATTAAATAAGAAAAGATGTGAAGGATTGACCTTTGACTACTGAAAACAAGACCACCGAAAATAAAAAGAAGAAAATAAAAGTAATCAAGATTGACGTTGATAAGTGCAATGGCTGCCGGGCCTGTGAGGTGGCCTGTTCTATGTTCCACGCCACGCCCCAATACAGCAGCAATGATCCGGCCAAGTCCCGTATCAAGGTGATTCATGAGCCATTGAAAGACATATTCGTTCCTGTCCTCGCCGGTGATATTTCTACTGCTGAATGCAGTAGCCGAAACAAATATGTGATTGATGGTAAAGAACATGGCGAATGCGCTTTTTGCCGTTCTTCTTGCCCTTCCAGAGATCTTTTCAAAGAACCTGATTCCGGCTTGCCTCTTAAATGCGATACTTGTGAAGACGATCCCACCATGGAAGAGCCGATGTGCGTCCAGTGGTGCTTGAGTGACGCCCTGACCTATGAAGAAAGAGAAGAGGAGGGGGAGGAAGAAGAGAAACCGGGCAAAATGGAGATAGGTCTGGAGTCGCTGGTAGATCAGTATGGGTTGGAAAAAATAGCGGGGGCCGTTGCCAGAATGGCACAGGCAGACTAGACGTCGTGGTGGGAAGAAAGGAGTTAGAACAATGGGGAAAGATCTGTTGCTAAATGAAGAAGTTCAACAACTGTTGCCCAAAACCCCCGGAGACGGTAATTTTGGAGATGTAATGGTCGTTGGGGGTGGAGTCAGCGGTATTCAATCCTCCCTTGATCTTGCCAATGCCGGTTTTAAGGTATACCTGGTTGACAGACTCCCGGCACTTGGCGGCCATATGGCCCAACTTGACAAGACCTTTCCTACCAATGACTGCTCCATGTGAATACTCTCACCCAAACTGGTCGAGATCGACCGGCATCCCAATATAGAGTTGATGAGTTATACTGAAGTTGATCGGGTAGAGGGCGTGGCAGGAGACTTCAATGTCACACTGGTTAGAAAGCCCAGATACATCATTGAAGATAAATGCAGGGGTTGCACTACCTGTGTAGAATACTGTCCGGCCAAATACCCTGACCAGTTTAATCAGGGTATTTCGGACAACAAAGCCATTCATATCTACTTCGCTCAAGCAATCCCTCTTAATACCTATATCGACCCTGAAACCTGTCTCTACCTTAAGGACAAGAAATGCCGTCTTTGTCAGGGAGTATGTGAGAACAACGCCATAGATTTTAATCAGACGGCCAAGAAGGTTGAAATAAATGTCGGGGCCATAATTCTGTCTCCCGGACTTGAGCCGTTTGATCCCAAAATCCGTAACGAATATGGCTACGGAACGTTCGAGAACGTGGTAACCAGTATGGAATACGAACGGCTGTTGTGCGCTACCGGACCCTACGAAGGTGAGATAAGGCGCCCTTATGACGGACAGCATCCTAAAAAGATAGCCTGGCTTCAGTGCGTCGGCTCCAGACAGGTTATCCCCGGTGGCAACAGCTATTGTTCTTCCGTCTGCTGCACTTACACGCAGAAGCAAGTTATCATAACCAAAGAACATGACACGGAGGCAGAATGCACCGTATTCCATAACGATATTCGTTCCTTCGGTAAAGATTTTGAGCGGTACTACGAAAAAGCCAGCAAACTTTCCGGTGTCCGATTTATCAGGAGCTACGTATCAGTTGGCAAGGAATTGCCGGAGAACAAGAACGTAACCATACGGTACTCCACCCCTGACGATGGCGTGAAAGAGGAAGAATTCGATATGGTGGTTCTATCCGTCGGCTTGAACCCACCGGCGGGCGTGGGAGACCTGGCTGATAAGTTTGGCCTTGAACTTAATTCTCACGGATTCTGTAAAACAAATGTCGTTAATCCTTTGGAAACCACCCGACCCGGGATTTTCGTTGGCGGGGCCTTCCGGGGCCCCATGGACATTCCTGAGTCGGTTTTCTCCGCCAGTGGAACCGCCTCCCAGTGCGGCAAGTTCCTTGACTACAGACGGGGCAAGTTGAGCCGAGAGAGGAACTATCCCCTGGAAAGGGATGTCGTTGAAGAAGAGCCAAAGATAGGTGTCTTTGTTTGTCACTGCGGGGCCAATATCGGGAGAGTGGTGAATGTTCCTTCGGCAGTTGAGTTTGCCTCCACTCTGGATAACGTTATTCTGGCTCAAGAGCAGTTGTTTTCTTGTGCCACCAATAGTGCCGGAGACATAACCGAAATGATAAAGGAAAAAGGACTAAATCGCGTGGTCGTTGCTGCCTGTTCTCCCAGGACACTGGAGCCCTTGTTCCGGGACACACTCCGCGAGGCGGGCATTAATCCCTACTACCTTGATATGGCCAATATCAGAGAGCATTGCTCCTGGGTCCACTCCAAAGAACAGGAAGATGCTACTCAGAAGGCTAAGGAAATAATTGCGATGTCCGTGGCCCGAGCTCGCCATTTGGAGTCGTTACAGGAATTTGATCTACCGGTAAACAAGGCGGCCCTGGTTGTTGGGGGAGGCTTGGCCGGCATGACCTGCGCTCTGGAGATAGCCGAGCAGGGGCATGAGGTTCACCTAGTGGAAAAGGACACAGACCTGGGAGGATTGGCCCGCAAGATACGTCATACATTGGAGGGGATGGATGTTCAAGCCCATTTGAGCGATCTTGTAGGGCGGGTTTACCGGCACCCTTCGATAAACGTATTTACCGAAGCTGAAATCACCGAGGCTGCCGGTTACGTTGGGAACTTCGTGACCACAGTAAGGTCTAAAACAGGGATTACCGAGATCGAACATGGAGCAGCCGTCATCGCCATCGGTGCTGATGTGCATACACCTACCGAGTACCTTTACGGGAATGATAATCGGGTGTTAACCCACCTTGAGTTAGAAGAGAAAATCACTGCCGGAGAAGACAGTTTGATCAATGCTCGGAGCCTGGTAATGATCCAATGCGTCGGCTGCAGAAATGAAGACAGAAATTATTGCAGCCGGATATGCTGTAGCGAGTCTGTCAAGAACGCGTTGAAACTAAAAGAACTTAATCCTGAGATGGATATCTGTATTATATATCGGGATATGAGAACCTATGGCTTCAAAGAGGATTACTACCGTGAAGCGGCAAATCAGGGCATAACCTTCATCCGCTATGAGCCGGATGACAAACCCCTGGTGGAGCCTGTCGAGGAGGCTGGTCGCCCTTTCCTCAGAATTACCCTGCCCGATCCCATCCTGGGTAAGACGATTGCCCTGGATGCAGATTGCCTTGTTTTGGCTGCCGCCGTTATTCCCTCGGCAGGAGCCAAGGAAATAGCCGGTTTGTTCAAAGTGACCCTGGATCCGGATGATTTCTTTAAAGAAGCGCATGTCAAATTAAAGCCGGTTGAATTTGCTGCCGAAGGCGTTTATCTTTGTGGAATGGCTCATTATCCCAAGCATATGGCTGAAACGATTAGCCAAGCAAGTGGAGCCGCTGGCCGGGTACTGACCCTTCTTTCTCATGATACGGTTACCGCCTCCGGTTCTGTTTGCCAGGTGGATGAGAGTAAGTGCATTGCCTGTGGGGCCTGTATTCTTGCCTGTACTTATGGGGCTATTGAATATCAGGAGACAAAACGGGGCAAGAAAGCCGTGGTTAACTCCGTTCTCTGTAAAGGAGACGGTCTCTGCAACGCGAAATGCCCGACAAGGGCTATTTCACTTAAGCACTTCACCGATGAAGAGCTTTTAAGCCAAATTCAGACGGCCTTTCCCCAACACGCAACCGTCTTGAAGTGAACAATGAGGGGACTATTCATGAAGAAAGGAGCCCAGAATGAGTACAGCGCTTGGTTATAAGCCGGGAATACTTGGGTTCGTCTGCCATTGGTGAGGATACGGGGCTGCTGACCTGGCTGGAGTTTCCAGACTGCAATATACCACCGATATTAAGCTCATACGGGTGATGTGCACCGGAAGAGTCGACCTCGAATTTGTAATTCAGGCTTTCTTGAATGGAGCCGATGGGGTATTCATTGGTGGTTGTCGTCTTAATGAATGTAACTACACTACCGAGGGAAATTACGATGCGCTGAATATGGTGCTTCTTTGCAAAAGAATAATGGAGCACATTGGGCTGAACCCGGAGAGATTAAGAATTGAATTCATGTCTTCCGGTGAGGGAAATCTTTTTGCCGAAGTCGTTAACGGGTTTAGCAATAAGATTGGAGAGATAGGACCACTGGGCGAGAGTGAAGAAATAGGCCACGATGAATTAAAGTCAGAACTCGAGAGGATCGTGAAGCTGGTCCCCTACATTAAGGTAGAGAAAAAAGACAAGCTGGAGACTCATCTTCGGGATCCCGAAGAATATGACAAACTATTTTCTCGTGAGGAAATAGACCAGTTATTTAGCGAAGTTGTATCTTACTATATTGATCCGGACAAGTGTACTGCTTGTCAGATATGTGCTCGGAAATGCCCCGTTCAGGCGATTGCAGGGGGCAAGAATCTGGTCCATATCATCGACCAGGAGAAATGCATAAAGTGTGAAGAATGCTTTAAATCCTGTCCTTCTCGATTCGACGCTATCCGGAAGATTATTTCTGAGCCGGTTCCTCCGCAGATCCTCGAAGAGAAAAGACTGATCGTCAGATAGCAACCGCAACCCCGTTACTAAACTCAGACGATATTCCCACCTAATCGCCATCAAAGATGCGATATAGGTCCCATTATTGTGCCGAGCCGAAACGGAGTTAGGGCTGTAGGCTGTATATCCACCAAGGTAGGCCGACATCACTCTCTTAGCGGCCACTGTATCTTCAGTAGACCCCTTAGGGTTGGTAGACCTGGCATTCTTACCTTCAAGGTCGGCTTCAGTCGTCCCACGACCACCACGGCCTTGGCCTCTATATTGTTCTCCGGCACTGCCGCATCTCTGGAAAAGTAACCTCCTCTTCATAGAGGCCCTCAACGCCCCGTCAGCAAGTGTAAAGAGAAACGCTGACCTGGTCGGGTTTTCCGAACCACTGGAACCCATAAAGGGGTCCTTGCCGTATATCTGCCACTCCTTTTCCAGTTTCTTAACAGGCTGCCCTCGCTCCTGCCTGACAGGTTTGTCGCAGGTGCTAACCCGCTACTGTCCTATCGGTCGTGGGTCCGCTGCCCCTTTTGTTCCTTTTGGACTCCCCTGCTTAACGGTTATTTATTCACGGGATCGCGTCGTGGGATGCTAATTATTCCTTTGATCACGCCTTTGTAATACCTGCGTTCCGGGCTTGAGGGACTTCACTTCAGGCCTCAAGCATTTTTTACACAGAGTTTACATTTACTTAAAACTGGGATAACACTGCCCCCTTATATTGATATTAGATTGTAGCGCTGGAAAATGATGTCGCCAGCCAGCACAAAGCCGCCCGGATCATAGAAGATGAATCCAAACGCATGATAAGACAGGTAGAAGAGCTACTGGAGCTTTCCCGGATGCAGTCCGGTCAGTTGCAAATCGCCAGAGAACTCGTAGATGGAAAAGAGCTCCTCTATCACTGTCTGGACGTATTCAGTCTAAGGGCGGAGGAAAAAACGGTCATCTTAAAACCAGAAATTGAACCCCTTATGCCCGTTCTCGGTGACGTCGACCGCCTTGAACAGGTCTTCTCTAACCTGCTTGATGATGCCATCAAGAATACTCCCGGTAAGGGAGAAGTAATGGTATTGGCAGTCAACCAGTCGGTCGGTACTATTGAAATCACCATTGCCGATACTGGTCCGGGAATACCACCCGAGCAATTGGGCTACGTTTTTGAACGGTTTTATCAGGCTGGCGGCTTGAGAACTGGCTACGGCCTGGGACTGGCAATCGCCAGGGAAATCGTAACTGGTCACCGCGGGGCAATCCAAGTAAGCAGTGATCCCGGCCACGGACCAGGTTTACGGCCATCTTGCCTTCAAACACCTCATCGTCAGTATGAACCTCGGACTCAGGCGAATTAGGCAAAGCAAGCTCTAATCTAGAAGTTCTAAGTAGGGAGGCCTTTTTATGGACAGCATTCTCTTCCGGGTCTACTACTTGATTTGTCTGATTATAGCGTTATTCATCCGGTTGTGGTACGGCCGGAAGCTGGGAGCATCCGCTTGGCGATGGGGAACTTGGGTTCTTTATTGACTGATCCGTTATTTGGTTCGGTTACGAATTGGGTTAGGTACTTTGTTGTTCCAGCCAGTCACCGATTATTTCCGTGGCTCTGCCCTGACTTAAACACCTGATGCTCAGGAGCTTCTTTCTGGAAGTGGTCCCTTTTTGGATAACGAGATTGCTTTTGGCTATGCCCAAAACATCGGCCAGGTACTTGACCAGTTCTTGATTGGCCTTGCCGCGTACTGGCGGGGCCACGATTCTCATTGATAATACCCCTTGCTCAAATCCGAGCACCTTATTGCGGCTGGCGTCAGGCTGAACCCGAACCACCAGCTTCGCCCCTTCTTCCTTCATCGTGGCGTCATCTGTTCTCATGGTCCGAGCAGAGAAGGCTCATTTGTTATCTTATTGATCAGATAGCAAGTCCGGACATTCTGCCCGCGTCGCTACTCTGATCCCCCGGTCGCCTTGTTTAGTTCCTGCCACCTTTCCTCTTCCAGACATTGACGGGCTGAAGCGCACCAATCGATACAGGAAGGTACTTTCTCACGGTGAACGATCTCTCCGCACTTCCGGCACTTGATTCTCAGTTCATCGGAGAATATCTCAACCTCGTTGCTACAGTTGGGGCACTTGTGCATAGATACACGCAGCTTTCTCGAATCCTGACCGGGACAGTTGCTAACCATATTAAGCCTCCTTTATATAGACGGCTTCAGGTTTCTAACTCACACATCTATAATATAATAAATCTGCGGTTATTGCCATCCTTGACAATCCAGTCGCAGCTTCATTAGACTGTAGTCAGGGGTGGATGATGGGTAGGCTGGTAAAATCGCTGATATTACCATCAGATATCGTCTGCCGGAGATCATTTCGGGTTCTCGGATAGGCCCTCCAACGCTCTGAATCTGGAAGAATGAACCTCAGTGACCTCGCTCTCGGGGCTTCGTACCCGACCCCCAGCGTGCCACGTATCGAATAGAACAGGATGGGTGGAAGAAGATAATGGATAATAAAGATTTGATCCCCCCTGGCTTAACTTTCCTGGCTGACAACATTACCTCCAAACAAAACATATTGGGAGCTTCAACGGAGGAGGGCGCCAAGTGGGCAAAATGGCTCAATCTCCCCAAGGAGGCGGAAACCATATTCTTTGCCGGATGCGGCTATCAATACGCCACTGACCTGGAGTCTCTGATGTCGCTGATACGGAAGATTGACAAAAGCGCAATTAGTACCGAGATGACGATGAATCTGGCCGGTTTTCAGAAAAAACTGGGTGTTGATGCCACCGGCATCTACCGCCGCCTGATGAACCGGGGGAGTGATGATGCTCAGTCCTTGAAGGACGCCGTCAACGTGCTGCATAGTCTGGGTGTAGAGTTCGGCTATCTTGCTGATGACGAGCCCTGTTGCGGAGGACTGTTGCACTACATCGGTCTGCACCAGGAATTCAACCGGAATGCCCGGCAGGTACATGACGGGATAAAGTCGAAAGGTGTCAAGCGCGTTATCAGCATCGTTCCCTCGTGCACGGACACTCTTCGTCATCTTATCCCAGAGAGTATTGAGGGAGACGGTCTGGAAATCAAGCATTTCTGCGAGGTAGTCCTGGAGAATATCTCGTCACGTGAGTTGCGGTTTCCCAGAAAAGTTAAAGTTACCTATCATGATCCCTGTCAACTGGCCCGCTTTCTGGGTTTGATTGAAGAACCACGCCAGATACTGAGAGCTATAGATGGTATCGAACTCGTAGAACCTGAAGAGACTACCGGTGTCTGTGCTACCTGCTGCGGAGGCGGAGGAGGCTTTGAGGCAGTCTTTCCTGAGTTAAGCCAGATGCTGGCGGTAAACCGGGTGAGAGAGTTACTTGAGACCGGGGCTGATATTATCGTCACTCATTGCCCCGGGTGTATTATGCAGCTGAAGACCGGGGTTAAGGAACTAAAAAGAAATGACGTTGAGGTTCTTGACCTGGTTCAAATTCTGGCTACGGCTATGGGGGTGTAAGAAAATTGTCTGTTTTTTCTGAATACAAGAAAGAAATAATGGATGCCGCTCACAATGACCGGATAAGGCTTGCTCTCTCGCGGGCTATTGGCACCTACCGGAAGAACAGGAACAATGCCCTAGAGAAGTTTCCTCACACAATCAAGATGGCCGAGGAAGTCAGGGAAATGAAAGTGAAGGCCATCGGCATGATGGAGGAACTTGCCCAGCAAGCCTGTGAAGCCATTGAATCGAACAAAGGTAAAGCCTACATTGCCAGGACTGCTGATGATGCCCTCAAGATAATTGACGATCTGGTCGGTAAGGACAAGTTGATCGTCAAAGCCAAAAGCATGACCAGTGAGGAGATCGGCGTGAGGGAGCACCTGGAAGAACAGGGGAATGAAGTATTTGAGACCGATCTAGGTGAATTCATTATTCAGAAACTTGGTCAAAAGCCTATGCACATACTTTCCCCCTCGATTCACGTCCCTAAAGAGGACGTGGCCGAATTGTTCTCTAAGATCACCGGTGAGGATATCCCTTCTGACGACATCGAAATGATGGTAGCAACTGCCCGGAAACTGCTTAGGGAGAAATTCTTTGAAGCCGACGTCGGTATGAGCGGGGCCAATGTGGTGGCTGCCGATACCGGTACTCTCTTTCTGATTGAAAATGAGGGGAATATTCGCCTCGCAACCGGCGCCCCGCCGGTTCATATAGCTCTGGTGGGTATGGAGAAACTGGTACCAACTTTAAACGACGCCTACAAAGTTTCTGAAGTAACCTGGAGATATGCTAATTACACCGTTCCTTCCTATGTCAGTATGATATCGGGACCAAGTAAGACCGGTGACATTGAGAAGGTGATTACCTATGGAGCTCACGGTCCAAAGGAGTTTCACGTTATCTTTCTTGACGATGGCAGGACTAAACTGGCCGATGATCCCATATTGCGTCAGATATTGTATTGCCTCAGATGCGGGGCCTGCCTTTATGAATGTCCAGTCTTTGCCTTAACCGCCGGTCATTTCGGAGATAAGTACTTTGCTGGTGTCGGAGCTGTCTGGGCGGCCACGATTAGTCAGGATAAAGAAAAAGCGGCCTCCATAGCTTATACCTGTCTGACTTGCGGCCGTTGCAAAGAAAAATGTCCTGTCGAGATTGATACCCCGGAGATGATAGTTGAGCTAAGACGGCAGATGGCAGCCGACGAGCTGTTAAGCTGATGAAATGAAAGAGATAGATTGCCGGCAGGTAAGCGAAACGGTATCTACTCTCTTTCAGGAGGCCTGCCTTTGCCTTCCCGAAGACGTTCTGGCGGCTGTTGGGCAGGCTGAAAAGGATGAGGTCTCTTCTGTAGCCCGGGACGTGTTGGGCAGGATACTGGAGAATGCTAAAATTGCCTCCACTGAAAAGATACCACTTTGCCAGGATACCGGTACCGCGCTCATATTGTTGGAACTCGGGCAGGAAGTCCACATAACCGGCGGTGACCTTTACAAAGCCGTGAATGAGGGAGTCCGCCAGGGGTATGGTGAAGGCTATCTACGAAAATCAATGGTGATCAAGCCTTTTTCCAGCCGGGCAAATACCGGAGATAATACCCCGGCCATGATATACACGGATATCGTCTCCGGTGACGAACTCAAAATAAGCGTAATGCCCAAGGGGGCCGGTTCCGAGAACATGACCCGCCTGACTATGTTGTTGCCGGCTCAGGGCCGTCAAGGGATAATAGATTTTGTGGTAAATACTGTGGATGAAGCTGGTGCCAACGCATGTCCCCCGCTCATCGTCGGTCTGGGCATAGGAGGGACCGCCGAGCAGACCTTAATTCTGGCCAAGAAAGCGTTGTTGCGGGAAGTTGGTAAGTCAAACCCTGATGCTGAATTCGCCGAAATGGAAAAAAATATTCTTGAGCGCATCAACAAACTGGGCATCGGGCCGATGGGATATGGTGGCAGGACGACTGCCCTGGCAGTTCATGCCGAAGTTCTACCGGCTCACATTGCCAGCTTGCCTGTGGCCGTTAATCTTCAATGCCATAGCGCCAGACACAAAGAAGCGGTTCTTTGACGGTCAGAAGAATTAACCTCCCCTTGACTGATGAGTTGGTAACGGTTCTCAAGGTAGGGGATAACGTTCTGCTCAGCGGTGTCGTTTACGTGGCCCGCGATGCTGCCCACCGGAGGATGATTGAGGCTCTCGACAAGGGGAGGCCCTTACCATTCGATATTAAGGGGCAGACAATCTACTACATGGGTCCTACTCCGCCCAGGCCTGGTCGACCGATTGGTTCCGCCGGACCTACCACCAGCGGTCGCATGGATGTCTATGCCCCCCGGTTGATGGCTGAGGGACTAAAAGGGATGATTGGGAAGGGAAAGCGTTCGCAGACTGTCAAAGACGCTATCAAGAAGCACCGGGTGGTCTACTTGGCAGCCATCGGCGGTGCCGGGGCTCTGATCTCGAAGAGCATTAAGAAATCCGAAGTGATAGCCTACGATGAGCTTGGCACAGAGGCGCTTCGCCGTCTTGAGGTGGAAGATTTCCCTGCTACGGTTGCCAACGATGTTTATGGTGGTGATATGTTTCAGCAAGGAAAAGCCAACTACGGGGTAAACTGAAGATGGATGACAGCACCTCATCGAGCTACTATGATTACATAATAGTTGGTAGCGGCATTGCCGGGCTTTACACGGCTTTACTGGCTAAAGAACACGGCGCTGTCCTGGTTGTAACCAAAGGTAGTATCGACGACTGCAATACCAAATTTGCCCAAGGGGGTATCGCTGCGCCCATCGGCAGGGGCGATTCTCCCGAGCTTCATTTTAAGGATACGGTGGTTGCCGGCGATGGTCTTTGTGACGAGGAGGCGGTCCGTATCCTGGTGAACGACGCAGCAGATTGCATTACCGACCTGGTCAACCTGAAGGTACCTTTTGATACACTTGACGGAGAGATCGCCCTGGCCAGAGAGGCGGCTCACAGCATGCCCCGCATCCTTCACGCCGGAGGTGATACCACCGGTGAGCATATCGAGGTTACTCTTAGCAACCAGGTACACTCAAATAAAGTTCGGGTGCTTGAGCATTCTCTGGTTACCGAAATACTGGTAGAAGAAGGGGCAGTCAAGGGGATAAAGGTGCTTGATTGCCGGACCCGCTCTGTTGAGGAACTAAGCTGCCGGTTCTTAATTCTGGCCACTGGTGGCGCCGGACAGCTGTTCAAGATCAATACCAACTCGGAAGTGGCAACCGGGGATGGCATAGCTCTGGCTTTCGCCGCCGGGGCCGAGATTACCGATATGGAATTCTACCAGTTTCACCCGACGGCACTACACCTGCCCGGCGTGACTCCCTTTCTGGTGTCAGAAGCTGTCAGGGGTGAAGGGGGTATGCTGCGCAGCCTGAAAGGCCATCATTTTATGCCTGACTATTCTCCGGCCGGTGATCTGGCGCCACGAGATATCGTAGCCCGCAGTATTTTGTATGAAATGGAAAAGACGGACTCAGACGAAGTTTTCCTGGACGTGACACACTTGGCCGTTCATACTATTACTACCCGGTTCCCTCACATATACAGTTTCTGTCTGGAGCATGGCGTGGATATTACTCGGGACCTGATTCCAGTGGCCCCGGCCGCCCATTATATGATTGGTGGTGTCAAGACCAACACCTGGGGGGAGACCAGCATAGCCGGTCTGTTCGCCTGTGGCGAGACGGCCTGTTCCGGGATACACGGAGCCAATCGCCTGGCTTCAAATTCGCTTCTTGAGGCAGTAGTTTTTGGCAAAAGAATCATAAAGAGGACCGCTGAGGGAGTCAGTAACAAGCTCGCTACTACCGCTCCGGATGAGCCGGTTCATCATTCACTTAGCCGGGCACGGACTCCGGAAAATGTAGTGGGACTCAGCTTTTCTGCATTGCAGCAACTCCTTTGGGACAAAGTGGGTATAATACGTACCAAAGAAGGATTAGATGAAGCAGCCGGCATTCTGGCTGCTTGGCAAGAATCCTTGTCTCATCCTTCTGACAGACCCTCGTACGAGCTAAGTAACCTGATAATGACCGGCCGGTTGGTAACAGAAGCGGCCCTGCTCAGAGAGGAAAGCCGGGGAGCCCATTCCAGGTCAGATTTCCCCGGAAATTCGTCCCGGTGGCAGGGCCATATCATCTTCGGTCTGTGATTAAGAAGCCTGGGGGTCTGTATCCCTAAAAAGACGCATCTTCTCCGGATAGGAGCCCAGACTGTATCCCTCTTATCGCAAAGTAAAAACCATCTCCTCTCGATATGCCTACAAAGAAGCGGAGGAAGTTGTGCCTGTTATAACCCTCTTTCAGTCGCCACTTTGCTTAATTCGTCAAATATTAGGTGGAGCACCCGGAAAAATCTGGGGCCGGAATTCTATCCCTCGAATCTTTAGTTTCCGGACAAAATCTGGTATTATGTGTTGGGCATATCGGAGGAGGACTATCCTGCCAGACTTGTGATCGGATTGTTGCTGGTATCCGCCTTATTAAAGGCTTTCGTTAAGTTGCTATATGCCCGGCAACCAAAGGCCATCTCAATCTGATATTTTCCCAGAGGGCAGCCCCGCTAAAATGAGCTGGGGGAAAGGTGAAGGAAGTATGGATTTTGAATTTAGCCAGGAACAAGAAAAATTTCGGCGGGATGTCAAGGATTTTCTGGAAGGTGAGATGAAGCAGGGGACTTTCAAGCCAAGTTGCGATGCCTGGATACAGGGATTTTCCCCGGAATTTACCAAGAAAGTAGCTCAGAGGGGCTGGATAGGTCTGACCTGGCCTGAAGAGTACGGCGGGCAGGGACGGAGTCACATGGACAGACTCATCCTTACTGAAGAGATGTTGCGCTACGGAGCACCGGCGGCCTGCCACTGGTTCGCTGACCGCCAGATAGGTAGTGCTGTTCTTCGTTACGGGACTGAGGAACAGAAGAGAGACATGCTACCCAAGATTATTGCCGGAGAAGCCTATGTTGGACTGGGACTGAGTGAACCGGAGGCTGGTTCTGATTTGGCATCTCTTCAAACCAAAGCCACCGAAGATGGTGATGATTACATAATTGACGGGCAAAAGATGTGGACCAGTTGCGGCGTATTCATGAATTATATTTATCTGCTCGCCAGAACAGACTCTGAGGCCGCCAAGCATCGGGGAATCAGCGAATTTATTTTCGAGACCGACTTGCCCGGGATTACGATTACTCCGACGATAGATATTACCGGCAGCACGGCCTGGGCGGAAGTTTTTTTTGATGGGGTGAGGATTTTCGGCAATCAGTTAATCGGGGAAAAGAATCGCGGTTTCTATCAGGTCGTTAACCAGCTTGACTATGAGCGGGCCGGACTGGAACGCTTGATGGGTAACTACCCTCTTTTCGAGGCAATCGTTCAATTTACCAAAGAGACCCACCGGAACGGCAAACCACTGGCTCAAGAGCCGCTGATTCGACAGAAACTGGCCCGCCTACAGACCGAGTTTGAGGTTGGCCGACTACTCACCTACCGGGTGGTCCTGGTGATGGAGGAAGGCCGCGCCCCCAATGTTGAGGCAGCAATGGCCAAAACGTACAGTACCGCTTTTGAGCAGCATCTGGCTAGCATCAGCATGGAAATTCTCGGGCTTTACGGCCAGTTGTTGGGCGAATCCAAGTGGGCGCCGATTCTCGGTATGGCTCCCCATTCATATTTAGGTGCCACCGGCTACAGCCTTCAGGCCGGTACTTCGGAGGTGCTGAGAAATATCGTGGCCCTCAGAGGATTAGGCTTACCCGCTAGCTGACGTATAACTTTTTGGCGATTAGAAAAAGGAGACGAACAATGGATTTCACTTTCTCTGAAGAACAAGAAATGTTGAAGACAATGGCCCGTGACTTCCTGATGGACAAATACCCTAAGGCGCTGGTGAGGGAGATGGAGGCGGATGAAAACGGCTACTCACCGGAATTGTGGCGGGAAATGGCCGAGTTGGGTTGGATGGGTCTGGTACTGCCGGAGGAGTACGGAGGAAGTGGGATGAGCTTTCTCGACCTGACAGTGCTGTTGGAGGAAACCGGCCGGGCCTGCTTATCCGGACCTCTCTTCTCCACCGTGGTTCTCGGCGCTTTGCCGATACTGGCTGCCGGTAGTGATGACCAGAAACAACAATACCTGCCCGGGATAGCCAGTGGTCAGACCATATTTACCTTTGCCCTGACTGAAGCCAGCGCCGGATATGATGCCGGATCAGTCGCAGTCAAGGCCATTGCCGACGGAGATGACTATCTTATTAACGGTGTCAAGCTCTTTGTTCCGGATGCTCATGTTGCCGATTACCTACTCTGCGTTGCCAGAACCGGTGAATCAACTCAAATTGAAAACGGCATTACTGTCTTCATAGTGGATGCCAAAAGCCAGGGACTTAGCTATACGCCTCTAAAGACCATGTCAGGCGATAAGCTGTCCGAAGTTACTTTCAATCAGGTCAGAGTACCTGTGGCAAATATTCTGGGTGAGCCAGACAAGGGCTGGGAAATAGTCCGAAAGATCATCGAGCAGGCTGCGGTGGCCAAATGTTGTTTCGCTATTGGAGCCATGCAGCAGGCTCTGGACATAACCGTTGAATACGCCAAGGAGAGAAAGCAGTATGATCGTCCCATCGGCAGCTTCCAGATTATCCAGCATTACTGCGCAGACATGGCGATTGACATTGACGGCTCGAGGTTTACCACCTACCAGGCAGCCTGGAGATTGAACGAAGGTCTTCCCAGCACTAAAGAAGTGGCTATAGCTAAAGCCTGGATGAGTGAGGCTCTTGGACGGGTCACTCCTCTGGCTCACCAGATACATGGCGCCATTGGTTCTACCATTGACCACGATTTACAGTTCTACACCAGATACGGTAAGGCCGCGGAGCTTTCTTTCGGTGATGGAGATTATTATCGGGAGATAATAGCCCGGGAGATGGGCTTATCATAGGTTAATAAAGATATCTAAAGGAGGGGGAGCTCTTCAACATGGCAACAACAAAAGAACTAATAGAGGAATACCAGCGTAAAAGGCACAAAATAGAGGAGATGGGCGCTGCCGAGACTATTGAAAAGCGCCACCAGGGGGGGCAGTGGACGGCTAGGGAGAGAATCGATTATTTCTTCGATCCTGGCACTTTCAATGAGATAGGTATTTTTGTAAAGCACCGCGCCACAAGTTTTGGTATGGACAAAAGAGAAGTGCCGGCTGAAGGGGTAGTAACCGGACACGGTCTGGTAAATGGCCGGCCCGTGGTTGCCTTCGCGGAAGATTTTATGGCTCTAGCTGGGACATTCGGCGAATATCACGGTATGAAAGAGATCCGGGCTATCAATTTTGCTCGGGAGATGGGCTGGCCGGTGGTGGGTATGAATGACTCCGGCGGGGCTCGCCTCCAGGAAGGGATTGATACCCTCGAAGCCTATGGGATGCTTTTTAATGCCCAGATACAGGCATCGGGCATTATCCCCCAGATAGCGTTGTTGATGGGTCCCTGCCTGGGTGGGCAGGCCTATCATCCGATAATGCAGGACTTCCTCATCCAGTGTAAAACTACCGGCTACATGGGCATTGCCGGTCCGGCTATTGTTCAGGCCCAGCTTGGCGAGGAAATCTCCCTGGAAAAACTTTCCGGCTGGGAGGCCCACGCCGTGAAATCAGGACAATCCCATATCGTTGCCGAGGACGATAAAGACGCCATTGATAAAGCCAAGGAATTGCTGGCTTTACTTCCCCCCAATAATCTGGAAAGGTCGCCCGTTGTCGCGTCAAACGATGACCCGGAGAGGGAAATTCTTGAACTGAATGACGTTATACCCGACAGTCCCACCCGGCCCTACGATATGTTCAAAGTGATCAGAGCCATCAGCGACGATGGCTATTTCTTTGAGACATTGAAAAGCCATGCCAGGTCCGTAATCACCGGTTTTGCACGCTTTAACGGTCGCACCGTCGGACTGTGGGCAAACCAGCCGATGCAGATGGCCGGTTCGATTGATATTAATGCCGCTGATAAGGGAGCCAGGTTTGTCCGGTTTTGTGACCTTTTCAATATCCCGGTGGTTACCCTTGGTGATTGCGGTGGCTACATGATAGGCTCCGAACAGGACTGGAAGGGAATCTTGCGTCATGGAGCCAAGCTGCTCTTCGCCTGGGCGGACGCCACTATTCCCTTGATTTCGATAATACTGAGAAAGTCCTACGCCGGAGCTCATTACGGTATGCTGGACAAAGGCATTGGGGCCGATCTCGTATTCGCCTGGCCCACGGCCAGGGTAAACATTGTTGGGGCCAAGACAGCCGCCAGCGTTATCTTTGCCCGGGAGATAAGGGAATCTGAAAACCCGGAAGAAACCCGCGCCAAAAGAGAAAACGAATACGAAGAATTGTACGAGAACCCCTACCGCGGAGCCGAAAGGGGTTATATTGATGACGTCATAATGCCCAGCGATACCCGCAAAGTCATAAACCGGGCTCTTGATGTTCTTGAGGATAAGGATAAAGACCATAGGACTTTTAAAGCCAGACCTTGGCGCAAATACTCCAATATTAATCTTTGAGTAAGCCAGAAGAGAATTAACCCACAATAATAAGTTCTCAAAGTAGGGAAGCCGTAGTAGCACGATGCAGAGACTGATGTGGCTTCCCTTCTCTCTTGCAAGACCATACATCCGGTGCTAAACTAGCCTAATACCAGAAAGCAGGGAGAGATAAGATGAACGAGATTGGTCTGACGGTGCCTTTCTACCTGACCGTCCTGCTCTGGTTACTGAGGATGATAATCCTGGCATTTATCTGCGGCTTCCTGGCCTGGCTGGGTATCAGGGCTCTTGATGCCGTAACCCCTGACATACCGGCCAGGCAGCGGATTGGTGAAAGTCCTCTCGCCACCGGCCTTTTCATCGGTGGTTTCTTCATCCTCATTGGTCTGGTGGTGCATGGGGCAGCCACTGCTCCCGGGGTCATCGGTGGTCCCGTACTGCCCTACCTTTTTGATTTCAGACTTTTCAGCCTGATTGCGGCCAGTTTCATTATCAGCCTGTTCATTGTCGTGGTAATGTTCATCGTCCTGGATAAAATGACTCCTCGGATAACCTTCAAAGATGTGGGGAAAGATCCAAATGCCGTCGGGGCCTTCGTGGTTGGATATCTGGTCTTCTTCGGACTCATTCTCCACGCGGCCCTTACCTCGCCACTTTCATGAGGTGAATTCTTTGAGAATGAGGAAATCTGTAGTCGTCACCCTGTTAATTGTTATCCTGGGGCTGGCATCACCCGCCCTGGCCGCACCATCGGACGGATTTTTCGAGCGTGGTGATGATATCTACGATAGTTTTGGCATCAGCCGCAACCGTTCCGTGGGTGAGGATGGGTTTTTCCAACTTTCAGATGATAACTTTGACCCTATTATTGCTCGTGAAAGTATGGGGACGAATACTGATATTGCCTGGGAACTCGGCCTGTCTTTCGCCGAAAAGTATCCCGATCACCAACAGAGAGCCCGCGAAATCTTTAACTTTGTCCGAGACAAGCTTGTCTATACCTCGGATATTGACGAGTTTGGTCGCGATGAATTTGCCCAGAATGCTGACGAAGTCCTTGAAACCATTATCGGAAACGGCCGAGCGCCTGGTGACTGTGAGGACGGGGCCGTACTGTTAGCCGTGATGTACAAAGCGGCTGGTTTCCGCTCGGCTATCGCTCTGGCCCCGGGCCACGCGGCGACTGTGGTCTATCTTCCGGATTACCCCAGGGCGGCCCACGTTTTTACCCTGGAGGGCCAGAAAGGTTGGATCTGGGCGGAGACAACCGGCAATACTAACGAGTTGGGCTGGTTGGCCCCTTCGCTTGTCGGCGAGCCGATGGTCGCCCGCGAAATCTCGGAGCAAGCCCTTGAGAGGGAAGACTTGACATATAGACTGGCTACCCTTCAGCCGGCGTCATCCCAGGGCGGCTTTTCTATCGGCGGAATATCACCGTTTTTCAGTGTAATGTTGGTGCTCTGGATCTTTTCTTTAATGCGCCGGAGACGTTAATTCTGCAACGCCGAGAGTCGGGACTTGTAAACACTATCAGCCCCTTTACAGCCGCGGCTTTTGGGGCTAAAATGGATTGGGTTTGAGCGGGAGTAATTCAGCGGTAGAATGTCTGCTTCCCAAGCAGGAAGTCGCGAGTTCGAATCTCGTCTCCCGCTCCACCTTTCAGTCTCAACATTATAGATTTCCTAGGATTTCCTCGATTTGATTCAGCTGATTGCTTAACAATTTGCTTAACTCTTTTCACTGCTCTGTCCTCATGGGGCACGTCGGGTGGTCATCTTGTGGATTTGCACATTTCAATATCGTAATTACCCAACTAAGCCACTTCGTTTGCGCGATTATTGACAGTAAAGTTTTGGAATGCTAAGATTAAGTCCCTGCATTTGAGATGACATAAAGTAAAGCTCGTTTAGGGTAGATGATGAGGCGAAGACAACTCCAGAATGCTCTGATAACCGTAATATTGTTATTTTTGTGTTTGGTTTGCGCCTGTGGCTCTAACGAGTCAACCTTGCCTGCATCTCCACTACCAGAATCTTCTCCGGCGCCGGAATCTAAACTGCCACCAAAGACAGAAACGCCTGTATCTGCACCCGCAACAGATCCAGTGTCTAAACCGGAATCTAAACTGCCACCAAAGACAGAAACGTCTGTAGCTGCAACTACAACAGATTCTGCGCCTAAACCGGAAGTAAAACTGTCATCAACTTTATTGGAGCGTTCACGTTCCAATCAGCCGTCATCGACAGAATTATTCGTGCCAGGAGCACTTTCATCTTGTTTCTCCCGGACCCCCAGACCATTACCAATGTACCAGGAAACAGTGGAGAGCTTAGAATATAACGGTTTCACGCATTTGCCAGTGGATTTCGATATTATTTTTAGTGTCGACCCACACGTGCGGATGGGATACGGGACAAGTCGACTCATGCCATTTGTCAATTATTACAATACAAATCACGCCGAAGGACCTAAAAAATGGTATATCTATGCACCGAGTGATCCACTAATGAAAGTCCA
>Ga0187827_10002967_pt1 | contig 22529 bp, 18 predicted proteins | sample ETNtaG_39_FD_167969 | JGI IMG/M metagenome (GOLD analysis project Ga0187827, IMG submission 167969) | Marine microbial and viral communities from oxygen minimum zone, Eastern Pacific Ocean - ETNP2014_SV_150_PacBio MetaG (Illumina Assembly) | ecosystem: Environmental > Aquatic > Marine > Hypoxic... | reverse complement strand
TTCCCGCTGTTCACGCTGCTGGAGGATTTCGGCTATTTGCCGCGCGTGGCCTTCAACCTCGACAACATTTTTCGCAAATCCGGCGCGCATGGCAAGCAGGCGCTCAGCATGGCCATGGGGTGGGGCTGCAACGCGGCCGGGGTTATCGCGGCGCGTATTATCGACAGTCCGCGCGAACGCCTGATTGCGATTATCACCAATAACTTCGCGCTGTGCAACGGGCGCTGGCCGACGCAGATTCTGGTGGCTACGGTGTTTGTTGGCGCGTTGGTCCCGGCTCATCTGGGCGGGCTAATCTCCGCGCTTGCGGTCGTGGCAATTGCCGTGTTGGGCGTCGGGCTGACGTTCGCGGTATCGTGGGGGCTTTCACGCACCGTGCTCAAAGGGGAGGTTTCCACCTTCAGCCTGGAATTGCCGCCCTATCGCCCGCCGCGCATCTGGCAGACCATCTACACATCTATCATCGACCGCACGATATTCGTGCTCTGGCGCGCCATTCTGTGGGCCGCGCCGGCCGGCGCGCTCATCTGGCTCAGTTCCAATTGGTTTATCGGCGAACTGAGTCTGGCCGAACATCTTGTCACCGCGCTTGATCCGTTCGGGCTGCTGCTTGGGTTAAACGGCGTGATTCTGATGGCCTATATTCTTGCCATTCCGGCGAACGAAATCGTCATCCCCACCATCCTGATGTTGACTGTGCTCTCGGCGCGCATGGCTTCTGTGGGCGCGGGTGCCGGGGTGATGTTCGAACTGGACTCGCTCGGCGGCACGCTGGCGGTGTTCAACGCGGGCGGATGGACGCTGCTGACGGCGATAAATCTGATGCTCTTCAGCCTGATTCATAACCCGTGCAGCACCACCATCCACACCATCTACAAAGAGACCGGCAGCGCAAAGTGGACCCTGGTCTCGGCGCTGCTGCCGGTTGCCATGGGGCTGGCGGCAACTTTTCTCGTCGCGCAGTTGTGGCGGCTGTTCGGCGGCGCGGGCTAGGGCGCTCGCGGGTCGGCGCGGCTCATTCCCCTATCACCTGCGCCACCAGTTCGCGCTGGCGCGGGCGATTGTCGAAATCGACGAAGATAATCTGCTGCCATGTTCCCAGCGTTAATTCCCCCGATACAAAAGGCACACTTAGCGAGGGGCCGAGCAGCGCGGCGCGTGCGTGGGCGTGGCCGTTGCCGTCTCCCCAGCGGGTGTTGTGGGCGTAGTCACGGGCCTGGTCGGCAATCTCATCGAAAAGCCGCCGCAAATCTTGCAGGCAGCCGTCCTCAAATTCAATCGTGGTGAGGGCGGAGGTGGAGGATGGGCAAAAAACCGTCACCGTTCCGTTCTGCAGGCCGGTGTCGCGCACCAACTGCGCCACGCGGTTGGTGATGTCGTGCGCATCTGCGTGGCCCTTCGTGTGCAGGTTGATGGTGTCGGTGGTTACGCTCATCGGCGGCACTCTCGTATAAAGCGCAGTTTATCATAAGTGCGCGCTCCCTACCGGGCCTTGTTGATATTGTCGGCGCGCTCTAAAATGGAGGTCAGGTCTTTATGGGAAACTTTTTCTTGTTGGCTGACATTCTTCCTGAATCGGCGCTCGCCCTACGACGCCCCCGGATGGGCGTGTGAACATGGCTGAGAAGCCGGAACCTTCCGCGCCGGAGGAGATGCAAAAAGAGGACGCGGCCTGCGCGCGCGCGATCAACACGCACGTCTCGGAGCGCAAAGGCATCGTCAATGTGCAGCTGTACCCGGACCGGGCTGCGTTCTCCATTGATTACGACCCGGCCGTAATCACGACACCGGCGGTAGAGCGCGTCGCGGAGCAGCTGGCGGAGACCGTGCAGCAGCGCTTTGAGACCTGTACCATGCGCCTGGGTCCGCACGGTGGCCGCGCCTGCGAAGCCTGCGCTACCGCGTTGGAACGCGAGGTTGGCCGCCTCACCGGAGTTCGGCGCGTCACCGCAAGTTATCTTGGCGGAGCCATGAGCATCACCTACGACCATGCGCAAACCACTCCGGCACAGTTGCTGCGGCAGGTACGCCGGCTGGGGGCTCCGGCGCGGCCCTCGGGGCTGACCCACGCGCAGCGTCTATCCGTCAGCCCCGCCCGAAAGCCGGTGTTTCCGGGGCTGCGCGGCTGGCTTGACCAAGGCCGCCTGGAGATTGCACTCACTGCTATCACGTTTGTCAGCATGATGCTGGCGCGCTTTGCTGCCTCTGGGTCGTTCGCAACTGCGCTTTTCGCTGTGGCCTACGTCACCGGAAGCGCTTTCGGGTTACGAGCCGGCATCCAGTCCCTGCGCCAGTGGGCCATCGACATCGATTTACTCATGGTGCTGGCCGCCGGTGGTGCGGCCGTTGTGGGCGCGCCGTTTGAGGGCGCCATGCTGCTATTTCTTTTTTCCGTCTCCAACGTGTTGCAGGCTTACGCCATGGACCGCACGCGCAATGCCATCCGCGCACTGATGAAGCTGCGTCCGGATCAGGCCATTGTGCGCCGCGATGGTAAAACGGTTGTGCTTCCAATAGAGCAGATTATCATCGGAGACCGCATCGTGGTGCGCCCCGGAGACCGCATTGCGCTGGATGGAGAGGTACTGGAGGGCGAGAGCGGCGTTGATCAAGCCTCCCTGACGGGCGAATCTTTGCCGGTGGCCAAAGCGCCGGGGGACTCCGTTTTTGCCGGTACCATCAACCAGAACGGCAGCTTGGAGGTGAGCGTCACCCGGTTGGCGCGCGATTCGACCATCGCCCGGTTGATAAAGCTGGTGGAGGAAGCGCAGAGCGAGAAGGCGCCAACGCAGCGCTTCATCGACCGGGCGGAACAATATTACGCTGCTGGCGTGATTGGCTTCACGCTGCTCGCAATCGCCGTGCCCATCCTGCTGCTGGGCGAGGCATTTCAACCCGCTTTTTACCGCGCAATGACCCTGATGGTGGCTGCATCGCCCTGCGCGTTGGTAATTAGCACCCCGGCGGCGGTGCTGTCGGCTATCGGGAATGGCGCGCGCCGGGGGATTCTCTTTAAGGGCGGGGTGTACATGGAAAAGGCGGCCGGAATTCGCGTGGTGGCTTTCGATAAAACGGGCACACTGACAGTCGGACGGCCGCAGGCCACTGACGTGGTTGCCGTCCCGGCTACTGATGGTGATGGTGCCCTCAGCGAGCACGAATTGTTGGCCATCGCCGCCTCCGCGGAGGCGCGCTCTGAGCATCCGCTGGCCGAAGCCATCGTGCGCGCGGCTGAGGAACAGCAGGCGGCGATTTCCACTGCCACTGATTTTCGCGCCGAAGTCGGCCGCGGGGTGCGTGCGCGCGTCGGCGCGGATGAGATCCGCCTGGGCAATCTGCGCTACTTCGAGGGGTTTTCCGGCGCGGGACTGGATTGGGCCGGCAGCCAGGCCAAACGTCTGCAGCAAGAAGGCAAAACCGCGGTGACCGTGGCGCGCATGTTGCCCGGAGGTGAGCAGGTGCGCGTATTGGGCGTGATTGGCGTCGCGGATGTGCTCCGGGAGGACGCCAGTGAGGTTGTGCGGCGCCTGAAAGCTCAGGGAGTGGAGAGGGTGGTCATGCTGACTGGTGACAATCGGCGCGTGGCGCATGCCATCGCCGGGCAAGCCGGCGTGGACGAGTATTTCGCTGAGATGCTTCCGGAGGACAAAGTGCGCGCGCTAAAGCAAATCCGGCAGCAGTTCGGCACAGTGGCCATGGTCGGGGATGGCGTCAACGATGCGCCCGCGTTGGCTTCGGCCTCAATCGGCATTGCCATGGGCGCGGCCGGCACCGACGTTGCCCTGGAGACTGCCGATGTGGTTTTGATGTCCGATGACTTGAAGCGCATCCCCTACCTGATTGCGCTCAGCCGCAAGACGCGCAAGACGCTCATCGCCAACATCAGCTTCGCGCTCGCGATGATAGCCGTGCTCATCGTCGGCATTCTGTTGATAGACCTGCCGCTTCCCCTCAGCGTGCTCGGGCACGAGGGCGGGACAGTGCTGGTTTCCCTGAACGGCCTGCGCCTGCTGGCCTTTCGTGGCGGCGCAGATTGACCGCAGGCGCCCCAGATAAGGTCAGTGCGATAGTCCGTACTGCAATCGCGCGGGCAGGCACATTACAGCTTTCACTGTTGAGATTGGACAAATGACGAGAGTCACGTTATCTTGCATGATTTGACTTGTGCCTCCATCGACAATCCCTGCGACGCTTGACGGAACCTAGTATAATAAGTATGGAGGAACTCGAAGCATGGCCGACAAGGAAAGCAGTACTGAGCGCCAGCGGTTTCGAGAGTTCATTCCCGATCAGGCGTTGGAGCATGCGCGGACGGCATGTGTCGAAATGTGCCGGAGTCTCGAAGGATTGTTGCCGCCCGAATTTGCAGCGCATCAACGGGCAGCTCGCAAGGAAATGCTGCTGGCTGTTCGCAGCGTGATTGACGCCAGTCTGGAACGAATCGAAACGGAGCAAGCGGCAGAATAGACGCCGTCAGGTCTACCCGATGGGATTACTTGTCCCCTCGCCTGGAAAGGATCATCCAGGCCAGGGGCAGTAAAGCGCTTATTAGCAGGGTTCTCCCCAGCAGAATCTCTCCGCCAGAGTAAAGTTGAGCGCCTCCCGAAAGAAGCACGGCGAAAACCAACGCTCCTGCCAGCCGGCGCACAGAAAGTTCCAGTCTTCCCAATTGATCGGCGACCCGCGGAATACGCACCGCCAGATCGCCCTGCTGCATCTTGGTGAGCACCGCATCCATGCGCCTGGGCGTTGCGACGAGCGCGTGTACAAAAGCCCCTAGTTCATCTTTCCAGAACTCCCAGTTCGAAGTAGCCTCCGTAGCGACCAACTTCTGCGCGAACGGTGCGATGCTCTCCCAGAAGTTGAATTCGGGATGCAGGCCGGTACATATACCCGACAGAATCGCGACCGTCCTGCCCAGCAGGATCAAGTCCTGGGGAACCTGAAAGGGCATCGAGAAAACCACTTCGCGAAACTCGCTTCCGAGCTCTCGCATCTCTTCCATGCTGATCTCACGCAGCTGGCTCATGCTCCTGCCCCAGAAACGATCCAGCGCCATGGCCTCGGCTCGCTCCAGAAGCTCCAGGTCTGCCTGTGGCAGCAACACCCCAAGCAGCTGGTAGGATTTAACCAGTCGCTCCGGGTCTTTTGTCCCCAGCGCAATGGCAAGTTCCCGCAATCCGGCGCGCAGTTCGGGCGACACGTTTCCCGCCATGCCAAAATCCACGAAAGTGAGCACCCACTTGTCGCCTGCTGTCGGGGGCGAGATAAACAGATTGCCGGGGTGCGGGTCGGCGTGAAAGAAACCATCCTCGAAGATCTGCAGCAGGTAGACTTCGAACAGGCGCGCGGCGACTTCGTCGTGTTCGACGCCGGCCGCAGTTACGGCCTCGTAGTCTGTTATTTTGATCGCGTACACGTCCTCTAAAGTGAGTACGCGCTTGGTCGTGTGCGTCCAGGCCACTCCCGGCACGCGCACACCGGACCTGCCATGAAAATTGGCGGCAAAGGTCTCGGCATTGCGCCCTTCGGCCAAATAGTCAATCTCGCCGTAAATTATGCGGGTGAATTCGGCCAACATTGAGGGCACGTCAGCGCGCAGGCGGATGGGCCGGTAGCACTGCAGCCAGCTACCCAAGGTACGGAGCGCTGCCAGGTCGGTGGCAATGATGGCCTCTATATCGGGGCGCTGCACCTTCACGACTACATCCTCGATCTGGCCTTGTTCGGTCAGCGCATCGCCGTCCGCCAACGTGGCTCGGTGAACTTGACCTAGCGAAGCAGCCGCAAGCGGAGTCTCGTCGAACGACGCGAATCTCTTCGATAGCGGGGCACCTAGCTCAGCTTCCGCTAGGCGCCGAATATCGGCAAAGTCCTCCGGCGGCACCTCGTCTTGCAGTGTGGTCAATTCAGATGTGATTTCGTCGGGCAGCACGTCCACGCGGGAGGAAAGGAATTGACCCACCTTAATAAGCACGCCGCCCATCTGTATGGAAAGGGCGCGGAAATCAGCGGCAATCCACCGCAGGCGTCTGGGCCGTGTGCGCTTTACCCAGCCGCGCAAACCAACACGGGCCAACATCAAATCCCATAGAATAAGACTGACGGTAACCCGCAAGAAGAAAAGCACGATGCGGCGGTAACGAGATCGGAGCATGGCACGCGGATTATAACAACCCCGCCGAAGCCGCGCACAACTTGCCCGCATCAGCAGTCCGTGAGACAATTACGCGCGGGAGTGCACAGCAAGCGCATGAACAACGCCACCGAGCCAGCAGCGGCCAGTGTGAAGCCGCCAGGCCCATCCCCTGAAACGATTACCTTCAAGCGCAGTCATTTCTACATGGCGCTCGCGCCGCTAATGTTCGTATGTGGCCTGGCGGCCGGTTACTTAATCTGGGGGCGGGCGCAGGCGGCTCCCGGTGGCGCAGGAGTACCGGCTGGGGGTGGGGAGAGCGGCCCGGCGCAGGCCGCGCCGCCGCTGGCGCCGGAAAAGCTGCAGCGCGTTGCGGTGAGCGTTGACGATGACCCCTATCTCGGCCCGCAGGACGCGCCCGTCACCATCATCGAATTCAGTGATTTTGAGTGCCCGTACTGTGTGCGCTTCTACCGCGATACACTGGTGCCGTTACTGGAGACCTTCCCGCAACAGATTCGCTTTGTCTATCGTGATTTTCCGCTGGTGAATATTCACCCCAACGCGCGGCCTGCGGCGGAGGCGGCGCAGTGCGCCTTTTCACAGGGCAAATTCTGGGAGTTTCACAACGGCATCTTTCAGAATCAGTCACGGCTTGGAGAGGCGCTCTATCTGCAATTGGCGGTTGAGCTGGGCCTGGATCAAGCGGAGTTTGAGCTATGCATCAATTCAGGGCAGTTTGCAGATGAGGTCACCGCGGATATGAACGCAGCGCGCGAACTGGGAATAACCGGCTCACCGACCTTCTTTATCAATGGCCGGCCGCTGGTCGGCGCACAGCCACTGCAGGCTTTTGTGGCCATTGTCGAAGTGGAACTAAGCGCACAATAATAAAGCGGCTAGGAAGTCCTGACTTTGATTCCACCACAAGGACACAAAGGGTTCACGGGGTTCACCCATTTGCATCCGCGTTCCTCTTCTGTTCTCCGTGCCTTTGTGGTGGAGTTATCTGTTCAACGTTTCCAGAGGTGATTGATGCTCACCCTGACAGAAAAACTGCTATTTCCCACAATCGTACTGCTGTCAATGGCGCTCGGCTATCGCAACTTCCGTCTGGTTTTTGAGATTGTGCGCCGCGGGCAGCCGGACCTGGCGTTGGATGCTTTGCCGCAGCGAATGTGGCGTGCGCTGGAGGTGTTCCTCTCGCAGCGCACGGTATTGCGCGCACGCCCGGGCACCAGTTTGCTGCACGCTTTCGTCGCCTGGGGTTTCACCTATTATTTCTTGGTCAACTTCGGGGATGTGCTCGAGGGGTTTATCCCCCATTTTCGTTTTCTGGGCGAGGGTCTGCTGGGCGGGCTTTATCGCTTGGGCGCAGACCTGCTGAGCGTGGCGGTGCTCGTGGGCGTGGTTTACTTTCTGATACGGCGTTTTGGCACGCGGGCACCCCAGTTGACCATCGCGGAAAACGTGCAGCTGCATCCCAAGGCGTCCGGCGGGATGCGACAGGATTCCTTGATAGTGGGCGTGTTCATTTTGTTGCACGTCGGATTTCGCTTTATTGGCGCCAGCGCGACGATTGCGGCGCATGGCGCGGACGCCTGGCAGCCGTTTGGGTCGCTGGCTGCCAGGCTGTGGGGCGGGCTGCCGCCGGCCGGGTTGGTGGCGCTGGAGCATGCCGCGTGGTGGCTGGCGCTGGGTCTGATTCTGCTCTTCATGCCATATTTCCCCAATAGCAAGCATCTGCATCTGATCATCGCGCCGATTAATTATCTGACGCGGCCGCGGCGCGCGGCGCTGGGCGCTCTGGCGCCGATGGATTTCGATGATCCCGAAATGGAGGAGTTCGGCGCGCAAAGACTGGAGCAGCTCGGTCAGACGCAGCTGCTGGATGCATTTGCCTGCATCATGTGCAACCGCTGCCAGGATGTTTGTCCGGCTTATACGACCGGCAAAGAGCTTTCGCCAGCGGCGCTGGAGGTCAACAAGCGATACATGCTCAAGAGCGACATGGCGGCGCTGGCGAGTGGAGCGGCCTCCGCGCAGCTGGTCGGGAACGCGATTAGCGAATCGGCGCTGTGGGCGTGCACCACTTGTGGCGCGTGCGTGGAGATTTGCCCGGTGGGGAATGAGCCAATGTTCGACATTGTTGGGCTGCGCCGCTATCAGGTGCTGACTGCGGGTGAGTTCCCCGGCCAGCTGCAAAATGCCTTCAACGGCATGGAGCGGCAGGGCAACCCGTGGCAGATGAGCGAAGACCGCATGGGCTGGACCGAGGGACTGGATGTTCCCAGCGTTGAAGAAAACCCGGGTTTTGAGTATCTGTATTGGGTGGGCTGTGCCGCCAGTTTTGACCCGCGGGCGAAGGAAGTAGCGCGAGCGTTTGTAAAGATTCTCAATTCGGCCGGCGTCAATTATGCGGTTTTGGGCGATCAGGAAAGTTGCACCGGCGACACCGCGCGCCGAGCCGGGCATGAGTATCTGTTCTTCGAGATGGCTGCAGCCAACATCGAGACTCTGAACGGCGTCGGCGCGCGCCGGATTGTGGCCACTTGTCCGCATTGTTTGCATTCGTTGGGCGCGGAGTATTCTCAGTTTGGCGCGGATTTCGAGGTGATTCACCACACCACATTGATAAATCAACTGATCGACGCGGGCAAATTGAAACTGAATGGCGCGGGTGGCGACGCACAGAAAGTGACCTTTCACGACCCGTGTTATCTGGGGCGGCACAACGGCGTGTTTGCTGACCCGCGCGACGTACTCGCCGCTGGCAAGGTTGAGTTGTTGGAGATGGCGCGCATGCGCAACAATTCCTTCTGCTGTGGGGCGGGCGGCGGCCAGATGTGGAAGGAGGAGGAGCCGGGCCAGACCGGCGTCAGCATTTCCAGATTCGAAGAGGCCGAAGGTACGGGCGCGGACACGCTGGCGGTGGGATGCCCGTTCTGTCTGGTGATGTTGAACGATGCCAGCCGCGCCGCCGGAGAGAGCTTGCATGTGCGCGATGTGGCGGAGATTGTGGCTGATTCCATCACATAGAGTGAATTTCACGTCCCGTGAATAAACCTTCGGAGCAGCAGCGCCGTTACGCTGCGCTGCTGTTAATTCTGCTCGTGGCATGGGGGCTGCGCGCCTATCGCTTGGGTGCGCAGGAATTGCGCGGTGACGAGGCCGGTTCATGGAATTACGTTGTGCACGAACCCGGGCCGGCCGCGTTAGTGCAGCGCATCATTCGCGAAGGCGACCCGCAACCTCCGCTTCATTACTGGGTGCTACAGGGATGGGTGCGCGTTTTCGGGGAGAACGAATGGGCGTTGCGTGTGCCCTCCGCGCTCTTGAGCTTGCTTCTTGTGGCGCTGCTTTATCAATCTGGCGCTCGCGCTGCGTCGGCCGAGGTCGGCCTGGGCGCAGCGCTGATCACTGCGCTGCATCCATTCCAAATCTGGCTGGCGCAGGATGTGCGCCACATGTATCAGTTGGCGATCCTTTTTACCCTGCTTGCCACGCTGCGGCTGCCGGGTCTGCTGCGCGGGCGCGCGCGCGATTGGTGGGTCTACACGGTGAGTGGGATGCTGGCGATGTACAGCCACTATTACGCTTTCTTTGGTCTGGTGGCTCATGGTGCGTATGTGTTCGCCAGGCGAGGGACGAACCGGATGCGCTGGCTCTCGGCATCCGGCGCGGTGGCGCTGCTGGTGCTGCCGTGGGCAGTGGTGATCCTTCCGACGTACGCGCAAGGGCAACTGGCTGACCCGGCTGTAATTCCGCCGCTGCAGTACCTGAGCCGCATCGCCGCCGATTTTTCGCTCGGGCCGGTGGTTCCACCTGCGCTGGGCCTGCCGGCCGCGGGGCTGGGGCTGCTGCTGGCGGTGCATGGCGCTGCCGCTTTGAATGTGCGCAAAAACCGCCCCTGGGCCGCGCTTCTGATTGCATGGCCTTTGCTTACTCTTGCCGGAATTTACGCAGTGACCACGCGGCGCGGCACTTTCAACACCTTCTACTTTCTGGTGGCGTTTCCGGCGGTCCATCTGCTGCTGGCCTCGGGCTGGCGCGCGCTGGTCACGCGGCCGCGCAGCCGCGTGCCGGCTGCGCTGGCAGCTCTGCTTGCGGCGGCGGTTGTGGCTCTGGCACTGAATAATTATTTTTTTGTGCCCCAATGGAGCAAGAACCGGGGCCTGCGCGAGGTGGCGGAAATACTGCAATCAGAAGCGCGCGCGGGAGATGTTTTCATCGCCAATTTCCCGGACCCGGCTCAAGATTATTACCTGCGAGAGTTGACCCTCGCGCGCGCCATGCTTCCTGAAGAAGCCGAGAACACTCGCGCGGAAACGCTTTCGGCGCTGCATCAACTTGCGGGGCAATACCGGCGCATGTGGTTTGTGCCCATCGATGCGCTTCAGTGGGATGCAGATGCGACCGCGCTGGACTTGCTCAACCGGGGTTACGTGCGCGAGGCGGCATATCCCGCGCGCAAATTGCGTCTGCTGCGCTATGCCAGCGAAACGGCGAGCGCAGCAGGCAGCCGTAGCGTGGACGCTCTATTCGCGGCCGGGCCGAGGCTGCAGTGGGCGCACGTAGCCGTCAACGGATTGCCGGCCGGGGAAGCGCTCTCGGCGGGTGAAAGTGTGCGCGTCACATTGATCTGGTCCGCCCCGAGTGCAGCCATCCAGGGCGACTACATCGTGTTTGTGCATATGCTAGATGCGGGGGGAATGCTGCTTGCCTCCCACGATGGCCCACCCGCTGACGGAAGCCGCGCCACATCCACGTGGCAGTCCGGGGAAACAATCTTAGATGTGCACTCGTTTCACGTGCCCGGTCAGCTTCGGGGCGAGTACTTCACGCTCTCCGTGGGGCTGTATTCGCGCGATACGGAAGAGCGGCAGGCCGTCGTGGGTGGGGGGGATTCCGTGGCTATCTTCGAGTTCAGCGCGGAGACCGCCGGGAAATCCCCCAACTGATTACATGGCGGATATTATGTCCTGAAGTGCTGCGCCAAGGTCAGGGTATCTGAAGGCGTATCCGGCCGCTTGCAAGCGCTGCGGCAACGCGCGCTCGCCGCCGAGCACGATGGTGGCCATCTCCCCGAATATCGCCTGAATCGCGAAGCCCGGCACCGGCAGCCAGCTTGGTCGTCGCAGCGCGCGCGCCAATGCCCGGGTGAACTCCGCGTTCGTCACCGGTTCCGGCGCGCTGATGTTGAAAATGCCATGCGCGTCCTCGTTCTCAATCAAGAAGCGCAGCGCGCCGACCGTGTCTGCCATGTGAATCCACGGGCAGAACTGGCGGCCGTTGCCAAGCCGACCGCCGACGAACATACGCAGCGGCAGCGCCAAGCGCGGAAGCACCCCGCCTGCCATGCTGAGCGGCAGCCCGATGCGCGCCACTGCGCGCTGCACACCGAGCGCCTCCACATCCGCGCTGGAAGCTTCCCAGTCCCGGCATACGCTCGCGAGAAAATCGTTTCCAGCGGACCGGCTCTCAGTGACGGCCTGCGCGCCGAGCGGCCCGTAGTAGCCCACCGCCGAAGCCTGAATGAAGACGGCGGGTTTGCGCTCAGCCGTGGACACCGCGCCGGCAAGCGCCCGCCCTGAATCCACTCGGCTGGCGCGAATACGTTTCTTTTTTTCCGGCGTCCAGCGCTGCGGCAGCAACCCGGCACCGGCGATGCTCTCACCCGCCAGATTGATTACCGCGTCCGTGCCTTCCAATTCATCTTTCCATCCGGAGAGAGTGCGACCATCCCATTGAAGCGCCCGCGCGCCGGAGGGCAGGGCGATGCTCGTGGCGTGGCGGCTGAGGACGGTCACGCCGTACCCGGTGCGCATCAGTTCATGCGTGAGCGCGCGGCCAATCAGGCCGCTGCCGCCGGCGATTAGCGCGCGCACCGCTCTGTTGTCCTAGAAGACATCAGTCGCCGAACTGAATGCCCTGTGCCAGCGGCAATTCGTTCGACCAGTTGATGGTGGTGGTCTGCCGGCGCATGTAACCCTTCCATGCGTCCGAGCCGGCCTCGCGCCCGCCGCCGGTGTCCTTCTCGCCGCCGAACGCACCGCCGATTTCCGCCCCGGAGGTGCCGATGTTCACGTTGGCGATGCCGCAATCAGAGCCGCTTGCGGAAAGAAAGCGTTCGGCGGTGCGCACGTTCCCGGTGAATATAGCGCTCGAAAGACCCTGCGGCACCGCGTTGTGCATGGCAATCGCCTCCGACAATTCTTCGTATTCCATGACGTAGAGGATGGGCGCGAAGGTCTCCTCGCACACCAGCGCGGATTGCTGTGGCATGCGCACAATCGCGGGCTGCACAAAATAGGCCCCCAGTTCGGGCAGCCGCTCCCCGCCGCAGACTCGCTCGCCGCCGCTGGCGCGCGCGGTTTCGATGGCGGCCATCATTTCATCCACTGCCTGAGCGTGCACCAACGGACCCATCAAGATACCATCCCGGAGCGGGTCACCCATAGGCACTTGCGCATAGGCCTTGATTAGACGCTCAGTGAGCTTGTCCACGATTGAGCGATGGACGATTAATCGGCGCGTGGTCGTGCAGCGCTGGCCGGCCGTACCCACCGCGCCGAACATGACAGCGCGTACCGTCAGCTCGAGGTCGGCGTCCGCGGCCACGATGATGCCGTTGTTGCCGCCCAGTTCCAGAATGGAGCGCCCGAGGCGCGCCGCCACCTGCTGCCCCACCTGCCGGCCGGTGCGCACCGAGCCGGTGAAGGAAATGAGCGGCAGGCGTGCGTCGTTCACCATGGTTTTTCCGGTGCCCGGCCCGTCGCCCACCAGCAGATTGAACACGCCGGAGACATTGTGGGCGGCCATCACCCGGTTGGTGATGTGCTGTACCGCGATTGCGGTCAGCGGGGTAATTTCGGATGGCTTCCAGACGACCGTGTCGCCGCAGACGGCCGCGATTGCAGCGTTCCATGCCCAGGGCGCGCCAGGGAAATTGAAGGCGGTGATGACCCCGATCGGTCCGAGCGGGTGCCATTGCTCATACATGCGGTGGCCGGGTCGCTCGGATTGCATGGTGAGGCCGTAGAGCTGCCGCGAGAGACCGACGGCAAAGTCGCAGATGTCTATCATCTCCTGCACCTCGCCGATGCCTTCCATGCGGATTTTGCCCATCTCCAGGGCGATCAACTCGCCCAGCGGCTCGGCTCTTTCGCGCAGCGCGTTGCCGAGGTCGCGCACCAACTGGCCCCGCCGCGGAGCGGGGCGATCGCGCCATGCGGCGAATGCGCTCGCGGCTTGCTCAATCACGCGCCCGTACGATTGCGAGCCGGCTGTCTGCACGCCAGCGATTGGCTGCCCGTCAGTTGGGTTAATGGAAACCAGATCCGCGCCGGAATCGTCAGCCAGCCATCCATCCGCGCCGTAGCACGCGCCGCGATTGGATTCCGTTATCTCTAGTTCGCTCAGCAGCTTCCGCACGGTGTCCTCCCGGGGAGCATCAGGTCAGCGCCGTTCAATCGGCAGGCGGGAAGGTTACCACCATGGTCATGCCCCAGCGCAAGCGCGGGTCGCTTTTTTCCACAGCCACGGTCACAGTGTAGGTCACATCGCCGCGTTTTTCCGCGTGCAGCGCGCTGATGTCGGTCACCACGCCGGGAAGATCTAATTCGGGCAGCGCGTCCGGGGTGATGCTGACCTTCTGGCCGAGGGAAACTTCCGGCACTTCGATTTCCGTCAGATTGTCGGTCTCCACTTTCCAGCTGGAGAAATCGGCAAGGGTGGCCACCGGCTGGCCGGGCTGTACGTAGGCGTCCACTTTCAGCGGCAAATCTGCCACCACTCCGGACCACGGCGCGCGCAGCTCGTTGCGGGCGAGGTCGGCCTCGGCGGCTTCCAGCGCTGCTAGGGCGGAGCGCTCATGTGCGCGCGCTGACTCCATTGCTGCTGCAGCGGAGTCCTGCTGCAAGCGCGCCACCTCCACCGCGACTGCGGCGGATTGCTGCTGCAAGCGCGCCACCTCCACCGCGACTGCGGCGGATTGCTGTTGCACGCCCGCGATCTGCAGCGCCAATATTGCCTGCTCCACGCGCAACTCAATCTGTTTTGCCTGCGTGTCAGCGTAAGCTGCGTGCGCCTGCGCCTGCGCGAGCCGCGCCTTGGCAAGCTCCTTTGCGTCCGGGTCGATGCCGTCCTGCAGTTCGCTCAAACGTTTGCGTGCGTCATCCAGCTGCGCCTGCGCCAGGGTGATATCACCCTGCAACTGCTGCTGTGCCAGCGAGACAGATTGGGGTGGGGCCGGGTCGTCCGCGGATTGTCCGGCCGCGGCCAGAATGCCCTCCCGGCTGTACTGCCCGCTCTGCGCCCACTCCAGATTGCGCTGCGCCCTCGCTAGGTCCATCTGCGCGGCGCGGATTGATTTCTGGTTTTGTAAGCGCGCTTTTTCCAGCTGCACCACGGCCTCGTCGTATTGAGTGACAATGTCGTTGTAATCGTCCTGTGCGTCCGCCAGAGTGACGGTGCGGCCGTCGGTGGTGATCTTGCGCTCCACGTCGCACGTCAATGTGGCCTTGCTGACGACGGAGGCGTAGTCGTCAAGCAAATCGTCGGCAATCCAGTTCAGCACGTCGTACACCGTCCCGGTCTCATAAATCTCACTTCTGTACGTCAATTGCTCGCTGAACTCCAGCTTCGTGTGGGTGTCAGTTTCCACATCTACCTGGCAACCTTCGACTGCCTTTTCCACTTTGTCCAGGAATTCCTTTTCGTCATCAACGCGGTCTTCGGCGCTATCCACGGCATCGGTCAGTGCGCCGATATCAACAATTGTGGTGCTGTGTTGCAGTTGCTCAAGGGCGTTTTCCGCTTGCTGTACCTGATGCTCGTAATACTGCTCATCAGGCTGGTCAACGACCGGCAGAGCGTCTTCGGCGGTTTGCAGCTGCGTCAACGCCTGCTGAATCTCACTTTCGATTCGCGCCGGCGTAAGGGTAGCGGCGTCGTGCAGCGCATCCAGCTGCTGTTGCGCGTCGATGGTTTCCAGCGCGGCCTGCGCGCGTTCGAGCGCTATTTGCGGGCCTTCCAGTTGTGCTTGCGAAAGACTGTATTCCGCCTGCTGCGTTTCGGCCTCGGCCTGCTCAAGATTATATTCCGCCTGCTGCGTTTCGGCCTCGGCCTGCTCAAGATTATATTCCGCTTGCTGGATGCTGGCGTTGGCTTGCTCCAGCGCCAGTTCCGTCTGTTGCAACGTTGCGGCAGCCTGTTCGATATTCGTCGATGCCTGCGCATACGCGGCCTGCAAGCGGGGGCGGTTGTCCAGGCGGGCAATCGGCTGCCCGGATGTGACCATTTCCCCCTCCTGCACCAGCAGCTCGGTCACTCTTCCAGCTATCCCAAATGCCAGATCAATGTGGCGCTCCGGCAGCAATTGTCCTTCTGCAAGCACGCCATAATCCTGCGTTATGGTGGGAACGGCGACCGATTCCGGAGTGGCGCTTTTCTCCTGCTCACATCCGGCAAGCGCGGCCGCGGCAATCAGCATCGCAACCACCATCAGGGTTCTTTTGCTCATAAAATGATTCTCCTCGGGCTCACACGCGATGATAGAGCACCGCCGGTTGCTGAGCGTTCTCAACCTCCTCCAGATTAGCGACCGCCAGTTCGCCGCGCTGATAGAGATACTCAATGTGCGCGCCGGTCTCCTGCAGCGCCAAGAGCACATTATACCCGTTCACCGCGCCAAACAGGCTACGCGAAACGTCTTTGACGGTGGTCGGCTCGGCGCACAGTTGCAGCACTTTCGAAAGTCGCCGCTCGTGTGAACGGCGAATCTCATCCACCCGCTTCGCGAGGTTGCGTATGGGCAGCTGGTGCCCGCCGAGGCACAGGTTCACTCCGGGCAGGTCGCGCACTTTGCGCAGCGAGTCAAAGTAGTGCCCCAGCCCGACGTTGCGAGTGATGCTCTCGGGAGACTGGTGCGGGGTGATGCGAGAAAGAACGTGGTCAGCAGTGAAGAGCACGTCCGCGAGCTGCACGCACACCTGGCCCGGGCAGTGGCCGGGTACGTGGATAAAGCGGAAACCCTCCGCCACTGTTTCATCTTCTCGCAGCGTGAAATCAACCGGCACAGAGTGATAGAGACCCTTTGCGAAGGTGTACATTTGCATCATCTCACCCAGCCGTTTTTCATCGAGGCCGGCGTGAATGAGAAAGGTGCGCAGGCTCTTCGCGGCCAGCACCACGCGTTCTTCAAAATTGGTGAGCACGCGGCGGTCGAGCGCGTGCACGCCTATGGGCGCGCGCGTGTGCTCGCGCACGAAAGCGAGACCGCCGAAATGGTCGAGGTGCCCGTGCGTGATGATGATGCGGCCCACATCTGCGAGCGATACCTTCTCGCCATGCCCGGCCTGCAGCTCGGCAAACCCTGCCAGCAGGTCATCGTTTGAATCTGCCCAGCCGGAGCCGACGTCTATCAGCGTGGGCGTGTCCGCGCCCAGCACCAGGTGCGCGTGCGCGTAGAAATCGGGGAAGGCCTGCAGCCGCAGCCGGTAAATCCGAAAGCCGCCGGCGTTAAACCGCTCAACTCTGGGGGTGTCGGTCTTGGCGCTCATGCCGTTATTTTACCGCACGTTGCGCACGGCGCGCTTGCTCGTCCGCGAAGGTAGTTGGGGTATAATGCCGCTGCAGCATTGCCTGCGAGGGGTGGATGGCGAAGTGGATATGAGTTTTGCAGATAGAGTGGCGGTGGTGACGGGTGCTTCGCGCGGAATCGGACGCGCCATAGCCGAGGAACTCGCGGCCGGGGGCGCGGCCGTGGTGGTGAACTACGCGCAGGACGCAGACGGGGCGGCCGCCACGGTAGAGGCCATCCGCAGTGCGGAGGGGGCTGCCGGCGTCTTTCAGGCTGATGTCTCCGATTTCTCCGAGGCCGAGGCGCTCATCAAGCATGCTGTGACGGAACACGGAAGACTGGATATCCTCGTTAACAACGCCGGCACCACCCGTGACCAAGTGATTATGCTCATGCCGGAAGAGGACTGGGATGTGGTGTTGCGCGTCAATCTGAAGAGCGCCTTCAATTGCAGCAAAGCGGCGGTTAGGGCGATGATGCGCAAGCGTTACGGGCGCATCGTCAACATCAGCTCGGTGGCGGGCATCGCCGGAAACCCCGGACAGACCAATTACTCGGCCTCCAAGGCGGGCTTGATAGGGTTTTCGCGCGCGCTGGCGCGGGAGGTGGCGCCGCGCAAAATCACAGTGAACGTGGTCGCGCCCGGGTTTGTGCCCACGGCGCTGACGAATGATTTACCGGACGATATAAAAGATGCATCGCTTGCCGGCATTCCGCTGGGGCGGTGGGGTGAGCCCACCGAAGTGGCCGGAGCGGTGGCGTTTCTGGCCGGCGAGGCCGCCGGTTACATCACCGGTCAGGTGCTGAATGTGGACGGCGGCATGGTGATGGCGTGAGGCCGAAATCGTGAGCGAAGCGGAAAGAGGCGCGATCATGACCCAGCCGCGTGACCGCACGGTGGCTGCGCCCGCGGTGCTGCTGACTATCGCGCGCCTTTCTGCGCTGGCCGTGGAGGGCGTGGCCGGTATGGCCGCTGTGCCCGGCGGGGTAAATCGGCTCTTCAAACGTGGCGGCGGAGACGGGGTGCAAATCGAGGTGGACGACAATTCCATCTGCGCGAAGCTGTACCTCGTGGTCTCGGCCACGGCTGATATGCAGGCGGTCGCGCGAGCGGTGCAGGCTGAGGTCGGGCGCGCATATCAGGATATGGTGGGAATGGTAGTGCGTGGCGTGAGCGTGTCCATCGAGGATGTGGATTACGACTGAGCCACCCTGGCGCGCATGTGCGCGTGTGACCGCCCAAATTTGCGCCAGTGGTGAGCGTGGATGAAAGCCCGGCGCAAAGCGCGCTGCTTTGCCTTGCAGGTGCTCTATGAAATCGACTGTAGTGGCCATGCGCTGGTGGAGACTTTTGAGTACCGGCGCGCGGCGGCCGCGTTGAGTAAGCCCCAGGCGATGTTCGCGCTCCGGCTTGTTGAGGGTGCGTGGGGGCAGCGCGCCTGGCTCGACCAGGTCATCCATCGCCACGCACCCGAGTGGCCGCTCTCGCAGATGGCTTATGTGGACCGCAATGTTCTCCGGATCGCAATTTGGGAATTCGCTCTGAGCGGGGAGACGCCCCTCAAGGTAGCAATTAATGAAGCCGTGGAATTGGCGAAGCGCTTTGGTAGTGATTCTTCCTCACGCTTCGTCAACGGCGTTCTGGGTGCGCTCGCCGCCAAAGAGAACGACGTGCGCCAGATGCTGGAGGCAAAGGTGAAAAAAGAAGCCAGAGCCACATGAACGGATTCGGCGGCATTGGCGGCTGGGAACTGCTACTGGTGGCGGTCATCGCTATGCTCGTGCTCGGCCCGGAGCGCATGGTCAAGCACGCCTATCGCCTTGGCCGCTGGGCGCGCAAGCTCTCGCGCTATTGGCAGGAGGGTGCGTCCGCCTTCCGGGAACAGTTGAAGGACATCGAAGAGGAGGCCGTTGGCGACAGCGCTGATTTGCCCAGCCTGTCGGAATTGAAGGAGCTGGCAGCCGAGATCCGGCTGGAGGACGAATTGACGGGCAGCGTCTCGGCGGAAGCCGCGCCGGATGCGACCGCGCGGGCCGAACCTGAGACCGGGGGGCCGTCCGCGAGCGCCTCGAGGCCCGCCTCCCCGACCGACCCCAATACTGCGTCGGAAAAACCGACATCGTACAGCGCCTGGCGTCCGCCCAGAAAGCCGACAAGATGAGCGTCAGCGATTCCAGCACCAAAAAACCCGCCGGGAAAATGTCGCTTATGCAGCATCTGGGCGAATTGCGCACGCGCATATTGTGGTCTGCCGCTGCGATTGCGGCGGCATCCGCAGTGAGTTTCTGGTTTGCTGAGGATCTCATTCAAGTGCTTATCAGGCCGTATGGCGGCTTGCTGCAGGTGATTGAACCCACTGAAGGCTTCGCGGTTTTTTTGCGCGTTGGCCTGACCGGTGGGTTGGCGCTGGCCTCCCCGCTGCTGATTTATCAGGTGATCTCTTTCGTTTCGCCAGGACTGACGCGCCGGGAGCGGCGCGTGCTCATGGGGGTGGTGCCGGGCGCGCTGTTGCTCTACACGGCCGGCGCAGCCTTCGCCTGGTTTCTGATGATACCGGCCGCCACCGATTTCTTGAGCAGATTCATGGCCGATATTTTCGAGGTGCATTGGACCTCGCGTGCGTTCGTCAGGTTCGTGCTATCGATAACGCTGTGGATTGGCGTGGCCTTCGAGATGCCGCTCGTGCTCATGTTCCTCGCATGGCTCGGCGCGGTGACCCCACAAAAGCTGCTGCGCGGCTGGCGGTTCGCGGTGGTGATTATCGCAATTGTGGCCGCGGCCATCACCCCGACGATAGATCCGTTTAACATGCTGTTGGTGATGGCGCCTCTTTTCGCGCTCTATCTTTTCAGTATCGTGCTGACCGTGTTCCCATACAGGGCGCGCCAACGCAAACTGGTTTAACACAGAATTTGCGCTACGCGCTATAATGCCGATAGCTGTGCCGGACTGCCTGGTAAGCGGCGCCCCCCCGCTGCAGGCTAGCCCGGCATGGCTCTTTTTTTTCGTGCCTGTACACTGTAAACAGACGCTGCTGAGGTACAATGGGCGCGTCTATGGCCTCCTTTCGGCCGCACGACCACTATGGATGAAGCAAAGCCGCAAACCCTGACGCCGCCGCGACCGCTCGAGCCGCGCCAGAGTGCCATCATCGTTGGCGCGTCCTCTGGAATTGGCGCGGCGCTGGCGCGGCGACTCGCCGCCGAGGGCTACGCGCTAGGTTTGCTCGCCCGCCGCGAGCAGCACCTTCAACGCCTGTGCGCGCAGATAAACACGGCCGGCGCGGGGCAGGCGCTTTGTTTCCTCCACGATGTGCTCGCCACGGCGGATGTGCCCGCGCTCTTCCAGAAAGTGTGCGTGGCGCTCGGGGGTCTGGATCTGTTCGTATACAACTCCGGCACACAGTACCCCAATGATGCCGATGTCTTCAGCGCCGAGAACGATCTGCACGTCTTTCGTGTCAACTTGCTGGGCGCGGCCACCTGGCTGAATCTGGCCGCCGAGCGTTTCCAGCGCGCCGGAGCGGGTCATATTGTCGGCATCGGCAGCGTGGCCGGGGACCGGGGTCGGCGCGGCATGCCGGCATACACGGCATCCAAAGCTGGGCTGCACACTTATCTAGAGGGCTGGCGCAATCGACTGGCGCGCCACGGCGTGGCGGTCACCACCATCAAACCCGGGCAGGTGCAGACGGCGCTGCTCAAAAATGCGGACCGGGAGCGCGGCCCGATTCCCGTGGAAGCCGCCGCCGATCTTATCTGGCAGGCCATCCGTCAGCGGCGTGCCACGGCCTATGTGCCCGCGCGCTGGGCGCTGGTTGGGTGGGTGGTGCGTCACCTGCCGGGGTTCATCTTTCGGCGTCTGAACATCTGAACAGCGGGGCACTCCGGAATGTCCGCACTCCCCCTCGATAACCTGCAGCGCGCGTCCGCGTGGGGGCTGGCTTCGGGGGCGCTTTGCCACGTGCATCGCCCCACTGATGAAGCCGGGGTGCGGCGCGTTTTTGAACTGGCGCGCCGGCACGGGCTCTCGGTCGGGTTTCGCGGCGGGGGCCAGAGCTACGGCGATGCTGCTCTCAACGGCGAAGCGCTGCTTCTTGATTCATCCGGCATGCAGCGCATTCTTGATTGGCAGCCGGAAAACGGCGTTATCACCGCCCAGCCGGGAATGACCATCGGGCAACTCTGGCGAAAGACGCTCCCTTCGGGTTGGTGGCCGCCGGTGACGCCGGGCACCATGCAACCCACGCTGGGCGGTTGCGCGGCGATGAACATCCACGGGAAAAACCACTGGCGTGTTGGCTCGTTCGGGGAGCACGTGCTCGCGTTCAGCGCGTTGCTTCCCACCGGCGAGATGGTGCGCTGCAGCCGTGCCGAGCGCCCCGAGCTTTTCCACGGCATGCTCGGCACCTTCGGGATGCTGGGCTGTTTCCTTTCGATTACGCTGCAGATGAAGCGGGTGCAATCCGGCGCGGTACGAGTGCGTGCGTTCTCCGCGGGTGGCATTGAGGCCATGCTGGAGATCGTTGATGCGCACAAAGAGGAGGATTACGTCGTCGGGTGGGTGGATTGCCTCTCCGGTGGGCGCACCGCCGGGAGGGGTATCGTGCACACAGCCCGCCACCTGTTGTCCGGCGAACCCGGGTCGCGGCCGCTGGGCGAAGAGACAGGCGCACATGAATTGCCAGCCACACTGTTCGGCATTCTTCCACGGGAGCGGGTGTGGCGGCTGCTGCGCCCGCTAAATCACCGCGCGGGCTGGAAGTTGATTAATAGCGCCCGCTACCATGCCGGGCGCTGGCGGGACGGACACAGCTTCACGCAATCGCTGCCGCGATTCAATTTTCTGCTCGATTATGTGCCCCACTGGCGGCGCGCCTTTCTGCCCGGCGGCTTGATTCAATACCAGTGCTTCATCCCGGCGCAGAAGGCCGCCAACGCCTTTGGAGAGCTGTTGCGGCGTTGCCGGGAGCGCGGGATGCCCGCGCACCTCGGGGTGCTAAAAAGGCATCGCGCGGATGAGTTCCTTTTTTCCTGCAATCTTGATGGTTTCTCGCTGGCGCTTGATTTCCGCGTGAGCGCGCGCAACCGCGCGGGGTTGGCAGCGCTGGCGGCGGAGCTGGATGAAATCGTGCTGCGGGCGGGCGGTCGTTTTTATTTTGCCAAAGACAGCACATTGCGCCCGCATGCGGCGCGTGCTTTTCTGGGGCCGCATGCTCTGCAGCAGCTCGCGGCGCTCAAGCGGCAGTGTGACCCCGGGGGGCTGCTGCAGAGCAACCTTTCGCGGCGCGTGCTGCCCGAGTTGCATCCCGGCGGCGTTGGATGAAACAGTTGTGTACACGACAGCCGCCAGCATGAAAGCAATCGCAACGAATATGCGTAATTTCCTGGCGTAGTTGTGGGTGAGGCGTGAAAGGTTGGAGATGCCTGTTACGGTCAGGCAAGAACCAGCAATTGATGAACCTGATTAATGTGTCTGGGCAGGTAGGCCGGGGCGTCATTCGGCGCAGGTCGGTAGTAGGCAGCGCCAGCGCAGGCCCGGCACAGAACCGTCCCTTCGTAGATGACTTCGCGTTCGTTCATGATCTCTTCGGCGCAAACTTCACAGGCCTTTCTGACGCCGGGGCGACTGATCAGCGCATCTAGGTCTACAGTGAGAGTCACGGACTGCGTGCTCAGCAACTCCGCTGTTGGCATCAAGCGGTAGCCTTCGTGCTGGGCTGCCCAGCGATTGCGGGCTTCCGGCGCATAGCGCCGGGCAACCTCGCGAATGCCGGGCTGTGGCGCGACGCGCACGGCCTGGCCGGTGTG
>Ga0187827_10002961_pt1 | contig 22574 bp, 9 predicted proteins | sample ETNtaG_39_FD_167969 | JGI IMG/M metagenome (GOLD analysis project Ga0187827, IMG submission 167969) | Marine microbial and viral communities from oxygen minimum zone, Eastern Pacific Ocean - ETNP2014_SV_150_PacBio MetaG (Illumina Assembly) | ecosystem: Environmental > Aquatic > Marine > Hypoxic... | reverse complement strand
ATGGAGTTTCTGACCCTGGAAGATGAAACGGATATCTACGAGTGTGTCCTGTTTCCCGAAACATTTCAGGAATTTGGTGATCTGTTCCACTGGGAGACGCTTTTCATTATTCGGGGAATGGTGGAAGAATCTTTTGGAGTCTGCTCCGTAACGATTGAGAAACTGGCCAGCCTGCAGCAGTGGGTACATCGATTGAACCGCAATACAGAATCGGTAGTGCCGAAGAGGCGATAAAGGATAAAAAATCGCTTAAATTTCGGATCGAAAGATGGTTTTCTGTATTTTTTGCTATATGACTCTGTCTAATTCTATCGTGCTTAAAACCAGATCAACCAATAGCCATTCATTAGAATCAATATTATTATAAAAGAAAAATAATTTGCAATTCCTGAGTACAGCAGATTATGGTATATTTTTGGCATACTTTTCTGTTTTAATCGGAATTGGTCTCTATCTGCGGTAGCGTGCTTCAGCAGGACTGGAAAGTTGCTTTTTAGCAGATAAAAAACTGTCCTGGTGGATGTTAGGTGTCACCGGTATGAGCTGGTCGCTGGATGTGACCGGAACTATAGGGTCTTAAAAAATTCTTTCTTTTCATTACGCCATTGTTTAATCGTTGTCAGAAACAAGGTAATAATATCTGGATTTTCAATTGTTTGATCATTATTACAAAAAGGATCAGTGTTTACATTGTATAAAGATTTTGTTTTATCAGTGATATTCCAATTAAAAAACCATTCCTTATTTCGGATCCAATATGTTTCTACATCCCTTCCCATCGGATCTTTATTATCACGTATTTTATTGGAATTACCAATAATTAAGGATCTTTCCCCGTTTTTCTTTCCTTCAATCACATCTTTGTAAGAGACACCATCGTAATCTTTTGGTCTCATAAGGCCAACATAATCCAAGATTGTTGCTGGTATATCTGTGCTATGAATCAGCACAGGTTTTCGAACACTACTTTTTATATGATTTTTCCAGGAAAAAATTATGGGAGTTCTGAAAGATTGGTCATAAATGGATAATTTTCCTTTATCTCCACCGTTGTGGGACCTTATAGGATCATAAAAAAACTCCTGATCAGGTTCTTGTTCCCAGCCATTATCATTCACATAGATGAAGAGTGTATTTTTATACAGACTATTGGTTTTAAAATATTTGATTAGTTCTCCAACTGCATCGTCGAACCATGTGCAATTGGCATAATATAAAACCGCTGATTTTGAAAAACCTCTGCCTTCATATAATTTGGTGTATTTTTCTTGAGCATCAAATGGATAATGTGGAAGCTGAGGGGCGTACCAGATGAAGAATGGATTATCTCTATTTTTTTCTATAAAGTCAAAAACAGGTTGGTTGGTTACTCTCCCAATATCAGTTCCTACGCCTCCCATAAATTGCTGAAACCAGTTTCGTCCATTTTTTTATTCTCTTACCCAACCGCTTGTCATTCCATCCGTAAAACCACCATATTCATAGTGATACTCCCACCATTTCCCAGTTTGGAAACTTGCATATCCTTTTTCAATTAATAAACCTGGAAGTGTTTGCATATATTTCATGGAGTGATACTTGAAATTATCTTGCCAAGATTTTTGTTCTTGCATTGACATTTCCAAAAAACTTTTCTTTTTCATTTCATCTAATTTTATTTTTTTTAACTTTTCTGCATAATTAATAGGCAATGTTCCAGTTATGAGAGATTGCAGTGAGGGTCTGCAATGATTATCCGGGACATAACCATTAGTGAACAGTACACCGCTGTTAGAAAGTGAATCCATATTTGGAGTAGATACGAAATCCGATCCCATAAATCCAAAATAAGGATAGCCGTGGTCATCGCCAATAATTAATACGATATTTGGGAGATCTTCATCATTTGATTTATTCTTGTTTCCACTGCAGTTAAAAAAGATTAGACAAAATACTAAAGCTATTATTTGTTCTGGTTTCATACTAATTCCTGTAATGGTTTTTATATTTTTTAGCTTTTGATCTGTATTGTTTGAATTTTTTATTGAGCTCTTTAGATAATTCTTCAACCTTCCCTGAATATTCTGGATCAAAAGAAATGTTTTTATTCTCGATAGTACCTTTGGTTAAAGCATATAGCTCTCTGTTTACCACCTTGTAATCTCGCTCTAGATCCTGCCACTCTATAAAGGTGTAGTTTTTTGTGTGTATAGCGTAGGACATTAGATTGCTGAACTCAGTATCCTTTTGAAAAGAACAATACTGGCTAAAAGAAGAATTAAATCCTTCGGGATCGCTATTATGAAGAGAGTCATAAAACTTTTCCCATCCAGATCAACTGGTTTTGGGATGGAAACTAGATCTGATAGTGTTGGGAAAATATCTAACAGTTCAACATATTTTTCAGAGTTGTTTTTTATTGGGGCCATTGAAGGGTCAAAGATAATAAGTGGAACTCTCGTGCTGAGATTATAGTTTGTATGTTTACCCCATACCTGCTGATCTCCTAATTGATATCCATGGTCCCCCATAACAACTATAATTGTATTTTTATCTAGATTTAATTTCTCCAGCCTATTCATTAGCATACCCACTAGATCATCTATAAAGCTAATACATGCAAAATATCCGTGCCGCAACTCCAGAGCCTTATCATTATTGAGGATTTGATTCTTATAGTTATTCGTTTTATATGAGCTACTATAGTAATTATATGATGCCAGCTCAGACCATTTATATACAACTGAGTCAGATCCATCTGGAGATAATGGAAATTCAGTCAGGTTGATATTTTTTCTATCATAAAGGTCCCAGTATTTTTCTGGTGCTGCGAATGGGAGGTGCGGTTTTCTAAAACCAACAGTAATGAAAATTTTTTTGTCTTTTTGTTTTTCGATAAGAGACATTGCACTCTTACAGAGAATGTAATCTTTATATGCTTCTAAATCCTGATCTGTCTTTTCAACTGCAGGCCTGTCAAATCCAAATAAGTTATTATTCAAAGAGTCAGCATAACATTCCCACCTGTTTGAAGGGTCAGTCCATGGTTTATCAGGGCCTACCATGTCAAAATAGTAGTCCCATGAGGCTCTGTCATCTTTGGCATCGTGGTAAACTTTTCCAATAGAAGCGGTAAAATATCCATTCTCTTTGAAGTGGCCTGGAAGAGTTACATGTTTAGCGAATTGGGGCTTAGATCCTAGGTTTCCTGTATGTCCTGTAGTCTCCGGACTTAAGCCGGTTAGGAGACTTATCCTTGATGGACTACAATTTGCATATTGCGCAAATGTATTGTGAAAAGAAACGCCCTTTTCAGCTAGTCTATCTAGGTTTGGAGTTATAATATTTTCCTTTCCCCATGCACGAATTTCAGGGCGAAAATCGTCAACAATTATCATCAATACATTCTTTTGTAATGACTCGTTAGGAGAAACGCAACTTTGAAAGGCAGTTATAATAAAAAATAGAAAAAAACCAATATTTCTGAGATTGCTCAAACTCAATTTATAAATGGTTTAAAAGGTTTATTATATATACTATAAAAATTGATTTACCAAAGATTCAAATAGTTCCTGTTTCCCGCTGATCTTTTCTGGTTCTCCAATTTCTTTAGCAATAGTTGTGAGCTGTTCTAAATTTAATTGACCTTTTTCAAAGGAAGCCCCGTTTTCCGTATCGAAGCTCGCATACCTATCCGATTTTAACTTTACATAATCAGATTTTTCTAAAATCTTATCTGCAATCAATAGCCCACGTGCAAGAGTATCCATGGAATTTATATGACCAATAAATATATCTTCCAAATCGGTGGAATTTCTTCTGGTTTTTGCATCAAAGTTCATCCCACCGTTACCAATACTATTCTCAGAAAGAAGGATCATCATTAAATGGGTAGCATCATATATATTGTGCAAAAACTCATCCGTATCCCAACCATTTTGAGGATCGCCCTGGTTAATATCCAGACTTCCAAAGAGACCGTAGTTGCAAGCAGTTTGGACTTCATGTGCAAAAGTATGCCCAGCAAGGGTTGCGTGATTATTCTCAATATTTAGTTTAAAATCATTCTCTAAACTATAATTTTTCAAAAAGGAAACGACAGTAGATACATCAAAATCATATTGGTGTTTTGCAGGTTCCATCGGTTTTGGTTCGATGAGAAACGTTCCTTCAAAACCATTCTCCCGGCCATAGTCTCTTGCTTTTTGTAGAAATATACCAAGATGGTCCAACTCACGTTTCATATCTGTGTTTAGGAGTGAGAAATAGCCTTCCCTTCCGCCCCAGAATACATAGTTCACACCACCAAGAAAAATAGTTGCATCCAGAGCGGCTTTTACCTGTGCCGCTGCATGGGCTATTACATTAAAGTCTGGATTGGTTGCAGCGCCATTCATATATCTGGGGTGAGAAAATAAGTTTGCTGTTCCCCATAACAGCTCTACACCAGACTCATCTTGCTTTTGTTTGGCTGCTTGCACCAATATCTTAAGATTTCTTTCAGATTCTTCTACAGAAGAACCTTCTGGTGCAATATCCCGATCATGAAAACAATAAAAAGGGACACCAAGTTTGGTAAAAAATTCAAACGCCGCCTCCAGCCGGTCGAATGCAGCCTGCATAGGATCAGCTGATTCATCCCAGGGAAATTGTTTTGTTCCAGGGCCAAATGGGTCTCCGCCTGTACCGCAAAACGTGTGCCAGTAGGCCACAGAAAAACGAAAATGCTCGTACATTGATTTACCAGCCACTATCCGATCTTCATTATAAAATTTAAAGGCCAACGGGTTGGCAGACTCGGGACCTTCATAGACAATTTTATTTACATTCGGGAAATATTCCCGACTACCTGTTAGAATATTCTGAGACATAAATGAGTAGTTACATACCAGCAATACCAATAGGAGAGAAGTAAATAAGTATCAGTACCAGTATACAAATAATTACTGCTGAATTAATTAAATCTTTTGTGTCCCAGCTAGAAGATGACGCTTCTTTATCCTGGTCAACTGTAGTAGCATAGGTTAGACCGCTAAGTTTTCCAAGATCCGGTGCAGGAGTAAAAAGACTGATCAGGATCATCAGTGCGGTACATGTCAGAAAAGAAAAAATCGCAAAATACAGAAAATTAAGATCGGCAAAACTATACCAGATGCCAGATAAACTGGACTTATTAATCTCAAGTATCAGCCTCAGCATACCTGCAGAAAAACCACCTATAAGTGCAGCCAGCGCACCTTGCGAGTTGATTCTTTCCCAGAAAATACCCATCAGAAATACTGCTGCAATTGGCGGTGCGATGTATGCCTGCACGCTTTGCAAATAGGTGTAAAGTTCGCCAGAAATAATTTTCATAAATGGTATCCAGAGAATCCCTGAAACAACAACAACCCCTGTGGCGATTCGACCTATGAGAACCAATTTTTTTTCATCTGTTTCTGGTTTTAGTTTTTGATAGATATCTATGGTGAACAACGTAGAACAGGAATTAAACACCGAAGACAAGGAGCTCATCAGGGCGGCCAGTAGTCCGCCAGCAACAAGGCCACGCATCCCAGCAGGCAGTAGTTCCTTTACCAAAGTGGGAAAAGCCTGGTCTGAAGACTCATAATTCAATTGGCCAGACTTGACCATGGCAAAAGCAATCAGGCCCGGGATAAAAAACAAGAAGATCGGCAATAGTTTGAGGTAGCCGGCAAAAATGGTACCACGCCGGGCCTCAGTTTCGTTGCGTGCAGCCAGTACCCGCTGCACAATATATTGATCCGTACACCAGTACCAGATACCAATGATCGGGGGGGCAAAGACCATTCCTAACCATGGGAATTCTGGATGATCAGCAGGAAGAAACATGTTAAAGTGACCGGGTCCAACGCTTGTTACCAGATTGTCCCAGCCGCCTATTTTCATTAAACCAATTGCAGATATGGTTAATGATCCCAATATCAAAACAACAGCTTGCAGCGCATCGGTATAGATCACAGCCCGCAGACCACCAAGTATTGTGTAGGCACCAGTCAGCAACACAATTATCAGTGCTCCGGACCAGAATTCTATACCCATCAGGGTCTGAAACACAACTGCACCAGCGTAAACTGTAGCGGAAACTTTTGTAAGCACATAGCCAATTAAGGATATGATTGATAAGATCCATCTGGCTTCGGATGAGTAGCGTCGCTCCAGAAATTCCGGCATAGTGAAAACACTGCTTCGCATGTAGAAGGGAACGAAAACCCAGCCCAAAAGCAAAATAATCCAGGAATGAAGTTCATAGTGTCCCATGACCATGCCACTTTTGGCAGCGGTACCGGCTAGACCAACAACATGCTCAGAACCGATATTAGATGCAAAAATAGATGCACCAATTACAAACCATCCCAAGTTTCGGCCAGCCAGGAAATAATCCTTTACTGATTCTTGCTTTTGCTGAATTACCCACCATATAATAGCAAGTAATATTGCAAAATAAATAGCCAATACTGCCCAATCAAATAGAGTAAATATTTTAATAATCAGCTCCTTTTAATATTATCCTAATACTGCTATCATGACCTAAAATCTACTTTAACAAAGATAAAATTATAATTATTCTATCTTGATTGACAAATATATTTCATTTAAACTCATATGTGACTGCTTAGTGAAATTAAATAGTCACTCTGACATGAGTTACTTTATTCTGATTAAATGACCCATGTATGATATGTGTGTAGAAAATTCCAAAAAAGATGAAGGAGTTTAACCAATGAGATTGAAAGATATTATAATACCCGTATTTAGTGTAATTGTTTTAATTGTATCAGGTTGTCTTGAAATGGAAGTCGATAGCCAGCCTGCACATGGAGTCGTTAGCTCGACATTTTCAGCAACTACGGAAGTTGTATTTATAAAGAATATAGATATCGAAGTTACAGATGACCGTGCTATGCTTTATGCTGTTCATAAACCTACCGGTTGGACAATCGATAGTGTTACCTATACATCCCCAGAGCATGGCAATGGTGTTTTTACTTACCTTGGTAATGCTGCTGATGAGGCCGATGATAACCCAGCTGGTATTGATACTGGCTGGGAAGACTCCTTAGAAGCTGCATACCCTGCAGATGCTGGCATGCACTGGCAGGTATATGTAAGTGACCAGGATACGACATCAACATCATCCGAAGCAGATCCGGACACCTTTCATATCACGGTAAATTATACTGTTGATGCTTTGGAAGGAGACTATATGCTCAAATATTGGACAACCCACTCGAACAACGGTGATGCCGCTGATACAGCCAATACAGCTAGTGCGGGAAGACTTTTTACTGCCTACGACCCTTCCACATCTCCCCTTGTTACCTTTACATTAACCGATGAAACCTGGAATAATCATAATGTAAAATTTAAGGGTTCAATGTCTGACTGGAATCTTTTCCCAGGATTTGATGATGGTACGAACGGGGATGCTACTGCAGACGACCACGTTTGGACCGCACAATTTGCTATTGTTGAAGATGGCACCTATGAGTGGGGAGCGATTGAAGACGATGGCAGCGAGTGGGGCATTTGGCTTATTGAAGGAGATAACCCATCATTTACGGTATCAGGAACTACTGTAACCGGTACTACCAGTTATACGATACCAGCATCTACCACTACAACACCTGGCGCCATAACCTTTACTCTCACTGATGGCACTGCCAGTTACTTAGATGTAGAGTATAAGGGTACCGCGACAGATTGGGCTGTTGTGCAAATGTATGATGATGGAACTAATGGCGATGAAACTGCGAGTGATCATATTTGGACAGTAATTATTACTGATATTACCGCTGGCGATCATGAATGGGGTGCCATCGAGAATGATGGATCTGAATGGGGCATCTGGTTAATCGATGGATCCAACCCTGCTTATACCTTAGATGCAGATCTTACAACCTACCATGGCCAGACCCATTATGAGATTCCGGAACCTTCTGGAGGAGATCCTGCAGTGGTAACCTTTACTGTGAATGATAACAGTTGGTTGCTAAGTGGTGTTATGATAAAAGGTACTATGTCTAACTGGGCCGTGTTCCAGGCCTATGATGATGGTATGAATGGTGATGCCACAGCCGATGATCATATCTGGACAGGTCAGTACACAACTGAACAAGGCGATCACGAGTGGGGCGCAATAAGCACAACAAACGGCGATGGCACTGTCTGTGAACTCTGTGATGGTTCTGATGGCTGGGGGACATGGCTGATGGAAGGTTTTCCTAATCCTGCATTTACATTATCAGGAGAAACCGTCACAGGTGTGGTTGACTGGGTTATCGCACCGGACAGTGCAGAAGCTGCAGGATCTGTTATGTTTACAGTAACAGATCTACATTCACCAGATGGCTCTGAGAGCTACGTAGATGTAGAATGGAAGGGTACGCCGACTGAATGGGAATTGGTTCAGATGTATGATGATGGCACCAATGGTGATGAGACTGCAGGCGACCATGTTTGGACCGTAATAGTTGATAATGTTACAGCCGGTGACCACCAGTGGGGTGCAATTGAGAATGATGGTACAGAGTGGGGAATCTGGCTTATGGAAGGTGTTCCTAATCCTGCTTTTACCCTAGATGAAGACCTGTTGACTCTGCATGGGGCAACCGACTTTGTTATCCAGCCACCAGCTGGTGGCGACGTTACCAAGGCAGTTTTATTTAGTTGTGATATGACAGAGTGGCTGGATGAAGAAGGTAATAATGGCATGGCCATATTTAGCCTCGCCCGAGGAGATTCCCTCCGTGTTCATGGTAGTTTTAATAATTGGCAGAACTGTACTGATTGCGCAATGACCAGAACTCCTGGGACAAATATATTTAGTCATGCTATCAATGTAACTGCACAGGTCAATAGTGATCATCAGTTTGCATATTATATGCAATTAAGCCAGGCTTCGCTGGATTCGCTTGAAGCAAGGTATGGGGTCGCTCCGGTCGATTGGATGGGGTGGGAAACTTCGCCCATGGAGCTGGGGAACCGAAAGTTTAACCTTGGTGTGGATGATGGTTCAGGTCTATTAGAACTGGATCAGGCATCCTTTTACGATGTATTCCCCGGTTCTGTATTGGAACAGGGTGAAAGCATGGACCTGACCTTTTCCATTGATATGGAAGCTGCTGCAGAACTGGGATTTGTTGCGACTGAAGATTCTGTCTACCTACGGACTCATGATAAATGGCTTAATTATATCCAGGGTTATTCAGATGGACAGGATATAAACCACTATGGTGCGGAGATGAACGAAGATGGTGACTATTCAATTACTCTTACCTTAAATGGACCACAGCCATGGTCGATCTACTACAAATGGGGATTCAAGGATGTATCAGAAGGATCAGAAGTTGATGAAACAGGCGGTGGCCTTGGCGGTATTCCAAGGATCCGTTATTTCCACAGGGATGAAAATGATGATTGCAACTGGCCATCTTCCTACGAATTTCCGCTTGATGAACTTTTCGCAGTTGTAGAAACTCAAAATGCAGAGCCTTGGGACTCAGATGAACTCTGTACCGATTTATCTGGCGAAGAAGAAATGCTAGTGAATGCGAGTTTCGAGCATTACACGCCGCAAGACAATGGCTGGCAGAATCATGCTGATGGTTGGGAAACCTATCCCGATGGTGATCATTATAGTGTTGAATTGGATGGCTCGAATGTTTTTGGATCGGACTCCATATTTTATACTTATGATGGTAATGCGGCAGCAAAAATGTGGGGTAATGATGCTGAAAACAACCTATTCCAGACCTTTTGGGATGGTAGTCTCGCACCGGGTACGCAGTACTATGTTGATGGTATGCTTTACCAACCAACAGATGATCATATGAACGATGGTTCACACCTTGTTTTGTTTGCAAAATACTTCACTGGTGATTGGGGCTGGGTAGGCATGGATTCATCAGAGCACTTCACTACCGCAGACTCTTTTAACACATGGCAATATCGATGGTTGCGCTTTACCGTACCTGAAGGTGCTTCCATTGTGCAGGTGGGGGCTATGTATACAGGCGGCGGCGGTGCAGTCTACCTTGATGATTTCGCTATGTGGCCGACTTCTGGTGGAATATTATGGGATGGCGGATTTGAAGAAGATGATCTCTGGAGCTGGTATATATGGCCAGACGGAGCAACGAACTACTCGCATGAAATGACAGGAAATAACATCTATGGTTCTGATGCAGTCTTTGAAGCTTTTGAAGGCGATTATGGATTTAAGATGTGGGGTCAATACAATGGAGCCGCAGAAAATTATAGCAGTGTTGGCCAATGGTTCGAAGTGGGAATTGATGGACTTGAAATAGGTTCCCACCCTGTGCTAAGTGGTTGGATGATGTCCCATGCGGATGACTGGATTGGCCAAGGGATAAATTCAGCATATCTGGCATTCTATTATTATGATTATGACTATAATATGACCGGACCAGGTTGGGAGATTTCTGATGTCGTGGGTTCCACCAATGAATCAAGTACCTGGCTTAACAGAGAAGTTATTGGCACTGTTCCAGAAGGTACCGTTTCAGTATGGGCCGGTATGGAATATTACCAGAATGCATCCGATGGTGGCAGTATCTATTTAGATGGTCTTCACATGGAAATGGGTGAACTGTCTGGAATTGATGATAATTTGCCTGGTCAGTTTAAACTACTCGGTAATTTTCCGAACCCATTCAACCCTTCCACTGCAATTTCTTTCATTACTCCTGGCGCAATGGACATTAATGTTAATATCTATAATATCTTGGGACAGCGAATCGCCAGTATCAATGGAGGTATGTTAAAGAGTGGTACCCATAATATAATTTGGAATGGGAAGGATAGTATGGGCCGGTCTCTTTCCAGCGGAATCTATTTCTATGAAGTAGAAGCAGGAAATAAATTCCACAAAATCAAAAAGATGACACTGCTGAAGTAGTCTTACAATTGGAAAAAAGAAAAAAAAAGAGGCTCCGCGGAGCCTCTTTTTTTTCATTGTTCAATGAATTATATAACAAAAACTGGTTTCCATTCCATTCAGGATTATTTTATAACGGATTTTTCTGAAAATATTGAAAAGATTCCTTAATATTTACTGGTTTAGATAATTGACGAATGAATCAAATTGAGCCCCTTAAATATTTATTATAATGGATGAGTTATTTGCAGGTCTCGATATATCTACCCAGGGAGCAAAGCTTGTTATTCTTGATTGGACGAATCTAACTGAATCATATGTAGATTCCATAAATTACGATAATGATCTGCCATGGTATGGTACTGTAAATGGAGTAATAAAAGGAAATAAACTAGGAGTTTCAGAATCTAATCCATTAATGTGGATTGAAGCAGTAGAATTGCTATTTAAAAGGGCCGTAGATAAGCAAGTACCTCTTAAAGATATTAAAGCAATTTCCGTTTCCGGTCAGCAGCACGGTCTGGTTGCTTTGGATAAAAAAGGGAACCTGGCGCATCCGGTAAGTAAACTGTGGAATGATTTTTCAACCCAGGAAGAATGTGATTTATTAACTCAGCAAGTAGGTGGTATTGATCAAATGATTTCCGAAGTAGGCAACACTCAGCGAACAGGTTATACTGCTTCAAAAATTTATCACCTTGTGCGCCACGAAAAAGAGAATTATAAAAAAGCTGATATATTATTTTTGGTCCATAATTATATAAACTGGTATTTGACTGGAGGGGTGGCTGTTTTGGAACCAGGTGATACATCAGGAATGGCATTATGGAATCCGGTTACCCGTTCGTGGTCCAAAAAAGTTTTGGATAGTATATCTGCAGATTTAATGACAAAACTACCGGATGTGGGATCATCTACAAAATCCATCGGTAGAGTCTCTAATAAACTTGTTGATTGTTTTGGATTTTCACCAGAATGTAAGGTAGATGCAGGATCAGGAGATAACATGTTAGGTGCTATTGGTACTGGAAATGTAGAGCTTGGTGTTGTGACAATAAGCCTGGGTACCAGCGGTACAGCGTATACGTTTATGGATGAACTTTTCGTTGATCCTGATGGGGAAATAGCCTGTTTTTGTGATAGCACTGGTAATTATCTTCCCTTGTTATGTGTTTCCAATATGGCCAATGGCTATAATGATTTTTTAAGCACGAATTCTCTTTCCCATACTCAATTTGATGAATTAATATCAATTACACCACCCGGTAATCAAGGGAAATTGTTGATACCCTGGTTTGATGGAGAACGCACACCGGACATACCCTTAGCCACTCCATTGTATTTTGGTTTTAGAACGGGTGATTTTGATAATAAAATAATTGCCCGGAGTTTATTAGAAGGGCATGTTTTAAATCTTCATAGTGGATTTGATAGACTCCCTGTTACTCCTAAAATAATTCATCTAACAGGTGGGATATCTCGTTCTTTTTCCTGGTGCCAGGTGATCGCTGATATTTTTCATTGTGAAACTGTTCCAGTGAAAGGAGAAGGAGCAGCAATGGGCGCTGCATTGCATGCTGCCTGGGTCTGGTTTAATGAGGATGGCCAAAATATAGACATCCGTGATGTATCAAATTCATTTATCAAGTTTCGAGAGAAATCGCGTTGTTGGCCTAGAAAAGAATACAAAAGCACTTATAGGACACTCAAAGATTTATACCGTTCATTGTCTAAACGAATCCAGGGGCTGGAATCGAGTGACCCTTTCCAAATAAGACAAGATTTGTTACCGAAATGATAACTTGTAAAAATAGAATCATAAGAAAGAAATTTTCCACCCTAAATTATAGATACTGGGTTTTCATTTATATCTTCTTATCTATAGTAATAACTCTTGAAGCAAGAGTAGATCGTATTGAACCGCCTTCCTGGTGGACGCATTTCCATGATCGAAGATTGGAAATAATGGTTTATGGAAAAAACATAGCTAACACCGATGTAGTAAAAATTTCCGATTCAGAATCTAATGAAATGAATGGGATAAAGGTTACCGCGATAAAGAAAACGAATAATAAGAATTATCTATTTATTGATTTAGTACTAGAAATAAATCTAAAGCCAGGTGTTTACACTTTTTCATTAATTGGAGAATCTAAAACAAGTTTTGATTATCAGTTTTACGGACAAACCCATAACAGAAACTACGCGAATGGATTTGATGCTTCTGATGTTATCTATCTTCTAATGCCGGATCGTTTCTCGAATGGAGACATGTCAAATGATCGGGTTGATGGCATGCTTAGTGGAACAAATAGATCAGTGCCTGGAGAGCGTCATGGAGGAGATTTTATAGGTATTAAAAATAAGCTGAATTATCTTTATGATTTAGGGATTACTGGTATCTGGATGACTCCAGTTTTTGAAAATGATATGCCAACTTCCTATGGTGAATATGATGGTCAAAGTTATGGGGCTTATCATGGTTATGCTGCTACTGACCTTTATCGTGTGGATCGCAGGTTTGGTACAAATGAAGATTATAAAGAACTCATTGAATTATCCCACGAATTAGGGATAAAAGTAATTATGGATTTTATTCATAATCATGTGGGGGATCATCACTGGTGGTTGGCTGATTTGCCTGATTCGGGGTGGTTTAATGAAAACAATAATTTTCGCACAACAAATTATGAAACCGTGGTTGCAAATGACCCCTATGCATCTAAATATGATTTAGAACAGCTCACATCAGCACCTTTTGTTCAAGCTATGCCGGACCTTAATCAGAGACATCCACTTTTGAGTCGCTATCTGATTCAACATTCGCTCTGGTGGATTGAATATTCGGGGATAGATGGTATACGCATGGATACTTATCCATACGCCTTTAAAGATCATATGGCAGAGTGGGCTAAAACAGTAATGAATGAATTTTCAGATTTTAAAATTGTTGGTGAAATTTGGGCCAATTATCCACCTACAGTTGCTTATTGGCAGAACGGTTTTCTATCACCAGATGGTTATAAGTCTAATTTACCTTCTGTAATAGATTTTCCTTTTAGTAAGGCTATCAGTACCGCATTGGGGAAAGGTTCTCATGCCCGGGAAATAAGAAAAGTATATTATACTTTTGCCCAAGATTTTATTTATCCCATGCCAATGGATAATGTCATTTTTCTTGATAACCACGATACCAATCGTTTTTTTACAACAGTGGGTGAAGATATAAGAAAGTACAAACTTGGAATGGTTTTACTAATGGTCTCTAGAGGTGTTCCCCAAATGTATTATGGTGCTGAAATAAATTTATTTGGTGATCGCTCTAATGGGGATGCTGATATTAGAAAAGATTTTCCTGGTGGATGGCTTGGTGACCAACGAAATGCATTTACCGAAACAGGACGAACGAAAGATGAAAATGAAATATGGAACTTTTGTTCTTCATTATTAAAATGGAGAAAAAATAATTTCACCATTCACCAAGGAAAAACCAAGCAGTTTGTCCCCACATCCCAACATACATATACATTAGTTCGTTATACGGAAACTGAAGCCGTTTGTTTGTTAATTAACCCTACAGAGGAAATTGTTAAAGTTGATACGGATCGATTTGTAGAACTCATAAAAAACGTGAAAGATTATAAAGATGTGATGGATGGGAAAAGTAAAAAATGGAAAAAAACTATAACGATTGATCCAGTGGGGTTTAGGTTAATTGAATTTAGGATCTGACATGTTGAAAAAACCAATCACGATATTTTCTACAGCACTACTTTTGTTTTTCTCTTGCTCAAACCTTATTGAAAAGCCATTAGCGGTGGTAAATGGTAGATCTATAATGCTTTATTCGTTTAAAACAGGCTATAAAGAATTTTTAGATAGCAGGTATCAGCCAGATAATTTATTAAATCGTTTTCTTTTTCTAAATAATATGATTGACGAATTGTTGATAATTAAATATGCAGGTGATATCGGTGTTGAAGATGAACCTGGATTTATCGAAGAAAAAGAAAAAATATTTAACCAGCTATTACTAAATACTTATTTTGATGAGAAAATAAATATTCAGCATACTGTTACTGATTCAGAAAAAAGAAAATTATTTGAGTGGAAGAATACATCAATTCATATTCGTCATTTATTTGCTCACAGTTATCAGGAAATCCATAATATAAAAACTAGGCTTGAACAGGGAAAAGCATGGGAGTCTCTGGCTGAGGAGTGTTTCCAAGACCCAGTATTGCATGATAACGGAGGTGACCTTGGTTGGGTTCAGCTAGGCGATATGGAACCAGTGTTTGAGTTCACCGCATTTTCGCTTGATAATGGAGCAATATCATCGCCAATTAAAACAAAGCATGGATACAGTATTATCCAATTAATTGAAAGAGAACGGAACGGTTTTTTAAAAGAAGAAGATTACCAAATTGTTAATAAAGAAATAGCCATAATGGCGGACCACTATAAACGGCAATTTTTTTTATTGGATTATACCAGCAAAATCGAGGAATCACTCATGATTGAGTATGATCAGACAATACTAGAAAAATTATTCTATTCATTTTCTATTTCAACAGATCAGATAGAGCTTATCAAAAATGAAAACTTGGTCACATTTCGTGGAAACAAATGGGAGGTGTCCCAGGTTATGAAGCGAATAAATACATTATCTAATAGACAGATGGAAAAGATTAATACCGTCTTGGATCTAAAGCATGCAATTACAGGATTAATATGTAGATCCTATTTTTTAGACGATGCAAAATCTATTCAGTTACATAAAAAGAAATCGTTTCAAAAGGATTTTGAACAACATAAAAATAAAGCTGTTGTTCAATATGTCCTGGCCATGATTAATGGAAATCTTCAGCCATTAGATAAAAAATATGAAGAAAAGGCAAGGAAAATGTATTTTGATTTCCGGAATGAGATTGTAAAGCAAAACAATATTTCTATTGATAGCCTTTCCCTCAAAACCTTTATTATGTGAGTGAACCATGTATTTTAAACAAATCGTATTTATTTTGATCGTTTCCTCTAGCCTGTCTGGGGGTACAACGGGGAAACTAACCGGTGTAGTGAAGGATGAAGAGTCAGGCAATAGTCTCATTGGCTGTAACATTATTATCAATGGGACTTTACTAGGTGCATCATCTAATGAAAAAGGAGACTATTATATTCTAAATATTCCTCCAGGTAAATATAATATTCGATATGAGATGATGGGATATAAAAAATTGATTCAGGAATCTGTTAGTATTTCTATCGATAAAACAACACGCTTAAATATTGCATTGAAAAGCAGTGTAATCGAAGGGGAAGAAGTCACTGTTATAGCTGAGAGAAAACTTATTCAATTTGATGTTACCCAATCAGAAGCAATTATTACATCCGAAGAACTAGAAGGTATGCCGGTTACGGAGGTAAGTGAAGTCTTGCGATTGCAGGGTGGGATGACCCAGGACGCTGGCGGTGGTCTGCATATGCGCGGGGGACGCACGAGTGAGGTTTCCTATATGGTTGATGGTGTACCCATGTCAGACACATATGATGGTGGAATTTCTGTACAGATTGAGAATGATAATATCCAGGAACTGCAAGTGATCAGTGGTACCTTTAACGCAGAATACGGCAAGGCTCTGACTGGGGTGGTTAATATGGTGACTAAAGATGGGGGAAATAGGTTTGAAGGTTCACTAAATACCTATACCGGAGATTATACTACTGATGACCCACTATTTCCGAATCTGGGTTCCTATGCAATAGATGATGACTACAGTATCTCCGCGAACCTTAGCGGACCCATTCTCCCTGGACGGATCACTTTTTATTCAAGCGGTCGAATCAATAATTCGAAGGGCTGGCTGAACGGACTTCAGACCTTTACTATTTACGGAGATACTGTATTTAAAGATAATAATAGTAATCAATATTTTGATAATGGAGATCAGAAAGAAGAACCGTATTATACAAGTTTAAACTGGTATAAAGCCTGGTCCACTCAAAATAAGATCACATTTAATATCAACCCAAGTACCATTATCAAGTTCAATACAATATTTAATTTTCGAGAAGGGCAAAATTACAACCATGGCCTGCAGCTCGTAAAAGATGGGCAGATTACAAATTATAATCAGGGTCGGTTCTTGAGTCTTAACCTGTCACATTCATTTTCATCAAGAAGTTTTGTTCAGTTTAATGCAAGTGAATATACTCACAGCTATCAGTCGTACCTTTTTGATGATCCTTTGGATCAGCGTTATATTACTCCTGATAGTCTGTTTTGGGCGCACATTCAAGCAACACTGCCGCAACATGTTATTGAAGAATATGGGGATCAGGTTCTTTATTTCCCCGCTTATTCATTTAGCCGGTGGGGGGTGAATACAAATCGATTTGAAAGAGAAACTAGAACAAGAGGGATTAAACTAGATTTTACCAGTCAGATTGATAAATATAATCAAATGAAGATAGGTGCTGACTATACTGAACATAACCTTACTCTAGACACCTATTCACTTCTTGATTTATCCCAAGCGGACCAGGTATTCAGTCCTTATATTCCTGATATAGGAAGTTTTTCACGGACTACTTATGAACACAGCCCCAATGAGATTGCATTATATCTCCAGGATAAAATTGAGTATGGTGATATTATTTTAAACATTGGTTTGCGTTATGAACGCTTTGATCCAAAGAGCAGGATACCAAAGAATATTCATGAACCCTACATCCAGAATCCAAGGAATCCAGCATTGGATTCTTTATCGATTTCGGAACTGGAAAATATTGATTGGGGTGCGGTTTCATATACAGACGTGGATAGTTTGGGTAACAATGTTGAACACACCTATGCAGAACACTATGCTCGATTTAATGATCAGCCGGCGTTAATAAATTATACTGGATGGTGGAAAAAGACTTCAATAAAATCGCAGGTAAGCCCTCGCATGGCCGTAGCATATCCTATCTCCGATAAAGGTGTTATACATTTTGCCTATGGATATTTTTTTAAGATACCTGACCACTACTTATTGTATAATAATACCGATTATAAACTCACTGAAACGGGTACTAATTTTGGTATTTTTGGTAATCCTGAGCTCAAACCGGAGACTACTATCAGCTATGAACTTGGTCTGAAGCAGGAGGTTGCAATCAATACAAGATTAGAACTCAGGGCATTCTATCGTGATGCGCGGAACTATGTATCAAGTGGTATTCCTATCGATCTAGGTGATGGAAAGTCCTACTACACATATATTAACAAGGACTATTCAAACTCCCGAGGTATCATAGCAACTATTTATAGGCGCATCAGTCGTAGTTTGGGCGGGCAATTGGATTATACCTACCAGATTGCTGAAGGTGCGAACTCAGACCCTACTGAAGAATTTGGTGCTGTGCTTGCAGGGAATGAACCAACAAGGTCAATCATTCCACTGGACTGGGACCAAACACATAACTTTAATGGTTCTATTTTTGCCAGTACAAAGAAATGGGGGGTTAATACAATTTTCCAGTATGGAAGCGGTTACCCCTACACTCCGTTTATCACAAACTACGAAATGCAGGGAGAAGTATTATCCAATGTTCTGAAACGAAATAGTCGCAGAAAGCCAACGACCTTTAGAATTGACCTAAAACTTCATCGCAAAATCAATTTTAATAAAATTAACGGGAGAATCTATTTAAGTGTATATAATCTCACGGACCGAAGAAATGAAATAATAGTGTATGGTGATTCGGGAAAGTCTGATGAAACAATAGAAAAAAGACGCGCGGAAATAATTAGTCTTTTTGAGCCTTTAAGGCCTAACACTTTGGATCAGTATTTCAATAGGCCAGACTGGTATGATCCACCCCGTCAAATACAATTAGGTTTACAGTTTAGTTTCTAATTAGTTCTAAATGTTGGTTATCACAGAATAGGCCGAATGAAGTATAGATATAATACAATCATTAAGCATACTATTTTGATGATTTTATCATTGGCAGCTAAAGTACTCTCACAGTCAACTGAGCGCGGTGACCCCAACTACCGCAGGGTGACTAATATTGATGTGAACAGGGTACGGGTATCTATCCATAATTATGGATCCAGTGGCAATGATCTCTCAGGCCCGAATGTATTTTTCTATGAGTGGCCCACAAATTCAGGTCGTGGTTATATCGCTTATCAAGGTTTATACGTAGGTTCGGAAGTTGTTACCAATTCTGGTGAAATAAAACCTCTCGTTACGATTACGCACCGAAGTGATCAAGAAGGAAACTCCATGATGTGGGAACCCATAACCGGCTACCTGAACCCCAACTCTTCCAAAATTGCTATCAGCGATGATGAGAGCACCTGGCCTTCTTCCTGGCCGGATAAGATGAGAGATAATAATGATCCCGGCTGGGCTGGGTCCTGGAACGGATACTTTGGTAAGAACCAGTTCAATGCGGGGCAGGAGATCTTTTATAAGATTTCTGATGATCGCAACTATATCGTAGGCTATCCTTATAGCCCTGATACAACAGACCTTACGCGTAATGGTGCTGCATTACAGGTAGGTGTACGTATTATGGAGTGGAAGCAGATCCTGATCGAGGATGTGGTCTTTCTGCTCCATGAGATTACAAATGATGGATCATATGATTATGATAGGGTCGCATTTGGGCAGTGGCTTGCAGATTGTGTAGGAGGCAATGGAGATTGCCAAGATGATATAAGAGATTTTGATTTGATCAATGATGTTGCCTGGTCCTTAGATAGCGATGGGATAGGTGGTCCTGCTTTTGGATCTGACCTTGTTGGCGTTGCCGCTACATCTTTTATTGAGACTCCCGGTAATAATAAGGACCGGATTGATAATGATGGTGATGGAGAGACCCAAGGCCCAATCATTACAGAAATCATGATCGAGAATGAGCTCTTGGGCAATGCTGTTGATGATAATGGCAACGGACTAGTGGATGAGAATCTGACACATGTTCCATTTGGTAATCAGATTGGGGTTAGTTATGCTGATCGGATAGATAACAATGGGAATGGGGAGTCGGGCAGTCCTGTAGTAACCCAGGATATGATTGATGCTGTTTCATCGCAGGCCTGGAACATATGGCCTCTTCCCAATGATGGTTATCAAGATGGGGATATTCATTTAATTGGTTTGGGCGATGAAGATTTGGATGCAGGCTATGCGGATGGGATTGATAATAATGCTAATCCGGATGATCCATATTTATTGGAGTATCCTTTGGGTCTTGGTGCGGATATCAATTCACCCCTGGTGACAGCAGAGATGGTTACCACTGCAGCATCGGATCCATGGCTCCGTTACCGGGTTCCGGGTACAAGTATTATTCTTTATGATGTAAATACAGATGATATTGGCAAGTCCTATGCTGATGGGTTGGATAATGATGGTGATGGTGCTGTGGATGAGGGTATTGATGAGGGTATTGATGAGATGATTGATGAGTCCAGGGATGATTTTATTGATAATGATGGTGACTGGGATTTTAGTGATGATGTTGGTTTAAATGGTGATGAGTCGGGTGGTGTAGTTGCTGGGGTAGGTGATCAGATGCCTACGTCTGGTTCTGGCACCGGGTTCCCGGGAGAGCCTAACATTGACAAGACAGATGTCTCTGAGTCTGATCAGATGGGTTTAACATCTGTGCAGGTCCCAATAGGGGGCTGGAATCCAGCAAGTGATGGTGCGCTGTGGCAATTTTATCTTTCACCTGGTAATATTTGGCAACCACCTCCTGGCGGTCAACCAGGAGGCACCCTCCAGATTTCTTCAGGTTATTTCCCTTTACGGGCAGGACAGACCGAGCGTATTGCTATGGCGATTATGATGGGTAATGATAAGCAAGATGCTATAAGAAATAAATATGTAGCACAATTGACTTACGAGAGTGATTATCAGTTTGCCAAGGCCCCCAATCCACCCAATGTTACAGCTGTAGCCGGGGATGGCAGGGTTACTCTATACTGGGATACCAGTGCCGAAGGATCCAAAGATAAATACATGGATAACATTACCGATGGTGCCGATCTCTATGATTTTGAAGGGTACAAGGTCTACCGCGCTACAGATTTTGAGTTCAATGATGCATACAATATTACTGATGGAGATGGTAACCCTACTTTCATGGAGCCCTATGTTCAGAATGGTATACGTGCCCAATGGGACCTCACAAACGGGAAGAGTGGCTGGCATCCGATAGATCTGAATGGGATCAAGTTTTACCTTGGTGATGATACCGGTCTGGTTCATTCTTATGTGGATGAGAATGTGGTGAATGGTCAGCGGTACTACTATGCAGTGGTATCCTATGATTATGGCGGAGATCTAACCAACAATATTATCCCTAGTGACTCGCCTATGAAATTGCGGGTAAACTCACTCACTGGAGTAATAGAGATGGGGCGGAATGTAGTAGAAGTGGTTCCATCGCCTCCAGCGGCTGGGTACGTGGAAGCGCAGTTTGCTGGTGAGCAGATTGAGCATATATTTGGTTCATCCAGTGGTGAGGTGTACCTGGAGATTGTTGATCCGGTTGCTATCAAGGAAAATCACACGTATCAGATCGCCTTTGAAGATACAATTTTCCCTAACCAGCAGGGTTTGGCTGGTTATGATACTGTTACCACAAAATCTTATCACCTGGTAGATATGACAGATCAAAGCGATCCAGATACACTGATTAAAAATGATTATTCATTACCTGCATCTGATGCGCAGGTAGTAGATGGTTTCCGTCTAGCATTCAAAAATGTGGATAAATTGAGATATAATGAAGATCTTTCCAGCTGGTCTCGTGATAGTTTGTGGACCTTCGATGTTGACCGTTATTATACCTTTAATGTTGTGGGTTCCATGCAGCCCTATGATTACCGTGTTATTTTTATGGAGCAGCACTCAGACTCATCCATTGATCTTTGCATGCGTTACTTACCCAATGGTGTGACCTGTTATCCTGGTTTTTTATTTCCTGGAGGAGCAGTGAACTTTAAAGTTCAGCGGCAGGTCTCTTTAACAGGAGATGATAGTGTTGACTGGGAACAGATTCCTATTGGGTTTATAGATGTGATACCTTTTGGGGATCCGGATGGTTATTTTAATGCGGATGGTGACAGGGAGAGTGACTGGATTGTTTTCATGGATCATGAAGATGAAGATGGCAATCCAGTACCATCATGGAGGTTTTTATTGAACCTGCTTCCTTACGATGAAAAACTGATCTATAATGAGCCCCAGGCGGGGGACACGGCATATATTACTATTGATAAGCCCTTTTTAAGTAGTGATATATATCAGTTTACTACCGTTGCATCTTTTATTGACCAGGCAGTTGCTAAAGATGACCTGGAAAAGATCAAGGTTGTACCAAATCCTTATTTTGCTGCTTCTGCATTTGAAGGTCAAAATACATTTAATTCTGGCAGGGGTCCCAGAGAGATACAGTTTCGTTATTTGCCCAGTAAGTGTACAATACGTATTTATACTATCTCTGGGGAGTTGGTGAAAACGATCCATCATTCTTCACCGATGGATTCGGGGACGGGTCGCTGGGATTTATTAACAGATGATAATCTTGCAGCTTCATATGGTATCTATGTGTATCATGTGGAAGCTGAGAATATTGGGGAAAAAATAGGAAAGGTGGCTATTGTAAA